>JADHED010000548.1_pt1 | contig 42971 bp, 35 predicted proteins | sample 8952041 | NCBI WGS metagenome assembly JADHED01 (sample SAMN16124423, study PRJNA663239) | bioreactor sludge metagenome | isolation source: sludge (control) | place: India:Bengaluru | collected 2018-09-08 | reverse complement strand
CGTAAACGTGCGTTCGCGGCGCTCCGTCCTCGCCCTCGTGCACTCGAGCGTCTGCATCCAACAGAACGGCTCGAATGCACCCCTACGCCTACGGAGTGCGGGCGGCGGGGTTCAGGACGGCGGCGCGGACGCGCTGGTAGGCGGGATCGGCGTCGGCGCCCCCGCTCTCCCTCTCGTACTCGGCGAGCAGCGTCGCCGCGGACTGCCCGTCCGGCGCGACGGGATCCACGCGCACGCCGTGCTCGAGGAAGAACAGCGCCGTGTCCCAGCTCCGGAACGAGATCGCGTTCATCAGCGCGGTCCACCCCGCGCGATCCGCGCGCGTGTGCCGCCGCGTCATGTCGCCGCCGTGGCGCGCCAGCGCCGCGAGTTTGGGGACGTCCGCGTAGGTCGAGAAGATCAGCGGCTCGTCGAACATGTCGCCGACGTTCGGGTCCATGCCCCGGCCGAGCAGCAGGTCGAGCAGCGGGACCGCGTTGGCGGCGGGGTGGCCGAACACCGCCGCGATCAGCTCGTAGTCCTCGGGCGCGTACGAGGTCCGCTCGGGGGACAGCGCGCGGCGGTCCGCGGGCGCGCCGGCGTCGAGCAGCACGCGGACGCACTCGACCTGGGCCGGGATGTCCGGGCCCTGCGCGTCGAGCGCGCGCATCACGGCGTGCCCCAGGATCGTGTGCTCCCGCCGGTCGCGCGCGGCGAAGTCCGGGCGCCCGTCGGCCAGCAGCCGCCGCAGCGCCTCCGGATCGCGCCGGTCGACGGCACGCGCCAGCGCGTTCAGGCGCCGGTCGTCGAACCGCCCGAACTGCGCGCGCCCGAGCGCGAGGTCGATCGAGCGGACCTGCCCCTTCACCGCGCCGACGGCGGCGAACAGCAGCGGCGAGGCCACGACCAGGAAGCCCGCCCAGAACGCGAGCCTCACGCCGCCGCGCTGGCCCCACAGCAGCAGCGCGCCGGCGACCAGCAGGATCGGCGCGAGCACGAACGCGAACCCGCGCGCCATGCCGCGGCCCGCCGCGTCGTCCCCCATGTCCTTCGTGACGAACAGCACGAGGACGAACAGCGCCTCGAGCGCGAACAGGATCCACACGTGAAGAAACGGTAAGCGCGCTTCGACGCCGTCCCCTCCCGCGCGGACACTTCCGTCAAGGCGTGAAGGACGACACACCCACGGTCCCGGGGGGAGGAGCGCCGATGAGCACGGAAGTCCTCGCGTCAGACCCCAGTCCCCGCGGCCCGTTCCCCGCGCGGGGGCACGCGTCGAACGTCTGCCAGTCCTACGAGTGGGGACAGGTGCGGCAGCGCGAGGGCTGGGAGCCGCACCTGCTGCCGGTCACGCCGGATGGGTCCGGCGCGCGCGGCGCGCTGGTCCTGTCGAAGGCGCTCCCCGGGCTCGGACGGATCTTCTACTCGCCGTCGGGCCCGCCGGTGGACTGGAGCTCGCGCGCGGAGGTCGAGGCGCTGCTCGGCCGCGTGCGCGACCTCGCGCGGGAAAAGCGGGCGATCATGTGGCGCGTCGAGCCGCGGGTGCTCGAGTCCGACGCCGCCAGCGCGTCCCACCTCGCGGACGCGGGGTTCGAGCGGCTGGCCCAGACGTGGTCGTACTGGAACCGCCCGAAGTACGAGATGCACCTCGCGCTCGACGGCGGGGCGGACCAGGTCTTCTCGAAGATCGGGTCGGGCACGCGGAACAAGGTCCGCCAGGCCGGCCGGCAGGGCGTCGTCGTCGAGCCCGTCTCCGGCGCCGCGCACCTGGACGTCGTCTTCGGGTTCCTGACCAACACGAGCCGCAAGAAGCAGATCCTGCTGCGGAGCCGCGAGTACTACCGGCACCTCCACGACGTCTTCGAGCGCTCCGGGCGGGCCCAGGCGTTCCTCGCGCGGCGCGGACCGGACCCGATCGCCGCCGGCATGACCGCGGCCTTCGACGGCATCGCGACCGGCGTCTACATCGGGTCGAACTACGTGGTGCGCAACGCGAACTACGCGCTGCAGTGGGAGATGATCCGCTGGGCGATCGAGCGCGGGTGCCACACCTACGACTTCGCGGGGACCGGCACGGGGTACCCGCCGACGCCGGGGACCCGCGGGTACGGCGTCTACATGTTCAAGCGGCAGTTCGCGGCGGAGATCGTGGTCTGGTACGGCTACGCGGACCTCGTGTTTCGCCGCCTCCCGTACCGCGCGCTCCGCGCCGCCGAACGCGCGCTCCCGTACGGCGAGAAGGTCCTCGTGCACTGGCCGAAGAAGATCGCGTACGCCCTCGGACGCGGCCCGCACCCCCACGAGCACGGCGAGGGCGCGGCGGGCGCGGCCGGCGCCGTCGCCGCGGCCGGTGCGGAGGCGCCGGTCAAGTGCCCATCAGCCCGGCCCACAGGCGCCGCATAGTCCGCTCGGCGAGCCGCATCGCGGCGTGCAGCGACTCGCTGAGCGTCATGTCGGCGAGCTTCAGCTCGACCGGGATCGAGAGGTCGACCGGGACGCTCGCGGAGACGGGGATCTCCGCCCGGATCGGCACCGGCACGTCCATCTTCACCGGCACGTCGGCCCGGACCGGGAGCTTCACCGGCAGGCCCCCCAGCGGGGTCGGCAGGCGGACGGTCACCTCGACGTCGATCGGCAGCGTGATGTCCAGCGGCACCGTCACCTGCGTGTCCAGCGGGACCACGATCCGGACCGGGATCTGCTCGCGGACGTCGATCACGCAGGACAGCGACGCCTCGTCCACCCGGTGGAGGACGACCGAGGCGACGCGCGCGCCGTCCACGGCGAGGCGGCGGGCGAGGGCGAGGAAGTAGAGCGCGCCCACCGAGACCGCCGCGGAGAACAGCGCGACGGCCCAGAGCAGCCAGTAGTCGAGCGCGCGTGACGTGAAGAACTCCGGCATCGAACCGACCTCCCGCGAGGCAGTGTACGGGCCGCCGCTCGGACCGGAAATGCGGCCGGTCGGCGGCGCGGCGCGGCGGGCGCCGGCCCGCGGAGGCGTTGTTTCGCGGCATCATGCGCGCGGCGGGCCGCGTTGCGCCCGCCGGGAGGCTGCGAACGTGTCCGCAAGAACCGCCGTCCGGGCCCTGGTGATCGCGGCGTCGTTCGCCGGCCCCGCCGCCTGGGCCGCGGCCGACGCTCCCGCCCACGGGCCGACCGAACTCGACCGGCAGGTCGAGGCGTTCCTGGCCGGCGCGACGGTGATCGACGACGAGGCGGTCGGCAAGGGGACCACGGGCGCGCGGCGGCTGACGCTCCAGTCCGGCGAGACGCGGGCGCGGGCCATCTTCAGGACCGTGGACCAGGAGTCGCAGGAGGCCGGCGTCTACGACCGGCTCGAGATGACGTTCGCCGACCGCTACGTCTTCGAGATCGCGGCGTACCGGCTCGACCGCCTGCTCGGCATCGGGCTCGTGCCGCCGACGGTGGCCCGGCGGATCGGCGACCGCGAGGGCGCGCTGCAGTTCTGGGTGGAAGACGCGGTGGACATGAACGAGGGCTTCGAGAAGGGCGTCACGCCGCGGCGCCGGGACGTGTTCCTGGTCCGGAAGGGCGCGATGCTGGTCCTCGACACCCTCATCTACAACATCGACCGCAACTTCGGGAACATCCTGATCACGCCGGGAGACGACCGCCTCTACCTCATCGACCACACGCGCGCGTTCCGGCTGGACAAGGCGCTGCCGCCGTACATCACCGACTGGAACCTGCAGCTGCCGCCCGGGCTGGCGGCGCGGGTCGCGGAGATCACGCGCGCGGACCTCGACGGCGTCTTCAAGGGGCTGCTGAGCCGGGCGCAGGTCGCGGCCGTCGAGAAGCGGCGCCAGCTGCTCGTCCGCAAGCTGACGGACGTCGGCCTGCTGCCGGGGCGGCGCTGACGGCGCGCTGCCCCGCCCGGGGGGGCAAAGCCGGGTGGGGCAAAGCCCCACCCCCACACAGCGCGGTCAGCGCGTGCGGACGACCACCGGGTGGAGCGCCGGCCGCGCCGACCGCAGCCGCCTCAGCAACGTGCGCCGCCGCGCCTCCGCGACGCGGTGCCGCAGGGTCTCGAGCTGCGCCCGGGCCGCCGCCTCGCCGGCCGCCAGGCACTCCGGGGCGCGCGAGAACTCGGACCAGTGCACGTTCCCGACCGCGGGGGCGATCACCACGTCCGCGGCCGCGCGGCTCTCCGCGCGGATCCGGTCGCCGCGCAGGTTGAGGACGCGCTGCAGGACCTCGGCGGCCGACGTCGGCGGCCGCGCCTCGATCGACGAGCCGACGTCCACCGCGATCACGACGTCCGCGCCGAGCTGCCGGGCGACCCGCGTGGGCAGCTCCTGGAACACCGCGCCGTCCACCAGCAGCCAGTCGCCGCAGGCGACCGGGGCGAAGACGCCCGGGATCGCCGAGCTGGCGCGCAGCGCGATCCGCAGGTCGCCGGCGCCCATGACGACGTCGGTGTGCGTGTTCAGGTCGAACGCCACCGCGTAGAACGGGATCCGCGTGTGCGAGAACTCCGCGACGCCGACCAGCCGCTCGATCAGCTCGTCCACCAGCAGCGCGTCGACGAGGGACTGCGCCATCGCGTGCCGGTTCCACAGGATCACGCGCCGGATCTTGCCGATCACGCCCGCGAGGCGGCCGCGCCAGCCGTGGCCCGGGTCGTCGGTGATCAGGCTCGCGAACGAGCGCTCGATCCGCACCAGGGACTCGTCGGCCAGGATCCCGCGCAGCCGCTGCTGGACGTCGTCGGCGTGCGGGTTCAGCGCGTACGCCGCCCCGACGATCGCGCCGAGGCTCGTGCCCACGATGAAGTCCGGGCGGAGCCCCTCCTGCTCGAGGACCGAGAGCGTGCCGGCGTGCGCGAGCCCGCGCGCGCCGCCGCCGCCGAGCACGAGGGCCGTGGTGAGGGGACGGAGCACGCCCTGCAGTGTACTGCGAGCCCCGCCCCCGGTCCGTTCCGCGAAACGATCCGAAAGAAGAACGGCGGGGCCGGTCGGCCCCGCCGTTCCCTGCCGCCGCGAGACGGCGCCGTCAGAAGTCCCAGATGGCCGAGAACCGGACCGCGCGCGGGGCCTGGTACCCGATGACCTGCTGGAACGTCCCGTTGGGCGTCGCCGCGGTGTCCTCGACGAAGTCGTCGAAGTTCTGCGCCTCCTGGTTGTTGAACACGTTGGTGATGTCGATCCCGAGCTTCAGCCGGGTGTCGCCGATGTTGCGGCCCCAGCCGAAATGCAGGTCGAGCGTCGCGAGGTCCGGCGTCCGGCCCAGGTTGCCGCGCGGCGCGTTGGTGTACCCGGCGAGGAAGCACGCCACGTCGTGGGAGAGGCAGGTCGGCCCGCTCTGCCACTGGACCACCCCGTCCTCGACGGTCGCCGTCGCCGGGTCGATGTAGAAGTAGATCGGGTTGATCCCCGGGATCTCGCCCGGGTTCTGGTAGTTCGGGTGCGCCAGCAGCGCCGTGCGCGGGATGCCGGCCTGCCAGGTCAGGATGGCGCCGGCCTCGAGCCCGTTGTCCCAGAAGTACGTCCCGCCCATGTGCATCACGTGCGGGCGGTCGTTGAACAGCGCGCCCTCGTCGTACTGGCCGCGCATCAGCGGCGAGTTCGGGAAGTCGAACAGCGAGGTGATGTTCGGGTCGGACTGCCCGTTGTCGTTGCGGAACAGGCCCTCGTAGTTGCCGCGCAGCCGGGAGTAGCGGTAGTTGAAGAAGGCCTGCCAGTTGTCCTGCAGCCGCTTTTCCAGCTGGACCTCGAGCGCCTTGTAGTCCCGGATGCCCTTCGTGAACGGCCCCTGGGTGTTGTCGCCGGGGTTGGCCAGGACGTACTCGCCGAACGGCGCCGCGCCGAAGCCGGGGAAGGGCTCGGCGGTGACGCCGATCACGTTGCCCTCGGCGTCCGCCACCTCGTAGCCGCCGTAGTAGTAGTTCTGGGTCGCCTCGAGCACGCTGTACTGCACGTCCTCGAGCGTGCGCCCCTGCTTGCGGAAGATGCCGCGCACCTCGACCGACAGGTCGGAGCGGAGCAGCCGCTGGACGCCGAGCACGTACTCGTCCACGTACGGCAGCCGCGTGCCGTCCTCGACGCGCGTCGTGCCGAGGCCCTGCAGCAGCGGGGACCCCGTCGAGCCCGCACGGTTCGACAGGTTCGGATCGGTGAACTGGAAGCGGCTGATGCCGAACTCGTTCGAGAACTGCCGGACCGCGAGGTCGGACGGGACGCGCTGGAAGTAGCGCGCGCCGTTGGCGTAGATCTTCGTGCGGCCGTCGCCGGTCGGGTCGAAGATCACGCCTAGGCGGGGGCTGTACTCGGTCTTGAACTTGTAGCTGTTCGGGCTGTAGGTGACCGCCTCGTCGTCGCTGAACAGCCCCGGCGCGACCTGGGCGAAGTTCAGCGTGAACTCGCCCGCGCCCTCGAGCTCCTGCGTGGTCGAGCGGACGCCGAGCTTGACGGTCCAGTTGTCGTTGATCGTCCAGGTGTCCTGGATGAACAGCGCCAGCTCGTTGGCCGTCGTCTCGCCCGGGTCGTTGAACCGCGCGCGGGTGATGCGGTAGACCGGGTTCGCGTCGCACGTCGTGCCGGCGAACTCGGGGTCGTAGATCGGGTTCGTCGGGTCGCAGTTCCCCTCGCCGAAGCCGCCGCGGATGTCGACCAGCGCGCCCGAGGTCGTCTCGAGCGGGATCGTCCCGCCCGTGGCCTCGTACTCGCCGGTCTCGGGGTTCAGCGCGCCCTCGGCGAACGGGACGGTGAGCGTCGGGCCGGAGTACCTCGAGATCTGCGAGTACTTGAGGTCGAAGTACTGCACGCCCGCCTTGACCTCGTGGTCGCCGAAAGTCTTCGACGCCTTCAGCGCGTAGTCCCACGACTTGTCGGAGGTCGGCCCGACGAAGCCGGACCCGCCGTACACCGGCTGCAGCTCGATGCCGGTGGTCAGGAAGATGCGGCGGTCGCGGAAGCGGTAGTCGTTGACGGTGGAGGTCTCCTCGTAGTTGTTCTCGCGGTGGTTGACCTGCGACTCGAGGAAGAAGTCCGCCCCGAACAGCCCGTTGTACTTGAGCGACTGCTGGTCGGCCCCGAACTTGATCGTGGAGGCGTTCGCGCCCTCGCCGAACGCCGCGGGGGTGCGGACCGGCGCGTAGATCCCGTCGCCGGTCAGGTCACCGAACAGGATCGACGGGCTGCCGGCGCTCGTCTCGCGGTTGCCGTACCCGCGCGACGGGTCGCCGAAAGCGGTGAGCTCGACCCGGTGGTTGGGGGTGATCAGGCCCGACAGCTTCGCCGCGTAGTTGTTTCGCGTGCGCTTGCCGCGCACGGGCACGTCGCTCGACGGCTGCGCGATCGGGTCCGTGTACGTGACGCCCGGTCCCGGATCGACGGCGAGCACCGGGTTCTCGGGGTTGGTCGAGCGCAGCACGGCGTCGTTCCAGGTCTGGACCGGGTTGTACGCCGCGAACCAGAAGAAGCGGTCCTTCAGCAGCGGCCCGCCCAACTGGAGCCCGATGTCGAGCGTCTGGCGCTCGATGATGTTGCCGGTCCCCTCGAGGATGGTCCCGACGCCGCCGGGGATGCGCACCTGCTCCCCCTGCGCGTTCAGCGAGCGCGGCTCGTAATACGCGCCGACGCTCCCCTTCAGCTCGTTGGTGCCGGAGCGCACGGTTCCGGTCACGACGCCGCCGAGGGCCTGCCCGTACTCGGCCTCGAAGCCGGCCGTCTTGACCTGGATCTCCTCGAGGAAGTCGGAGGTGATCCCGGTGCCGAGCGAGCCGTAGTTGATGCTGTAGGTCCCGACCCCGCCGTAGCCGGTGTCGGTGATGTTGACGCCGTCGATCAGGTAGCTGTTCTCGAGCCCGGACGAGCCGCCGATCGAGTAGTTGCCCTGGCCCGTGCCGCCGCCCGACACGACGCCCGGCGCGAACGCGACCGCGGCCGTGAAGTTGCGGCCGATCGGCATCGTCTGGATCGCCTGGTCCGTGCGGAAGGTGGTCGTGACCTCGGACTTCTTGACGTCGATGAGCGGCGTGGCCGAGGTGACGGTGATCTCCTCGGTCTTGCCGGCCTGGAGCTTCACGGGCACGCGCGTGCGCGAGCCCGTGTTGACCGGGACCTTGTTGAACTGCACCGGCGCGAAGCCTTCCATCTCGACGCGCATGCGGTACACCGCGGGCGGGAGGAAGCGGAACTCGAAGTTCCCGTCGGCGTCGGTCTGTGCGGCGCTGGTCCCGCTGGCGCCCCCGGTCAGGGTCACCGTGGCGCCGGGCAGCGGCTTGTTCTCGTTGTCCAGCACCGTCCCGACGATCGCACCGGTCGTGGGCTGCTGGGCGAGAGCGACGGGGACCGCGAGAAGCAGAAGCACGTACGGCAGAATCCTCGAACCCCTCATGGATGTGGCTCACGTCCCCGGCGCGCGTGCGCCGGTTCTCGAATGCGGGTCTCTGGGGCTGGTGAGGCGCCGCCCTCAACTCAAACGGATCGGGCTGATGACGTGAAGACGTGACGCGAAAGGCGCGAAGTGTCTCGACACGCTCCTTCGTCCGGCGCCGCGAACGGCGCGTCGGCGGTGGCCCGCGCCGCGGGATCGGCGCGCGCGAGGACTCGGCGCCTGAAGAAAGCAAACCTCGGGCCAGTTCGCCGAGCGCGTTCGCGACTCGCCGCGAAGCGTCGGCCGGTGAGAGCGTTGACCTTCGCGCTGACGCCAGGGAACCCGCACGCGGAAGTCGCGCCGACTACAGATCCATGGACACCTACGACGTGTTGGATGCCGGATGGGCGCGTTGCTTCAGGAGTTCCAGTAGAAGAACGCGCCGAGCCCGATCGCGGCGGCGACGAGGAACATCCACAGCAGCCGCTCGAACCACGTCGGGCCGGGGTCGAACGAGCGCGGCTTCGGCGCCTTCGCCCGGCGCCCGAACCAGCGCCGCCGCGGCTGCATGTGCGAGAACAACTCGCGGTCGTCGGCGTTCGGCGCCGGCCACGTGAAATCCACCGCCTCCGCCGCGCCCGCGGGGCGCGACTCCGGGCGGGACTCCGGCCGCGGTTGCGGCCGCGGTTCCGGCCGCGGTTCCGGCCGCGGTTCCGGCCGCGGTTCCGGCCGCGCCATCCAGTCGTCGATCGCGGGCCGCGGCCGCGCGACGGGCGCGGCGGAGGCGGCCGGCGGCGCCGCCGGACCGAGCGCCGCGCCGATGTCCTGGAGGAGCGCGGTCCAGTCCGGCGTGCGCAGGTAGTGGCCCGCCCCGTCGCACGGGCAGTCCCGGGGGCAGGCCAGCACGGTCCGCCCGTCCGGCCGGACCTTCGTGGGGCAGCGCACCTCGAGTCCCAGTTCTCCGCCGTGCTCGCCGACCCAGCGCCGCAGGGCGGCGCCGTCGTCTTCCGTCGCGTGCTCGACCGCCGTGCGGAACGACTCCGCGAGGTCCCGCGGGACGCCGCGGGACCGCTGTCGCTGCGATTCCGGGACGGACCAGTTCGCGCTCACCTGTCGCCTTTCCGCCGGGCCGCACCTCGGCGCGTTCCCGCCCTCCGCCGACACGTTAGAGCATCCGCGGGCGGCCCGCCCGCGGCTCCCGGCGCGTGGCGAATCGCGGTACCGTGCGTGCGTGGACGAGGCGCGACACGACCCCGCCCCCGCGGGAGACCTCTCGGCCGTGCGGCTGGCCGACGCCTGGTTCGTCGCCTGCGCGTCGCGCGAGCTGCGCGCCGCGCCGCTGGCGCGCACGATCCAGGGCACGCCCGTCGTGCTGTTCCGCGCCGGCGGGCGCGTCACCGCCGCGCTCGACCGCTGCCCGCACCGGAACGTGCCCCTGTCGGCGGGGCGCGTGCTGCCGAGCGGCCGGCTGCAGTGCGTCTACCACGGCTGGGAGTTCGACGGCGACGGGCGCTGCCGCGCGATCCCGGGCCTCGACGGCGCGCCGGGGGACCACCGCGCGCGCGACGCCGTCACGCTCGCGGCGCGCGAGCAGGACGGCTTCGTCTGGGTCGGCGCGACGCCGGGCGTCCCACCGCGCGGCGAGCCGTGGCGCCCGCCGCACCTGGACGACCCGCGCTACGGGATCCTGCGCCGCACGTTCACCGTGCGCGGGACGCTGCACGCCACCGCCGAGAACGCGCTCGACGTGCCGCACACGGCGTTCCTGCACGCGGGCCTGTTCCGGCGGCCGGGGCGCGGCCGGACGATCGACGTCGTGGTGCGGCGCGGCGCCGACCGGGTCGAGGCCGAGTACCTCGGCGAGCCCCGCCCGGCGGGCCTCGCGCCCCGCCTGCTGGCGCCCCGCGGCGGCGTCGTCACGCACGTGGACCGCTTCCTGCTGCCGTCGATCGTGCAGGTCGAGTACCGCCTCGGCGACGGCCTGCACCTCGTCAGCAGCGCCGCGCTCACCCCTGTCGACGCGCTGACGACGAGGCTCTTCGCCGTGATCGCGCTGCGCACGCCGCTGCCGCGCGTGCTCGTGCGCCTGCTGGCGGCCCCCGTGATGCAGCGGATCTTCCGCCAGGACGCGCGCATCCTCGCGGCGCAGACGGCGACGATCCGCGCGTTCGGCGGGGAGCGCTTCGCACACTCGCCGGTCGACGTCCTGGGCGGCCAGATCTGGCGTCTGCTGCAGCGTGCCGCGGCGGGCGGCGAACCGGGCCGGACCGGCGGCGGCGCCGACGACGACCGGCGCGAGATCCGGCTGCGCCTGCGCCTGTGACGTGCCGGCCTGCGCCTGCGCCTGTGACGTGCCGGCCTGCGCCTGCGCCTGTGACGTGCCGGCCTGCGCCTGCGCCTGGTGAGCGCGCGGGCGCCTCAGAGGTCCGCGATCGTCAGGTCCACCGCGTCGAAGGGCACGGCGTCCGCCCGCACCAGCGACTCGATCCGGTACGCCGTGCGCTCCAGCGGGTTCGCAGCGTAGCCGTGCCGGAGGAACAGCCGGAGGTAGCGCCACAGGAAGCCGACGGTCCCGAGCGTGCGCCACTGGACGACGTGCACCAGCTCGTGCGCGTGCACGCCCTCGTCCCGCGCGACCGACGGCGCGAGCAGGTAGAACCGGCCGAGCGTGATCCCGACGTACGGCACCCAGGCCAGCAGGCGGACGGACGGCAGCACGATGACCCGGGTGTCGTCGAGGAGGTCGCGCGGGAAGCAGCGCGGGAGCCGCCGGAACGCGAAGCTGGAGACGGACCGCATCGGCGGGAGTTTACCCGCCCTGTCCGCCGTCGAGGAGCCCCGCGAAGGCGGCGAGCGCGAGCAGCGCGAGCCCCAGGAGCAGGGCCAGCCCGATCTTGACCGCCGACCAGGGCCGCTCGCCCTGGACCTCCCCGGTGCGGCCGTTCACCACGAACCGGAAGACGCGCTCCCGGAAGCGGTACGCGCTGATCCACGCGGGGAGCAGGACGGCGCGGAAGCGCACGGCGTCGTAGCGCGTCTCCTTCGACGTGATCCGCTGCTGGTCGCCGCCGATGTGCTCGCGGATCCGCGCGTCGATCCCCTCCTGCATCGCGTCCTGCGCGCGCGCGTAGGCGCCGTCGAGGTCGCCCTGGTACTCCTGCGCCATGAAGCCGGAGAGGTACTCGTCGCGGTACGGGACGAGCTGCGGGATGTCCCAGGGCTCGAGGGCGTCGAGGAACGCGCCCGGCAGCGCGTCGGACGCGACGACCGCGAGATCGTCGACGTCGACCCGCACGACGCCCGCGGCCGGCTGCCAGCGCGTGCGGCGCACCGGACGCGTCTGCCCGTTGCGGCGCTCGGTGGCCCAGTAGTGGTCCCCGCGCTCGCCGCGGTAGGCCGTGGTCGTGCGGCAGTCGAACAGGAAGGCGGGCAGGTACACGCCGGCGAGGGTGCCCGTCGCGCGCGCCAGGCGCGCGAGGCCGGACGGCGCGAACCAGCGGCTCGCGACCCACGCCCGGAACGCGCCCTCGGCGTGCGCGCGCGGCACGCGGAACGGCAGCACGCCCGCCGGGCGCAGCGGGCGGCCGGAGGCGCCGTGCAGCACGAACGGGCCGCCGCAGAACGGGCAGCGGCCGGCCGTGACGTCGGGCGCGGGGGTCGCGTCGGCGCCGCAGGACCCGCAGTGGAGGAGGCGGCCCGCGGCCGCGGGCGGCGGCGCCTCGCGCTCGATCCGCCGCCCTTCCTCGAGGTCGATGTCGGGGATCGAGGCGCGCGCCGCCACGACCGGCACCGACCCGCCGCAGTAGCGGCAGGAGAGCGCGGCCGTGCGCGGGTCGAACTGCAGCCGCGCGCCGCAGGACGGGCACGTGAACTCGCGCGTCGTGGGCGTCCTCTTGGAGACGGGCGTCGTCGTCACGCCGCCATTCTAGGGTCTCGTCCCGGCGTCTCGCGCGGACGCGGGGTCTACCAGGGGATCGGCTGGCGATCGCGGAAGAAGCCGCCCGTCGGCCCGTCGTCGGGGAGCGTCGCCAGCCACACGATGCCGTCCACGGCCTCCTCGATGGCGCGCGGCGCCTCGGGGCCGCCCATCCGGGTCCGCACCCAGCCGGGGCACACCGCGTTCACCTTCACGGCCGGACCGGCGGCGGCGGCGAGCGAGACCGTCAGCGCGTTCAGCGCGGCCTTCGAGACGCCGTACGACGACGGGCTCTCCGCGATCCCGCCCTCGCCGAACGAGCCGTAGCCGGACGACAGGTTCACGACGCGGCCCATGCCGCGCGCGCGCATGCCGGGGACGAGCGCGCGGGCGAGCCGCAGCGGCCCGAACACGTGGACCTCGAAGGCCTCGCGGAACGCCTCCTCCGGCGTCCCGAGCGCGTCCCCGTCCGTCAGCACGCCCGCGTTGTTGACGAGGATGTCGACCGCGAGGTCCACCGCCTGCAGGCCGGCGAGCGCGCGGTCGATGCCGGCCGGGTCCGCGACGTCGATCGCAACCGGCCGGACGTCGGAGCCGGCGTCGACCAGTTCCGCGGCCGCCGCCTGGCCGGCCGCGGCGTCGCGGCTGCCGAGCAGCACGCGGACGCCGGCCGCGCCGAGCGCGCGGCAGACGGCGAGCCCCAGGCCGCGGTTGCCGCCGGTGACGAGAGCCGTGAGCGCCACGAGTCCACCTCCCAAGCCTCGATTGTGCGCCGGCAGGCGGGGGGACGCCCACGCCCGCCGCTCAATCGAGCCGCGCCGCCGTCACTGGCGGGCGACGACCAGCACGGTGACGTCGTCGACCAGCTGGCCGGCCTGCAGGTCGTCGACGAGGGTCGTCAGCCGCTGGCTCAGCTCCTCCGGGGACGCCCCGCGCGGCGCGGCCTCGAGCGCCGACAGGACGCCCTCGTCGCCGAGCGACGACCCGTCCGGCTTCGTCGCGTCGGGCACGCCGTCCGAGAACACGACCAGCCGCTCCCGCGGCGCCAGCCGCTCGACCTTCTCCTCGAAGCTCCAGCCCTCGATCAGGCCCACGACGCCGCCGGTCACCTCCCCGAACAGGCGCGCGCCCCCCGCCGGGTCGAGCCGCACCGGCCGGGGGTGCCCGGCGTTGACGTACGTCAGCGTGCCGTCCGCCGGGTCGAACCGCCCCGCGAACAGCGTCAGGTACATGGAGCCGGCCTCCTCGGCCTTGAGCTTGTCGTTGGCGCGCGTGATCGCCTCGGCGAGCGTCGCGGACTCCTCGAGCGCCTGCCGGACCACGAGGCGCGAGTGCGCCATGAAGATCGCCGCCGCGGCCCCCTTGCCCGACACGTCCGCGAGCAGGAACACGACCCGTCCGGCGCCGTCCACGTACCCGTCGAAGAAGTCGCCGGCCACCCGCCGCGCCGCGAGGTGCCGGGCCGCGAGCGCGTACGCCGCGGCGGACGGCAGGTGATCGGGCAGCAGCGCGGTCTGGATCTCGCGCGCCAGCTTCAGCTCGCGCTCGATCGCCTCGCGTGCCGCCGCCTCGCGCGCGCGCGCCTCGACGTTCGCCTTGAGGTCCACGACCATCCGGTTGAAGCCCGCCGCGAGCGCCCCCAGCTCGTCCTTCGCCTCCACGCCCTCGACGCGGGCGTCGAGGTCGCCGGTGCCGAGGCGGTCGACCGCCGCGGCGAGCCGCCGCACGGGGCGGGTGATCGCGGTGCTCACGAGCAGCAGCGCCGCGAGGATCGCGAGCAGGCCCGCGGAGAGGATGCCGATGCCGAGCCGCAGCTGGTCGTTCTCGAAGGCGAGCACCAGCGCGGCGGGCGCGGACGCGACGATCGCCCCGGGTCGCGACGCCAGCGGCGCGAAGCCGACCCAGCGCGTCTCCGGCGTCAGGAACCCGGGCATCGTGACGAGCCCCCGCGGCCCGCCGATCGCGCGCCGCAGCAGCGCCTCCACGTCCGGCCGCGCCGCCTCGGCCGCCAGCCGCCGCAGGTTGAAGCCGTCCGGCACCGGCTCGCCGGCGACCGCCAGCACCGCGCCGTCCGGCGCGACCAGCACGACCTTCGTCGCCGGTCCGGCCGCGGGCGCGACGGGGAGGTCGCGCAGGACCTCCGCGGGCGGCGTCCCGTGCCGCAGCCGCTCGTCCGTCCACGCGGCGATGACGCCGACCCAGTCCGTGACCGCGCGCTCGAGCCGGGCGTGCGAGCGCGTGCGGAGCTGGTTGATCAGGATCGCGGTCGTTCCGACGTAGACGAGCAGCAGCGGCACGCCGATCGCGAGCGTCAGCTTCGTGCGGATGGTCACGGGCGTTCCTCTCCGACGGGCAGCGTCGCGGCATTATGCCGCGCCGCGCGCCGGCCGGCGCTCACGACGCCGGCCCGCGCTCATGACGCGGGCCGGTGCTCACGACGCCGGCCCGCGCTCACGACGCCGGCCGTACGCAGGCGCAGCTCGACGCGATCGGCGCGTCCGCCTGCGCCCACGACTTCTCGAAGCGCGCCTTCACGAGGGCCGCGTCGTCCTTCTTCCCCGCGCCCTCGAGCGCGGCGGCGAGGCCCCAGAGCGACCAGCCGTTCTCGGGGAAGCGCACCAGGTCGGCCCGGTACACCGCCTCGGCCTCCGCGGGACGCCGCGCCTGCAGCAGCACCGCGCCGAGCGCGTGCCGCACCGGCGTCGTCCAGGGCGGCGGCTCGTCGTACTTCAGGCCGTCCTCGAGGCGCGCCGCCTCGGCGAGCCGCGCCGCCGCCGCGTCGAGGTCGCCGCGCCGGAGCGCGATCTCGCCGGCGAGGTAGGGGTCCGCGACGGCCAGCACGGGACGGGCGAGGTTCGAGCCCCAGAACGCGTCCTCGGGGATGCGCGCGAGGTGGCGGCGGTACGCGTCGCGCTCGCGCTCCGCCGCCGCGAGGTCGCCGTCCGCGGCGAACGCGACGCCCCGCGCGAAGTGGGCGTGGGTCCGCGCCACCGGGAACTCCTCCGGCGGCAGCGGCGCCGCGAGGATCTCCTGCCAGCGGCCGAAGCGCTTCAGCGCGTCCAGCTCCACCGTCAGGAACGCGTCCATGAACAGCGGGTTCGCGCGGACCTTCTGAGGGGGCAGGCTGGCGACGATCTCCCGCGTGCGCGCGAGCGCCGTCGCGGCGTCCCCCTGCATCATCGCCACGAACGCGCGGAAGTGCGTGTTGTGCGCCATGTAGAGCGCGTAGAACCCGGGGTCCTTCCGGCGCGCGGCGTAGCGCGCGTCCGCGGCCATCGCGCGCTCGTTGGCCCGCGCGCCGTCCTCCCAGCGGCCGGTCCGGATGTCGATGTGCGAGGGCATGTGCAGCAGGTGGCTCGCGTCCGGGACGAGGGTGCGCAGCGCGTCCGCCGCCTCCGCCGCCTGCTCCGGGTGCGGCGAGGCCTCGAGCGCGTGGACCGTCAGGTGCAGGGCCCCGGGGTGGCGCGGATCGAGGCGGCGCGCGGTCGCGAGCGCCTGCAGGATCTCGGCCGTGCCGGGCTGCGGGCGTCCGTCGCCCGTCCACTGGTCCCAGGGCCGCGTGTCCATCAGCGCCTCGGCGTACAGCGTTGCGACGTCGGCGTCGTCCGGGTAGCGCCGCGCGACGTCCGCCATCGCGGCGGCGTACGCGGCGTCGAGCGGCGCGCGGTCCGCGGGTTGCGGCCAGGCGTAGCGCCGGCCGAGCGCGTCGATCAGCGCGCGCTCGACCTCGCTCGCGCCGGGCGCGAGCTCGCGCGCGCGCTGCAGCGCGGTCCACGCGGCGCGCGCGTGCGCCTCGTCCACCCCCGGGTTGTTGATGTGCGGGCCGTTGACGAGCGCGATGCCCCAATACGCCATGGCGAGGCGGGGGTCCTGCCGCGCCGCTTCCTCGAACGCGCGCTGCGCCTCGTCGTGGTTGAACGCGAAGGCCCAGACGAGCCCCTGGTCGAACGCCCGCTGCGCGGCCTCCGACGACGTCGACACCGCGCGATGGTGCGTGCCGAGGTCGAACGGCGACCACGCGCCGGCGGGTTCCGCGGCGGCCAGCGCCGGTTGCGCCGTGGCCGGCGCCGGTTCCGCCGCGGCCGGTTGCGTCGCGGCCGGGAGCCGGCGCGGGGCGCAGCCAGAGCCCGCGAGACCGAAAAGTGCGATTGCGGACAGGACGACGAGCAGCGTCGCGAGGACGGTCTTGGTCAGCGACACGAACCGCATGTGGGTTTTCCCCGAGGGAGACGACGGAGGGGAAGGCGCCCCTCCTGGACCACGCGTGGACGGAAGACTAGTCCAACCCGGCCCCAACGGTGCCGGCGAAATCCACGCTTACCGTGCGGGAAGGCGAAAACCCGACGAGCCCAGCCGCCACCCCTCGGCCGCGCCGCTGTCGGCCGCGCTCGACCGCGAGGCGTTCGGTACGCGTCGCGCTCAGGCGCGGTCGAAGTGCGGCAGGTCGTCCGGGATCGGGATCGAGATCTCGACGAAGCCCGCGAAGGCGCCGCTCTCGTCGTACCAGGGCAGCTGGTGGATGATCTTGCGCTGCCCGTTCTTCGCGATCGTGTAGTGGTTCGGCCGCCGCGCCTCGTACAGCCCGACGGTCTTGGTCCGCGCCGGCTCGGGGTGGCAATCGAACACGCTGCGGCCGATCAGCGCCGCGCCGCCGTCGCTCGCGAAGGTCTCGCGCGAACGCGCGTTCATCTCGACGATGGTCCCGTCCGCGTCCGTCACCGTGATCGCGACCGGCAGTCCTGCGCTCCAAAGGTCCATGCGGCGGAGTGTAGCGCGCCCGCATGCCGGACGTCGCGAGGGCCGCGGCGCCCAAGACGTGTAGGGGCGGCCCTCGGGCCGCCCTACGATTCGGTCTCTCGCGCGCTCGTCGTGACGAGTCCGATCCGCATCGCAGGGCGGCCCAAGGGCCGCCCCTACCCGTCGAGGAGCGCGCGGACGCGCCGCGCGAGCGCGGCCGCGGTGAACGGCTTGGGCAGGAAGCTGACCTTGCGCGCGTCGATCGCCGCCTGCACCGCCGCGTCCGTCACGTGTCCCGACATCAGCAGGACCGGCAGGTCCGGCTGCCGGTTCCGCATCTCCTGCGCGAGCAGGAGCCCGTCCATCCCGGGCATCACGACGTCGCTGACCAACAGCTGGATCGGGTGCGGGGACGCGGACGCCACCTCGAGGGCCGCGATGCCGTCGTTGGCCTCGAGGACGTCGTAGCCGAGCCGGCGCAGCGTGCGCACGGCGACGTCGCGGATCAGCCGCTCGTCGTCCACGACGAGCAGCGTCTCCGTCCCGCCGCGGACCGTCTCGGCCGCGGGCCAGGGGGCGGCCGGCTCCGGGCCGGTCGCCCGCGGGAAGTGGATGTGGAACGCGCTGCCCGCGCCGGGCGCGGACTCCACCGTGAAGAACCCCCCGTGCTGGCGCACGGTGCCGTAGGCCGTCGCGAGGCCCAGCCCCGTGCCTTGGCCCGCCGGCTTGGTCGTGAAGAACGGCTCGAACAGGTTCGGCCGGATCTCGTCCGGGATGCCGGCGCCCGTGTCCCTCACGGTCAGGCGCAGGTAGGCCCCCGCGGCGACCCCGACAGGCACCTCGGGCTCGTCGCCGGACACCTCCACGTTGGTGGTGGAGAGCGTGATCCGGCCCGGGCCCGAGATCGCGTCGCGCGCGTTCGAGATCAGCGACAGCAGCACCTGCTGCAGATGCCCGCGGTCCACGCGCGCGGGGTAGGCCCCGGGCTCGCTCTCGAGCTCGAGTTCGACCTGCTCGCCGACGAGCAGGCGCAGCATCGGCAGCATCTCGTCGAGGAAGCCGTTGACGTCGAGCGGCTCCGGTGCGATCACCTGCTTGCGTGCGACCGCGAGCAGCTGCGCCGTGAGCGCCGCGCCGCGTGCCGCCGCCTTGCCGATCTCCCCCACGAGATCGCGCGTGACCGGGCCCGCGTCGGGCTCGTCCTCCGCCAGCGTGGCGAAGCCCTGGATCGCGGTCAGCAGGTTGTTGAAGTCGTGCGCGATGCCCCCCGCCAGGCGGCCGAGGCTCCGCATCCTCAGCGCGTGGCCGAGCTGCTCCTCGAGGTGGGCCCCCTCGGTGACGTCGAGCGCGACGCCCGTCACCCCGGCCGGCTCGCCGTCGCGGTCGAGGACGCGCACGAGCCGGACGTCGTACACGCGCGCCGCGCGCCGGAACCGCAGCCGCATCGCGACGGGCTCCCCCGTGCGCAGGACGCGCTTCATGGCCGCGTCGAGCGTCGGGCCGTTCTCGATGTCGGCGAGGCGCCGCCCGATCATGTCCTGGGCGCCGCGCCCGATCAGGTCGAGGCCGCGCCCCGCCGCGAACGTGCAGACCCCCTCGGGATCGAGCGACACGACGACGACGGGCACCGCGTTCACGACCGTGACGAGTTGCGCCTCCCGCTCGAGCAGGCGTTCCTCCGCGTCCTTCACGCGCGTGACATCGACGTGCGCGACGAGCAGCCGCCCGGGCCGTTCGCCGAACGGGCGGGCGCACAGCTCGAACCAGCGGTGCTCGGCGGGGGCGTGGCACGCGTAGAGGTGGCGGAAGCAGAGGTCGCCGCCGGCGCGCAGGCGGGCGAATCCCTCCAGGATGGCTCGGGCATCCTCGGCGTCCGGGCCTCCGGAGTCGAGCGCGCGGCGGCAGACGTCCTCGTAGTTCGCGCCCACGCCGCAGCGCGCGAGATTCCCGCCGTTGTCGAGCGCGAACCGCGTCCAGGTCTCGTTCACCCAGCTGATCGCACCATCACCCTCGACCACGGCGATGGGGGCCGGGAACGCGTCCGCGATCTGACGGTCGCCGGGCCCATGGCGGGGCTGGTGCGCCGTCACGAGTGTTCCCCCGGAAGCCGGCGATGCGCGGGGCGGCGCAGGGCCGGCACGGCTCTGGACGGAATTCTAGTCTCGCGAGGCCTCCGTCGGTGGCCGCCTTACAAGTACAGGCGACGTACTACCTTCGCGGAGACCGATCCGGGTCCGCGGGGATCCGGCGATCCCTTCCGTCAGCCGGTCCCGTCGGTCCCGTCGAACCAGCGCGCCATCCGCGCCCGGAGCGCCGCGTCCGGCAGCGGGCCGAAACCCGCGCCGAGGTTGTCCTCGAGGTGCCGTGGGTCGCCGGTCGCGGGGAGGACGCACGTCACGGCGGGGTGGGAGACGATGAACTTGAGGAAGAACGCGCCCCAGCCGGAGGCGCCGATCTCCGCGGCGACGTCGGGCAGGGCCCGGCCCTTGACGCGGCGGAAGAGGGCGCCCTCCTCGAACGGCCGGTTCACCAGCACGGCCGTGCCGGAGTCCGCGCAGGCCGGCAGGAGTTCGCGCTCGGCGTCGCGCACGCCCAGCGAGTAGGGGAGCTGCACGAAGTCCAGCGCCTCGGCCCGGACGAGCCGCGCCAGCTCCGGCAGGCTGCCGGTCGTGTAGTGGGTCACGCCGACGTAGCGGACGCGGCCGTCCCGCTTCAACGCGCGCAGCGTCGCGAGCTGCTGCGCGAGGTCCACGAGGTTGTGCACCTGCAGCAGGTCGAGCCGCCGCCGCCGCATCCGGGCGAGCGACTGCTCCGCCTGCGCGAGCCCCTCCGCGCGCCCCGTCGTCCACACCTTCGACGCGAGGAACAGCGCCTCGTTGATCCCGAGGTCCGCACTGAGCCGGCCGACGACCTCCTCGGAGCGCCCGTACATCGGCGAGGAGTCGACGACGCGGCCGCCGGCGTCGTGGAACCGGCGCAGGATGCCGCCGAGCCGGGCGCGCGCCGCCTCGTCGAGTCGCACGTCGAACGTCTGCCACGTGCCGAGGCCGACGACCGGCAGCGCCTCGCCGGTGCGCGGGATCGGGCGCGTGATCATCGCGCCCTGTTCGTCTGGTCCGCCCGGTGCGCCAAGTCCGCCCGGTTCGCCCGGTTCGCCGGGTTCACCCGGTTCGCCCGGTTCGCCGGGTTCACCCGGTTCGCCCGGTTCGACCATCGGGGCGGACTCCTCGGCGGCAGGGCGCGCACGCGCGGCCGCCGCGCCGCCGCAGGCGGCGATGAACGACGCGAGCACCCGGCGGCGCGTCCAGGCCATCCGGCAGCATAATCCGCGCATGACCGAATCCCAGAAGAAGACGCAAGTGGAGCCGGGCCGGGCGCACGCGCTGGCGCAGCTGGTGGCCTTCCAGGACGAGGCGATCGTCAGCCGGATCGCCTACAAGGGCGCCGGCGGCCAGATGACGGTGTTCGCGTTCGCGGCCGGGCAGGAGCTCTCGGAGCATACGTCGCCGTTCGACGCGTTCGTGCAGGTGCTCGAGGGGCGCGTCGAGCTGCGCATCGGCGGCCAGCCCGTCGAGGCGCAGACCGGCGACCTCGTGCTGATGCCCGGCGGCGTGCCGCATGCGGTGCGCGCGCTGGCGCCCTTCAAGATGCTCCTCACCATGTACCGCAAGTGAGTTCGTGACGCGACCGTCCGCGGCGCGTCCGTTCGCGGCGCGTCCTCCCGCGGCGCGTCCTCCCGCGACGCGTCCTCCCGCGGCGCGTCCGTTCGCGGCGCGTCCTCCCGCGACGCGGCCGTAGGGGCGGTGCCTCGCGCGCGCAGCGCGCGATGGTCCGCCCCGCTGGTCCGACTCGTTGTTGCTTTGTAGTGACGGCCCGCCCGTTCACGATGAAGGAACGCCAACATGGAACTCCTCGACGTCAACCGCAGCCTCCTCGTCGTGATCGACTTCCAGGGCAAGCTCGTCGAGAGGGTGCACCGTGCGCCCGCCGTGCTGACCACGGCCCTGCGCCTCGTCCGGATGGCGGGCCTGTTCCGGGTGCCGGTCGTGCTGACGGAGCAGTACCCGCGCGGCCTCGGCGCCTCGCACCCCGACGTGCGCGCCGCCTTCGACGCGCTCCACGTGGACAAGCGGCACATCGAGAAGACCAGCTTCGGCTGCTGCGGCCACCGCGGCTTCCTGCAGGCGCTCGACGACCTATGCCGCCCGCGCGACGCGGCGCGCCAGGTCGTCGTCTGCGGGATCGAGGCGCACGTCTGCGTGATGCAGACGGTCCTCGAGCTGCTGCGCCGGGGCGACCAGGTCCACGTCTGCTGGGACGCCGTCAGCAGCCGTGGCGAGGAGTACCGCCGCTACGCGCTCGAGCGGATGGCCGCGGCCGGCGCGACGATCACGAACCACGAGTCCGTCGGCTTCGAGTGGGCGCGCGACAAGGACCACGCGGCCTTCAAGGACATGAGCGCGCTGTTCAAGGAAGGGCAGCCCTGGTCGTAGCCCGTGGGGGCGGCGCTCCGCCCCGCCCAAGTCCGTGGGGGCGGGGCTCTGCCCCGCCCGGGTCGTGGGGCGGGGCTCTGCCCCGCCCGACCCCGGGAGGCCGGGGGGCGTGACGGCGGCGCGCCGCCTCATCGCGAGACCTCACGACCGTTCATTCGCCTCGCGCGATCAAGTCCCGCTCGTTTGAGAACGAACTCGAGCAGGTCCCCCTCGGTTGAGAAGGCGAACGGTCGGTGGAGCCCGTTGGAGGCGCGAGATGCCGCGGGTTCCGCGGGCGCTTCGTCCGATACTGTCCGTTCGCGCTCGACGTAGCCGTGGCCGCAGCCGGGCCGGCGTGGGTATCCCCGCTCTCGACCACTCACGTTCTCAACGAAGGGGGAGTTGCTCGAGACCATTCTCAAAACGCGGGGACCTGCTCGGGTGGCGTCCGCGAACGGTCGGCGGCGGACCCGGCAGCCCGGTCTGCTCGCGACTGCCAGGTCCGCGCGCGACGCTCAGCGGTTCGTCGTCTCGCGTGGCGCGACTCAGCGGTTCGCGTCGCCTCGCGTCGGCGGCGCCGGTTCGGCGAGCGCCGTCCGCATGGTCCCGGCATACGCCTGCGCGAGGAAGAGCCCGCCGAACCCGGCGGGCACGAGGGTGTGCGCGGCGCCGACGGCGAGCAGGAACACCAGTGGTCGCGGGCCGAACAGGAATGCCGCGTGCGCGACGCCGAACGCGGCGTACAGCAGCGACCCGAGGCCGATCACGGTCGCGCCCGCGCGCGTCCGCGCGCGCAGCGCGTCGAGGCCGCCCTCGAATCCCCGGAACACGATCAGGATCGCCAGGTAGATCAGTGCGGGCTGGATGAACCCGCTCACCCCGCTGGGGAAGATCCGCAGCGTGTGCGGGTCGCCCCGCCCCGCGCTCGTCAGCGCGTTCGCCAGCGACAGCAGCATCCCCAGCGCAAGGCCGAGCATCCACGGCTTCTTCATGGCGCACCCCCGGTCCATGGTATCGCGGCGGCGGCGCGTGTACCCCGCGAGGAGCCCGGTTAGCGCGAGTCCCACCGCGATGTCGTGGGCTGCGGCGATGTCGGGAACGTGGTCTTCGGCAGCCAAAGCTGATCGTAACTACAAACCGGGGCCGCAGGGGAGGGTGGGCGAAGTGCCGGACCACGGGCCGGGCGCGCACGCGTTCCGGGCGCGGACGAGGTAGCGCCACGCGGTTCCGGGCGCGGGCGTGGGTCCGGGTGACGGAGCGGAGGGCTCCGTGTACTCGGGGACGGCGAGGCCCGTCGCGAGGCACTCGGCACCGGGGGCGGCGCCGGGGGGGCCGAAGCCCTCGAGTTCGCGGTACACGTCGTACACCGTGCCCGCGCCCGCGCCCGGCGCGGCGGACGTCCAGCGCAGCGTCGCGGCGGCGCCCGGGCCGCCGTCCGTTGCGGTCGCGCCCGCGCCGGTGCGGGTGAGGGTCAGGCCCGCGACCTCGACCGGGGGCGCGAACGCGCCGGGGTCGGCGGGCGCGCAGTCGCAGGCGTCGCCGTGCGCGTCGGCGTCCGCGTCGTCCTGGAGCGGGTTGGCGGTCGCGGGGCAGTTGTCGTCCGGGTCGAACGCCGCGTCGCCGTCGGGGTCGGGGCGGCGCAGGTCGAGGTAGACGACGCCCTGGGAGAGCAGGCGCGTGGACAGCGCCAGGCGGCCGCCGGCCACGGCGTACGTCTGCGGCGGCGCGTGCGGGAGCAGGTCGGCGGCGGCCTCGAAGGCGGCGACCTCGGCGGGGCGGTGCAGGCCCGTGCTGGTCCGCGGCGGGAGGGCCGCGAGCGCGGCGCGCGCGGGGTGGTCGCGGTCGATGCGGTACTCGCGGACCTCGACCAGCGGGAAGCGCACGTTCGACAGCTCGAGCTGCACGTCCCAGCCGCCGCGCTCGTTCGTGCCGGTGTCGAACTTGTCGTGCGCGTAGAGCAGGATCCTGTCCTCCATCCGGTCCGGGACGGCTCCGGTCGAACGCCAGCCGGACAGGACCACGCCCGCGTCCACGCGCGCGGGGATCGGCGCGACGTCGTGGGACATGCGCGCCGCGGCCTCGGCGAACAGCCAGAACGGCGACTTCACGGCGTCCACGCGGTCCTGCGTGCCGTCGCCGTCCACGTCGATCCGCAGCTGGCCGGCGATCGAGGCCACGCCCTCGACGTTGTAGTTGAACGGCCAGACCGTCATCAGCGCCTCGCCGCGGGCGCGCCGCGGGTCGGTCATCGCGGGCTCGAGCATCCGCCGGAAGTAGTCGGCGCCCCACGAGGACACGAACCCTCCCCAGCGGTAGCCGTCGCGCGAGTCGGGGTCGCGGCGCGGGATCCAGTCGGGGGTCGTCTCGTGGCTGTTGACCGCGAGGCGGTCGAACGTCGTCGGGTCCATCGCGCGGGCCTGGCCGTGCGTGCGCTGCAGGTCGGCGGCCGCCGCGTCCGCGTGGTCGTAGGTGTGCACCGAGATGAAGTCGAGCGGCGTGCCCTTGTTCGCGTTCGCGGCGCACGGCGCGGCCACGCGCGCCGCGAGCTGGCCCGTGAAGTTCGGGTCGATGCAGGCGTGGTTGCGCTCCTCGAACTGGCCGCCCGGGAAGGTCGCCGTCGGCGAGGCGTGGTAGAGCAGCTGGTCCTCGTACCCCGGGAAGATCCCGGTCGCCTCGCCGCCGCCGATCCGGATGGTCGCCGTGGGCAGCCCGCGCTCCTCGAAACCGCGCAGGATCGCGTTGGCGGTGTAGTCGTAGTAGGCCAGGAACTCGTCGTCGGTCCCGGTCCAGAACAGCTCGGGCTCGTTGCCGATCGACCAATACCAGTCCAGCGTCTGCTCCCCGTAGCGGTCCACGAGGTGCGTCACCAGCGCGCGCACGATGTTGTCCCACTGGACGTAGCTCTTCGGCCGGTCCGTGCACTCGCCGCCCAGCTCGTTCTCGGGCCGGCCCAGCCGGCAGGCGTCCACGGGCGTCCCGTGCAGCACCATCACCGGGCGCCGTGCGCCCGCGACGTGCTGGTCCAGCTCGTCGTCGAGCCGCGTCCAGTAGTAGACCGGCGTGCCGACGGGCTCGAACTTGCGCAGCGTGCCGACGGGGTGCGGGAAGTTGTCCGGCGTGCGCGGGTCGTCCGCGGGCGGGACGTGGTCGGCCTTCAGGTTCCACTTGTAGAGCGGCGTCTGCAGCCGGTCGACGTGGATCTTGCGGTCGGCGTCGCTGACCGAGCGCACGGTGCGCTGCTCGCACTGCGTCGCGTCGCAGACGAGCACGCGGTCGCCGACGTGGTAGTCGTCCGCGAGGGGGCGGTCGTCCGGCACGCCGTACAGCGCGTGCTCGATCGTGTCGGTGAGCGTCAGGACGGTGGTGTTGGTCGGAGTGTTGTGGACCATCGCGACGATGCGGCGCGTCTCGCGCTCGCGCATGAGGTTCGGGTTGCCGTCGAAGATCCGCGCCTGCCAGTAGTCGCCGAACAGCGGGTAGTCCCGCTGCTGCAGCAGGAACTCCGGGGCCTCCACGCGGGACGCGGCCATCAGGTCGTACACCGGCCCCTGGTCGAACAGCCGGCTGCTGTCGAAGTTGACCTTCACCTCGCCCGCGAACCAGCGCCCTTCCCAGTGGACCGTCGGGCCCGCGAGGTCGAGCGGCACCGTCCAGGTCGATCCCGCGAGGTCGCGGCGCGTCGTGAAGGTCCACGTCGCGGTCGAGGCGTCGATCGGCGTCCCGCCGAACGTCCGCGCCCGCACGCGCGCCGTGATCGGCGTCGCGGCGGGCAGCGGCGGCGCGGCGAGCGCCGGCGACGGACGCGAGAGGAAGCCCCAGCCCATGCGGCCGTCCGCGGTCCACTCCCCGTTGGCCTCGCCGGTGAAGCCGGAGGCCCACTGCCGGCCCGGGGCGAGGACCGGCAACGACGGCTGCCCGGGCCACGAGAGGATCAGCTCGACGGTGTCCGGGTCGATCTTCGCCGCGCCGCCGAGCGCCTGCGGGACCGTGACCTCGAAGTAGATCGAGGACCACGCGGACGCCGTGGCCGCGCCGTCGCAGGGGCGGGGCAGCGGGTGCACCGCGTCGCAGGCGTGCGTCACCTGCGGCGCCTGGGCCCGCGCGGCGGCGGGGGCGAGCGCAAGCGCGGCGAAGAGCGGCAGGCGCGCCAGGCACGCCAACGTCGCGAGCGTCCGTGTCCGCATCTGTTCGGCCTCCCGGGAGCACGCCGGTCTGCCCGGAAAGGTACTCGCGGACGCGTGGCGTACCCGGCGCGCCGGGGGTTTTTGTCAGCGCGGCGCGGGGAACTTTCCTCGACCGCGACGGTCCAACGGGACGAGGGGCCGCGCTTCGGCGGCCCGGGAGGCTGCCATGCGTCGTCCCCTGCGTCGTCCCGCCCTGATCGTGCCGACCCTCTCCGTGGTCGGGACCGCCATGCTGTTCCACCTCGCCTGCTGTTCGGCGCCGCGGCCCGCCGCCGAGAGCGATGCGGCCGGCGCGCCTCACACGCCCGCCCGGACGGCGTCCGCGGAGGTGGAGCGGAACACGGTTCCGCCCCCGTCCCCACCGCCCCCGTCACCGCCGGCGGAGGTCCGCGAGCAGAAGGGCAAGGACGAACGCGCGGCGAACATGGCGCGCCGGGCGCGCTCCGCCGGGGTCCGGCTGGCCGCCCCCGGCACGTCCGACGCGGCCAAGATGCAGAAACTCGGCTACGTGAGCAGCGTCGCCGGGGTCGCGGGCGGCACCGTCGTCGAGCTGGACGCTCCCGAGTTCGACACCGAGCGCTACGCCTTCGTCGAGGGGAGCCGGTTCCGCCGCGTCGCGGACGACCCGCTCTCGACCTTCTCGGTCGACGTGGACACCGCGTCGTACGCGAACGTGCGCCGCTTCCTGCAGGACGGGCAGCTGCCGCCGGCCGGGGCCGTGCGGGTCGAGGAGCTGATCAACGCGTTCCGCTACGCGTACCCGCGGCCGGCCGGGCCCGACCCGTTCGCGGTCAGCGTCGAGGCGGCCGCGTGTCCGTGGAACCGCGCGCACCGCCTCGTGCGGGTGGCGCTCGCCGGCCGCGAGGTCGAGGCCGCGGCGCGGCCCGCCGCGAACGTCGTGTTCCTCGTGGACGTCTCGGGCTCGATGATGAGCGAGGACCGGCTGCCGCTCGTGCAGCAGGCGCTGAAGCTGTTCGCCGGCGCGCTGGACGCGCGGGACCGCGTCGCGATCGCCGTGTACGCGGGCGCGGCGGGCCTGGTGCTCCCCTCGACCTCGGGCTCGGACCGGGCCGCGATCGAGGAGGCGCTCGGGCGCCTGCAGGCCGGCGGCTCGACGAACGGCGCCGGCGGCATCCGGCTCGCGTACGAGACGGCGCGCGCGCAGTTCATCAAGGGCGGCATCAACCGCGTCGTCCTCGCGACGGACGGCGACTTCAACGTCGGCACGACCAGCGAGGACGAGCTGGTGCGCCTCGTCGAGGGCGAGGCCCGGTCCGGCATCTTCCTGACCGTCCTCGGCGTCGGGCGCGGCAACCTGAACGACGCGCTGCTCGACGCGATCACGCGCCGCGGCAACGGGCAGTACGCGTACCTCGACTCGCTGCAGGAGGCGCGGCGCGTGCTGGTCGAGCAGGCCGGCGGCACGCTGGTGACGATCGCGAAGGACGTGAAGCTCCAGGTCGAGTTCAACCCGGCCGCCGTGAACGGCTACCGGCTGATCGGCTACGAGACGCGCGTCCTGCGGCACGAGGAGTTCAGCGACGACCGCCGCGACGCCGGCGACATCGGCTCCGGCCACACGGTCACCGCGTTCTACGAGGTCGTGCCCGCGGGCGTGGCGCTCGACGCGGCGGCGGCCGGGCCCGGCGTCGACCCGCTGAAGTACCAGGAGCGTCCCGCGGCGGCGACGTCCGCGGCGACGTCCGGGGCGACGCGCGCGAGCGCGACGCACGCGAGCGCGACGTCCGCGGCGACGCGCGCGAGCGCGACGCCCGCGGAGCGGCGGGCGCCGGAGATGCTGACGGTGAAAGTCCGCTACAAGCAGCCGGACGGCGACGTCAGCCGCCTGCTCGAGGTGCCGTACACCGATGGCGGCGCCGCGGCCGCCTCGCGCGACTTCGACTTCGCGGCGGGGGTCGCGGCGTTCGCGCTCGCGCTGCGCGGCGAGGAGGCGGGCGTGACGATCGCGCCGGCGACGATCCGGGCGCTGGTGTCCGCGGGGCTGGACGGGCCGGAGCCGGAGCGGCGGCGCGAGTTGTCGCAGCTCGTCGAGCGCTGGGACGCGCTGCGCGGGCCGGCGATCACCAGCCGCTGACGGGCCGCCGGGACGGCGTCCCGCGCCCCGCGCGGGTCGCCGTCCACGGCGCATGAGTCGAGGATCGGGAGGCCGCGCGCGAGGATCGGGAGGCCGCGCGCGAGGATCGGGAGGCCAGGCGCATTCGCATCTCGCAACGCGTTTGACCAGCCGCGATCCGTGCGGTCTTCTTTAACGCACCCGCGGCTTCGCCCGGAGCCGGCTTCGGACGGGTTTCGAAGGACCAGGACCGGGGAGTCGACGGCCGCGTGGACACTTATGTCAACCCGGTCTACCGGGCGCCGTGTCCCGACCCCTTCGTGCTCAAGCACGCGGGCGAGTACTGGGGCTTCTGCACGGGGATCGAGCCGGACGGGCGCTGCTTCGGGATCCTGCACTCGCGCGACCTCGTGCGCTGGCGCCGGCTCGGCGCGGCGATGGACCCGCTCCCGGGCGGCCACACCTGCTACTGGGCCCCGGAGGTCGCCGCGCACGGCGGCCGCTTCTACCTGTACTACAGCGTGGGCAACGAGGAGCGGATGCAGATCCGCGTCGCCGTCGCCGACCGCCCGCAGGGCCCCTACGAGGACGCCGGCCGCGCGCTGACGCGGGAGCCGTTCGCCATCGACGCGCACGTCTTCGAGGACGACGACGGCGCGCGCTATCTCTTCTACGCGACGGACTTCCTCGCCCACACGCACGTCGGGACCGGCACCGTCGTGGACCGGCTGCTCGACCCGCTCCAGCTGGAGGGGCGGCCGCGGCCGGTGTCCCGCGCGCGTTACGACTGGCAGGTCTACGATCCCGCGCGCGCCGAGAAGGGCGGGGTGCGCTGGCACACGGTCGAGGGTCCCTTCGTCGTCAAGCGCAAGGGCGTGTACCACCAGATGTTCAGCGCGGGGAACTGGAAGAACGAGACGTACGGCGTCGCGGCCGCGCACACCGACGACCTGGCCCGCCCCGGCGGCCCGAACGGCGAGTGGGAGCAGTCGTGCGACGGCGCGGCCGTGCTCCCGCTGATGCGCACGATCCCGGGCCGCGTGCTGGGCCCCGGCCACAACTCGGTCGTGCGCGGGCCGGACAACCGGCAGCTCTACTGCGTCTACCACCGCTGGGACGAGGAGCTGAACGAGCGCGTGCTCGCGATCGACCGCCTCGACGCGGCGGGGGACCGGCTGATCCTGCTCGGGCCGACGTACACGCCGCAGCGCGCGCCGAACGCGCCGGCGGTGGAGGGGCCGCGCGCGCGCGTGAAGCTCGCCGGCGGCGCGTTCCTGCTCGAGGTCGCGGCCGCGGGCGCGCTGCGGCTCGCGCTGCGGCGGGAGGGCGCGGTCCTCTGGTCCTGGACCGGCCTCTGGCAGGACGCCGCGCCGCACCATCTGCGGCTGGACGTGAACCCCCCGGCGCTCGTCGCGCGGCTGGACGGCGCGCGCGTCTGCGCGCGCACCGCGCTGACCGGACTCCCCGACGAGCTGGTCGCCGAGGGGGAGTCGATCGTCTCGTTCGAGCTGACGCCCGGGTGGGAGGAACTGTTCGAGGGGGGTGACGCCGACCTCGACGCCGGCGGCTGGCGCGCGGGCGGCCCGCGGCAGGCGTGGCAGGTCGCCGGGCGGCGGCTGGTCGGCCAGGCGGCCGACACGCAGCGTCTCGTGCGCGAGATGTCGCTGCCCGCGTACGAACTCGTCGTGAACCTGCGCGTCGAGGGGGGCGCCGACGGCGCGGCCGGCGTGCTGCCCGCGCTGACCCGCCACGGCGACGGACCGGCGCTCTGGCTGCGGCGGGACGGCGCCGGCTGGGCCGCGGAGCTGGAGCCGGCCAACGGGGACGGACCGGCGCGCCGCGTCCCGCTGCCGCCGCGCGTCGACGGCGGCGCGTTCCAGCAGTTCCGCTTCGTGAAGGAGGGCGGCCGGCTCGCCGTGGCCTTCGGCGCGGAGCCGCTCTTCGAGACCGGCGTCGTCGAGGGCGCCGCGTGCCCGGGCCTGCTGGTGCGGCGCGGGGTCGCGGCGTTCGACATGGTCCGCATGACCGCACTCGCGCGCCGCGCGGGAGGTGTCCTTTGATGCGCCGCTTCGGCCTCGCCCCCGAGGACTTCGTCTGGGCCTCGGGCATGGAAGACACGTTCGTGCCGCAGACGCGCTCCGGGCACCGCGCGCTCGACGAGTACGAGCTGATGGGCCACTACGAGCACTGGCGCGAGGACCTCGCGCTCGCCGCCCGGCTGAACGTGCAGGCGTTCCGCTGGGGCGTGCCGTGGTACCGGGTCGAGGCGACGCCGGGCAACTTCGACTGGCGCTTCACCGACGACGCGCTGTCGTACATGGTGGACGAGCTGAAGATCACGCCGGTCCTCGACCTGATGCACTACGGCTGCCCGTTCTGGCTGCGGCGGGAGTTCGCGACGGACGAGTACCCCGAGGCCGTCGCGCGCTACGCGGCCGAGGTCGCGCGCCGCTACCGCGGCGTCGTGCACTGGTACACGCCCTTCAACGAGCCGATCGTCACCGCCCTGATGTGCGGGATGCGCGGGATCTGGCCGCCGTACCTCAAGGGCGAGGCGGGCTACATCCACGTCATGACGCAGGTCGCGCGCGGGATCGTCGAGACCGTCGAGGCGATCAAGGCGGTGGACAGCGGCGCGGTGATGGTGCACGTCGAGGCCGCCGGCCTCACGCGGGCCTTCCGCACGGAGCTCGAGCCGCTGGCCGTCGAGGACCAGCGCCGCGGCTACCTGTGCTACGACCTGATCACCGGGCGGGTCACGCCGGACCACCCGCTCTTCACCTGGCTCGTCCGCCACGGCGCGTCCGTGGACCACCTCGCCGAGATGGCGACGCGCTCCCTCCAGCTGGACGTCGTGGGGCTCAACTTCTACCCCCAGTGGTCCACGACCCAGATCTACGTCAACCCGAAGGGGCGCGTGGCGTACCGCGCGACGGAGCAGGACGGCGACGGCTTCGCGACGATGATCGAGGACTACTACCGGCGCTACGAGGCGCCCGTCATGATCACGGAGACCAGCGCGCACGGCGACGACGACGTCCGGGCGCGCTGGCTCGACCGCTCGGTCGAGGCCGTGCGCGACCTCCGCGGGCGCGGCGTGCCGGTGGTCGGCTACACGTGGTTCCCGATGTGCACGATGGTGGACTGGAAGTACCGCACCGGGACCCGGCCCGTGGACCGCTACCACATCGAGCTCGGGCTGTTCTCGCTCTGCGACGGGCCCGATCCCGGGACCGGGGTCCGCTGGCGCGAGACGCCCCTCGTCGAGCACTGGCGGCGGCTGGTGGCCGACCCCCGCACGGCGATCGGCCCGGCGCCGCCCGTGGACGGGCTGGGCCACCTCGCGAAGGGGGCCTGATGCCCGAGCCGCAGCCGCTGCAGGATCTGGCCGTCACCAAGCGCGCGATCCGCATGCCGGACGGGCGGACGCTCATCTACTACACGTTCCGCGCGGAGCCGGCCGCCCTCGCGCCGCGGCCGGCGCCGGGGGACGCCACGGCCGCGGGGCCGCGCGATGTCTGAGCTGCGCTGGAACCCGCTGCTCGGGGAGTGGGTGGCCACGGCCACGCACCGCCAGGAGCGGACCTTTCTGCCGCCGGCGGACTACTGCCCGCTCTGCCCCACGAAACCGGGCGGCTTCCCGACCGAGGTGCCGGACCCCGACTACGACATCGTCGTCTTCGAGAACCGCTTCCCGAGCCTGCGCGCCGACGCGCCGGAGCCGGCCGTCGAGGGCACCCCGCTCGCGCCGGTGCGCCCCGCGCGGGGCGTCTGCGAGGTGGTGCTCTATTCCCCGCGCCACGACACGACGCTCGCCGCCGAGCCGGTCGAGCAGATCGACAAGCTGATCTACGTCTGGAAGGACCGCACGGCGGAGCTCGGCGCGCGCGACGACGTGGAGTACGTGTTCATCTTCGAGAACAAGGGCGAGGCGATCGGGGTCACGCTGCACCACCCGCACGGCCAGATCTACGGCTACCCGTTCGTCCCGCCGCGGATCGAGCGCGAGCTGCGGGCGTCGGACGCGCACCACGCCGCGACCGGCCGCTGCCTCGTGTGCGACCTCGCCGCCGCGGAGCGCGCCGACGGGCGCCGGATCGTGCTCGAGAGCGAGCGCTTCGTCGCCTACGTGCCGTTCTTCGCGCGCTGGCCGTACGAGGTCCACGTGGTGCCGCGGCGGCACATGGGGCTGATCACCGAGCTCGACCGCGCCGAGCACCGCGACCTCGCGGCGACGCTCAAGGGCCTGCTCGCCGCCTACGACGCGCTGTTCGAGAAGTCGTTCCCGTACATGATGGTGGTCCACCAGGCGCCGACCGACGGGCACCCGTATCCCGTGTACCACCTGCACGTGGAGTTCTACCCGCCGCTGCGCAGCGCCGACCGGATGAAGTACCTCGCGGGGAGCGAGACCGGCGCGGGCGTGTTCATCAACGACACGCTCGCCGAGGAGAAGGCGGCCGAGCTGCGGGCGCTGCTCCGCCCCGTCACCTGGGGCGACCCGGGGAACGGCCCGGGCGACGGCGGGCGGAGGGGCGCCGGTGGTCGATAGGGCGCAACTCGTCCGGCGCTTCGACGACCTGTTCGGCGGCCGGCCGCGCCTGTTCGAGGCGCCGGGCCGCGTGAACCTGATCGGCGAGCACACCGACTACAACGACGGGTTCGTGCTGCCGATGGCGATCGACCGCGGCACGCTCGTCGCGGCGGTGGCGCGCCCGGGCAGCGTCCTGCGCGTGCACTCGGTCAACGAGGAGCAGACGCTCGAGGCCGACCTCTCCGGGCCCGGTACCCCGCGGCGCGGCAGCTGGATCGACTACGTCGAGGGGACCGCGCGCGCGCTGCGCCGCCGCGGCGTCGACGTGCCCGGGGCGGACATCGCGCTCGCCGGCGACGTCCCGCTCGGGTCGGGGCTGTCCTCGTCGGCCTCGCTGGAGATCTCGATCGGCCTCGCGCTGTCCTCGCTCGCGGGCGCCGGCGTGCCGCCCGCCGAACTCGCGCTCGCGGGGCAGGAGGCGGAGCACACCTGGGTCGGCACCCAGTGCGGGATCATGGACCAGCTCATCGCGGCCACAGGGCGCGCCGGCCACGCCCTGCTGATCGACTGCCGCTCGCTCGCGGTCCGGCCCGTGCCGCTGGACCTGCCCGACACGTCGATCGTGGTCACCGACACGGGCGTGCGTCACGCGCTCGCGTCCTCCGCATACAACGTCCGCCGCGCGGAGTGCGCCCGCGCGGTCGAACTCCTGCGCGCGCGGCTCCCCGGGATCACCGCGCTGCGCGACGTCTCGCCGGAAGCGCTCGCCGCGCACGAGGACGCGCTGCCCGACCCCGAGCGCCGTCGCGCGCGCCACGTCGTCGGCGAGAACGCGCGCACGCTGGCGGCCGCCGACGCGTTCGCGCGCGGCGACGTCGCGGAGGCGGGCCGGTTGATGGTCCTGTCGCACCGTTCGCTCGCGACCGACTACGAGGTCAGCGTCCCCGAGCTCGACCTGCTCGTCGCGCTGGCCTGCGCCCAGCCGGGCGTCTCCGGCGCGCGCATGACGGGGGGCGGCTTCGGCGGCTCCACCGTCACGCTCGTCTCGACGCGCATGCTGCCGTCGTTCGAGCGGACCGTCCGCGAGGAGTACCGGCGCGCGACGGGGCGGGAAGCGGCGGTCCGCGCGGTCGCGCCCGCGGACGGCGCCCGGGAAATCTCCGCGTGACATGATTTTATGGTGCAGTCAACAGGCTACTGATCCGCTTGCGGCCGCGCCATTTGATGCTAGATTGCCTCATTGCGAGCTCCGGTTGAAACGCTCGCTTGACTATCCGCTCAATCCCGGCCCGAGGAGCGAGCCTTCGCCGGGGTACCTCACATGAAGCCGACTTCCGCGCCGCCCGGGCTTTCCCTCGTCACCCGCCGGGCCGTCGACATCGACCTGGTCTGCCTGTCCCACCTGCGCTGGGACTTCGTGTTCCAGCGGCCGCAACACCTGCTGAGCCGGGCCGCGGCGACGCGACGCGTCTTCTTCGTGGAGGAACCGATCGTCGAGGAGCGTACGGACACGGTCTTCGAGATCGAGCCGCGCGCCGAGCGCCTGTTCGTCGCGCGCGTGCGCACGCCCGCGGGGCGCCCCGCGGGCGAACTGCTGGACCTCCAGCGGCGGCTGCTGACGCACCTGATGGCGCGGCACCGCGTGCGCGCCTACATGCTCTGGTACTACACGCCCATGGCGCTCGACTTCTCGCGCCACCTCGCCCCGGAGCTCTGCGTCTACGACTGCATGGACGAGCTGTCCTGCTTCAAGGGGGCGCCGGAGGGCATCCGGGCCCGCGAGGACGAGCTGTTCGCGCGCGCGCACGTCGTCTTCTGCGGCGGGCACAACCTCTACGAGTTCAAGCGCGGCAAGCACGGCGACATCCACCCCTTTCCGTCCAGCATCGACGCGGTGCACTTCGCGCGCGCCCGCTCCCCGCTGCCGGAGCCCGCGGACCAGGCGCGCATCGCGGGCCCGCGCCTCGGCTTCTTCGGCGTGCTCGACGAGCGCTTCGACCGCGACCTGGTGGGCCGGGTGGCCGCGGCGCGGCCCGACTGGCAGTTCGTCTTCCTGGGCCCCGTCGTGAAGATCGACCCCGCCGACCTGCCGCGCCTGCCGAACCTCCACTACCTCGGGCCGAAGCCCTACGCGGAGCTGCCGTCGTACATCGCCGGCTGGGACGTGGCGCTGATGCCGTTCGCGATGAACGAGTCCACGCGCTTCATCAGCCCGACCAAGACCCCGGAGTACCTCGCGGCGGGGCGGCCCGTCGTCTCGACGCCGATCCGCGACGTCGTCCGCCCCTACGGCGAGATGGGCCTCGTCGAGATCGCGGCGGAGGCGCCGGAGTTCGTGGCGGCCTGCGAGCGGGCGCTCCTGCCGCCCGCGTCGGGGTGGCTGGCGCGGGTGGACGCGTTCCTCGCGCAGACCAGCTGGGACCTGACGTGGCAACGCATGACCGAGCGGCTCGAGGCGGCGCTGGCGCGGCGCGCGGCCGCCGCGTCGCGGAAGGCCGCGGCACGGCAGGGCGTCCGCCCGGCGATCGGCGAAGCGGCGGCGGAGTAGCCGATGTTCGACTACCTGATCGTCGGCGCCGGCTACGCCGGCAGCGTGCTGGCCGAGCGCCTCGCGACCGAGGGCAACGCCAAGGTCCTGCTGATCGACAAGCGGCCGCACATCGGCGGCAACGCCTACGACCACCACGACCGGAACGGGATCCTCGTCCACCGCTACGGGCCGCACATCTTCCACACGAACTCGCGCGAGGTGTTCGACTACCTCTCCCGCTTCACCGAGTGGCGGGCCTACGAACACCGCGTGCTGGCGAGCGTGGACGGGCAGCTGGTGCCCATCCCGATCAACCTCGACACGGTCAACCGCCTGTACAACCTGCGGCTCAGCTCGAGCGAGCTCGAGCAGTGGTTCGCCGCGCAGGCCGAGCCGCGCGAGAAGATCCGCACCAGCGAGGACGTGGTCGTCAGCAAGGTGGGGCGCGAGCTGTACACGAAGTTCTTCCGCAACTACACGCGCAAGCAGTGGGACCTCGACCCGTCCGAGCTGGACGCGAGCGTGACCGCCCGCGTGCCCACGCGCACGACGCGCGACGACCGCTACTTCACGGACACCTACCAGTCGATGCCGAGCGAGGGCTACACGCGGATGTTCGAGCGCATGCTCGCGCACCGCAACATCCGCATCATGCTCAACACCGACTACCGCGACGTCCGCGACGAGGTGTCGTACGGCGAGCTGATCTTCAGCGGGCCGATCGACGAGTACTTCGACTACCAGCTCGGGAAGCTGCCCTACCGCTCGCTCGAGTTCCGCTTCGAGTCGCTCGAGCGCGAGTGGTTCCAGCCGGTCGGGACGGTCAACTACCCGAACGAGCAGCCCTACACGCGCATCACCGAGTTCAAGCGCCTCACCGGCCAGGTCCACCCCACGCGAACGACGGTGGTCTACGAGTACCCGCGGGCGACCGGGGACCCCTACTACCCGGTGCCGCGGCGCGAGAACGCGGAGCTCTACCGGAGATACCAGGAGCTCGCGGAGGAAACGCCCGGGGTCCACTTCGTGGGGCGGCTGGGGACGTACCGGTACTACAACATGGACCAGGTCGTCGCCCAGGCGCTCACCCTCTTCCGCAAGCTCGCCGGGGCCGGCAGCAGCAATCTCGCGGCGGGCCAGGGAACATGACCTCATGCATCACATTGACGGCTTCTTCTTCGCCGGTTTCGAAGGCACGACGGGGAGGAACCGGCGCGGGGCGTTCATCGACCAGGTCGTGGCCACCGGCCACGAGCGGCATCTCGACCAGGACTACGCGGCGATCCGGGCGGCGGGGCTCTCCGCCGCCCGCGAGTCCGTGCGCTGGCCGCTGGTGGACCGGGGCGAGCGCTACGACTTCCGCAGCCTCGACCCGGTGCTCGACGCGGCCCGGCGCCACGGCGTCACGCTGCTCCTCGACCTGTTCCACTTCGGCTACCCGTCAGACGCCCACCCGCTCGACCCGGGTTTCCCGGAGCGCTTCGCGCGGTACTGCGACGCCGTGGTTCGGCACGTGTGCCGGCGCGTGCCGCCGCCGCACTGGTTCGCGCCCGTCAACGAGCCGTCGTACTTCGCCTGGGCGGGCGGGGAGGTGGGGTGCTTCGCGCCGCACCTCCGCGGGCGGGGCCCCGAGCTGAAGACCGCGCTGGTCCGCGCCGCGATCGCCGGCGCGCAGGCGGTGCTCGCGGCCTGTCCCGAGGCGCGGCTGCTCAGCATCGACCCGCTCTGCTCGGTCGTGCCGCGTGACCGCACCCCCGGGGCGCGCCGGGCGGCCGAGGCGTTCAACACGACGGCCGTGTTCGAAGCCTGGGACGCGATCGCGGGGCGCTCCCGGCCGCAACTCGGCGGGCACCCGCGGCTGCTCGGGACCGTGGGCGTCAACTACTATTGGACGAACCAGTGGGAGCTGGACGGACGCCCCGGGCCGCTGGCCGGGGACGACCCGCGGCGCCTGCCGCTCGGCCAGCTCCTGCGGCGGGTGTGGGAGCGCTACCACGTGCCGCTGATCGTGACCGAGACCGCCGGCTGCGGCGACGGCCGCGCGGCCTGGATCGAGGAGCTGGCCGACGAGTGCGCGGGGCTGCTGGAGGACGGGGTGCCGCTCGGGGGAGCCTGCCTGTACCCGGCCGTGAGCATGCCGGAGTGGCACGAGCCCTCGACGTGGGCGCCGCTGGGCCTGTGGGACGTGGACGTGGATCCGGCCGCGGGTCTCGCGCGCATCCCGCACCGTCCGGCGCTGGACGCGCTGGCGGCGGCGCGCGACGTCCTCGAGACCCGCGTGCGCCGCACGGCCTAGGATTCATGGGGGGTGGGGCTCCGCCCCACCCGGGCGGGGCGGAGCCCCGCCCCCACACGAGAGGATCCGGGCCCACACGAGAGGATCCGGGCCCACACGAGCGGGGCCCGGCCCCCACACGAGAGGATCCGGGCCCACACGAGCGGGGCCCGGCCCCCACACGAGCGGGGCCCGGCCCCCACGGGGCTGCACGAGACACGAGCGGAGCTGAAGGAGGGAACGCGTGAACGTCGTCGTGACCGGCGGGGCGGGCTACATCGGGAGCGTGGTCGCCGAGCAGCTGGTCGAGGATGGCCACGACGTGCTCGTCTGCGACAACCTGGTCAAGGGGCACCGCGAGGCGGTCGTCCCCGGCGCCCGCTTCCTGCAGGCGGACATCGGCGACCGCGCGGCCCTCGCGCGCGCGTTCCGCGAGCAGGGCACCGAGGCCGTCATCCACATGGCGGCGCACAGCCTCGTCGGCGAGTCGGTCGAACAGCCCGGCAAGTACTACGCGAACAACGTCGCGGCCGGGATCGAGCTGCTCGAGGCGATGCGCGCCGCGGGGGTGCCGCGGATCGTCTTCTCGTCCACCGCGGCCGTCTACGGCGAGCCCGCGAAGCAGCCGATCGAGGAGCACGACCCGACGCAGCCCACCAACACCTACGGCGAGACCAAGCTGGCGTTCGAGCGCGCGCTCGCCTGGTACGAGCGCGCGCACGGCCTGCGCTACGCCAGCCTGCGCTACTTCAACGCGGCGGGGGCCACCGCGCGCTGCGGCGAGCACCACGACCCCGAGACGCACCTGATCCCGATCGTGCTGGACGCGGCGCGCGGGCGCCGCGCGGACGTGACGGTCTTCGGCGACGACTACCCGACGCCCGACGGCACCTGCGTCCGGGACTACATCCACGTCGTGGACCTCGCGCGGGCGCACATCCTCGCGCTCGGCATCCTCGACGCGCGGAGCGCGATCTACAACCTCGGCTGCGGCGGGGCCGGCTACTCGGTGCGGCAGGTCATCGACGTCGCGCGCGAGGTTACCGGGCGCGAGATCGCGGTCCGCACCGGCCCGCGCCGCGCCGGCGATCCCGCCGTGCTGGTCGCCAGCTCGGACCGCATCCGCGCCGAGCTCGGCTGGGCGCCGCGGTTCCAGGACCTCTCCGCCATCGTCGCGTCGGCCTGGGAGTTCGTGCGGTCCCGCCCCGACGGGTACCGCGCGTGATGGCCTGAGCGCCGACGACCATGGACCTCCAGCGCGACCCCTTCGGAACGCTCGACGACGGCACGCCGGTCGAGCTGTTCACGCTGACCGGCGCGATCGTCGTGCGGATCGCGAGCTTCGGCGCGACGATCACGGAGCTGCACGCGCCGGATCGCCACGGCCGGCACGCCAACGTCGTGCTCGGCTTCGGCGACCTCGGTTCCTACGCGCGCGGCTGCCCCTACTTCGGCGCCACGATCGGCCGCGTCGCGAACCGGATCCGGGGCGCGTCGTTCGAGCTGGACGGCCGCGCGTTCGACCTCCCGGCCAACAACGGCCCGCACCACCTGCACGGCGGCCCGCGCGGGTGGGACAAGGCCGTCTGGCGGCCCGAGCCGCGCGCCGACGCGTTCGGCCCGTCGGTGCTGTTCCACCATGTCAGCCCCGACGGCGACGCGGGCTACCCGGGGCGCGTCGAGGCCAGCGTGCGCTACACGCTCACCCGCGCGGGCGATCTCGTGGTCGACGAGGAGGGCGTCACCGACGCGCCGACGCCGCTCAACCTGACGAACCACTCGTACTTCAACCTCGCCGGCGCGGGCCAGGGCACGATCCTCGACCACGAGCTGACGCTCGACGCGACGCGGTACCTCCCGACCACTCCCGAGCGCGTGCCGACCGGGGACGTGCTGCCGGTGGACGAGACGCCGTTCGACTTCCGCGACGCCCGGGCGATCGGACGCGGCCGGGCGGCGCTGCCGTCCGGGTACGACCACCCGTTCGTCGCGAACCCCGCCGCGGGGCTGCGCCGCATCGCGCTGCTGCGCGACCCGCGCAGCGGCCGGACGCTCGAGATCGGCTCGACCAAGCCCTCCGTGCAGTTCTACGACGGCGACTTCCTCGACGGGTCGATCACGGGGAACGGCGGGACGTACGTCAAGAACGGCGCGCTCTGCCTCGAGCCGCAGGGCTACCCGGACGCCGTGCACCACAAGGCGTTCCCGACCGTCGTCCTCCGACCCGGGGAGACCTACCGCCACCGCACCGTCTACCGCTTCGGCGCGACCTGATCTGCCTCCGCCGCGAGCCTTTGCCACGCGTCAGACGTAGGGGCGGGCCTCGCGCGCCGCAGGCGCGCGATGGTCCGCCCGTGTGGCCAGAGAGGGTTGCGCATCGGAGGGCGTCCGTTCTCGGCTCCTCGAGAAGTCCCCCTCATTTGCAGTCCGCGCGGAACGAGTCCCCCTCGTTTGCAGCGGCCCGGTCGGCCGCGGGCTCTCCGGCGGAGCATCCCGCGTTCCGAAGTGTTCGCCCCGGCGGGTCGGACACGTTTCGGGGGGCGTCAGGACCGACGGCGACCGCTGACGCCGGATCGGAGCGCGAGCAGCCTCGCGGCCCTGGCTCGACGGCTGCAATCGAGGGGGACTTGTTCCGCGCGAACTGCATTGCGGGGGGACTTCTTCCCCGGCGTCCCGGTCCCGCAACCGCCGGCCCGGAAACCGCGGTTCACGATGTTCCGCGGGGCGCGGTTCACGATGCCGGCGGGTGGGCGCACAGGCCGGCGGCGGCGCGTCAGAGGTCGACGAGGACCTTGAAGCCGCCGTACATCATCCGGCGCGGGTCGAACGGCATCTCTTCGTCCGCCATCATGTTCGCGATGCGCGGGTCCTTCATGATCTTCTTGTTGACGCGGTCGCGGTGCGCGCGCGAGCTGTAGACGATCCACGAGAACACGACCGCCTCGCCGCGCTTCGCCTTGATCCCCCGCGGGAACGGCAGGCCCATCTTCGTCTGGAGGTCGTCGCCGACGCACTCGCGGTACTCGAGGGCGCCGTGCTCGACCCACACCTTCCCGGCCTTCTTCGACATCTTCACGTAGGCCGCGAGGTTCTTCGCCGGCACGGGAATCACGAATCCGTCCACGTAGGGCATGGGGGGTCTCCGCTCGGGGCTCGCTCCGTCGCTCGCCTCCGGCTCGCTCGCCCGGTCGGTGCCGCGGGACGCGCGGTCCAGGCCCGGATGCTGCGCGAGGACCGGCGCGGCGCGCAAGAGCCCTCCGCGCGAGCCCTACGAGACGAAGGCGTGCAGTTCGGCGAAGAGGCGGGCGAAGTCGCCGGCGCGGAAGTGCGCGTTGAGACCGCTGGGATTGGGCAGGACCCAGGCGCGGCTCGGCCCGATCCGCGCCTCTTCCTGAAGGCCGAGCCGGGCGCGCGGGGCGTCGAAGGCGGCGCGGTACGCGCCGAGGCCGAGTACCGCGACGACGCGCGGCCGGAGGCGCGCGGCCTTGGCCGCGAGCCGGCGGGCTCCGCGTCGCAACTCCTCGGTCGTGATCTCCTCGGCGCGGGCGGACGGGCGCGAGACGACGTTCGTGAGGCCGTAGCCGCAGAGGAGCAGGAGGCGCTCCTCGTGCGGCGCCAGCCGGCGCGGCGTGATCCCCGCGTCGTGCAGCGCCGGCCAGAAGCGGTTGCCCGGCCGGGCGAAGTGGTGGCCCACCGCGGCCGTGTACAGGCCGGGGTTGATCCCGCAGAGCAGCACGCGCAGGTCCGGGGCGATGACGTCGCGCACCCGCCTGTGCACCGCGGCCCGGAGTTCGTCCGGGGTGGGTCTGCGGGCGGGTCGGAAACCGGGTCTCGTGGGCACGTCTCAGGCGTCCGCTTTCTCCTGCGATGGTAACCGGTACCCGGGCCCCCGTCGTCAGGCGCATGATGAGGCGGGAGGCGCGATGGGGGTGCCGTCGATTCCGTCCACGGGTCCGCTCGCCGTGCTCGTCATGCTCGCCGTCGCCGGCGCGCTCGCCGCGCCGCCGGCGCTTGCCGCGGACCTGCCGGAGGGGTTGCCGGTCCGGCTCGACGCGAGCACGACCGTGGTCGTCGACGCCAGCGAGAACGTCGAGCCCGCCCGGGTCAAGATCCGGCTGCAGCGCTACTCCACACCCGAGGAGATCGCGGCGCAGCGGGCGGCGCTCGACGGGGGGATGCGGCCGTACCTGGAGGAACTCGCCAAGTCCGACCTGGGCACGGTGCAGGTGAGCCCCGGGGCGACGCTCGTCGTCGGGTTCGCGTCGCGCCACGAAGGTCCCGCCGGGACGGTCCTGCGGATCGTCACGACGCAGCCGCTGGTCCGGCCGCGCGCGGGAGGGGACTACGCCGCGCTGGTCGAGATCCGGCTGCCATTCGACGGCCAGGCGCACGGGACGCTCGCGCCCGCGATCGCGGTCGGCGTGGACGAGCGGGGGCAGCCGTTCGCCGTCGACGGCCCGGCCCGCGGCTGGTCCGCGACGCTCCGCGACGTGCGCGTGGCGGAGACGAAGCCCCGCCGCTGACACCGCTGGGGCGACCCCGCCGACCGGTCGTGCCGGCCCCGCGCGCGGCCTCCTTGGCCGCCGCGCCCGCGGGAGGCACGATCCGCGCGGGAGGCCTCACGATGCGGCTGCGCGGGCCCGTGCTCATCACCGTCCTGGTGGTCCTGTCCGTCCTGGTCGTCCTGTCCGGCGGGGGCGGCGCGGTCACGCCCGCGTGCGCCGACGCCGGGCCCGACCTCACGATCGGGAAGGTGCACACGATCCGGTCCGAGGCGCTGGGCGAGACGCGCACGATCTTCGTGCACCTGCCGCCGTCGTACCCCACCGGCACGCGGCGCTACCCCGTCCTGTACATGACCGACGCGGAAGGCCAGTTCGGGCACACCGCCACGACGGCGGACTTCCTCGCGATCACCGGACGGATCCCGCAGCTGATCGTGGTCGGCATCGCGAACACCCACCGCACCCGCGACCTGACGCCCACCGCCGCCGGCTTCAAGGACGAGGCGGGTCAGCCCGTGCCCCTGGACGGGCCGGGCGGCGCGGACCGCTTCCTCCAGTTCGTCACGACCGAGCTGTTCCCGTACGTGGACAAGAACTTCCGCACCGTGCCGTACCGCGTGTTCGCCGGGCACTCGTTCGGCGGGCTGTTCGGGATGCACGCGCTCTTCACGAAGCCCGACGCGTTCCAGGGCGTGCTCGCGGTCAGCCCGACGCTCAACTGGGACGACGACCTGCTGCTGAAGGCGGCGCGCCCGTTCTTCGCGGCGGGGAAGGAGGCGCGGCACGCGCTCTTCGTCGCGGTTGGCGACGAGCCGCGGCTGGCCGCGGGATACAAGGCGCTGCAGGAGATCGCCCGCGCCAGCAAGGCGGACGGCTTCCAGGCGACGTTCCGCGAGTACCCCGAGGACGACCACGGCTCGCTCGTCCTCGCCGCCCACCACGACGGCCTGCGGGCCCTCTTCGCCGACTGGCAGATCCAGCCCGACCACCGGACCGGCTTCCCGCGCGTGACCGCGGCGGAGGTGACGTCCCACTTCGAGAAGTTGTCGAAGCGCGTCGGCTTCACGATCGTGCCGGCCGAGCAGGTCGTGAACCTCGCGGGCTACGGCTGGCTGCGGCAGCGCAAGCCGGAGCTGGCCCTGCCGCTGTTCGAGCTGAACGCGCGCAACTACCCCGACTCGGCGAACGTCTGGGACAGCCTCGCGGACGGGCTGGCGGCGGCGGGGCGGGCCGACGACGCGCGGGTCGCGGTGCAGAAGGCCGTCGCGGTCGGCGAGAAGAACGCCGACCCGCTGCTCCCGGCGTTCCGCAAGCACGCGGAGGCGCTCAGCGCGCCCGTCGAGCGGCTCGGCGTCCCGGCCGCGCGGCCCTGACCCCCGGAGCGCCGGCGCCGCGTCCGCGCGCCGCCCCGCGCTGCGCGCCGCGTCC
>JADHED010000547.1_pt1 | contig 43128 bp, 33 predicted proteins | sample 8952041 | NCBI WGS metagenome assembly JADHED01 (sample SAMN16124423, study PRJNA663239) | bioreactor sludge metagenome | isolation source: sludge (control) | place: India:Bengaluru | collected 2018-09-08 | reverse complement strand
GACAAAGGACGAGAAGAAGAAGTAGTAACAAGACTGGCACGTGTTGGGTACGACAATACAATAGGCTATCTGGCGGGAAGCTATGAGGCATGGCAAGAAGCAGGCAAAGAAACAGACTATATCATATCTGTATCTCCTGAAGACCTTAGCCACTTGATGGCTAACACAGATGCTAACATTCTGGATGTACGCAAAAAAAGTGAACATTTCAGCGAGCATATTGTCGGTGCAGAAAATGCTCCACTGGATTTCATTAACGATTCTATGTCGCTAATAGACAAAAATAAAACATACCATGTACACTGTGCAGGTGGTTATCGCTCTATGATATTTATATCCATATTGAGAGCACGCGGATACAATAATCTGATAGACGTAAAGGGCGGATTTAAAGAGATAAAGGAAACGGGCAAGTTTAGGATTACTGATTATGTATGCCCGACGACGATGTTGTAATGAACAGGGGGTGGGTGTGAATATGAAAGCCTCCGGTATTCCGGGGCTTTTTGCGTGCCTGCAAACTTTGTACTTAATATCTGAAAATTACACAGTATAAAATCTGCACGATTTGCAACTGTTCTAATCCATGCTATTCATAATTTCTTAACATTCGCAACCTAACTGCTGCTATTGCAGATGCTAATTTCGTCGACTTAATATCAATCGGATTGAGTACACGAATATTGACAATCTTTCTTGCCCTTACAATACATCTACAAACTGGGTATGCCGCAGACAGCACTACACAAAAAAAAATAAAGGCCCTACCTGTACCGGCATTCGGATACTCTCCGGAAACAAGGTCTTATATCGGTGCTGTCAGTTTATTTACAATCAAGCTATACGATACAGCACACACCAGAATATCTAATGCTAAGATTGAATTCAACTACACATGGAACAGGCAAATAATTGCTGAAGCGGAATGGAATTATTTTTTCAACAAAGAAAAATGGTTCACTAAAGGTCGAATACATTATTCTCACTATCCTGATTTCTACTATGGAATTGGCGGAGCAACGCCTGATAGCAACAAAGCTATATTTAACAGCAGGCGAAACATATTTGAAGCATCAGCCCTGAAACAAATAGGCACCAAACTGTTTACAGGATTAAATATAAGGTATATTAACTACCATAACATTTATTATATCAACACCAGAACTACTTATAACGAGCTAGTAAACAGCAGCACCTTAGGTATTGGATATGCCATCCTGAAAGACAGCCGAAATAGCCTATTGACACCTCAACATGGGAAATATGCTTATGCAGATATCAGCATCAACAAATCTCTTAAAAACTATGTAAAAATAACCGCAGACTATCGCCAGTACAAAACATGGAATAAGAAACAAACCTTTGCAGTGCGCACCTTTAACGAGCTGAACATAGGCTCACCTTCATTTTATGACTTATCTCATCTTGGTGGCGATAAGTATGTAAGAGGCTATTACTATGGTCGGTACAGAGATAACTGTATGAGCACATTGCAGGCTGAATACAGAACACCTGTGATATGGAGATTCGGGATGGCAGCCTTTTCAGGGATATCTGCTATTTACCATTCAATAAATACAATAGGAACGGCTTCAGTTAAATATAATTACGGATTAGGGCTGCGTTTTCTTGTAGACAAAAAGGATAATACCAATTTGAGAATAGACTATGCCATTGGAAGCAACAACAATAGTGGTTTCTACATATCCTTCGGCGAAGCATTCTAAATACACACGCTACAAAATTGCAGCGTGTGCATTTATCGAACCTTCGATTAATAATCTCCACCTACTTTTCTATTATTTAATGCCGTTTGTTTTTGAAATTTAGGTAAGGACTTGGGTACGGATGTCATACCAACAGTATCTGTCAGTGCCTTCATGAAAGATACTATATCTGCTATTTCCTGTTTATTCAGGCTCAGGCTGTCAAAAGGCAAAGTTTGGTGCTCCAACTTGATGCCGATACCATCTCCACCACCTTTATTATAAAAATCAAGTACATCTTCTAATGTCTTATACGACCCGTTATGCATATAAGGGGCTGTTAACGCTATATTTCTGACAGTAGGTGTTTTGAATGAATATTCATAGAACGGAACATTTTCCTTTAATCTCCCCTTAGCTCTGACAAGGTCTTTATCCAATATCGGATGCTTTATATACGGGTTATCAGGGACACCTAATACTTCACTTTCGCTTTCTTCATACTTAGGAGGCACAGTGCCGTTAAATACTGGGGCAAAATGACATGTACCACACACTGCTTTCCCCATAAAGAGATTATAACCTCTCCTCACGGCAGGATCTACTGTCTTTATTTCGCCACGCACATACTTATCAAATACAGAATTGAACCCACGCAATGAGGTGACATATGCAGACAATGCAAACATTATACCCTGACTACTGATCTTCTCACCTGCATAATTTGTAAGGGCTTTATCAAAGCGTTCATTATACTCTTTACTATCTTTCAACTTGCTGATGATAGCCAGAATATCAGTATCAAACTCTTTTCTGTTGGTTAGCACGTGTTCTATTTGATCCTCAAGCGCTTCCACTCTCATATCATGAAAAAAGCGTTCTGTATAAACACAATTAATAAGTGTTGGTGCATTTCTATCTACAGTACCATCAAAATCTAAAGCTATACTTTTTTCCTTACCATCTGTGAATGCTTTCGAGGGATTATGGCAACTGGCACATGACCTGTTGTTTTTAGATGATAATACAGGATCATAAAAAAGTGTTTTACCTAAATCTACCAATGCAGGTGTATAAAATTCTTCAGGCAAGCCTATGTATTTGAATGGCGATAAAAAATCGTTTGAGAACAAATTGCCAGCCATATGGTTGAATGGTGGAAAAAGATGTTTTTGTGTTACTTCGTGCAAAAGCTCAACACCTGATTCGCGGTGCAGCAACAACATATCTGCAAACAAAGGATTGATATACTTTGTGAGTATGTATAGCCTATCAAGTTTATCAAAATCGTCATGAGATTTTAGATACTGAATACATTCGGCATGATTGTTATAAAATCTTTGCGTGATATGCTTGTCTGTCTTGGCAAACAATGCCTTGTACAATAACATATCTTTTTGCATTGTTTCTAACGCCGTAATGGCATCGGGTATTGAGTTCCCTGAACCAGGCGCATCGAAGCTAGTCAATCCCAGTGTATAAAGTCTTATCAACTCCATACGATAAGCCTCAAATATGCTTCTATCATAAATAACAGCCTGTTGATTGTTATACTCTTGCAATACAGACAACAATCTATCTACCTGTTTTACCAGTTCTTCTTTATTCGCAATCAAATCATCTCCAAATACTATATCGTCAATCACCTGCATACCTCTGGGCTCTGCAACGGTAGCACCAAATGTATTACGCTCTATTTTGGGTAGCGGAGAGCCATTGATGTTATCTTTTACAAATTGTGGATCAAGGTATTCTCCCAAATACTCCCACTCTTTAAAAGCAGTTCTTGCTTTCAAAAATTTTATCTTCAAAGCAGCACTTGTATTCGTATCTGATCCTAAACTGATGACTACAGGCTTTAAATCGGCAATTGCTGAAATGAAATTTTTTAGTCTTTCTTTTTGCATATCCTGTATTTGCTTTACAGGACTTTTCGCTGTGTCATCAAAAGCTGTAATGGCTACATATACAACCATCATCACAAAAATCAACACACTCAACTTCTTCATATATCTACACTTTTACTAAAAACAAAAATAACCGAAGCCTTTAAGGGGCTTCGGTTAATATAAGTTATGATTTACTATTCTACTATAAATTTCAATGTTTCACCATCTGCACTGCGGATAAAATATGTACCTGCAGCCATATCAGAAACGTCTACTTTAGTTGTGTTACGATATACTTTCAAACGTTGTCCGTTCATGTTGTATATAGCAACATCCATTGGTTGACTGATATGCAGTTCACGAGATACCGGATTTGGATAAACCGTGAATGATTTAGTTTTCACTTCTGTAGCTATTATACCTGTTGTTGGTTTCGTCGTATCAAAACCAGTGATAGCATATGTCAGTGAGTTGTTGTATGGTGCTACGTTATTATTATTAGGGTGTTGAGAATTGAAGAGTATAGTTTCATGATCAATCTGCATACCACCTGTAATCTCTGCACCCGGTGCACAAGCCGTAAGCCTTTGCAAGTCATTGATTGTTGGATTGCTGATAGACATATCTAACAAGTAAGCTTCACAAATAGTAGATGTCAATCCATTTGGCATACGGTTGTAGCTTGTACCATTCAGATCTTCTTGTATCATCATATAGGTTTTGCTGCCAAAAGTGAAGAAATCTACACCGTCAGGATTTGACAAATGTTTGTCTGGATACTGAGGAAGTTGATCTGAAGTAGAGCTAGATTTGTAAGGACCACCTTCTATGTATGAACGCACTGCATCTGTAGCAGGGTCGAACTCTATTACACGACCGTAGTAGTCAAAAAAGCGTCCTTTTCTTACAGAGTCTGCTGCATCAGCATTTGTACCAGGGAATGCAACACCATTTACAATCTGGTAGCGTGTTTTATAACCATCTACTAACGAAGGAGATACTACACCGTTTAATGCTATGCCAGAATTAAAATTAAACGCATCACGACCAGTTTCGCAAATGTATATTTTACCATTGTGTTGTGCACCCCACTCCAGACGGTTGAACATTGTAGCACCGCGACGTATTGCAACTGTATTCAGATTCACAAGTGTATCTAAATCGTTTTCAATTGTTATCCACTTGCTTGTAGCATCATGCTTATACACATACATTTGTCCTGCAGTAAAATCACCTGCTGTAGTAGCTACAAACTTACCCAAGATACCAGGAGAGCCATCTTCGAAAAGGTAAACAGTTTTGTTATCTGCCATGATAACACCACCTTCCCAACCAGCGCGTCCCCAGTTATATTGCTTACGCAATGCTTTACCGGTTTTAGGGTCTATTTCTACCAACCAGTTCAGGTTTTGATAACGCTTTAATGTTTTACCATTAAAACCAGGGAAACCTGCAGGTGTTGTAGTACCAATTACAAAATCAGTAGTATCGCGGTAGCCTGCACCACCTGCGTAAATGCCTGTATTACTACTCTGCATCCATTCTTCAGCAGTCCAAATACGTCCACCTTTGGTAATACCACCACAGTTCATACCTGTTTCACCTGTAGTATTTGCAAAGTCAACATTAAAGAATTTACCTGTACGTCCATCAGGCAATGTTGTAGTAACTACTTCCAATTCTTTATTAGCTTTTTTGCGCAGTTTGAAAGTAGTCATACCGCCACCGTCACCATTTTTATCATCTTTGGTTGTCATTTCGTGGTTTACGATCACCCAACCAAGTGCACCGCCGGTAGTATCTTTTACAAAACCGATATAGTCGTGCCATTGTTTTGCAGGAGCTTTACCTGCAGCGTTACCATAGGTAGTTGTTGTCTGTACAGTATCCAATCCACCAACAAATATTACCTGTTGTTTCAAAGGAGATTTCGGCATCCACACTGTCTGTGTCGTCCACTGACCACTGATATGTACCGGAAACTGTAGCTGTGCGCTTGCCTCCGTACAAACAGCAGCTGTCATTGCTGTAAGTAAAAATAATTTCTTCATCGCAGTTATGATTTTGATGCAAAACTCACTATACAGTGTTAACTAATAGTTGTGTCAATGTTAGCGATGTGTAATGACTGTATAAACAATAGATTACTTTATTGTTACCCTATTGAATTTTATTGAAATATAGCGTAACCACTTAGCAAATGTTTAACCCAACCAACTGAATCCCGCGTTTCAAATTAACAAATTTATCTACTACAAATACCATGCAAGAAATAACACAAAAGAAACATTAAGGTTATAGTTTATCACGATGTGCACATTTAGCTTGCAGTGTCAATTTTAATTACTACGATGAAGCGAATTATAGCGTTTACGCTTATCATTACTGCAATAGTGCTAAGCTGCACTACAAACTCTGAAAAAAACACTAACGGAAAGGAACTGGCACAAACCTATTGTGGCAGTTGCCATGTAGTACCTACGCCTGATTTGTTAGACAAGTATTCATGGGAGAAATACATGCTGCCACGTATGGGTGTGTTTTTGGGAATTGTAGAACACGATTCTTTGATTGATATATTACTAGAAAACGGGCCGGGCAGGGACATCGTAAAAAAATCTGGCATTTTTCCTGAAAAACCAATATTGAGTATGGAAGAATGGGAAAGCATAAAAGCTTACTATACAGACAATGCACCAGAACAACCACTTCCAGCACCATCAAAAACAATTACAAAGGGATTGAAAAATTTTGATGTAATAATTCCTGAATACAAACTCTCTCCTCCAAGTGTGACTTTCGTAAAATTTAACCCAGATAATACATTATACATAGGCGATGCGAACACACAGTCGCTGAATGTATTATCAAATGACCTACAATTAATACAAGCAGCCAAAGTGAAAGAAAGTGCTGTATGGGCAGAAGAGTTTCAGCAAGAACTGCTATTGACGGTAATGGGCTCATTCTCGCCTACAGACATCAATAACGGGTTCATACTATCTCTGCCTAAAGTTGCTAATAAACAACCTTATAAAGTAATAGACTCTCTGCAAAGACCTGTACACAGCAGTTATGCAGATTTGGATGGTGATAACAATATGGATATCGTAATTTGCGAGTTCGCTAAATGGACCGGAAAACTATCATGGTGGCGCAATAATGGAGATGGAAGCTTTACAAAAAATGTACTCAGAAATAAACCAGGCGCTTTAAAAGCATATACAAAAGACCTGAATGGTGATAGCAAACAGGACATAATAGCTCTATTTGGACAAGGGGATGAGGGCATATATATATACTACAATGAAGGGAACGGGAAATTTAGAGAAGAGGCGGCAATACGGTTCCCTCCTTCCTACGGTTCCAGCTTTTTTAAACTATACGATTTTAATGGTGATGGGCATGATGATATAATTTATACAGCCGGAGACAATGCAGACTTCAAACCAATATTAAAAAACTACCATGGGGTATATGTGTATATAAACGACGGTAAGAACAATTTTAAGCAAGCATTCTTTTACCACCTGAACGGCGCCTATGCCGCAATGCCTGCAGACTACGATAAAGATGGGGATGTAGATATTGCTGCTATTTCATTTTTCCCCGATTACAAAAACCAACCTGAAGAAAGCTTTGTGTATTTGGAGAATGATGGCAAAAACAATTTCAAAGCATCAACCATGCAAGACCCTACCCTTGGCAGATGGATAGTAATGGATGTTGCAGACTATGACAAAGACGGGGATGAAGATATTATACTCGGATCGTTGGCGTTTGAAGTGATTCCTGCAAATGGGTTGGTTGATAAATGGGTAAATGGAGGTATCCCATTTGTAGTCCTGAAAAATAAAACAAGATAAGTAACAAAACACTCATTTATTATATCACAATAAGAACATTCAGCAACAGTATAAGCAAAACAAATACTGCCATAAATAATAGTATTACTATCATTACAAATAGCAACATTACCTTTGGTTGAAATATCTTTTATGATAGACAAACTGAAGATAGGAATACTTGGCGGAGACCAGCTTGGTACTATGCTGATAAGGCATGCCATAGACTACGGGCTGAATGTATCTGTAATGGACAAAGACCCGAACTCTCCCGGCGCCAGGTACACCAACTCGTTCAGGGTTGGCGACCCTATGAATTACGAAGATGTCATATCATTCGGTTGTAATCTGGACATTGTAACAATTGAAAAAGAAACAGTAAACACCCATGCACTGAAAGACCTTGTAAAAATGGGGGTAAAGGTATACCCGTCCCCAGATATTATAGATATAATACAGGACAGATATATACAGAAGAAATTTCTTGAAACTTACGATATACCAGTAGCATCTCTTATACCGATACTCAACAAAAAAGATTTATCAGAAAACATACATAGGCTTCCGGGATGTTTGAAGAAGTGTAAAACTAACCACGACGGCAAGAGTAGTATGATACTGCGTACAGTAGAGGATATAGACAAAGCTTTTGATGAGCCAAGCTTTCTGGAGGAGTTGATTGACATCAAACATGAAATATCGGTTATAGTATCCAGAAATGAGAAGGGAACTGTTGAATGTTATGATCCTGTAATGATGATATTCAACAAACAACAAATGGTGCTAGACTTTCAGCTATGCCCAGCACACATACCACAAGACAAAGCTATAGAAGCTTGCAAGCTTGCTATCAAAACGGCTGAAGCACTGAACCTAGTAGGCATACTTGCAGTAGAAATGTTCCTTACAACAGATGGCAGATTGCTGATAAATGAACTTGCACCTAGGCCTCATAACAGCGGGCATCACACAGTAGAGTCATGCACTACTTCTCAATACGAACAGCAACTACGTGTCATGCTTGGACTACCAATGGGTGATACCAGCCTGAAAAGCAGCAGTGTATTGATTAATGTTTTTGAACCGGCTGCATACAGAAAGAAAAGCATAGAAGACGCTTTGAAAGTCATACTATGCTCTAACGATGTACATATGCACTTATACGGAAAAACTGACGGTTCAACAGGTGGTAAATTGGGGCATATAAACATAACAGAGGACACTATTGAAAATGCACTATCAAAAGCAACAATGATTCGTCACATATTAAGGGGCTCATATGGACAACACTAAGTTTAAATTAAATAGTTATCATTTATCAGGCAAGATTAATGTTGTCATTTCAACAGCATTTGTAGAAGATGTTGTTGATATAAGATTAATTGTTGAAGAATCTGGAATAAAATATTGAACCGCCAAGCGAAGTTATACTTCGCTTTTTTAATGCACTTAAATAGACAATAGATATGCAAACAAGCACAATGAACGCAACTGCGAACGCAAAACTTGAGACCACACCTATACCGATTACGGTGGCTTATGGTGATGGTATTGGCCCGGAGATTATGGAAGCAACATTGCACATCCTGAGAAAAGCCGGCGCAGCTCTTGAAATTGAAGAAATAGAAATTGGCGAGAAAGTGTACATGCGCGGCAACTCTGCAGGCATAGATAATAGCGCATGGGATTCACTCAGAAAAACAAAAGTATTCCTGAAAGCGCCGATTACCACACCACAAGGTGGCGGATTTAAGAGTCTGAACGTAACTACACGAAAAGTACTAGGATTGTATGCTAACGTGAGACCATGTGTTTCTTACCATCCATTTGTACAAACAAAACACCCGGTAATGGATGTTGTGATAGTACGCGAGAACGAAGAAGACTTATATGCAGGTATTGAACATCAGCAAACAGATGAAGTGATACAATGTCTGAAACTGATATCTAAACCCGGAACAGAGAAAATAATACGCTATGCTTTTGAATATGCCAAAGCATACGGACGCAAAAAAGTAACCTGCTTCACAAAAGACAACATTATGAAAATGACAGATGGGCTGTTTCATAAGATGTTTGACGAGATAGGGGCAGAATATCCTGAAATAGAAAAAGAGCACTGGATAATAGATATAGGTGCTGCAAAACTTGCAGACACACCTGAAGCCTTTGACGTAATAGTGATGCCAAATCTTTATGGTGACATACTGAGCGACGTTGCAGCACAAATAACCGGCTCTGTAGGGCTTGCAGGTAGTGCAAACATAGGCGAAGGCTTTGCGATGTTTGAAGCCATACATGGTTCTGCACCAAGAATTGCAGGACAAAATAAAGCCAACCCTTCAGGCCTACTTTTGGGTGCTATCCAAATGCTGGTACACATTGGACAGGAAGCTGTGGCTGAAAAAATACAGAACGCATGGCTGAAAACACTGGAAGACGGACATCACACATACGACATCTACAAAGAAGGCACATCCGCAAAATGCTTGGGAACAAAAGAGTTTGCTGAGGCAGTAATTGAAAGGCTGGGACAAAAACCATCCATTTTAAAACCTGTAGACTACTCTAAAGCAAGAGCTGGCTTCAATATCAAAGTAACACCTACTAAACCTGCAGTAAAAGAATTGGTAGGCATAGATGTATTCCTGCAATATAAAAACAGAGATGCAGAAGAACTGGCAGCAAAAATTAAAGACCTGGAATCTGCAGGACTGCAACTAAATATGATTACAAACAGAGGTACAAAAGTGTGGCCCAACGGTTTCCCTGAAACATTCTGTACAGACCACTGGAGGTGTAGGTTTAAAAATGATATGAAAAACGGTGTCAGCTACCAGGCAGTGATAGACCTGCTACAAAAAATACAGAACAGAAATCTGGAAATAATAAAAACCGAAAATCTGTATCTGCTTGATGGACAACCTGCATTTACCGCAGCACAAGGCCAATAAACTAAACAACATATGGATACAATGAAATTAGTAAACGGACGGTTTGATAACCAGCAGGCAGAACGTTTAATTACGAGCCTGGTAGATGTGAAAATTGAACTTCACAAAGACAAAATCAATGGCTTACAGAACGAAGAAGACATCAAGAACGCTGAAAAGAGAATAATAGAACTGCAGAAGCATAGAAATGAGTTATTGCAAACTGTCCGCTGTTCAAATGGCATGGTAGACATAAGTGCAGATATTTCGCTGAAAATCTAATCTACTGATGGAGTTATTCAAAGGCAGAAGATTGGTAATTGCAACAATGCACGGGAAAGAGCAAGTCATAGCTCCGTTGTTAGAAGAAGTATTAGGTGTTAGGGTTATTGTACCTAACATAAACAACTTTAATACAGACATGTTCGGCACTTTCTCAGGAGAAATAGAACGTACGCTTGACCCTTTAGAAACAGCAAGACAAAAATGTATAGCTGTCTGCAAGGCTATGAATGAAACCCTCGCCGTAGCAAGCGAGGGCTCATTCGGGCCACATCAGGCACTTATGTTTATTCCGGCAGATGAAGAGCTGATTTTGCTGAGAGACACGCTCAATGATATTGAAATCGGAGCGCACATTACAAGTACTAATACCAATTTCGGAGGAGAAGAAGTACACTCATGGGAAGCACTGAAAACATTTGCGACAAACGCAGGCTTTCCTGAGCACGGATTGATTCTGAGAGATGCTAAGAACAGTAATCAGTACATCTTTAAAGGGATAACCTCATGGGACGAATTGGAAAAGAAATTCAGTGATATATTATCATCCAAAAGTAGTGCGTTTGTAGAAACAGATATGAGAGCACACCTCAACCCTACAAGGATGAAAATAATAGCGCTCGCTACCGAAAAGCTCATAGAAAAAATAAATACCTGTTGTCCATCATGCAGAATCCCCGGGTTTGACGTCACGGATATAAAAGAAGGCTTACTATGCAGTCTTTGCAAACTACCCACTAAAAGCATCAAAAGCCTGGTGTATAAATGCAAGAAATGTTCTCATACATCTGAAAAACTTTACCCGAAAGGCAAAACAGAAGAAGACCCCATGTTTTGTGATAATTGTAATCCTTAAGTTATGTTAGACACTTTAATCGGAACAGATATATATTATGCAGCAAAGTTGCTGGCTCAAGGAGAAGCTGTTGCGATTCCCACAGAGACAGTTTACGGGCTTGGTTGCAATGCCTTTGATTATAATGCAGTAAAAAATGTATTTAACGTTAAGGGACGCCCCAAAAACAACCCACTTATTGTGCATTGCTATGATATTAACACAGTTGGAAATATTGCAGCAGAAGTACCCGATTTAGCATACAAATTATTTGAACGATTCAGCCCGGGTCCGATGAGCATAATTTTGCCAAAAGTAAACCATATACCAGACATTATAACAGCAGGCAATGAAACTGTGGCAATACGAATACCCAGCCACCCAACAACAAGGCAACTGTTAGCGATGTTGCCCTTTCCTGTAGCTGCACCTAGTGCCAATAAATTTATGTCTGTTAGCCCTACAAGTGCACTACATGTATACAAACAACTAAATGGTTTAATACCATACATATTAGATGGTGGCGAATCTGATAATGGTATAGAATCTACAGTAGTGAAAATAGAACACGACGTTATAAAAGTGTTAAGGCAAGGATCAATAACAATAGAAGAATTGCAAGAAATAAATGAAAGAGTTGCAATTGCAGAGCCTAACCAAAAATCAGAATCTCCGGGGCTATTCAAAAAACACTATTCTCCAAATACTCTGGTTGTATTATCAACTGATAATACTATCGATATAGACTACAAAAACGCAGCATTACTAACATTTGGCGAAGATCAGGAATCGCACAAATACAAAGTTGTAATTAATCTATCTCCAACAGGTAATATGAAAGAAGCAGCCAAAAATCTGTATAAATACCTATACGATCTTGATGCACTCAATCTGAAATGTATTGTTGCAAAGCTATTACCGGAAACAGGATTGGGCATGGCTATCAATGATAAACTGAAGAGAGCTGCTACACATTTATAATTTACTAAAAGTCAGGAACCTATTAATAGCTATAGCGATTAAACTTAAAAAAATATTACGCAATTAGTCATCTACACACGTACGTGTGTAGATGACTAATTGCGTTTGTTAATTGAGCTGTTATGGAAAATACAGGCAATACACAACATAGTCACACAGTAACACGCTTTGCTTAGGGAGGCGTGTTACTTGCATTTGGAATAGTAATGTATCATCGATGCAAAAGTTGACGTTATACAAAATGAGTGAAAATGATAATAATGCAGAACACTTTCTTGATTTGATTCGCAAATCAAGAAAAGGTAAGTTCAAAATATACATTGGCATGGCTGCAGGTGTTGGTAAAAGCTATCGCATGCTCCAGGAAGCGCATACATTATTACAAAACGGAGTAGATATAAAAATCGGGTATATAGAAACCTATAATCGTACAAACACGAAGGCGTTGCTTGAAGGGCTTCCTATTATACCACGCAAACAGGTGTATTATAAAGGAAAAGAACTGGAAGAAATGGCACCTGCCTTTAATAAAATGGCAGAAAAACTCTATGAATATGAAAACAGCAATATAAATCCGCTGATGTTTGAAAAACAACGGGTAGAAACCATCATCAACCAAATGAACGATGGCGTTGTAGGCCTTGACGGCAAAGGAAAAATACTGTTTATAAACAATAGTGGTCAGCAATTGCTAAATCTGAAAGCAACTGACATTAAAGGGAAATATGCTCCAGATATTGCACTAAGAAATGATTTACTCAGATTCATCCTGCAAAAGGATAAAAAAAAGAGCCACTAAAAATTGTAGTTGAAGGGAAGGGAAACTATTTCTCTATTGACAATAAAATTGTACAGACTGAAGACAAAATTATAGGTGAAGTGTTCATTCTAAAAAACATTACACTTTTTAAGGAACTTGATATCTCGAAAACCAATCTTTTAGCAACAATATCGCATGAATTGAAAACTCCTATATCATCTATAAAAATGAGTACGAAATTAATTGGCGATGAAAGAACTGGCACATTAAATACAGAACAAAAAGAACTACTTGAAAATATTAATGATGATGCCGAACGCCTATTAAAACTTACAGGTGAATTACTGAATATGACTCAAATTGAAACGGGTAACATTCAGTTGAAACTACAAAAAGTAAGTCCGCAGGAAATAGTAGATATCGCATTAAAGGCAGTACGCACATAGGCAGAACAAAAACAGATTAATCTGACAGTAAATTCTATCGAGCATCTGCCACTCATTCAGGCCGATGCGGATAAAACATCATGGGTACTGATTAATATACTAAGCAACTCAATAAAATATAGTAACCCATCGAGTCCTGTAAATATTGAAATTACCCAACAGGGAAACACCGTTCAATTTGCCATAAGAGATACTGGACCAGGCATTGAGGACAAGTACCTCGGAAAGATATTTGAGCGTTACTTTAAAGTACCTGGAACAGAACAATCCGGCACCGGTTTAGGGTTAGCAATATCAAAAGAATTTATTGAAGCTCAAGGTGGTGAAATCTCTTTTGCAAACAACCCTGAAAAGGGTGCTATCGTTAGCTTTAGTTTACCGATGGCATAGCGGATATTATTTAAAACTCGATTAATGAGATAATATCTTAAAAAAGCCTAGAAGAATTAAACCGACTATGGTTAAAAATCAATTACTTATTAGTATTGATTAAGACAAAAAGAAAAAACCTCTAAACGCTTATTAGAAAAGCGCTTTAGAGTTTTTTATTCTGTGTAGTCAACGGAACGAGTATCGAACCAACTGAGGGATTTTTTCTGACGTATATACCCAATGAAATACATTGTAGGGTTGGCTTAAAGCAGTTTGTACTGAGATAATTATTAAAACTCGTTCAAAATATAATATTTCAAAAACTGGAACCTATTTATAATATGCCCCACTTATTAGAGTTATACAACCGATTATAAGAAATACTAAGCCAGTTATGTATTTAGCATTTACTATAAGCACGGATATTATGACATTCGTTTTGGATTAGTAATTAATGCAAATCCCGGAAGAAGCTGAAAATCCGACAAAGAGTAAGCAATTAAAACAAATTATTGCATATGAAAACAATGAAAACCAGAGTGTTGCTGTTATTGGGTTTATGTACCAGCTTGACTATTGTAAACGCACAAACTGTTTCCGGAAGTGGTAACACAGACAATCTTACTAAATGGATATGCCCACCAGGCTTTTCTTGTGTCGGAACAAATATAGTTGGTAATAGTTTACTTAGAGACAATGGTACAACTATCTCTTTGGGCAATTATACGTCCACACCTCCATCTGCATACATGATGCATCTGTATGAAAACAGCGCATCCGGTAGCCATACAATAGGTCTAGACATAGAATTATTCAATAAAGCTACAGCTTCCGGAGGTCAAGCTAAAGCGTTTGTAACAAACGTTCAAGGCAATAATCAAAATTTCGGTATTGATGCCTATACTGCAGGTGGAGCCAATTCTGTTGCAGGCAATTTTGTTGCAGTTAACTCTACAGCTAACAACACAGGTGTATATGGTAAGGGTGAAGGTGGCAATAATAGTATAGGTGGTGATTATGAAGGAAGAAATGGCACACAAAACTATGGGGTGAGAGCTATGGCATACCCTCAAACTAATACTATGCTTAGTTATGGTACATTTGCCAGTTCAGATGCATTATCACAAAATAATGCTAATCTGAGAAACTTTGGTGTATTTGCATATGCAAGGGCTATGGGTAATGTTACAGAGAATACTGGCTTGCGAGCAGAAGCTCAGGCAGGGCCAACCCTAAGCACCTCTACTCCCGCATACGGAGTATATGCAAAACTAACAGGAGGAACCTCTGCTGCAGGCCCAAGTGGCAGCTATGCTGGCTATTTTTGGGCGGATGTATCATTAGGGGCAAGCAATGCAGCTTTTTTCAATGGAATGACAACATCTAGTGGTTTTAGTACAATAATTTCCGACCAGCAATTCAAAGAAAACAGAACTAATATAGAAAACGCTCTTTCAAAAGTAATGCAACTCTCTCCTGCGACTTATTCATATAAAGACAAAAGCAAATACCCAACTTTCTCATTCCCCTCAGGTAAACAATTCGGATTTATTGCGCAAGAAGTAGAAAAAGTAATGCCAGAGATTATCAGTGAAGGTATCAATCCTGCACAGTATGATAAAGACGGTAAAAAAATTGCTGAAGCAGTTAGCTTTAAAGGGGTAAAGTATACAGAACTGATACCTGTACTCACTGCGGCAATTCAAGAGCAGCAAGAAATGATAGCTTCGCGCGATAAACAAATATCTTCATTGGAAGAGCGCATTAAACGTCTTGAAGCACTATCTAACACTACTGGTCTAAATACTCGTAATAACGATATCGAAGATTTACTCTACCAGAATACTCCCAATCCTTTTAACGGCATTACAGAAATACGCTACCGTATACCACAGAACTATACTAACGCCAACATCATGATATTTGACATGAACGGCAAAAAGATAAAAAGTATAGCTCTAGAAGGTGCTGAAGGAAATGTTTCTGTATCGGCAGCAGAGATGGCAGCAGGCTTGTACCTATACAGTCTCATCATCGATGGCAAAGAAATAGCAACCAAAAGAATGGTTGTAAATAAATAATTGCCTCCCCCTCCAAAATAACGGCACGGTTCAATACCGTGTCGTTTTCTTTTACCCATAACCGCTTAATTGTGGGGGATTTTGAAGTGAATATATAATTACAGAACTTACGGTTGTAAGCCATGAAAACAATACTCTCACTAATTCTATTGGTTTTAAGCATTTTCACGTCAGTAAGTTTACGTGCACAACAGTTTTCAGAAAACTATGAACTCATAACAACTCGAAATGGTCTTCCTCATAACATTGTACAAACAATCCTACAGGATAGTAAAGGTTTTTTGTGGATTGGGACTTATCAAGGCCTTGCTGTGCATAATGGTAATAGTTTCATTACATATAAAGGGATATTTGGAAAGGTAAATGGTGACTGGCAAAATGCAGTGGATGTGATTTACGAAGACACTGACAATAATATTTGGTTAGGATCCAGAGGCGGAGCAATAAGCTGTTATGACAGAAAAAGGCAACAGTTTACTATTTACTGTACGTCATCCTCTACTCCATTCAGACAAATCAAATGTATAGTAGAGGACAACAAGTCACGCATATGGATAAGTGATATAGATGGGAGTATTGGGATATGGAAAAATAGACGCTTTTCAATCTGTAAAAAAGTATCCAGACCAGTATTTTTCATGCACGGTGCAGGTGCAGATACGCTCTTATTTGCGAACGATTTAGGAATATACTTTTACGATGTCACCAATAATATCATCAAGCCATTTCTGACAGACAACATTAAACATACGACAATAATATCCTGTGCCATTAGTAGAAATCATTTAGCTGCTATTACCGGTAATGCCGGCTTTGTAATAGATATTAAAAGCAGGAAAATCGTAAATAAAATAGGCGTAAAACATACAACGCGTAGCAATGTATATCACCATGTTAGTTCTGCTATAGGTACGGGATTCTATTATACTGATGGGATTACTATTGTTAACTATACTAATACCGGTATAGAGAAAAGTAGTTTTAAAATAAGTGACAATAGCCAATATAATAAAAGTGAAATAGTCAATTGTCTTATTGAAGATAATACAGGACTAATATGGATAGGTACTAATTCAGGATTATATAAAATAAACAGAGGGAAGTACTATTTTAAAAAATACTGCCAAAACAATACATCACGAAAATTAACGCATAATTATATACGTGCAATTCATGCAGGTAAGCACAATGAAATATGGATAGGTACTAAAGCAGGATATATTAACATGCTAAAATATGATGACAGTATTAAAGAATACGTTTTCCATAGCTCATATCCTTTATTATTACCAGACGGCAGATTGACAAGTGAATACACCACTAATGCATTAATAACACTAAAAAATGGAAGCATGTTGGCTGCAGGAGAAAAAGGTGTGTTCATATTAAACAGAGCAAAAAAAAGGTTTGAACCATATCAAAAACATATATTCTCCAGCAGTTTCAATATGGCTTGGAGTCTACTGGAGGATAATGACAATATATGGATTGGCACGCATAGCTCAGGATTATACATCTATGAACGTTCTAGCGGAAAGCTATTTCAGTATAAGATATCTACAGATAAGAATACCACTAATAATTGTATTTGGAATATATATAAAGATCATCGCAATACTATTTGGATAGGTACAAATGACGGACTATTCGAAATTGTGGATACAACCCCTTCTGGTATACATTATAGAAAGAAGTACTTATCAAACGAAAACAATATCAATGTATGGGATATAAAGGAAGATGTACATCATAATTTATGGATAGGCACTACTGGCTATGGGATATTCAGAATTTCTGATAACAGGCAGCATGTGTTTAACCACAATACCCTACCAAATAATATGATTTCTGCGATAACGCCTTTAGCTAACGGAGATGTTTGGATAAGTACTGCTGAAGGACTATATAAGTATAGTTTGAATAACAATTCCTATAGACAATACAAAGAGAATGACGGGACAATAAGTGACGATTATAACTTTAGGTGTGCAGCAGCAGATAATAATGATGAGCTTTTCTTTGGTAGTAAATCTGGCATGATTAGTTTTTTATCAACTTCTATCCCTTCACCAGATATTACAAGCATGCCTGTTGCAATTACCTCACTAACTGTAGCAGGGACAGATTACTTGAGGGAATACAACAGCAAAAAATATATTGAGCTTAAGTGGCATGGGAACTTTTTCAACGCTGGTTTTTCTGTATTGGATTACAAAAACGCTCAAGACTATTTATACCGATACAAACTTATAGGGTTTGACAAAAAGTGGAATAGTCCTCCAGAGAGGCAATCTTCCATAAGCTATACTAATTTGCCCCCAGGCAAATACCAGCTGTACGTACAGTCTAGTAAAGATAGTTTCAAATCAAATATATCTGATGCAACGCTGTCTGTTGTTGTTATACCTGCTCTCTGGCAAGAACCATTTTTTTATATCGCAATCCTATTTATACTATTCATTACTATTACAATCATAGTTTACATGCGGATAAAAAGAATAATCAACAGAGAAAAACATAAAAATGAAATAAATAAAAGAATAGCTGCATTAGAACTCAACGCATTACAATCGCAGATGAACCCCCATTTCATTTTCAATACTATCAACTCTATACAACACTACATTCTGCATAACAATGAAATTGCAGCCAACGATTATTTATCAAAATTCGCAAGGTTGATGCGTTTATTTCTTGAGTCTTCGAAGAATAAATACATACAATTACATGCCGAAATTGAGATGCTCAGACTATACCTTTCTTTAGAAAAATTACGTTTCGAAGACAGGTTTGATTATATCATAACACAACCCAAGCATATTGACACAAACGATATACTCATTCCATCTATGCTGCTTCAACCATTTGTTGAAAACTCAATAAAACACGGCTTTTCACATACAAATATTAAAGGGCTATTAAAAATCACATTCAGTATCGTTTCAAATAACCATAATGAACTAACTTTAGTTTGTGTGGTTGACGATAATGGTATTGGCAGACAACAAGCAGCAGTAATAAATGCTGCTCGAAACCCTGAGCATGTGTCGAGAGGTATGGAATTGATTAATGACAGAGTGAGAACCTTCAATTATATCAATGACCAGAATATTACCATTACAACATTTGATAAAATAGCACCTGATACAGGGACATCTGTTATTATAACTATACCAATAAGCCCTAAGATTAACTAACATTACTCTTAGCTATGATAAAAACCGTAATCGTTGAAGACGAAGCAAAAGGCCGTGACATACTGAAAACATTATTAACAAGATATTGTAACGACATAGAACTGATAGCAGAGGCATCGAATGTAGCTGAAGCAAAAAAAATACTATCATCTACAAATGTTGAGTTACTGTTTCTTGACATTGCAATGCCTGACGGCAATGGATTCGATGTCCTGAAAAATGGATATAACTACACTTTTGAAATAATATTTACAACTGCGTACGAGCAGTATGCAATAAAAGCCATAAAAAATAATGCAACAGACTATCTGCTGAAGCCACTGAATATTTTAGAATTGCAACATGCAGTAGCAAAAGCTGCCAAACGTATTCAAGAAAAGAAACTATCGGAAGCTCAATCGAGCACGATCAGTAACAATATCAAACATCAACCGTCAAGCTTAGCAATACCAGTAAACGATGGTTTGGAATTTATTCCCATTAACAACATTCTATACTTGACAGCCAAAGGAAGTTATACTCAAATCTTTTGTAATGACAAGTGCACAGTGCTTAGTTCAAAACCATTAAAAGATTATGAATACTTGCTACCCAAGCATCAATTTTTCAGAACACATCACTCTAATATTATCAACCTGTCTTATGTAAAACATTATCATCGTGGAGATGGTGGATATGTAACAATGACCAACGGGTCTAATATTGATATATCAAAAAGGAAGAAAAAAGATTTTTTAGACTTGTTCAAAACAGAAATATAACATACCAATAATTCAAATACTATGAGTTATTACCTGTCAATAAATCGAAAAGTTCAGCTATAGCTCAACACAATCATTAGTTGCAATTGAGTATACCTATATTTTCTACCATTAATACAATATAGAATAAAGTCTGCGGAATACAGAATCCTTAAAACAATATCTTTCAACAGATTATAAATAACAATAAAAACCTGACGGAAATGTCGAACCCCTGAAAATCGCTATAGTAGCACTTTTCAGGGGTTGATTATTTTATAGAGTGGAGTCTACGGAACGAGTGTCGAACCAATTGAGGGATTTTTTTCTGGCGTATATACCCCCTGAAAGATAGTGTAGGTTTTACTTTAAGCGGTTTATACTAAGTCTATTTCTCAAAGCCATGTAAAATCTAAAATTTTAGAAAAATGATCATTATAGATAATATGAAGCTAATTACAGATAAGAATAAGGAGCCTTATAGGCTCCTTATTCTTTTTGATTCATATACCGCTACCGTTGCAAATCACATTAAGTGTATATTTTATACAGGGACAATACACAGACTATACAATTTTCTCACACTCCACTTCTGTAGCATTTTGTAGCGTTTTATATAAATCACTGAAAACAAATAAGATACAATGAAAACGACGCTTTTTTCCTGTAGCACATTTGTAGCAACATTGTAGTATAGTTATACTTATTTAAGACACTTCTTGCAAAACTCAACATAACTTAAATGCTATACGTATACATTAGAGCAATAAAAAAAGCACTTCTTAAATTATTAAACAACAAACTATGGGTTATAAAACAGAACCAAAAGCATACTTCTGGTATAGAATAATATTACAGCCTACCGATTTAGTTTATATACTTTTGCATTATACAATTCTACCCTACTATACAAGGAATAGAAATTATGGGGCAAAAACTTTTCATCAAGAACATGGTCTGTGATAGATGTAAGCAGGCAGTTAGAACTCAGATAAATAAATCTGGGGTTAAAGTGAGTGATGTGGATCTTGGGTATGCTGAAATAGAACCAGACGAAATCACACCTGATGTTTTTAATGAAATAAGTAACAATCTCAAATCAATTGGCTTTGAGCTAATTGATGACAAAAAACAGAAAACAGTTGAGCGTATTAAAAATATCATCATTGATATGGTTCACTATATGGATGAGCCGCTATCTATAAAACAAAGTGAATACATATCTTCCAAACTAAATTATGACTATCACTATTTAAGCAAGCTGTTCTCTGAAACAGAGAACATTACTATTGAACAATACATTATCAATCAAAAGATAGAAAGAATAAAAGAATTACTTACATACGGGGAGATGAATATTAATGAAATTGCTTTCAAACTTGGTTACAGTAGTGTTCAACATCTATCTCAGCAATTTAAAAAAGTCACCGGAGTAACCCCAACAGGCTATAAACAACAAAATGTACATTCTCGCAAGCCATTGGATCGAATCTGACATAATAATATAAATCTTAAACAGAATAATGTAACTACCCTGCAATAATTCTGTCGCAAATTTGCACTTACTAAAACGTAAGTGTATGGAAACTACGTACTACTTAAAAGGCATGGTTTGCTACCGTTGTATATCAGCGGTAGAGCAAGCGTTTTATGAAATAGGCTATAAAGTAACTAGTGTTCATCTTGGAGCAGTATCTATAAGTACCAAAGAAGTTTTACCAGATACTAATCTGATAGAATCAGCTGTAAAATCATTAGGGTTAAGCTTAATAGAAGATAAAAAAGCTACAATCGTAAGGCAAGTCAAAGACATTATCACCATTGTATACAGCGGAGATTTCGATTTCCCGTATGCATTCAGGCTATCATCATTACTCCAAAAAAAATTACAACAAGACTATGATACAATAAGTAGTATTTTCTCTGCTACCGAGGGTGTCACACTGGAAAAGTATACCATTAACTACAGGCTAAGAAGAGCCAAGGAGTATTTATTATACTCAAATTATACACTGAATGACATCGCATTCAAATTAGGATATAATAGTGCTGCTCACTTTTCAAGGCAATTCAAAGAGTTGACCGGCCTTACAGCTAAGCAATACAAACAAATGTGCAGTAATAAAACCAATACGGAACTAACTGCTTAAAATAATATAACATGAACAAGGATAATGTAATTAAAACTACCTTCCCTGTACTAGAAATGACATGTGCTGCGTGTGCTGTAAGTGTTGAGTCTATGCTAAAGGCGGTTGACGGGGTATATAATGCAAGTGTAAACTTTGCTAATCAGGATGCACTTGTCGAATATGATGCAACAAAGGTAACACCTGATACACTTCGCAAAACGGTGCAATCTATCGGATATGATTTGATTGTAGAAACTGACAATCAAGAAGATTTAAAGAATGAAGCACAAAAAAAACAATACTACAAATTAAAGCAGCGTACAATATGGGCAAGTATACTATCGTTGCCAATTGTAATAATAGGTATGTTTTTTATGGATATACCCTATGCTAATTGGATAATGATGGTACTTGCCACACCTGTAGTATTCTACTTTGGCAGAAGCTTTTTTGCACATGCAATAAAACAGGCTAAGAACAAAAAGGCCAATATGGACACACTAGTAGCGCTAAGCACTGGTATAGCGTACTTATTCAGCTTGTTCAATACACTATTTCCAGATTTCTGGCACAGACGCAGTCTTCATGCACATGTATATTTTGAAGCAGCAGCGGTGGTAATTGCATTTATATCTCTTGGCAAATTACTTGAAGAAAAAGCAAAATCAAATACATCATCTGCAATAAAAAAACTAATAGGGCTGCAGCCTAAAACAGTACGAGTAATTGTAAACAATACTGAAGTAGAAAAAACAATATCAGAAGTACTGGTAGGCGACATTGTGCAGGTAAGACCCGGCGAAAAAATAGCGGTTGATGGTAAAGTTACTGAGGGCTATTCATACGTAGACGAAAGCATGATAAGCGGTGAATCCGTTCCTGTAGAAAAAAAACAAAATGATAAAGTATTTACAGGTACTATAAACCAAAAAGGCAGCTTTAGATTCGTGGCCGAAAAAATAGGATCAGACACGCTATTATCTCAAATCATTAAAATGGTACAAGAAGCACAAGGCAGCAAAGCTCCTGTGCAAAAGATAGTAGATAAAATTGCGGGAATATTTGTACCTATAGTCATCGGAATATCTGTTTTTACATTTATTACCTGGATGTTGTTGGGCGGTGATGCTGCATTTACACATGCTTTGCTTACTTCTGTCACAGTACTGGTGATAGCATGCCCTTGTGCATTAGGATTAGCTACCCCTACTGCAATAATGGTTGGTATTGGCAAGGGTGCGGAAATGGGAATATTAATAAAAGATGCAGAAAGCCTTGAAACAGGACACAAAGTAAACGCAGTAGTATTGGATAAAACAGGAACTATCACAGAAGGACATCCGGACGTTACCGATATAATGTGGGCTAAAGACACAGAAACAGATACTCTGACACAAATTTTGTACACAATGGAAGCAAGCTCTGAACATCCGCTTGCAGAAGCATTGGTACGCTACTTTCAGCAACACAACGTTGTCAAGGCTGAGATAAACAGCTTTGAAAGCATCACCGGGATGGGCGTATCTGCAATAAGTAAAGGTAAAAAGTACTACGCCGGAAGCAGCAAGATGATAGCACAAAATGCAGTAAACATTGATAGCAACTTACAAAAGCATGCAGCGAATTGGCAAGAAGAGGCTAAAACAGTTATATGGTTCTGGGATGAAGTAAGTGCATTGGCAGTAGTTGCAATTGCAGACACTGTAAAAAAGAGCTCTGCTATTGCAATTGAAAGACTTCATAATCTTGGGATAGAAGTGTATATGCTGACAGGCGACAATAAACAAACTGCCAAAGCAATTGCAGAACAAGTTGGGATATTGCATTATAATGCTGAGACCCTACCATCAGATAAAGCAGCATTTGTAAAAGCCCTGCAGGCACAAGGCAAAATAGTAGCTATGGTAGGCGATGGCATTAATGATAGTCACGCCCTTGCACAGGCAGACATGAGTATTGCTATGGGTAAAGGCTCTGACATTGCAATAGACGTAGCCAAGATGACATTAATACAATCTGACCTGAATGCAATACCTACTGCACTCAATTTGTCTAAAAAAACAGTAAATACAATAAAGCAAAATCTATTCTGGGCATTTATCTATAACCTAATAGGCATTCCTATTGCTGCCGGATTGCTGTACCCAATTAATGGCTTCCTTTTAGATCCAATGATTGCGGGCGGCGCCATGGCACTAAGTTCAGTCAGTGTTGTAAGCAATAGCCTGCGGCTTAAACTTGCAAAATTATAACAAACAAAAAAGCCTTACGACGTAAGGCTTTTTTGTTTACCAATATTATATAAATCTCCGCTACCATAGTGTAATAATATGGGCTGGCCTAGCTGATACTTTTGTGAAAATCTAATTCTAAAACGCACAAAAGTATTAATTATGAAATGGCCGTATTCAGAAAGTAAAAACTTGATCTTGCTACTATCTGTGTTATTATATAGTTCATGCAGCACGGATAGCAAGGAGTCATCAACTGCATCTACCCTACCCAGCATTCCTGTTGATGTTTCTATCATAAAAAAAGAAAAAATCGATGCAATAGAATCAATTAGTGGAACTATACTACCAGCACAGGAAGTAGAGATTGCATCTGAAGTGACAAAACGTATTATCTCTATAAACTTTAAAGATGGCGCATCAGTTAGTAGCGGACAACTACTTTACAAACTAGACGACAGAGATATACGTGCAAAACTACATAAGGTGCAGGCAGAATTGAGTATTGCAGCACTGAATGAACACAGACTTGCAGAGTTATTAAAAACAGAATCTGTACGGCTTGAGGAGTATGAAGCTGCAAAAGCAAAGTATGATGTGTACACAGCAGAAAAAGAGATGCTATTAGCAGAACTCGAAAAAACAGAAATACGAGCACCGTTCTCAGGTCGTGTTGGCATCTCTAAAGTACATAAGGGCGCAATAGTACAACCCGGCAAAAGCTTAGTGACTATAAGTAATGCACATACGGCAAAAATTGAATTTTCTGTACCTGAGATGTATTTAAATGCAGTAAAGCCTAACTCAAAAATCTCTTTTGAAATAGAAGGAAGTAACGAAAATTTTCAAGCTAACATTATTGCAAGCGAAGCATCATTAAACAAAGACAATCGTTCAATAACCATTCAGGCAATTACGTCTAATACACAAGGCATGCTTTCCGGTGGCATGTCAGCCAAGGTACATTTTAATAAGCTGGGAATAGCTGAAGGGATAGCTATACCTACAGAAGCCTTAATGCCATCTGGTAATGGTTACAGCATATTTCTTGTAAAATCAATGAAAGCAAAAATATTTCAGGTAGAGTTACTATCAAGAAATGAAAAGACTGCAGTTATTAAGTCGGGGCTCAACGAAGGAGACACCGTTATAGTATCCAATCTATTGCGCATTTCAGATAATGCATCGGTAAATATTGTTTCAACAAACAAAAAAATAATCTCATGAGTTTATCATCATTAAGCATAAAAAAGCCAGTATTGGCTGGTGTATTATCAGCGATAATATTACTGCTGGGAGTTGTAGGATTTAAATACCTGGGGGTAAGAGAATTTCCATTAACAGAAGCACCTGTAATATCTGTAGTCACTTTCTATCCGGGTGCAAGCCCTGATGTTATTGCCAGCAAGATAACCAAACCACTAGAAGAGTCTATTGCCGAAGCCGGTGGTTTAAGAACTGTTTCGTCAGAATCTCGTGAACAAGTAAGTGTAATATCAGTAGAGTTCAATAGAGATATTGATCTCGATGATGCATTGAATGATGTACGAGACAAAGTATCAAAAGCAAAAACACAATTGCCTGCAGATGTTGACCCCCCTATTGTAGAGAAATCATCATCTCCAGATAATCTTGTTGCATTTCTTGAGGTAGAAAGTGACACAAAAGATATAAAAGAGGTTAGCTATCTGGCATCAACAACGATAAAAGACAGAATGCAGTCTATTCCAGGTATCAATAGAATTGCTATTGTCGGCGAACATAAGTACGCAATGCGTCTTCGATTTGACCCTGTAAAATTGGCAAATTATCGATTGACAGCGGAAGATGTAAGACAAGCTTTACAAAGAGAAAACATTGATGTACCTGCAGGTAAAATAGAAGGCTCAGCAAATGAAGTAAGTATCAGGACGGCAGGCAGACTGAATAATGCGGATGATTTTAATGACATGATCATAAAAAGAACAGAAAATGGCATTGTAAAGTTGAGGGATATTGGATTTGCAGAGTTGGGAGAAGCGAATGAAAACAATGCCATTATTAATGAAACAGGAAATATAAACAGAGTTGGTGTTGGTGTTGCTATTCAAATACAGAGAGGAGCAAACGCCATTGAAGTGGTAGACGAATTTTACAAACGATTAGAACAACTAAAAAAAGAAATCCCTTCAGATTATCGCCTTATTGTAGGTTTTGACTTTACAAAGTCGGTCAGGGAATCCATTAAAGAAGTTGAAGAGACGCTATTTATCGCTTTCGGTCTGGTAGTGTTAATCATATTCCTTTTTCTGAGAGATTGGCGCTCTACAATTATTCCTGTATTGGCAATTCCGGTTTCTATCATGTCTGCATTCTTTATTATGTATCTGGCAGGCTTTTCAATAAATGTATTGACACTTTTAGGCCTTGTACTAGCCATTGGGCTTGTTGTAGACGATGCGATAGTAGTACTTGAAAATATTTACAAGAAGATTGAAGAGGGCATGCCCCCGGTAAAGGCAGCATTAGCAGGATCTAAAGAAATATATTTTGCAGTTATTTCCACAACTATAACACTAGCTGCCGTATTTCTGCCAATAATTTTGATGGGAGGCATTACAGGACAGCTATTCAAAGAGTTTGCAATAGTCGTTTCTGGCTCTGTACTGGTGTCCGCATTTGTTGCACTTACATTATCGCCTATGCTTAGTGCCTATCTGCTAAAGCAGAAAGACAGTCATAATTGGCTATACCGTGCAACAGAACCTATGTTTATTAAACTAAACAACGGCTATAGTAATATGCTGCGTTCGTTTATGAAAAAGCGTTGGATGGCTTGGGTTTTCCTTGTTGCCGCAGGATTACTAATTATAACAATCGGAACAAAACTCCCGTCAGAGCTAGCACCTACAGAAGACAGATCTAACCTTAGTTTAATAGCCATAGCACCTGAGGGTGTATCATTTGAAAAAATGAAAAAGAATATGATGTCTGTTGGCAAGTATGTTAATGACTCTACAGATGGTTTATACCAAACCTACTCAATGGTTGCGATATCATTTATACCTGCTCCTGCTCCAACCAATTTTGCCATTCAGTCTGTTTACTTAAAAGATCCGTCCAAAAGAAAAAAAAGTATTCAGGAGATATATGCACAGTACGGGCAAGCATCCGGCAACTTTAGAAATATTTTGTTATTCCCCTATTTACCCCCTACAATCGGCACAAGATATGGTGGAGGTATGCCGGTGCAGTTTGTATTACAGTCATCCGGGCTGGATACTTTAGGAGCTATACTACCTAATTTTCTTGCTGCAGCACGTCAAAGTAAAAAGTTGATGTTTGTTGACAGCGACTTGAAAATAAATAAGCCTGAGCTGCTGGTGAATATTGATCGCAAGAAAGCTGCGCTATTAGGGATATCAATACAGGAAGTTGCAAGAGCATTACAATTATCGTTTTCAGGACAGCGCTATGGGTATTTTTTGAAAGACGACAGGCAATATGAAGTAATCGGCCAGGTTGAACGCAGAAATAGAAACTCAATAGAAGACCTGAAGTCTATATATGTAAAGAGTATTAATGGTGAAATGATTTCGTTGGACAACCTTGTTACAATAAACCCATCAACCAGTCCGGCAGCAATATACAGATATGATCAATATACTTCTGCAACAATTTCAGCAGCACTAGCCCCGGGCATTAGTCTTGAAGAAGGAATTCAAGAAATGGAACAGATAAAGAAAAAAGTTCTGGGAGACAACTTTAAAACTTCACTAGCAGGGCAATCAAGAGACTATATAGAGTCTAAGGGCAACATGTTTTTTACCCTGATTCTTGCTATACTGGTGATTTACCTGATTCTTGCAGCACAGTTTGAAAGCCTGAGAGATCCTCTGACCATAATGCTTACCGTGCCAATGGCATTAGTTGGTGCATTATTGAGCCTTATGTTATTCGGACAAAGCCTGAATGTCTTCAGCCAGATAGGTATTATTACGCTAATAGGTCTGATAACTAAAAATGGAATCCTGATTGTTGAATTCGCTAATGACTTAAAATCACAAGGGCTTACAGTAGTAGAGGCTGCTATTGCAGCAGCCGAACAAAGATTCAGGCCGATACTTATGACTTCATTAGCAATGATATTCGGTGCACTGCCAATCGCATTTACATTCAACAGCAGACAATCGTTAGGCATCGTTATTGCTGGCGGGCTACTATTTGCAGGCATCTTAACACTGTTTATTATCCCGGCTATATACTCATATTTATCTAAAAAAAGTAAAAGGAAAATCGTTAACAACGGTTAAACTAAAACATTGACTATGTATATGAAAATATTAATACTGGCATTACTAATGGCTGTATATATTAAACAAGCATCAGGCCAAACTGTGATAACACTAGATAGTGCTATTTATCACGCCACTCACTACAATAGCAAAGTACAAATAGAAGATTATGAATATCAAAAAGCACAATTAGCATTTAAGGAATCTAAATCATTGTATAAACCTGAGATTAACTTAAACGGTAACTATAACAAATACTTCAACAAACAGGTCATTTTTATGCCAGGTAGTTTGGTAGGCAATAGCTCTGCGCCTGTAGCAGATATTGCTGTTGGTGGATATAATGCATTTAATGCCTACGTAAGTTTCGTGCAGCAAATTCTTAATGTGCCTGCAATTTATCAGATAAAACAAAGTAGGATAGCAAAAGAAAGTGCGAGGCTGAATAGTGAATACCTGAAGCAGCAAGTAGCAAAAGAAATCTATATAAGATACTATACAATAGCTTTGTATAACAAACAGCTTGATTTGCTGAAAAACAGTTTATCAAGAAATATGAAAGCTCTTTCTGATGCCAAGTTACTTTACTATCAGGGGAAGGCATTGAAAACAGACACATTGAATTACCACATCGTAGTTCAAAATGTGCTAATTGCTATTACAGCATTAAAAAATGAGCTAAGTCATGAAACGAATGAGCTGCAAAGACTATGCGGTTTTGATCTTTCTGAAAGCATATCATTTTCAGATACCCAATCTATCAATCGTCCACTTATAAACAGAGAGCAGATAGAAGATACATCTGGCAGCATAGCAGGCAGACAAGATATAGAGATACAGAAAAAAAACGTCGCTTTAGCCACAGCACAGATTAAACAAGCACAATCTTATCGGTTGCCCAAACTATCTGTATTAGGTCAATATCAAATGCAAGCACAGGCAGACAATCTAATGACTGATCGCTATAATTGGCCGACAACTTCATTCATCGGAGTGCAACTTTCGATACCAATTTATGAAGGAAACAGGCTAAATAATAAAAACAAAAGTTATAAATACAAACTAGCACAAGAGTTAATTGCACTAGACGACATGACGAATGAGGCAAAAGTGAGCCTAAAATACGCTCATGATAAACTCCATGAAGCAATGTGGCAAAATAAAATTGAATCAAATAAGGTAGTAGCGGCTGAAGCTAACTATGAAATAATCAATAACAGATATTCTAAAGGATTAGCTTCCAGACTCGAATTGTCGGATGCAGAGCTCAGTCTTAGTAAAGAAAAAATAGCACTGCTTACATCAGAGTATAATATTCGATTAGCCGAAGTTCAGTTATTGTTTGAATCAGGAAAAATCAAACAGTAATCAACTCAACAAAAGCGACAAATAATTGTCGCTTTTTTGTTTGTCAAGATTATATAAATCTCTGCAACCATAGTGTAATAACCTGCGGCAACTTCGACAATAGTTTTGTGCCAAAAATAGTCTTATGCACTCAAACAACTTAGTTAACGAAACAGCGTACAAAAACAGATGGAAGGCATTACTGCTGCTATGTACTGCACAGTTTATGGTAATAATGGACACATCAATTATCGGTGTTGCATTACCGGCAATCAAATCTGCACTTGGCTACAGCCAGGCAGGATTACAATGGATTTTTAATGCTTATGTAATATTCCTTGGTGGTTTATTACTCTTAGGTGGTAAACTCTCCGATCTTTTCGGACCAAGAAAAATTTTCATGACAGGTTTTATACTGCTTACAACCGCCTCTTTGCTTGCAGGCATGGCATGGTCTGAAGGAGCATTAAATTTCGGTAGAGCATTGCAGGGAATGGGGTCTGCGTTTATTGCCCCCGCAGCGCTGACCCTTGTGATGACTATGTTTACAGACCCTAAAGAACTTGGGAAAGCTCTGGGTTTATGGGGAGCATCTGCCGCTGCAGGTGGTTCTGCCGGTGTATTTCTTGGTGGCGTCATTACAGAATGGATGTCTTGGAGATGGGTATTTTTTATCAATATTCCGATTGGCCTGGCAGTACTGATGTTTAGCAAAAGCTATCTGCTGCAAGGAAGTACAAGAAAGGGTAAAGTTGATGTACTCGGCGCAATATTAATTACAGCAGCCCTCGTCTTGATGGTATTTGCCATTGTAACAGCTGAAAACGGTTTGCTAAATACAACAACAATTACTCAATTAGTTACTTCTATAGGATTGCTTATCGCGTTTTTAATAATTCAGAAAAAACGTAATGAGCCACTTATTCCTTTATCTATATTCAAAGTACCTAACCTATCAGCAGGAAATATTGTAATGGCACTGATGGCTGCAGCATGGATACCATTGTGGTTTTTCCTGAATCTCTACTTGCAACAGATTCTTCAACTATCAGCATTTAAAAGCGGCCTTGCATTATTACCAATGACAATTGTTATAATGATACTGATGGTGGGCTTTACAGGTAAGCTGGTAAGCAAATTCGGATTTAAAAAGAATCTGATAGCAGGCCTTATAGCTTTAGCATTAGCGCTTTTCATGTTTAGTCTGGCCCCAGTAGGCGGTTCTTTTATGGGTAATTTGTTGTTGCCATCTTTATTAGCTGCTGTAGGCATGTCGCTGGCATATATACCAGGTACAATAGCATCAATGTCTGGCGCAAAACCTGAAGAAACAGGGCTTGCTTCAGGCTTAGTAAATACCAGTTATCAAATAGGTTCTGCATTAGGTTTAGCCATTATAGTAGCTATATCAAGCGTTAAGACAAAACAAGCAGCAATGAATGGAATACAGGAAATCGATTCGTTAAACCTTGGTTTTCAATCGGCATTTTTGGTATCAGCATTTGTAGCATTGTTATCAGCTATATTGGCAGTCGTATTCATCAAAACGCCCAAGCAGTCATAGCAATTATGCTAATGAAAGCCTTTCTAACGTCAGTCAATAACACTATGATAAAATAATATAAATCAAACCCCATATTATATAACGACGTTCACTTATACTAATGGTAGTTTTGTGTTACAAATTAAGCCGAACAAATGAGCCTGATAGCAATACATATTCCGAAAATGAAATCAGGAAGTAGTGTATCTGTCATTGCGGGTAATATGAGCAGTTTAATAGGCATTAGCATTATTTCTATTATACCCGGGCTTGTAATAATTAAAGAGCCAATGGCGCCAACCGGGATAGAAAAAATACGATACACGATTGAACGGCTTGGTTATAGAATCCTGAGAATCGAAAAAGTTAACAGTTTAATTAATATTCTAAATAAAATGGAAACAGTAAAATTTAAGACAAACATTAAGTGTATGGGTTGTGTAGCACAAGTAAGTGCTAACATGAACGAATTAGTTGGTGAAAATAACTGGGAAGTTGATGTTAACAGTACAGAAAAAACGCTGACTGTAATAAAGCAAGATGGCATAACCAAAGACGATGTAGTATCAGCAGTTAATGCAGCAGGGTTTAAAGCAGAAGAAGCTTAAGATGAAGAAAATACTTCGATGGGCAAAGTACTTCTTCACAAAAAAATGTTGTTCAGGTCATTAATTGGTAGCAAATGAGTATGTGAAAGCCATACAGGCAAGTAACATACTCTTTCTAAAACAATAACAATATGAAAAAGATATTATTAGTAGTATTTTCTGCATTAATAGGGATAGAAGCAGGTGCCCAAACAAAAGAAGACCTCACATCTTCTTTGCACAAATACTATGGCATAAAAGATGCTTTGATTGGTGACAATGCAAAAGAGGCAGCAAAACAGGCCGAAGTATTTAGCACTTATTTACGTAGCAATCCGTATACAGGCAGCACAGATTTGCTTACACAGTTGCAAAAAATAAGTTCAGCTAAAGATATTACCAAACAAAGAGAGTTTTTTGCACTGTTATCTGCACAAATGATAGCAATGCTTGATAAACAAACAATTGGAGAACTTGGTTATATCCAGTTTTGCCCGATGAAGAAGGCAGAATGGATTAGCAATGACAAAAACATCAAGAATCCGTATTATGGTAAAAGTATGCTGACATGTGGTAAAACAACCGACAGTATAAGATAATAAAATGCAAAAAACGTGCTTATGAAAAAGTCTGTTGTCGTATTCTGGATATTATTCATTTTTATTAAAAGCACTTTGTTTGCTCAGAATATGCAAAACATGAGCTTTTGGGGTACTGGCAATAAAATAGTCTATCATTTATACGTAAACGATACAACCGTTGGGTATAGTAATAAAAAATCTAAAGCCATATCAATAAACGGGAGTATTCCCGGCCCTACATTATATTTCACAATAGGTGACACGGCAGAGATTCATGTTCACAACATGATGCATATGGAAACATCTATCCATTGGCATGGATTGATACTACCTAACGAGCAAGATGGTGTACCTTATCTTACTACTGCACCAATTAAAGAACACACAACACACATTTATAAGTTCCCTATCGTACAAACAGGAACATACTGGTACCATTCTCATACTATGCTGCAGGAACAGAGCGGTATGTATGGTGCAATTGTCATTAATAAGAAAGTTGCTGCTCCTATGCGAGAGCATGTAGTATTGCTTAGCGATTGGACGAATGAATCTCCTGCACAAGTAGAGCGTTCTTTGCACTATGCTACCGACTGGTATGCAATTAAAAAAGGTGCTACACAAGATTATTGGCAATCTATCAAAGAAGGAAAGCTAGGCACGAAGCTATCCAATGAATGGAAACGAATGACGGCCATGGATGTAAGCGATGTTTTCTATGACAATATGCTTATCAATGGGAAACTCACAGACAGTATCAATAACCTGCAAGCCGGAGACAGTATAAGGCTTAGGGTAATAAATGGCAGCTCATCGACATATTTCTGGCTGGAATATACAGGAGGCAAAATAATTGTTGTTGCATCTGATGGTGCCGATGTGCAACCTGTTGAGGTAGACAGGCTTATTGTTGGTGTATCAGAAACATACGATGTCGTTATTGTTCGACCAGATACTGGCAGGTATGCATTTTTAGCTACTGCTGAGGACAGAACCAAGTACACATCTTTACTAATTGGCAATAATCCGCATAATTCTATACAACCAATGCCAAGACTCAAATACTTTGAGGGCATGAAAATGATGAATGGGATGATGCGTATGAATGGGTCTATGAACGATATGGGCATGAGTATGAGCCTACAACAAATGGACATGAATACGGTAATGTATCCTGAAATAGTCGACAGTAATAAAAACATCGTAACACTGAACTATACAATGTTAAAAGCTCCACAAAAAACGAATTTACCAGATGCCTCTTATAGAGTTTTAAAATTCGAATTGACCGGAAACATGAATCGCTATGTATGGACAATGGATAACAAAACGATATCGGAATCAGATAAAATACTGATAAGAAAGGGAGAGAATATCCGTATTGTTCTTTACAACAACTCTATGATGCGTCACCCTATGCACTTACACGGCCATTTCTTCAGAGTATTGAATGGGAATGGAGACTATGCCCCTTTGAAAACTGTGTTGGATATAATGCCTATGGAAACTGACACTATAGAATTTCATGCTTCTGAAGAATATGGAGACTGGTATTTCCATTGCCATATACTATATCATATGATGTCGGGTATGGGCAGGATATTCAGGTACGAAAACACACCACCAAATCCTCAACTTCCTGATGAGAAAAAAGCGCAAAGAAAAGTATACCATGATGACAGGCGCTTTTATCTTGGCACTCAGATTAGTATTGAAAGTAATGGAAGTGATGGTGAGGTTTCATTATCAAACACAAGATGGCAACTACAAACAGAATGGCGTATCGGGCTGAATAATACTAAAGGATATGAAAGCGAAACTCATATTGGCAGATATATAGGACGCAATCAATGGTTGTATCCATATGTGGGGTTCGATTGGAGATACAGAAAGCATAATGTAGTTGAAACTAACCTATTCAACCAGATAAACAGCAAAAATGAACGTAGTGTTTTTTGCATAGGCTTACAATACACACTTCCTTTCCTGATAAAGGCAGATATGAGAGTTGATATGGAAGGAAAACTTAGAATGCAGTTATTTCGAGAAGACATTCCACTTGCAAAAAGACTAAGAATGAATATGATGGTAAATACTGATAAGGAGTATATGATAGGGCTTCGATATATTGCTACGAAATACTTTTCAGTTTCAACTCACTACGATAGTGATATGGGATATGGAGCGGGCATTACTATTACCTATTAAAATGACAGAATTCCCACATTAACACAAACAACAATACTATCTTTTCTTTAAAGGTTGTTTATCATTGACTCTAAATACAGAAAATTAATACCATTTAGTCCCTATAAGGATCGAACCACAGACATTAAATATCAACTACTTACAAATATAAAATACACTACTTTAAAAAAGTAATCCCTGAAAAACCGCAACAGTAGCGACTTTCAGGGATTGATAATTTTGGAGAGTGGAGTCTACGGAACGAGTGTCGAACCAATTGAAGGATTTTTTCTGGCGTATTTACCCCTTGAAAGACAGTGTAGGCTTGACTTTAAGCAGTTCATATTGAGTCTATTTCTCAAACCCGTATAAAATCTAAAATTTTAGACAGATGGTTATAATAAGCAATATAAACCATATTAGGTTTAAAGAATAAGGATTCAATATGGCTCTATATTCTTTTAATACTGAAAGCACTTTTCTCATAACTAACAATAAGGGTTGTAGTACATTTTTTCTTGCTTACAGAGCGGCAATATTTTGTAGCATTTCTTGCAGAAGCAATGAGTTCTACAACACTTGCGCATAATGTCCTAATGACTCGATATCTATAGTAATATATTTTCACCATCCTAGCTGCCACAAAACTTATGGCCAAGAGTGTATTATAGGATAATTATTACTTCTGCCGCACTCACCAAAAATCACTTTAGTATGCTTTATAACATCAGTTGAATAATTCAAATCACCTAAGAGCGTACCGTATAAAACGCTGTAAAACAACACCAATGGTAGCCATAATAAACAAGAGCGCTGTTATAATATCAGCTTTGTTTCTTTCTGTTTTCAATACTATTTGCATAATAATGTTTGCATATTTTATTCAACAATCAGCTTTCGCCTATCTGCAGTATGAACACTAAAGTAACCAAGCACATTACCACCAGATATGTTTGTTATTGGGTTTGCTGGTGTTGCACTACTCTGATTTATTGTCTGCTGCAGGCTAAAGTAGTAGTCATAGATTTCTTTGGTAATACTTTGCAGATCAACACATACTTTATCACCGTTGTTGAAGCTACTATCAGCATCTTGTAAGAATCTACTAATTACTGTCCCATCGCTTATTTGATCACTATCAATATACAATGTCTTAATGCGATGATGATTACGATACACCATAAAGTAATAATACTGACCAACACCGGCAGGATCGTGAAATGTAAGTGCAGGTGCTTTTACTGTTTTCCCAAAAACCGACTGTTCTACAATACCAATTGTATCAATAAGAACTGTTGCAGGCATTGTTGAAGATGAATAATATTTCTGTCCGTCTACTAATACAATCAAACTATATGTTCTTCCTACTACCCCCTTAATGGCAGAAGTACTATAATATCCTGGTTGATCTTGTAACAAAGTATCTGCATTCCCTACATTATCACTTATTATTACTACTGCGTTACTAACAGCAGGGTATTGGTTATTATCACTGAAGTTTACAGACCGTGTAATATGCACCGTTTGTGGAACATCTGCATTCGTAACTTCTGCCTCAATAATGTATTGAGGATTGCTCTTATTCAGGTCTATATCAATAACCTTGGTACAAGAACTATTTAGTAGTATATAACCTGCAAGTATAAAAATTGAAATACTCTTCATTTTATTAAAATTTAAAATTGTAAGTAATTGATGGAACTATCTTAAAAAGTGTTGTTTGAATCGCTTCAGTTTTTTCAGGATTATTAGCACTTTGTTTGAATGTAATTGTATATGGATTATCGTGCGCGTATACATTGTATATCCCTAACGACACTTCAGACTTAAATCGTTTTCTATGAGACAATTGTTTAGTAGCGGCAATATCCATCCTGTGATATGCAGGCATTCGATAGCCATTTCTTTCGGTATAATAGAAAACTGTATTGCCAGCTGTATTGTATTTTCCTGAAGGAAATGATACAGCATTACCTGTGGAATAGACAAAAGTACCGCTGAGCGTCCATTTAGGCGTAAGGCTATATATACCTACAACTGATATATCGTGTGTTTTATCCTGACGCATTGCATACCAATTCCCGCCATTAATTCCATCAATCTTTCTCTCAGACCTACTAAGTGTGTAGCCAATCCAACCTGTAAGTTTTCCAGATTTCTTTTTCAATAATAGTTCCACACCGTATGCCCTGCCGATTCCCGTAAGCAACTGCGTTTCTATTGCATCACTACCATATACATCTGCCCCGTCTTTATAATCAATTTCATTTCTAAGACTCTTATAGTATGTTTCAGCACTAAACTCATAACTACCATCATGCAAATTCTGATAGTACCCCACAGAAAGCTGATCCGAAATGCCGGGCTTAATAGAATTATTTGAAGAAATCCATTTATCAGTTGGGTTAGCAGAAGTACTGTTGGATATCAGGTGTAGAAATTGAGTGTTTCGGGCATATGAAAACTTTACAGATGCGCTTGAATGCAACATTTTGCTTACAGAAATTCTTGGCTCCGGCACAAAGTATGTCTTTACTATCTGTCCGTCATTATAACCGAATGTATCTATAACATCTCTTTGATTGTTTAATAAATAATAATCTCCGGCACCTAGTGCTGCGAAGGCTGACAACCTTATGCCATAATCAATATTGAGTGTCGAGTTAACTTTCAAATTACCACTGAAATACAGGGTACTTTCAATAGATTTTCTGTTTTGGAGAGCAAATTCGTAACCGGCTGTTGTGTTAATGATCTTTCCGGGGGTTACTGTATGATGTATAGCATTTAGGCCAACCTTATAAGATGCGCGCGACGACTTATAAAACGAAAGTTCTTCTTTAAAATTCCAATCACGAATTTGCGATTTCATTTCTATATCGCCCATTCCGGGATTTATATTTACTGCGTAGTTATAATCAGAATATATCAAGGATGTATTTGAAAAAATTTTTGATGAGAGCACATGATTCCAACGTAGTGTAGCAGTTTTGTTAGACCAGTTTAACCCAAAGTCACTACCTAATCCTAACTTATCCTGTCCGAAATAGCCCGATATATAAACCCTACCTCTTTCCGTTAATCTGTAATTTGCTTTCAGGTTCAGATCATAGAAATACAATTTCTTTTTATCAACACCGCCTTTCCAAAGATTCATTACCGCATCAACATATGTCCGTCTACCTGTTACCAAAAATGAGCCTTTGTCAGACCCAAGAGGTCCTTCAATGTTAAGCCTGGATGCAATCAACCCAATTCCGCCACCTATATGATACGCTTTTGAATTACCGTCATTCATTCGAATATCTTCAACAGAAGAAAGGCGACCACCATACTGTGCAGGCATAGCACACTTGTATAGCGTTACATCTTTTATGGCATCAGAATTGAACGTACTCAAAAAACCAAGGAGGTGGGAAGGATTATAAACGATAGCTTCATCAAGCAATACCAGATTCTGGTCAGCACCACCGCCACGTACGTAAAAACCACTATTACCATCGCCTGCAGATTTCACACCTGGCAATAACTGTAGTGTTTTCAATACATCCTTTTCACCAAATAAAACCGGAATAGCTTTTATCTCCTCAATGTTTAGTTTTTCTACTCCCATCTGAGCATTATGCAGGTTCTTTACATTACCTGCTTTTACAACTATCTCTTTCAATACACCTGCTGTTGTCAGTACAATGTCCTGTTTCTCACTGCTGGTTGCCGTCAAAGAGACTTCAGCAGATTTAAATCCTGCAAAGCTTGCTACCAATACATTGGCTGCATCATTAAGTGTAATTGAATAAAATCCATACTCATTACTAATAGTCCCTAATTGGGGCTGCCCCTTCACTGTTATTACCGCACCTATCAGTACTTCTCCAGAAACGGTATCCTGTACATGGCCAAAATAGGTTTTGTTGCCTGCAAATGCTGCTATGTTTAGTATTTGCAACAATAACGCAAGTATAAATTTTCGTATCATAATGGTATATTTTAGTGATTATTTGTCCTTATTGTAGTTGCAAAAATACCCTCGCGGTTAGGCCAATTGGTAGGACTATTATTTAATTACATGGTACAATTATCCAATTCGTGTTAATAACACAAACCTATATATGGCATATTAGCGAACATAGATCTCGCTAAGCCAAAAGAATTACTTTATAGCAATACTATAATAAAGAGAATACTACGATATGGTAGAGCGATTATCTGTTAGAGCAATGACGACATTTCCTTTTTTATGCCCCATATCCACGTATGTATGTGCAGCAACTATCTCTTCAAAAGGATAGACAGTATCTATAACAGGCTTCAGCCTTTCTGCTTCAATTAATTCCGTTAAAAAGCTCAAGTGTTGAGAATAACGCATACCATCACCTTTTTTTACTGAAACAAACTTTCCGTTTGGTTTCAATGCATATACACAATCAGATTTTGATATTTTGCCTACTGCGTCAAATATTATGTCGTATTGCTTTCCGGATTTTACAAAATCTTGTTTTGTATAATCAATAACACTGTCAACACCTAAAGATCTTACCAATTCAGTATTTGAAGTGCTGCATACTGCTGTTACAATAGCTCCAAAATGCTTAGCTAACTGTACAGCGTAAGTGCCCACACTACCCGAGGCACCGTAAATCAACACATTTTGTCCATTTTGTATTTTACCTTTTTCTTTCAGAAAATACAAAGCAGTAATGCCACCTACAGGCACTGTTGCGGCTTCTTCACAAGTCAGATTTGCCGGCATCTTTACGATGGCCGCATTTTCAGACATGCAAATGTATTCGGCATACGCTCCAAACTTAAAGCCCGGCGATGCTAAAATCAGGTCCCCTTTTCTGAACTTGTTTACAGAAGCCCCTGTGTCCACTATTTCTCCAGCAAGCTCAAGACCCAGAACATTTACTTTTCTGGGGTTAAATAATCCATTAAATATCCTAACCAAAAACGGGTCTGCTTTTCTCATCCTTACATCAGCTGCGGCAACAGTTGTAGCATGTATTTTTATCAAAACTTCATTTTCCTTAGGTGTAGGTTTCTCTACATCTTTAATTTGTAAAACCTCGGGAGATCCGTATTTTGTATAAACTACTGCTTTCATTTTGTACTATTTTTCGATTTCGACGCGAAAGTACAATCGGGCAATACCTGCACTCGTTATCTTAAGATAATAAATGGCGTAGCGGAGAAATGACAAACATCTACTTACCGGAAATACGTTTGCGCAATCGGCTCAATGAAACAGGTGTAATGCCAAGATAGGTGGCAAGATGATATTGCGGCACTCTGTTTATAAGATCAGGCCTGGTGTCTATTAATATTTTGTAGCGTTCTTCAGGGCTGAAATTCTTAAAATTATCCAATGATACTTGTTTGTCCATCAGCATTTCACTGGTAAACTTAGCAATCATAGTATCCAATCTCGGTATCATTTGTACAAGCAAATCGTTTTTGGTACCGAGTGAAAGAACACTATCTTCAAGACAAGACAGATAGTATTCTGATGGTTTTTTAGTAACGTAGCTTATTGGAGTAATCGCTTGTCTTTCGGTATAAAATTCAGTTGTTTTTTCCTCTCCATCTATAATGTAGTAACTACGCACACAACCTTTCAAAACAAAATAACACTCTTTTGCAAATGCACCTTCGTGTAGTATTATGGTATCTTTATTATACGCTCCTATCAGATTCAGGTCTCTAATAATACTCTTTTCTTCTTCAGAAAGAGGTATATAGCCTTCTATAAACTTTATTATTTCAGCAACAAAATCCATATCAAACTTAAAGGTCTTAAAATATTGTGGCACTTATTTTTGCATACAACTTAGTACCACAATATAACATATACTATTAACGATTTTTACAAATGCTGTTTCACTTTGATAATCATAGCATTACAAGAAAACCTTACACTACATCTCACATATTTCTTGCAAGATCTAAAACTTATAGCCAGCTTTGAATGACAAATATGTAATGTCATCCCCTTTACCAGTTTGTCCTAAAAACCTTCCGGCAAAAAACCTTGAAACATCTATAGAAATAGAGAAATGTTTGTTGATTGAGTAGTTAGATTCAAAAACCAACAGTGTGCCTATTTGTTTATCTGTAACGCTCAATAGCTTCTCAAGTTTAGGCCTTATCTCAGTACCATCCGGCGAATAAGAACCATCCTTATCGCTTTGCCTCCAAAGAAAGTATGCCCCCAACATGGCATTAAGCCTTTTTATAGGCGTAGAACGTATGTATGGGTTGAATGTTATGATGTTAGTGGCTCCAATTGGCGCGGTCAAACCATATTGTGGTTTTGAAAATAATGAGTTGTAAGTATTCAATTGCTTATCGCTATTATCTCTATCACCTGAAACGTAGTTGCCTGCTATACCAAACACAATTCCTGTTTTGGCCACCACACCTATATTAATATCGCCCGACAGACTATACGCGTTTATTTTCAGATTGTTGAATGTGCCAAATTGATACGTAGCCTCAGTTTCATAATTAATCAATTTGTTTTGTGAATAAGCTCTGAACCCTACAATTCTGCGACTATCAAACCCTTCTGCATAATTATACTTCCGTCTGTGCGATTGAAAATGCAGTATGTAATAATCAATACCCATTTTAGGAAATACCTTTTCTGTTGCATAAACACCTGCCAGAAAATCTTTGAATGTACCATCATCAAATACCCCCTTTCGCGATACTACGGGACTGATGGCCAATAAATCAATCTTTCTTTTTTCTGTACTATATTTAACAATAGCAGCATCAAACGCCAAGCGTGTATTCGGTCCTTCTCTATAAGTAATTAGTCTGTGGCTGCCATAACTCATTTCCTGTCTGCCTAGCCGTATTTGTAACTGTTTATTTAATCGGTATTCACCAAACAACTGATGGAGGCTCAAATGATTTTCATCTATTTCGGGCGTTGCCTTATTCTGATTCAGGAAGCGAAAAGTACTATTCAACTGTGTAAAGACACGCATCTTACTACCAACCTCAATGCTTGCATGTGCCATTACCCTATGTAAAAGCTGCAATGTATTTGATTGATTGGGGACAGATGGTGGGTCTCCGAAATTGTAGTTTTTATAGTATTGCATTTGTTCTCGTAACTCTCCCCCTATAGAAATATTAGCTACAGAATTTAATGATATGTACTTAAGTTTTTCAGTTCCCTTTCTGGCAACAGAATCAAACTTCAGATAGTTGAAATCATCTTTATACCGAACATAGTCAATTTGGCATTGTGCTTTCAATGACAGCATTGACAATACCAACGCGTATACTTGTCTTCTCATTTTTATCACATTAAAAGGGTTGTTGCGTTTCTGCAACAACCCTAGATAACAATTAGTATGGTTTGATTATTTGTCCTGTGTTTGCACCAAAAATCCCTTTTCTGAAGCCAAACTCAAGTTGTTTCATCGTAACAGGAATATCTCCGGGAAAGTAAGGGAAGTACTGAGGAGAATTCTCTATTACTGTAGGGCTTACCGCATTAATACGGATACCATTTTGCAATTCAATAGCCGCAGCTCTTACAAAACCCTCCACACCTGAATTTGCTGCAGACGCATTCGCAAAATTCTTTTGCGGGTCGTGGGTTAACGCACCAGTGATAAGTGTGAACGAGCCTTTGGGGTTAATATAATGCTGCCCAATTAATACCAGATTGATCTGTCCCATCATTTTACCTTCAACACCTTTCCTGAAGGTATTGTGATCTAATGTGTTCCAAGGGCCTACATGTGTAGGTCCTGCGGTACAAATAAGTGCATCAAATGCGCCTATCTGTTTATACATTTTTTCAATTTCCTCAGGTGATGTAATATCTACAGTCACATCACCTTCCTTGTAGTCTACCCTTACTACTTCGTGCTCTGCTTCAAAAGCTTTGGACAAATAAGTCCCCATGGTGCCGGAAGCACCAACAATTACAATTTTCATTTTTGTTTATTATTAGATTTATTAAATGATACTTATTACATAAACATGAGGTTCATCAGAAAGCTTCTTCAATAAACTCTTTGTTTACCATTAAGCCTGTTGTAGTACCCATGGCTACTGCATTAGCAACAGTACGCATACGCGTTGTATTATCTCCACAAGCAAATATGCCGGGTACTGTAGTCTTGTTTGCAGCGTCTATTTTTATATACCCGTCTGGTGT
>JADHED010000546.1_pt1 | contig 43179 bp, 45 predicted proteins | sample 8952041 | NCBI WGS metagenome assembly JADHED01 (sample SAMN16124423, study PRJNA663239) | bioreactor sludge metagenome | isolation source: sludge (control) | place: India:Bengaluru | collected 2018-09-08 | reverse complement strand
CCGGCCCCTCCAGCCAGAAATACTCGGGCCCCAGAACAATTCCCCCATGCCCCGTCATGGAGAAAATTTTCCTGAAAATCCGGCGACGGCAAAAGTCCGTTGTGCATCTCCAGTGCTGCGGCAGACGGGTTTTCCTGTGGCATCGATGCCCTGTCCGGAAGAAGACCGGAGATCGCGCATTGAAGTCACGACCGGCACTGTGCTACGTTTCACAAACTCCACTTTCCGTGCAAAACAAAATCGCACACTTCTGGTTCGTGTCGTTTGTTTCAAGTCCTGCCGCCCTCTTTGCCCTATCCCAATGAAGACAGATCCTGCCCAAAAGAAACTGCTCCAGACATTGCAGGCCCGTTTTGAGAAAAATCGCCAACTTCACAGGGGGCTGGAGTGGAGCGGGGTGCAGGCCAGGCTGGAGGAAAATCCCGACAAGCTGCGGTCTCTCGCGGAAATGGAACGCACCGGTGGCGAGCCGGATGTCGTGGGACAGGACAAAAGAGAATTCATTTTCATGGATTGTGCCCCGGAGAGTCCGGCTGGTCGGCGCAGCGTGTGTTACGACCGGGCGGGCTTGGAGTCGCGCAAGGAACACCGCCCGAACACCACGGCAATGGACATGGCAACAGAGATGGGTGTCGCACTTTTGACAGAGGAAGAATACCTCGCCCTGCAAAAGCTGGGAGAGTTTGACACAAAGACCTCGAGCTGGATTGCCACTCCGGCAGATTTTCGCAAGCTGGGTGGCGCACTCTGGGGCGGACGAAGCTACGGCCGCGTCTTCATCGGCTGCAATGGCGCACAGTCGTATTATGCCGCCAGAGGATTCCGGGGTTCCCTCAGGGTCTGAGGCATCAACCCGGCCTGCCGCTCTGCTGTGAGCGATTCCGATACAGGACATCCACCACATTGCGCACATACTGTTCGTCAGTGATCCCATCCGTGGCCTCTGCGGGAAAGGCCACCCTGCTGCGGAAATAAGAAGCCAGTTCGGAAAACAACTCGATGCGGGCGGAGGGCTCAAAATCTTCCCGGCGCAGGAGGGCCTGGAGAGCGACAGCCGCATCGCCCGGCCCGGTCTGCTGGCGAAGACGGGCTTCCAGATGGGGATACTGTCGCAAAGAGTTGTAACGTCCCGCGACAAGCTGCTCGATGTCGGGTTCTGCGATCACCGGCATCCGTGCCACGATGGTGTTTGCGGCAATGTCGCCAAGACGCTGGAACCTGCGGGAAAACCAGCACGAGAGTCCCCCCACGGCATAAAAAAGCGGCAGGCAATCAACGAAACGCAGCAGGTTTCTCACCACGATCTGGTGAAACTGGAGCTTCAACCCCTCCGCATCCACCACCCGCAGCCGGAAGAGTTTTTTCCCGACGGTCTGCCCCCGCCACAACCATTCAAAAGCCAGACCGTATCCAATGGAGATGACGAAGTATAAAAACGTGTAAATGGCAACCGCCATATCCCGGCTGACCATGCCGATCGACCCCAAAAGCAATCCCACAAAACTCATCAGGGCACCAACTGCGGCGAGGTCGACAAGCCAGGCGGCAAAGCGCACCACGGGACCGGCCAGGATCTGTGAGAAAACCACGCCTTCCGGCGTGCGGATGCGGAGCACACACGTTCTCATGGTTTTTGCTTTCCGGTTCCGGATTTTGACAGAAAGAGCACCAGCAACACCAACTCCACCAACCCGAGGGTGATCTTGGCCCAATAGGGAAAAACAGGTTCGTGGTATTGGGAAAGAAAGGCTTCGACAAATCCCGCCCAAACCAGCAACAGAGCCACGCCGGAGATCAAAGTCACCAGATCGCCCCCGATGGCACGCAGACGCATGGCAAGCGGTTCTCGTCCTCCCCGGCCAATGAGCGCCCCGGCCAGAATCAGCCCCGCCTGACCGGCAATCAAAATGGCGGGAATCTCCACGACCCCGTGCGGCAGCAACCACCCGAAAAGAAATTCCATCTGTCCGGCGAGCATATAGTCGAATCCCACCGCACCAAGAGTCACTCCGTTGTAAAAAAGCAGCATCACCGTTCCCACTCCCCAGGTCATTCCAAGGGCCAGAGCCAAAACAGACACCCTGGTGTTGTGGGTCATCAATTGCGTGGAGAAAGAAGCCTTGCCATCCCGAAGACGGTCATCCCCGGCGGATTCCTCCCTGGCAACACGCTCGGCGGGATCCTGAAGCAAATGGGGAAAAGGCGTGATGATTTGCTTGGCCTCCGGATCAAAAGCCATCGCTCCCGCGCCAAAAATACAGCCGACCACCGTGATGGCCACCGCCAGAAAGAAGGCAGGCAGATGTCGGCGAAAGGTCTGTGGCAGCACATGAAAAAACCAGTGCAGCGGATGAAAGCGGGTCTGGTTTCCACGGGTTTCGTGAATCTCCCCATAGGCCCGAGCAACCAGATTTTCAAGAAACTGCCGGGTCTCCGGCTCCGGACAACCGGCAAGACGGGCAAGGTCCGAGGCAGTGCGTTCATAAAGAAAATGGAAACGCTTCACTTCCCCGAGGGTAAGACGCGCGTCGGGATTGGTCTCCAGCCGGTGCAGAAGTGCTTCCAATTCCCTCCAACAGGGACTCCCGGCGGCAATGAAACGAGGCAGGTCGACAATCACAGGATCTGGCGTTTTTTGATGTTGAGATATTCCGACACAAGACGCAGGCCCATGCGTTCACTGTCGAACAGAGTCCACTTCACCCCCCGACGGCGAAGCTGACCGCCGAGTTCTTCGAGACTTTGCCAGCGCAGATGACTGCCCAATCGCTCGTAAAGATGCCCTGTCTGGAAAACCGGGTCGCTGAACATTGGAAAAATCCCCGAGGGACGCATCATCCCCACCACCACCAAATGTTGACGGGCCACAAGCTCCACGTTGCGCAGAAAACTCCCGGCCAGCACCGGATCGTCCAGAACCGTGAGAAAGATCAGAAGGGAACGCCTGCGCAGACGCAGGCGGATAAACGTGCACACCTCATCGAAATCGGGATTCACCACCCGCGGTTGAAGCGCATAGATCGCGTCGCGGCAGGACTGATAATGGGAATAGCCGTTGCGCGCCCTCACAAAATTTTCCACCCGGTCGGAAAAAGAAAGCAGGCCGAACAAGTCGCCCTGTTGTTCCGCCGCAAGCCCCAGCAACAGGGCCGAGGACAGGTGACGCTCAATGGCATCCTCCCGTGCGCTCAGGCGAGAAACATCCATCGCAACATAGACTTCCTGGGTGCGTTCGATTTGGAAAACTTTGGTGATGGGTTGTCCCCGGCGGGCGGTCGCCTTCCAGTGGATGTCCTCGGAACCGTCCCCGGCAACATATTCGCGCAGTTTTTCGAACTCTCTTCCCTTCCCGATCTGCCGCTGGGCATGGGTGCCAAACGCTCCCCGGAACATCAAATCCAGCCCCTTCTTTTCCTTCTGCAAATCCGGATACACCCGGATCTCCCCCCGCAATGACAGACTCCTGCGAATGTTCCAAAACCCAAGACGCGAGGAAGCTTCCAAGTGGATCGCCGGCAGCGGATAGTTTCCGCGTTTTTCCGGACGACAGGGCCAGGGCAATTGGGACCATTCCGCCCCCTCCGGCAGGGCGACATCCAGTTCCTCGCAGGATGCAAAAAACTCACCGGGCAGCGGCCAGGCCAGACGCAGTTTCCGCGAACAGCGGGTTGGATTCTTCAGCCGAAGTTCGATCTGGCCGTCTTTTTTCACCCCCATCCGGGAAACCGGGGGCAAATCGAGTTCAATCCCGTCCAACACACCGAGGGAAAGCACCCCGTCCAGCACCGCAAAAAACACCAGAGCGGCAATCAGCACGACACAAATACCAAGCGTCGCGGGATGAACGCCGGCCAGTACGGAAAATGGCAGGGCGACCAGCGCAAACCAAAACAAAAGCCGGTTGCACGGAGAGATCATCGCGGCACGGGAACCTGCTCGAGGACATGGGAAACAGCTTCGGAAACGGTCACCCCCTCGATCTCAAACTCCGGACGCAGGACCAGGCGATGCTCCAGCACCGGCAGGGCCAGGCTCTTGATGTCATCAGGAGTCACAAAGTCCCTTCCGCAGATGGCCGCATGAGCCCGGCCGGCCAGAAGCAGAGCCTGCGTGGCACGGGGTCCGGCACCAACCAGAATGTTCTCATGCCGACGGGTGGCGAGGATGATGTCCACAGCATAAGCCAGGAGTTCCTCGCTCACAACGATCTCCCGGAGTTGTTCACGCAGAGCCAGCAAATCCTCATGCCGGATCACGGCCTTCACCTCCCCTCCGGCCAGTGTGGCTTCGGGAGAATCCGCTCCAATGGTGCGGCGGGCCAGCAAAAGCTCCTCCGGACGCTCCGGAGCGCTCATCGTGATTTTGAGCATGAAGCGATCCTTCTGGGCTTCCGGCAACGGATAGGTGCCCTCGTATTCGATGGGATTCTGGGTCGCAAACACCGTGAAATTCGGCGACAGACGGTGCGTCTCGCGATCAATCGTCACCTCCCGCTCCTGCATCGCCTGGAGCAGGGCAGACTGTGTTTTTGCAGGCGCACGATTGATCTCATCCGCCAACAGAAACGATGTAAAAATCGGACCCCGGACGAGGGAAAACTCATTGCGCTGAAGGTTGAAGACATTGGTGCCGGTGATGTCGGAGGGCATCAGGTCGGGCGTGAACTGGATGCGGGAGAAATGGCATCCCAGCACATGCGCCAGCGTGCGCACGAGAAGGGTTTTTGCCACTCCCGGCACACCTTCGATAAGGGCATGGTGGCCGGTAAAAATGGCAATGAGAGCTTTTTCGATCACATCCTGCTGGCCGATGATGACTTTGCCAACTTCGGCGCGGGCTTCGGTGAGGACTTCCTTCAGGCGGGTGGGTTCCATGTTTTTTTTGCGGGTTAATTGATGGGATTCGGGGGATCGTGGCGAAGAATGGCACGTATTTTCTGATACGCATCAACGGGATTGCGCTCCCGGACAGGCCGCGTTTCCTCCGAGCGGGCAATGCCCTCCACAGCGGATTTTTCCCGGGCCGAGACGGTGCGGTCGAAAGACTTTCGCCATTCCTGAAGACACGCGTCAAAAACTTGATCCGCAGGAATGTTGCGCCGGAGCAGTCCGACAAACCCGGCCGTGGTATTCCGTCCAACAACAAAATCCTCCCCCCCATCTTCCTTTTTGCGACACGGCACGAGAGAGGAAGAACTCTTCCAAACAAAGAGCCCCGCCAGCACGAGAAGAGCCGCAACTCCTCCAAAGAGCCGGTATTTGTGCACCAGTGCGGCAATTCCCGGGGATTCCATGATCCCGAAATGCGCTTCGTCAAAGACGACATTGTCGGCAGCCCCCACCAGCCAGGCCAGCAAGGCAGGCTGTCGATCCCTTGCAAGGGCTTCGTTGCTTGCAAAGTAAGAATCCGTTGCCACCACCACACTGCCCGGGCCACGCTTCATTTCCGCCATCACCGGACCTTCCTTGCCCCGGTAAAGAATGCGCCAGGAGGAAGAAGGATCCTTCAGGATGGTCTCTCCATGCCACTTCAGTTCGGAAGGAAGCCCGGCCGCGGAAACATTCTGCACCAGAGACTCCCCGTCCCCCCCGGATGGGGCCATCTCCAGGCACAGTCCCCACTTCTCCTTGATACTGACAAAGTGCGCGTCTTCTTCCTTCTTCTTTTCTTCTTTCTTCGGCTTTTCTTCCCCGGCTTCTTCCTTTTCTTCTTTTTTCCGGCGGGCTCTCCATCCCGCATATTCGGGAGAGAGCGTGATGACAAGACGTCCGCCTTCGAGCAGAAAGCGGTCAATGATCCGAAAAGTTTCCACCGGCAGGATATCCCAATCGCCGGATCTTGCGGCAAACTGCATGTACGTTGTCCCCTTCCCCCCGGGCAGACGGTTCACCGCACTGTGATCGCGTGTCACCCGCACCCCCGGAAGCTCCTTCAAACTCTCATAAAAAATCATGGTTCCAAGCGGATCGCTGCGCAAGGAGGAGGAAGGCGGGTACACATCCCCCCGGTCAAAGCGTCCCTTGAGCAGAAAATAAAAGGTGCCCGCAAAAAGCCCCGCACAACCCAGCAGAAGGATCACAGCCCCCCGTGATTTCATGCGATGCCTTTCATCTTTTCCAGATTGGCGGCCAAGCCGTGCACAAGTTCGGCATTCGCCTCATGGAGACCGTACCAGACACGCTCAAAGGCAGTGACATTTTCCTGAAAAAGAACAGGGATCTCCGGCAGAAAATGCCCGCGACGGCCCAGCTCACGCTCATAGTCCCGGTTGGATTTGAACCGGGTGATGGTAACAAGTCCGCGCGAGGCCAGATGCGAGAGACCCGCCAGATAGAAAGCCCGCAGGGCCGGACGATACTCTCCCCTTTCCTGAAGCTGTTTTCCCATTTTCACCCATTCATCCTCGGGAAGCTCATCGGCCGACGTGGTCTCATCTTCCAGATCGGGAACGGCGCCGATTGCGGTCCCCTGCACGGAGACCGTGCTCCGCCGCCTGTTCAGAATGCGCATGGCCGCCACAGCCAGCCCCCCGGCAACAAGCGCCAGCACGCTGAAAAGAAAAACATTCTGGAAAGCCATCCATCCCGGGTCCAGACCGGGTGACGCCGAATTGCGCTCGCGCCCAAAAATCCATTCGAGAATCTTGCGAAGGAACTCCGCAAAGGTTTCCAGTGCCTCACCAACCACCCTCAATGCGCTCCTGAAGAAACCGGAAAACAACCCGCTTTTTTCAACGGCTTTTTCCTCCGGCGCGACTCTCCATGTGTATTTTTCCTGTTGAATAACATGGGAAATGGAACGGTCCAGCTCGGCTTCGGCAACCGGGGCCGGACTCTTCTCCGCAGAAATGGCAGGAGTCACAAAACTGAAAAACAGGCAGGCCGCCAGAATGGTCGCGGGAACAGAAAGCCGTCGGACTTCCATCCTCAGGTCGTCCCCGGATTTCAGGGATCTGCCATAGAAACATCTCAGGACATAACACGCCTTGAGCAAAGGATCGACGCTCAGATACGTGAGAACCACGGTGGCGGCAAAGAACGTGGTATTCAGCAGACTCATCGGACTCTGGGTGAAGATCGATTCCATCCCGAAAAACATCTTGAACAAGTGCGGAGCCACAAGACCGAGAGTGATCCAGTTCAAAAGGACATAGACTGCAAACAACGAAAGAAGCGTCAACAGGGTGTGATTCTGTGCCGGCCAGAGTCTGGCCTGCTGCCATGCGGATTGGGCCAGATCCCGCAAACGGGTCCTTCCATCATCCAGTGCGGAGAGATTCTGAAAAAAAGCGCAGGCCCAGCCAAAAGGCAGAAAGGCAATCGCGGCAAGAGGCAGCACCACCAGTCCGGCGGAATGGCCGATTGTCTGAACACACAGGGAACGGAATGCCCTCCCCGGCATAAAGGACTCCTCCGTCCCGCCACGCAACTTCAAAAGCAGGTTCCCGGCAAAGCGGGCTTGAAAAAACTTCATCCAGACAAACAGCATGGTCAGGGCCAGGGTCTCCCATCCCAGACGCTTTTCCGCCCCGCCCCTGCCGCCAAGATCGGCACAAAAAATCAAAAACCCGGCGGCGAAAGGAACCGAACCGAGATAGTAGGTGGCCAGAATCCCAAGCGGGCAGGACCGCAGGAGAACAACCCCCTCCTCGATCAACTCGATTCCCGATTTGCCGTGCTCGCGCAAAAAAGCCTTTTTCATTCTTCCGGCATTTTGAACGTTTTCCAGATCGTTCCCTCATGAAACGAAGCCGGAATGGCGAGCAGGCTCCTGCCGATGAGGAAAAAGAAAAACCAAATGAAAGCAACGGCCAGGAGACTCAAAACCAGACGCCCGAACCCGGCAAAGCGATGCCGCGGGGAAGCGGGGGGAGCCAGAAGTTTCCGCAGACAGCCTGCGCAGAGGATGCGTCCCTCGTGTTCGGAAATACATTCCCGGCAGAAATACCGTTTGCACTCCGGACAACGGGCCACCGCTTCCCGTGCGGCGTGATGCAGGCAGCGTTGATGGACGAGTGCCATCATGAAGAAGAAGCTTCGCGCTGGGCAGCCAGGATCATGGGATGAAGACGAGTCAACACCTTGCGCGCGGAACGGAGCCGTTGAAGGGAAGGCAGTTCCAAGGTCTGTACCGCCGTCCGCAGCGTGCACCGACACGTCGGCCCCCGAAAATGGTTGATCGAGGCCATGAGAAAAAACAGCCCGGCCAGACAGGCAAACAACACCACCACCTCGGAAGGAAGAAAAAATGCAGGAACACCAACTGCCAGCCCCAGGAGGCAAAGCACAAGGGTCATCATCAGCCCGTTCTTTGTCCGGCAAAGGACAATGGCCTGGATGTCGCGGTAAAAAAATCTCCGGTAGGATTCGGTGACACCGTGGGAGTAAACCAGCAAAAGATGGTCGTCGGATGTCCACAACGTTGTGGTGAGGAGAAACCGGCCGCTGCGCCCGGGAAGTCGTTTGTAAGGAGACCTGGCCATCGATCAGAAAACTTTGAAGAGTTTGCCAAAGAACATTCCCCAGGCAACGGTTTCCACCAATCCAAGAAGGATGGCGAGAATGAAGCCCGCCCGCCGGGGACCGGTCAAACTCGGCAGCTTTCCCCAACCATAAATGGCGACCACCACTGCAAGCGGTCCGGTCACGAAAGTCACCGGCCACATGACCACCACCGGCAGCACCGCAAGGATCAAGGCAATCCCCCCGTAAAGAATACGGTCCCCATCCAGGTTCCCGACATGCTTTTTTCCGCGAGAAGAACTGACACACCCCGGACAAACATGCCGTCCCTGCAATTCCACATCGCAAAGGGCACACAGAAACCTCCCGCAGATGTCGCACACCTGTCGGGCGCGGCTTTGGGGATGATAAAAGCATCCCGCGTCTTCCGCGGCGACCACGGCCTCAACCGGACTGCCAACAGGCATAGGACGCGACAAGGCGGGGAAAATCCCCCCTTCAAGAAGTCCACCACACGAAGGACAGGGATGGGCCACATCCGGCTGCACCAACTCCTCCCGGAGATCGGCCCGGCATTTGGGACAGGAAAGAGGATCTGACGCCGTCACGGGATCTCAGGCCCTTGTGCTTCCCCCGCCGTCTTCGCCGAAGATGTCCTCATAAAGCCGCGAGACCGCCGCAAACGCGACCGGCAACACCACCAGAATGCCGACGCACAGGGCGAGCATTCCAAGCAGCGACAGCAACATCAAAGACATCGCAAAACCCAGAATCTTCCAAAAGTGAAGTTGAACAACCCGGCGACTCAACTTCATCGCAGCCGTCGCGTTCAATCCCCGGTCCAGAATCAGCAGGGGGGTGAAGATCCAACTGAGAGTAACATAGGCAATCGCCAGCAGGACCGGAATCAACAGGACAAGCAGGATCGTCAGGGAGATGCCAGACGACCACTCCCCTTTTGATGATGTGGAAGCAATGGCTGGAATAAGAAGTGCCATGGGAATGGCACAAACCAGCAAGCCTCCGAAAATAACCGCGCTCATGATGAGCATATAAATGGCCTGCTGGGCAAACCCACGACGAAACCCCTCAAATCCATCGTTCAAGGTGGCCGTTTCTCCACGAAACTGCTTGAGGAAATACCAGTTCAATCCCGCCATGATCTGAGGCTGGACCAGAAAAACCGCCAGAATCCCGAGAATCGGAATCTGCTGGGAACCGATCAGCACCAGATAACAAAGCAGAGTCACTCCAAGGCAGGGCCAGAAGTTTCCTTTCACCAGACTCCATGTGCGCGACAACACGGAGCGGATGCTGAAATCATAGCCGCGCTGCCGGACCAATTTCCAGAGATCCTCGGCATTGATCGTCCGTCCGAAACTGACCACTCCCTCCTGGAATTTCTGCACAGCCACCGGTTTGCAGGAACCACAAATGGATCGCCCGGCCAGAGAAATCAACTGATCCGGCGGAAAGAGTTGCCGGCACTCGGCACAGCGGACCATACCATCGGGAATGGAGCCATCCGAAGGCACGGGAGGAGGTGTGGAAAGGTCGAAAACACTGGCGTAGGGAACCCAGCTCTCCATGCCCTCCTTCCAAACAAGTGTCTCTGCCGTGATGGTGCCGGATTGCCGGAGGTGGGAGAGGGTCTCTTCATCAACCGGGCCAGCCTGTGTTTTTTCCTTTGTCGCGTAGAACCAGTTCATTTTCTCTGGTGCTCTTTAGTACACTTGAAAAAATCAAATGACCAGCATGGAAATCCGGCCTGGCACGACTGCGACAGCCATCCGAAGCAGACCCTCATGGGAAAAATCCCCGGTCTCCCTCCCCGCACTTGCATCCCCGGGGTCTCTGTCACATAATCACCCGATGAACAAAAATTCCCTCCTCTTTCCGCTCTTCCTTTTGATCTGTTCCGCCGCCCTGGCCGGTGCCGCCGGTTTGGAGGATCTGGTGGGAACATGGGTGCGGCCCGATGGCGGCTACAAGCTGGTGATCAAGGCCGTGGCTGCGGATGGGAAAGCCGATGTGCAGTATTTCAACCCGAATCCGATCCGTGTGGCGGAAGCCACTGCGGCCATGAAGGACGGGGCGGCAACCCTTTTTGTGAAGTTCGACGACGTCAACTACACCGGCAGCACCTACAACCTCACGCTTGCTTCCGACAACTCCCGCCTCGTCGGAAAGTATTTCCAGGCCACCCAGAAACAGACCTACGAGATCTTCTTCGAGCGCGTTCCCTGATTCTTTCCCCGCCACGGGCGGATTCAACAGCGGGGATTTTTCGCATAAAAAACCCCGCCAGACTTGACCGGAAGCAGAAAAAAACAGCTTCGGTCTCCTTCCCCCTTGCATTTTCCGGAAGGTCCTCTTTTCTGGTCGCGATGCGCAAAACGAAGATCATCTGCACACTGGGGCCGGCGACGGATTCGCCGGAGGTCTTGAGGGAAATGATTCTGGCAGGAGCGAATATCTTCCGTCTGAACATGAGCCATGCCACTCACGAGTGGGTGCATGACATCGTGCGAAAAATCCGGAAGGTGTCCGCGGAGCTGGGTTCCGTGACGGGTATTCTTCTCGACACCCAGGGGCCGGCGATTCGCACCGGGGATCTGAAAAACAAGCTGAACCTCAAGCCGGGTGACATCTTCGAGTTCACCGTGCGGGGATCGAGGAGCGAGGAGCAATTTTCCACGGATGTCAATTACGACGGGCTCGTGGACGACATCGCGGTCGGCGACACCGTTCTTGTGGACAATGGTGTGATGCACATGAAAGTGCTTGAAAAAAACGCCAACTGCATCCGCTGCGAAGTGCTCACGGCGGGCACGCTCGGTTCCCGTCGCCACATCAATCTTCCCGGCGTGAAGGTGAATCTTCCCCCGCTCACGGAAAAAGATCTCGCCGACGTCGAACTGGGAGCCTCCGTGGGAGTGGACTTTGTCGCCCTGAGTTTTTGCCGCGAAGCGGCGGACATTCTCGAACTGAAGCGTGTCCTTCGCGAACACGGCAGCCAGGCCCGCACGATCGCCAAGATCGAAGACCAACATGCCGTCAAATACGTGAACGACATCATCCGTGCCACGGATGCCGTGATGATCGCCCGCGGTGATCTGGGAATCGAGTGCGCCATGGAAGAACTCCCGATCATCCAGCGCCGGATCATCAAGAAATGCGCCCAGATCGGACGGCCCGTCATTGTCGCCACCCACATGCTTGAGAGCATGATCGAGAATCCCCTTCCCACGCGGGCGGAAATCACCGATGTGGCGAATGCCGTCTTCGAACAGGCGGATGCCATCATGCTCAGTGGCGAGACCACCGTCGGAAAATATCCCGTTGAATGCGTCAAAATCCTCGACCGCGTCGCGCGCAGAATCGGGCGCAGCGGCGGAGCGGGTTATGCGAAGGACGCCATTGTGGACACGACGCGGCTCAAGACCATGCGCTCGGCGGTCACACTGGCCAATTCTTTTCCAAACGCAAAGATCGTCGTCTTCACCCGGCGCGGCTACATGGCCGATCACGCCAGTCATCTCCGCCCGGAGAACGCCCCGATTTTTGCCTTCTCGCCCTCGGCGGAGGTCGTCCGCAGACTCGCCCTGAATTGGAACACCCACCCGATCCAGATGTCATTCGGGATCGACCCGGACCACACGATTGCCGATGCCGAACTCGAACTCGAACGGCGCGGTCTGGTGGAAAAGGGCGATCAACTCATCATTCTCAGCGATGTGATGGCCGGCAGCGAACGCTTCGACTCGATCCAGCTCCGGCAGGTGGTCTGACAGCCGGGCCAGACGCTCAGGGGCGGACTTCCGCAACAAAGCGGGCCATCCGCTCCATCGCGATTTTGATCTGGTCCAATCCCGTGGCAAAGCTGCAGCGCACATGCCCTTCTCCGCTGGGACCGAACGCCGTTCCCGGAACCACCGCCACCTTGTGTCCATGCAGGAGTTTCATGGAAAAATCGCGGCTGCACAGCCCCGTGGAGGAGATGTTCGGAAACACGTAGAACGACCCCTTGGGTTTGTGACATTCCAGGCCCATGTCATTGAGCGCCCGGACAATGAAATTTCTCCGCAGCTCATACTCCCGCCGCATATTCGCCACGCTTTGTTCCCCGCGTTCGAGAGCCTCGATGGCCGCATCCTGCCCCATGATGGAGGCACAAAGAATCGAATATTGGTGAATCTTCATCATGGCTTCAATGAGCTCCGCCGGAGCACAGGCAAAGCCGATGCGCCAACCGGTCATGGCAAACGCCTTGGATACGCCATGAAGAAAAACCGTGCGCTCACGCATTCCCCTGCAGGTCGCGATACTCGTGTGATTTCCCCCGTCGAATGTCAGTTCGCTGTAGATTTCATCGGTCAGCACCACCAGATCGTGCTTCACGCAAACCTCCGCCACGCGATCCAACTCCGAAGGCGTCATGGTGGCACCGGTCGGATTCGTTGGAAAATTCATCATGAGCACCCGCGTTTTCGGGGTGATGGCCTTCTCCAGATCCTCCGCGCGCAAAATGAACCCATCCCCGGAATGCGTTTCAATCGCCCGGGCCACGCCCCTCGCCAGCGTGATGCTTGGCGCATAGGAAACATAACACGGCTCGTGATAAAGCACCTCGTCTCCGGGATTCAACAGAGCCCGGAGGGCAAGGTCGATCGCCTCCGAGACGCCGACGGAAACCAGGACTTCCGAAAGCGGTTCATACCGCAGCCCGAAATGCCGGTTCACATAGGTGGAAATGGAGCGCCGCAGCCGCGGCAGTCCGAGATTCGAGGTGTATCCCGTGCGTCCGCGCTCCAGCGCGTAGATCGCCGCCTCCCGGATGTGCCAGGGCGTGGCAAAGTCCGGCTCTCCGATGCCAAGGGAAATGACATCGTCCATTGTCTGGACGATCTCGAAAAAATCACGGATTCCGGAACGTGGGATGTCCCGGACATGGTCGGCAATGCGGATGCTCACGGCGATACGGAAAGCCGCTCGGGAGCGGAATCAAAAAGGTGGAAGGCACCGTTTTCCTTGTAGGTCTTGAGGCGAAAATGCGTCGCAGTGGCCTGCACGGCATCAATCGTGCTCAACTTCTCGGCGACAAATGCCGCGGCATTCCGCAGGTTTGCCGCCTCCACGATGATCAGCAGATCGTAACCGCCGCTCACCAGATAACAGCCCTGCACTTCCTCGAACTTCGCAATGCGGGAGGCAATGCGGTCGAAGCCTCCGTCCCGCTCCGGAGTGATCTTCACCTCGATGATCGCGATCACCTTGTCCGTGTCCCACTTCTCACGGTTGATGATCGCCTGGTAGCCCAGCACGATTCCTTCGGCCTCCAGCTTGGCGATGGCGGACTCCACCTCGGCGAGTTCCATGTCCAGCAGGCGAGCCATGTCGCTGCGCGGCATCAGTGCGTTTTGTTGCAGAAGATCAATCAGGGCATCCATGTGAACCCGCATCATGAAAACCCAGTAGCCGCTTGGCAAGCGCAGGAAATCCCGCTACGCTTTTTTCCATGCCCGCCTCCAAGAAAAAACCCGCCACGAAATCCGCGAAAAAAACCTCCTCCCCCCGGAGCCATTCGATCTCCGAGGCCAACGCTCTCAAATTGGTGGATGAAGCCGCCGCCCTTCTCCGCAAGGGGATTTCCACCAGTGCAAGCACCACCGACAAAGCCCGACTGGAAGCCAAGAAAAAAGCCCATACACTCCTGAACAAGGCGTCTTCCTCACTCTCCGGTATTCTGGACGAAAGCACCTCGGTCCTCCGGAAAGTCATCAACAAAATCTGAACGATTCTCCGGTTCCCGCGGTTTTTCTTCCGTGACAGCCCACCGAAAAGATCTGGTCGTTGTCGGATGCGGCTTCGCGGCGAAGTACCCCGAAGGCGGCGGCAACTTCTCCGTTCCCCTCCAATACCTTCTCGGCCTCCGACGCCTGCGCCGCCCGGCCCTCTGGCTGGAAGTCATGCACTCCACAGGCGACACGGACAGCGATCTCCGCAGGGTGGCCGCCTTCCGCCGACGCCTGGGGTAGTTCGATCTGCACAATGATTTTTGCCTGATTCTTTTTCCGAAAGATTCTTCCGGGACACAGGATCTCGCCACTGCCCGTTTCTACGGAAAGACGCGCAAAAAATTTCTCGATCTTGTCGGCGGGCCCTGCGTGCTGCTCAATCTCAGCTACTCGATCCGCATGCCGCTTCTCGGGCTCTTCTCCCAGCGCAAACTGTGCAGCCTCGATCCCACGGAAGTTTGCTTCTGGATGCAGCGGATGGAAATGGGCCAGTCTTTCCACGAGGAATTCTGGTCGATCGGCCTGAACATGTACGGTCCCGGCTCCCGTGTGCCGGAGACCACCGTGCGTTGGAAAAGCTATTTTCCCCTGGTTGACACCACGCTTTTCCATCCCGCCCCCCGTCCGCAGAACGACCGTTTCAGCACCATCGGCCAGTGGTATTGGGACGGCATGGTCGAGTGGGATGGGGAGTGGCGGGATTTCTCCAAAAAGGCCGCGTTCGAGAAATTCGAGTCGCTGCCCGCCCTCCACCCGGGAACACGGTTCGACCTGGCCATGAATCTCGCTTCAAACGATCCGGAAAAACAGCGCATTCAGTCCCTCGGCTGGCACCACGTCATTCCCCACGCCATCGCCCGCACCCCGCGCCTGTATTACGACTATCTCCGCCGTTCCACCGCCGAATTCAGCGCGGTCAAGCTGGAGAGTTTTGCCATGTCCGGCTGGTTGAGCGATCGCTCGGCCGTCTATCTGGCCCTGGGACGCCCGGTCATTTCCGAACCCACCGGGGCGGATTCCCATCTTCCCGAACTCAGCGGACTCTTCTTCGTCCGCACTCTCGAAGAAGCCTCTGAGGCGGTTCGTAGGGTCAAATCCGATTGGCCCCGGCTTTCCCAAGCCGCACACCAATGCGCCCGGGAATGCTTCGATGCGGCAGAAAACCTGCGCAGGATATTGGGTTGATTTTCCCAAAAAAACGCCCCATAGTTCGGGCATGTCCCCCCGACACACTTCCGGCATCCGGAGGAATCTCACGGACAGGCTTGCGCGCTCGCGTGATTTCTCCATCTCCCTGATCCTTCACCTCGTTCTTGTCGTCTGTTTCGGCTCAAGAATTCTTTTCGAGACCATCCAGGAACCTCCGGAAATGACCACCGGTGGAGAACAACTTTACTCTCCCCGGGCTTCGGCCACTCCTCCTGTCTCGCCGGACCTCCCCCAGCCCCTGGTTCCGAAGATCTTTTCCCTGCCGGTTCCCTCCACGATTCCCCCCAGCCAAATTGTGACGACTTCTCCACAAAATCTGGAGCAACCATCCCCCCTGCTCCCGGATTCCCTGCTTCCTCCGGCCCCGGAGATTCCGTCTGTGAAGAGCCCTCCCCCCACGGGCGGGCTTTCCCGGGAAGAGTTGACGGCCATTCAGGAATTCCGACGGGACTGGGTGGCCAAGTCCCCCGGCAACAAACCACAGGAATACCATTTCACCGCCTACATCGGGCAATACTCCGGAGGCAACTGGAACTCGACCATCCGCATCGAAAACAACGCCATCGAGAAGGGCAGTCTGCCCAATCTGCTCTATTTCATGAGCACCAGTTCGAGCGACAAGGTCAAAACCAACTACAAGAATGTGAGGGCGATTCGCCTGGACAGCGACGAACTCTTCTCCGCCAAACCTCCGTTCCTCTTCCTCACAGGAACCAGAGACTTCCGGCTCAGTGACAAAGAAGTCGAAAATCTCCGGAAATACGTGCGCCTGGGCGGTGCCATCTGGGGAGACAGTTCCGTCCCCGGACGCAACTCCCGGTTCGACATTGCTTTCCGTCGCGAAATGCAACGCGTTCTTCCCGATGTGGACAAAAAATGGGAAACCCTCCCGTCCAACCATCCCCTTTTCAGGGAGGCCTTTTTCCCCGAAATCCATCAAGTTCCCGCCGGACTCAATTTCTATCGGGAACCCGTGCAAGTGCTCAAAATCGCCGGGCAAATCGCCGTCATCTACACCGCCAATGACTATGGAAACATGTGGCAGGTCGGATTGGACAGAAAGGGAAAGATCGATCTCGGAAAAAATGAACGGGGCGTGTTCGTGGCCACCGATCCGGGCATTTGGAATGAAAACAATGTCTACCTTCGCAACCTCTCCCCCTCCTCCCTGCTCGACTCCTACAAATTTGGAACCAATGTCGTCATCCACCTGCTGAACCGGTGGGAAGATGCCGCGAACAGAGCCCCTCTTTGAAGCCCCTCTCCAACGTCCCTTTTCCGCCAGCAGGACAAATCCCGGAACGATCTGTCTCCACCAGCGATTTTTTCTCGCGCGGACGGCTCGAATCCCTTAAAAAGCTTTGATGCCCTCCTCGCAGCCTCCACTTGTGCAAAAGCTGATCGACAAATTCAGCAATTCACGGGACTTCACCATTTCGTTTGTTCTTCACGTCATTCTGGTCGCGGTTTTTGGAACCACGGTGCTTTTCCAAGCGGTTCAGGAGCCGCCCGACTTTGAAGGAGAAGGCGGTGGATTTGTCGGTGGTGAAACCACGGTTGAAACCCCTCCTCCCACAGCGGCCCCCACCACACCGACACAGCCCAACATCGCGGTCACGCCAACATCAAACTCGGTCAACACCATCACAACGATGGCCCCTTCTCCGGTGAACTTCACCATGGCTCCCATGGTCATCACTCCGGTGAATCCCACCACACCGCCAACCGCCATGGCAACCCCCAAGCCTGCCAGCATGGGAGCGGACGGTCTCACGGGAGCCCAGGCCTCGGCCATCAAGGCCTTCACCGGCGGCTGGGGAAAAGGAAGCGGCAGCGGAACCGGAACCCGGAACCGGGAATTCGAATTCACCGCCTACATCGGCCAATACTCCGGAGGCAACTGGAATTCCACCATCCGGGTCGTCAACAATTCGATCGAAAATGGCAGCCTTCCCAACCTGCTTTACTTCATGAGTTCCTGGTCGAAGAACAAAGTGAAGACGAACTACAAAAACGTGAAAGCCATCCGGCTGGACAGCGATGAATTGTTCTCCGTCAAACCCCCGTTCATTTTCCTCACCGGAACAAAAGACTTCCGACTGAGCGACAAGGAAGTGGAAAATCTCCAGAAATACGTGCGCCTGGGAGGAGCCATCTGGGGAGACAGTTCGGTTCCCGGCTTGAACTCCCGTTTCGACATCGCCTTCCGGCGTGAAATGAAGCGCGTGATTCCCGATGTGGACAAGAAATGGGAGCCCCTTCCGTTGAACCACCCCATCTATTCCGGCACCTATTTTCCAGAGGTCAAAGACATCCCTCCGGGGTTGAATTTCTACCGGGAACCCATGTATGCGCTGAAAATCTACGGCGAAGTGGCCATTATTTATACGGCCAACGATTACGGCGACATGTGGCAGATCGGCATCAACGATCAGGGTCAGGTCGATCTGAGAAGAAACGAAAAGTTGTCCTATGTGGCCATCAATGAGTCCATCTGGATCAACAGGGAAACCTATCTGCGCAACATCACTCCCGAATCCCTTCTCTCCACCTACAAATTTGGCACGAATGTGGTCGTTCACCTGCTGACCCGCTGGGAAAACAAGACACGCACCGCCTCCTCCCTGTAAACCGTCACTGTCTGAAAAGAACGGACTTCCCCGGGATCACCCGCCTGCGGAAATCCTCAGAATTTCAAGACGGTCCCCCTCGCGCAGAACGCAGCTTTCCCATTCGCTTCTGCGCAGGGCGATGCCATTCTGCTCGATCAGGAGGAGCTGCCCGGGCAGTGCCAGTTCGCTCACCATTTGCGCCACAGTTTCCGAGCGCAGATCCTGTGGCGTCCCGTTGATCGTCAATGTGATCATGCCGCCCCAAGAATACCGACATCCCAATCTTTCCACACCGGATCCAATCCCATGCGAACAAGAGCCTCCCGGATGGTTCCCGCATCGCGGTCATCCGAAATGGCAAACTGTTCCGTGGCAGCAGTCCCTCCCGACCCTTCCACGGGCTTTCCCCGTACGGTCAAATGGAGATCCTCCCGTCCCTGCCCCGTATACCCTCCCGGTTCGGTATGGCTGCCCGCGCTCATCAATGTCACCCCCAGCGGGGCCACAACATCCCGCAAAGCCTGTGACTCGCGGGTGCTCAGAACAATTCCGACGGAAGGAAAACTCAGGCGCAAAGCGCAAAGAAGCTGGATGAACTCACGATCCGGCAACGGATGGGCGGGCTGGAACTCTCCGGCGGCCGGGCGCAGACGCGGGAGGCTGACCGTGATTTGAGACCGCCAGCAAACCCGCTGCAAATACTCCAGATGCGCGGCCAGAGCCACAGCTTCTTCCCGCCAGTTCCAAAGACCGAACAGCACCCCGATCCCAATGCGTCGAAACCCCGCCTCATGGCCCCGCTCCGCAGTGTCCAGACGCCAGTCAAAATCCTTCTTGGGACCGTGCAAATGCATCTCTGCATAGGTCTTCCTGTGGTAAGTCTCCTGATAAACCACCAATCCCTCCGCCCCCTCGGACACCAAGGGCCGATAGGCCTCGGTTTCCATCGGTGCCACCTCAATGGAAAGTCCCGGAATAAATTTCCTCAACCGCCCAATACAGAGTCGGAGATATTCCCCGGAAACAAATTTGGGATGCTCTCCCGCCACCAGCAGCACGTTGCGAAACCCCTCCTCCGCCAAGTGCCGTGCCTCCGCCTCCACTCCGTCCAGCTCCAGAGTCACCCGCTGGATCGCATTCTCCCGGGAAAACCCGCAGTAGGCGCAGGAATTGATGCACTCATTCGAAAGATACAATGGGGCAAAGAGCCGCATCGTGCGTCCGAAATAACGCCGCGTCAAAGCCGCTGCATTTCCGGCAAGACACTCCAGCCCCCCCCTGTCCATCGGCTCCAGAAGCGACTCGAAGGATCTCACCACCCGGGATTTGTCGACCACGACCCGGTCAAAAATTGCTGAAAAAGACATCTCGAAAAAAATTCATCCCCTCAAGGGCCTTCACAAAAATACATTTCTTTCTCCGGATGACACCAGAATTTCCGCAAAGAAACACCGATCTGGCGTCTCTTTCATGGATTTTCAAGCATGGGGACAAAAACCTTCCATCATGCGGCGGAAGGTGCATTGAGCTCTCAACAACCCGTGAGTCAAACCCGGATCCGGCGATTGGAGGATTTTGACAGGATTGATTGACTGCGGCCTTGCTGTGGCCCCCCGTCCTTGCCCCAGAGAGGTTCGATCGGGGCTGCGAATTCATGGGCCTTTCGTGATTTAGTGCGATTGCAGCATCACCGGGCCGAGGAGCCCGGAGGGGTGTTTCTCAAGATCGGCGGCAGGGATTGCGCCACGGACAAAGACATTGGCGACAGGTTTTTCCTTCGGGAATTTGTCGTCGCCGATGAGGCGGTTCACCCAGGTATTCACGACAGCGATTTCAAGTTCGTTCTTTCCTTTTTTCACGGCATCTGTGACGTCCACGCGGAATGGCGGCTTCCAGAGGGATCCCAAATCCTTTCCGTTGACTTTGACATGCGCCACATCGCCAACCTTGCCGAGATCGAGAAACAGACGGAGGCTTCCGGTGAGCATTGAATCGGGGACGGTGAATTCCTTTTTGTAGGTTCCGTAACCCGAGAAATATTTGATGCCCGGACGAGCGTCCGCAGTCCAGGATTTTAACTCGTCGAACGTGGTCCGTCCCGGTGCACCGCGGTTTTTTTCGAAGGTGACCTCCCATGGTCCCTTGAGTTCGATGGCTTCCAAAGCCTTCCCGGCGGGCATCTGTGGTTTGCCGTTTTGCGCGGGATCGAACACGACGAATGTTGAGCCCCATGGCGCGAGCGATACATTCACCCGGCTCCTCCCGTTTTCAGAGATGGCGTCCTTCAGTTGAACAATTTCCCCGCTGTCCGGCTGCCAGAGACAAGTGTGCTTGCTGCCTGAGGAGCGGATGAGGATGTCGAGATCGAGCGACTTTTCGCTCTGGTTGGCAATAAATGTGAATTCCCGCCCGTCCGGCGCACGGCGCGTGAGGTGTTTGATATCGACACCATTTGCTCCGTTGACTTCGATTTGCGGGGGAATGTTGTGAGCGGCAAAGACGTCCGTCAATTCCGCCCCCCAGTGAACCGAGCCTTTGCCGGTCTGTTTCGATCCGGATGGGCCGGGGTTTTCGCCCCAGAGTTCGTCGGCCAGTCTCTTGATTTTTTGATCGGCCTCCGGCTGTCCGCTCAGGCTGGGGGAACGCAGCGGTTTCTGGCCAACAACGACTGCGCCATCCTTCACCAAGCGCGAAATCGCCTCCAGAGTTTCCGGCAGCATTGTGTCCAGAGGCGGGAGAACCAGCGCGCGGTAGGTCGCTCCGTGCGGCAGGGTGAGCACCCCGTCTTTTACCGAGATCAAATCACGGATCGCGCGGTTGTCGGTCGCATCGTAGTCCCGTCCCTCTGGCAGTTTAAACGGCAGCTCGTCACGCTTCGGAGCAATGTTCGGCATCCCGTCGCCATAAAAATAGAGTACGTCCTTGTCGGCTGCGCCCGATTGCAGAAGATACTGGCAGCGGGACAGGTAATCAAAGAACGCGCGACCGTCCGGCATCCATGTGATGCTCGGACCGACGTGAATTCCGGCGCTCCAGCTCGTGCCCGGCGGCGTGTTTCCAACGATCGGGTCGAGCCACATGCCGTGGATGAACATCCGGCTGACTCCCTCCGACATCGCATAGTCGCCCAGCTTTTTCAGGTCAAGCGGCGACGGCCAGAAATTCTGGAACTGTCCTGTGGTGAAGGATTCGAAAAGCCCATAGGGTTTTCCATAGACATTGACCGCCGAGGCGGCATCCTTTACCGAGTTGCGCACATCGTAACCTCGGCTCTCGCGTCCGGAATACCAGAATTCCCCGGCCGGGTAATCCACCTGGGCCAGCGAGCCGATGGCGTCCATGTTTGCCTGGAAGCCGTGAGCAGATTCCGCGCAAAGTTTGACCCCGTCCTCATGGCACAAGTCGGCAAGCTTCTCGAAATGGTTCCGGATGTTGAGATCTCCGATTGTCCGCCGGTAATCCCAGAGCACACGGTCCGAGGTGGTGGCGTCACCGACAATCTTGCCGTCAAACACGGGGAGATAAGAAACGAGATCATATCCCCGGAGTTTCTTGAACTCTTCCAAAAAACCCTTCGTCCACAGGTTCTCCTCTCCCTCCCAGCTGTCCTCTTCGAAATAGCTGAGGCCTTTTCGTCCCTCCGGTGAGAGATGGGCGAAGATTGCTCCCGCCATGGTCTTGTAATGCAGCTGGGTTGCGTCGGCGCTCATTTTGTCGGATTCCAGCGCGTTCTCATTCCCCTTCCGTCGCTCTGCGTTGTAGGTGTGCGAATGCGCGGGAACCATGCCGAGCCGCAGGATCGTCCAGTTGCCGGCCGGAACATCCCAGGTCAATTTTCCGTCGGGAGCGAGTTTGCCCGTCAGCGTAACAACGGCCCCTGGAGCAATGGAGGGGAGCGCCCCGTCATCCGGCGTCGGGGCGAGATGATCAAGGGGCAACTGTTGCGCCCCCCTCTTTTTGCCAAGAGCGGTGAGGTCGGCGGTCTTCAGCGCCCAGTTTCTGATCTCCGGCATGGAGGAAGCCGTCTTGCCGGGCTCCATGAGCGCGACTTCGTAGAGGCGCATTGAGCCACGGGTCTCGGCAAGACGCTGTGCCGCTGTTGCCACAAGACGGAAGGTTTTGGCTGTGACCGGTGGGAATTTTTCTTCAATCGCAGTGGAGCCGTCGGCTTCAAACTCAGCCAGCTTCCGGGGCGCGCCATCCACATCCGCCTCAAGGCGGCCGGCCTTGATCCCGAAGCGTGGCTCCTCCTGGATATAAAGACGGTCCACAGTCATCGGTTCGTCAAATGTAAATTCGACAACAGTTGGTTTATTTTTTTTGGGAGCAGGAATGGAGGCGGCGCTTTCCCGCTCATCGTCCATCATTGCACGAAGTTGCTGCTCGTTTCCCGGTTTTCCATTTACCGAGACAATCGGTGGCTTCGCGCTCATGAGACGGGATTCCTTATCCGAGGTTGGCCACGCGACCACGGCCACGTCTTGGTAATCCGGATCTGTGGAGGGAGAGGCGAGAATGATCGGCTGATTTTGCGGGCCTGAAACATGCATCAGCGATGTGGCGACAATCTGGTTGTTGTCTTTCGGTTTGATCCAGGGGCCTCCGGTGTTCCAGCCCGAGCAAAGCACGACGCCGAAATCAAGCCCCAGACGGTGGGATTCTTCCGCCGCAAAGTTGACCAGATCCAGCCATTCCTCGCTCATGAAGTCGACCGGTCCATCCGGTGCACAGCCGGCATAGCCGCTTTCGCTGTTTAGCGGCGGAACATCGAAGAGCAGACCGCCGCCAAGACCGACCTTTTTCATGTGCTCAAGGTCGCGCGTGATCGCAGCCCGGTTGATGTTGCCGCAGATCCAGTCCCAGTACACCATCGGACGCGCCTGCATGGGCGGAGAGAGAAATGCGTCTGGCGACGGAGAGGTGGGGACGGCAGCCTGCATGCCAAGCGTGGCAGCCAAGCCAAGAAGGGGGATGATGGCTTTCATGGGGAGAGGGGCCCTTTCAAGGCTTGGCCTGTGTGAGTTTCAGTTCGAGAAAGCGGCCTTCCGCCGTGCCGTTTTGGCCGATGCCGAGGAACTGGATCTCCGGCTTTGTCTTGAATATCCGCGTGCCCACATCCTCACCGTCGACCTGATAGGTGACTTCCCACTCATTGCCGGTGGTGTTCAGGACGAGACCCAGGGTCGCGACGGAGGCCCCGCTGACAACCTTGGCGGAGTGCTTGTTGTCGCTGGCTGGATTTTCGGGCTCACCACGAAGGTTGATCTGCCCTTTACCATCGCGACGGAGCAGCAGACTGCAAGCCGAGGAGAGAGGGAGAAGACGATTGCCGGTCTTGTCACTGAGTCCGACAGCCGCCCAGTCCGTGGAATCCTTGCTGCCATCATCCAGCGGATTGGTGATTTCCAGCTTGAGCGTGCAGGTGTAGATGTATCCAGGCTCGGGAGAGAAGGGAAGATAGGCATTGCGCGTATGACCCTTTCCCACACCGAATTTCCCGTCTGCAAAGATCGATTCGTGGGCATACGCCCAGCCGCTGGAGTCCTTTGAGCTGTCAACCGGGGAACTGCTCAATGCGGCATCCGGAGAGCCACTGAATGAATGATGGATGAGGGTCGTTTCCTCAGCTGACATACCGGGAACGGGAATCAGGCAGACAGCGGCCAGGATAGAAAGAAGATTTCGCATAGGGAGAATCGGGGACTCTGGCATTTATTCGTGGCCACAACAACCCTATTGTCTATTGCACCTTTTGATTTTTATATTTGTGGGAAACAACCGATTTTTCTTCATACAAACGCGTTCCTACAGCCCCCCTCCAAACGTCCCCGCGGTTTTTTGCTCTCGCATTTTCTGAACATTCCTGCAAAAGATGTGTCTCTTATTCCAATGACAAAAAACCAACTCTCCGCTGCGATTCTTTCCCCGGTTGCCGCTGCTGCAATTGCCCTGCTCCCCGCTTGCAAACCTGCTTCCAGCCCGGCTGACACGGCCCCCAAGCCTTCTCCCTCGGCAGCACCCAGCGCCACCGCCTCCCCCGCCGCTGCGGCAGCGACACCCGCCGCCAGTGCTTCCCCCGTTTCCTCCGAAACAGCAGCCCCCGCCCTTGAACTGAAGGATCCGGTCGCCACGGTCAACGGACAGCCCATTACGAAAGCCCAGCTTGACGAGGCCTTCAGCGCTGCCGTGGAAGCTTCCGGAGTCAAAGCCGCAGATCTGACTGCCGACCAGAAATTGAACGGCTACCGCCAGATTCTCGATGAACTCATCATGGACAAACTGGTCGCTGCCGCTGCAGCCGGCGAAGTGGTGTCGGACGAGGAAGTCAATGCCGAGATCGACAAGCTGAAAAAACAATTTCCTTCCGAGGAAGCCTTTGATGCGCAGTTGAAGGAAGCGGGCCAGTCACCGGAAAAACTGACCTCATCGCTCCGCACCATGCTCCAGCAGCAACGCTGGATGCAGAGCCAGATCAAGGATCAGGACAAAATTGGCGACACCGATGCCAAGGCTTTCTACGACTCGAACACGGACGAGTTCAAAAATCCCGAGACCGTCAAAGCCAGCCACATTCTCTTCATGGTCAACAAGGATGATTCCGAGGAAGTCGTGAAGCAGAAGGAAGAAGCCGCCAAGAAGGCTGCGGCCCGCGCCAAGAAGGGCGAAGACTTCACCAAGCTCGCCAAAGAACTCTCCGAAGAACCCGGCGCCAAGGAATCCGGTGGAGACTTGGGCTTTTTCTCCAAGGACCGCATGGTTCCGGAATTTGCCGAGGCCGCCTTCACCCAGAAGCCCGGCGAAGTTGGTGCCCCGGTGCGCACCCAATTCGGATGGCATGTCATCAAGGTTACCGACAAAAAGCCGGCGGGCACCGTTCCTTTCGAGGAAGTGAAAGATCAGATTGCCGCCTATCTCAAGAGCGCCAAACAGCGCGAAGCCGTGCAGGGAGTTCTCAAGAAACTCAAGGATTCGGCCCAAATCGACTCCACACTTCCCCCGGGGAACTGATCCGTCGAATGGGACGCCAGACCAAACCCACGGCCGGAGTCATTGGACTCGGCATCATTGGAAGCAGGGTGGTATCCGTTTTGCGGAAAAACGGATACCAAGTCTGGCTTTATAATCGCTCCCCGCGACCGGAGCCGAACTTCCTGAGCAGCCCCGCCGAAGTGGCGGAGGCGGCCCGATACATCCAGATTTTTGTTTCGGACGGTCCGGCTCTCCTGTCGGTTGTCCGGAATCTGGCTCCCGCGCTCACTCCGGATCACGTGATCATGAATCACGCGACTGTTTCGCCCCACGAAACGAAGGAAGCGGCGGAGATCGTCACCGCCCGTCATGCAAAGTTTCTGGACGCGCCTTTTACCGGCAGCCGGGACGCTGCGGAACGGGGCGAGTTGGTCTATTACATCGGAGGGGAACCGGATGTTCTCGCCTCGGTGCGCCCGATTTTGGAAACTTCCTCCAAGTCCATTCTGGAAATTGGTGCGGTCGGACAGGCTTCGATCGTCAAAATTGCCACCAATCTCCTGGCGGCCACGGCTGTTGAAGCTTTGGCGGAAGCGCATGCCCTGTTGGACAAAAATGGAATCGAGCTTCGCAAATTGTCCCTCGCCCTCCAGTCAAATGTCTCCCGTTCTCCTCTGGCGGACATGAAAATCCCGGTGATGATTTCCGGAGATTTCGAACCCCGGTTTTCCCTCAAGCACATGTTCAAGGACATCCAGCTTGCTCTGGGACTTGCAGCCGAAAAGGAAATGGATCTTCCCGCTGCATCAGCCTTCGCCGGAGCGGCCATGGCTGGAATCCAGCAGGGCTGGGGAGATTCTGACTTTTCCGTGATTTCCAGATTTTACGGATTCCCCGGCCAGGGACATCCCCTCCCCGACGCGCCTGCGGACGCACCGCAGCCTGCTGCTTCGGGATTGGAAAGCAAGCCTGCCAAAGGCTGGGGACTTTTCCGCGGAAAGAAGTGAGTCTCCCGCCACTCGAACGTCTGCAGGAGCTTCGCAAATCCGGGGGCTTCTTTCCCCTTCTGGAAAGATCCCTGATCCGACTCCAGGGAAAAGATCGGGAGCGATATCTCAACGGGCAGGTCACCATCGATATTCCCAGGCTCCCACAGAGCCTCGCCAGATCCGCCCTGCTTCTCACGGCGAAGGGCAAACTTTGCGCTCCTCTGTGGATTTGGAAAGAGGAAGATTCCCTCGTTGTCGAAACAGAGACCCCGCTGGAAGAAGACACCCTGGCCCGATTGGACAGGTATATTGTTGCCGACGATGTCACTCTCGAAGTGTGCAAGGAGTCTGCCCCGGTCTTTCATGTGTTTGGCTCCCCGGCACCTCCGGGCACCCTCTCCATCGCGCGGCTCGGAATGCCCGGATTTGACACCTCCATCCCCCCCGAAGACCTTCCTGAAATCACCCCGGAAGAGATCGAAGCTCTCCGCATCACCCAATGCCTCCCCAAATGGGGGAAAGAGCTGGAGCCGGATACGCTTCCCCAGGAAGCCGGTCTCGACCGCACTTCCGTCGACTTTGACAAAGGGTGCTATGTCGGTCAGGAAGTCGTCTCCCGCCTCAAGAGCGTGGGCCGGGTGAACAAGCATCTTTTTGCCTTCACCGGCACACTGGAAAGCGCTTCCCAGGCTCCTCTTCCCCTGCATCCGACGGACTCCCCCGAACACCCCGCGGGAGTGCTGACGAGTTGGTGCCATGATTTTGAGTTGGCGCAAACGGTCGGACTCGGCTATCTCAACCGTCAATTCGAAGATTTTGACTCTTTTGTTGCCACCGGCGCCGATGGCAAAATCCTTGGAAAATTTGAAAAACGTCCGATTCTCACCTGAATGAAATTTTACCTCGCCCTTTTCCTGATTGTCGCATCCGGTTTGCTTGCCGGCCATGCGGCTCCTCTCGGCCCGGATGTCGCCGTCCTCCAAATCCGCATCGGCAAGGAAAAGCAGCTCCAGCGTGTTGTGATCGGTCTTTACGATGAGGCGACTCCCCTCACCGTTGCCAATTTCAAGGAACTCGTCCGGAAAAAATTCTACAACGGCCTGCGTTTTCACCGGGTCTTCCCGGGAGCCTTCGTGCAGACCGGAGATCCTTCCAGCCGCCATGGTCAGGCCGATCGCACCGGGACCGGCGGCCCCGGCTACACTTTGCCCGCGGAAATCAAACTCCGTCATGAGAAGGGCTCCGTTGCCATGGCCCGTCTTCCCGATGGCATCAATCCGGCAAAAAATTCAAACGGCAGCCAGTTTTACGCCTGTCTGAAACCGCTTCCCAAGCTCGATGGACAATACACGGTCTTCGGCGAAGTCCTCGAAGGATTGGATGTTTTGGATTACATCAGCAACCAATCCACAAACAGCAACGATTTTCCATTGCCAAAGATCGTGATAAAATCCATTGTCATGGAACCGCGAGTCGCCGCACCGGCGAACCAGTAAATTACTGACTTTTCGCGGTATACCCAAGGGTAGGTACCGAAGTGGCCAAACGGGGCGGACTGTAAATCCGCTGGCTTACGCCTTCAGTGGTTCGAATCCACTCCTGCCCACCATCTTTGAAACCCGCAGCATTTCTGCTGCGGGTTTTTTTTGAATTTCAATCGTCGCCGGAACTTCAAATATCGCATCCAGGAGCGTCTGTGGAAGGCGTCTGCCTCCACCTGCAAAGCGAAGCATAATCGTCGATATCTTCCAACGGCTTCAAGAGCACTTGGCGCAGACACTTTGCATCGGCAGCCTGTTTTGTCTGCTCCAATACACGGGATGTGCTCCAGTCGATCTGCTCGAACAAAGCGGCATGAAGCTGCTTGAGGAGCAGCAGCACATAACCTCCATCCACCGCAGGTCCGACAACAACATCGACATCTTTCAAATGATCCACCGCACCCGCCAGGTATTCCCGCGCGAGATACGGACAATCTCCACCAATCAGGGCGACGGCATCCGCCCCGGAACAAAGTTCATGAGCAACAGCCGCTTTCATGCGCTCCCCCAGATCGCCCGGAGCTTGAGGAACAAAGCCCCCTCCCCGCACACGGGAGCAAAGCCATTCACGCATTTCCGCTTCCGCATCTTCGGGTGCAAAATGAATGGCGATGTTCCAGTCCTCCGGAATTTGACGAAGTTGGCGCTCAACCAATGATCTGTAAACATCTGTGGCCCGTTCGATGCCGACCTTTGCTGCCAGGCGAGTTTTCACGGTCCCGGGCCGGGGAGCTTTGAGCATGAGGATGGCGGTTGTCTTCATTTCACAGCAAGCTCCCGGAAATCTCTGGCTCTTCGCCATTCCGACCAGAGAAATCCGAGCGCAAAGGGCAGCCAGAGAAGGGCGGTTTCCCACACGGTCAGTCTCCACATGCCGCCGGGTGATTCCACCCGATGGTAAAGCAGGAAGTAGACAAAGCCGGACACGGACACCAGGACAATGCCAAGATTTCGCGTCTTCACAGCAAAAGGAACAATCCACGTGAAATACCATGCGTGAAGCATCGGAGTAAAAACCAACGCCAGGAAAAACATCCACTGCGCGGCATGCTCGATTTTTTTTGTCCGAAAAATCACCATTCCCCACGCGATGGCAAGAGGGAAGACAAACAGATGATTCTCGTATTTGCTCGCCTCCCAGAACCATCCGACAATCGCGGGAAGAAACTCCGCACTCCGGGCATATTCAGAGAACATCGGGGGCAGGAGCTGGGCCGTCCATTCACCAGTCCAAAACCCCACCGCCAACCAGGCCACCGCAAAAGGCAGTATCGCTGCAAAACCGGAAAGGCAGGCCGCCCGGAACCCCCGTTGACAGAGCATTCGCCAGGCCATCCATGCCACAAGCGGCAGGGCGATCCACTTGATGGCCACGGCTGCCCCAATCCAGAGAGACGCGCGCAAAAAGTGTTCCTTTCGCCATTCCAACCACCCAAGCACAAGGGCCAGAACAAACAGGCAGTCGTAGTGTCCGCCTCCGGAAAAGGAATAAATCACCAGGGGATTCCAGGAATAAAGGAGAGCCGCAGGCTTTCCAAATGCCCTCACCAACAGGGCCACAATGCCAAGGTCCGCCACAAGGAAGACGAATTTGAAAAAAATCGGCACCGGAAAAATTCCTGAAAGCAGGGCAAAAATCCATTCCGCCAACGGCGGGTAGATGGCGGTGAAAGATTTGTATTCAACCGCTTCCCATGTGCCGCCCCGCAGCATCTCCAGCACCGGAGCATCGGGAGGATTCTCATACGGATTGAATCCCGCCAGCAGAACCCGCCCTTCCCAGACATACCGAAAAATGTCATCTCCGGGAGCCTGCCAGAGAAGAAGAAATCGGACACCCACCGCCACCACCCAGAAGAGCCAGGTGGGAATGGTCGTCTCACGCACGGCACACAGGTAACCGGCCGCCATGAGACCTGCCCCGCTCAAAAACCACGGAATCGAACCATATTGATGCAACAAACCAAACGGCAGCATGAGCAAAGCCCCTCCCAGGATGAAAAGGGCGGAAAAAATCAGATTGGCAGTGGCTTTCACAATGGATTGTCCCATCCCGGAAGAGAGCCGCGACAGCGGGCATTTATTCCCATTCGGAAAACTTCAAAGGAATAAACCGGTGTTGTCCATGCTCCAATCTGAAGAACCGCATGAAATCTGTTGCCACCCTTTTCGTATCCCTTCTCGTCTTTTGCTTCTCATCCTGCTCTCCGGCCACCTCCGTCCCGGCTGCCACCTCCGCATATCCGCCGGACTATTCCGAACTGCTGAAAACCTATGTGACAAAGGACGGGGTGCGGTATGCGGCCTGGCATGCCAACAAGACGGATGTCGAACGGCTGAAAAAAGTCACGGAGTTCTTTGCTTCGACATCTCCCCCCACCGACCGACAGGCATCGCTCGCATGGCATCTGAACGCTTACAATGCCTGGATTCTGAACAACATCCTCGCCAGATATCCCACCAAGGGTCCTCTGGAAGGAGGCGGGAACTTTTTTGATGAGGAAAACATTGTGATCTCCGGAAAGAAAACCCGCTTCAACGATCTGGAACAAAAGGTCATCCGCCCCACATTCAAGGAACCCAGGGTTCACTTTGCGCTCAACTGTGCCAGCGCAAGTTGTCCGCCCCTGAATTCCCAACCATTCGCCCCCGCCACCCTCAATGCGGATCTCGACCGGCTCGCCCGTGCATTCATCAATGGCAATGCCGTGCAACTCTCCGACGGAGGCAAAACCCTGCTTCTCTCAAAAATTTTCGACTGGTATGCCTCGGATTTTGGAGGAAAAGGCAAACTTGTCGAATTCCTGAATGTCTATCGGAGCGCAAAATTGCCCGGTTCACCACAAATGGAATTTCTGGATTACGATTGGTCGCTGAATGCAGCCCAGTGAATCAAAAAGGCTTTCAGGGTTGATCCTGTTTCTATCTTCTCCGGTTCAATTCGGCTTCAAGTTCCGCAATTTTTTCCCTGAGTGGAGCAATTGCCTCCTGAACTTCGGCCTCCGTATAGCGCGGAGTGATGTATTTCGGGCAATTCCAATCGTAAGAAATCACCTCGATCAAAACAATCCGCTCAACAATGCCATGCGCCTCCGGCTCGGCAAATCGGGCGGCAAGTTCGGGCCGGTTCCGCACATCTTCAACCCGGGCATGTCCCAGAATTTTTAGCCGGGTGCGTTGTGGATAATCCATGAGAAACAGGGCCACCCGGTCGTTGCCGTCAAGATTTCCGGTGGACAGCATCTGCCGGTTGCCTTTGTAGTCGGCAAAAGCAAGTTGCGTCGGGCCGACAACACGCAGAAACCCCGTTCTGCCTCCCCGATGCTGAATGTAGGGCCACCCATTCTCGCTTACAGTCGCCATGTAGAACGAATCCCGCGACTGGATGAATTCATTTTCTGCATCAGTCAACGGATCCTGCTCCGGCTGCGGTGAAATGTTCTGGGAACGTCCGTAGTAGTGCCGCTGGGCGGCCAGCACCTTCGGAGTGAAAAAGGTTTCGAGATAGCGTCCGGCCATAAAAAAGAATTTTTGAAAGTTTGCTGTTGGAAAGGGAGGCGGACGGCTCTCGACCGCCGCCTCCCCATCTTCATTCAGAATACCAATGTCTGCCATCCTTCCGCGAGATAACGGCGAATACTCACCAGGCCGGGAGTGCCAGCCAGTGCGTGATCCTTGAGTTCCGGCAGTCCGCACGCGGCAACGTCCTTGGTTGCACCAAAGACGGCGGAGCATCCGCACGAGGCACCCGTAACGACCGGACGTACGGCATTGTAAAGACCGTTGGCAGGATGCGAGAGCTTGGTGAGTTCTCCCGGCCAGCGTGTGCCTGCCCCGGCAAACACGACGTTGACTTCGTCGTTTTTCGCCTGGGCTTCGGCGGCAAGGGCCAGGGCGTTGAAGGCGCGTCCAAGCGCTTCTTCGCCGTTTTTGGGATCGGAGGTAATGATGATTGCGAGTTTCATGTATTTGGTTTGGGCTGTTTTGTTGTGTCTGGAGTGATTTCAAAAAAGCGATGGTTCACACGACAGCCGGGCTATCTTTCTGTCGCGTGGTTTTCGGTAAATTGGGGAAGAGAGGAACGGGTATGTTCATGGGCGGATGGGAAAATGTTTTGAGGGAAAGTCGGACCGTCCGGATTGTCCGGACGGTCCGATGAAAACAGGGAATCCTCTCGTGAGCGTCTCTGTCAACTTCTGCCCGCCCCGAAAAAGTTGCTGCGGATCATTCCCAACCTTTCTTGTTCCAGCGATGTGACTCGAATGCGGCATCGAGCGGCGTTTTCGCCAAATGGTTGGAATAGTTGCTCAAGGTTTTGAGCGCCGCGATGCTCAGGACATCAAGAACATGCCGTGTCGTGTAGCCCGCCGCGATGAAGGCCTGTTGGTCATTCTCCGGCACCCAGCCACGATGTTCAAAAACCGCTTTGACAAAACGAACCAGCGCCGCCTGCCTGGGATCGGAGGGTTCCCCTCCTTCACGCAGCGCCTTGATCGTTTCCTCGGGAACGTGATTCATTCCAGCGACCATGCTGTGGGCTGCCACGCAGTAGTCGCAGTCATTCAGCTCGCTGATTGTAAGCATCGCGATCTGCTGTTCCTGCGGCGTCAGGGCACCGTGCGCTTTCAACTGGCCGGTGATGTGCAGATATGTCGAAATTGCAACCGGTGATTCCGCGAAGACGGCGTAGAGGTTCGGAAAAAAGCCGTAGACTTTTTCGACCTGTTCAATCACGGGCAGGGAAGCCTCGGGGGCTGTTTCTTTTGTGTGAAGCGTGAATTTCATGAATTGTTCTTGTTTGTGTTGTTTTTCAGTTTCCGGCGGCCATTTTTCGGATGCTCCCGGTGGTGACGGGCTGTCCGCCCACCCCCCAGGATCCGGACGCAACTTCCTCAACCAGCACCCAGGTGACTGGGCGCAGACCTTCCCCTTCGACCGATACGACGGCGTCGGTGACCTTGCGGATGATTTCTTCTTTCTGGTTCTGCGTCAGATAATCGCTGACGCCCTTGATTTGCACGAGTGGCATAGTTTTTTGTTTTCTGTTTGTTGTTTGCTCAATTTGTAAATATTTGGACTAAATAGTCCATATATCGACAAAAAAAAGAGAATGGTTATTCCAGGGCTTTCAAAATATTCGGAATGACGGTTCGAATCTTATCGGGCGGGGTGCCGACTTTTGCGAGAGTGCGCAGGCTGCCGAGGGTGGAGCTGAGATAGGTTCCCAGAGAGGCCGCATCGGCCTGGGAGCGGAAGTCTCCCTCGTCCTGCCCCCTGAGAACAGCCTGCTGAAAGAGCCGCTCAAAGAGCGCAAGCGCATGGCGGACATCCTGGCAGAATTCCGCGTGCCTCTGTCCGAATTCCACGGCACTGTTCATGATCAGACACCCGTTTGCACGGTTCTCCCCGGCCTCCCGAACAGGGATGGACAACATTTCCTCGATGAAAGACCGCCCGGAGCGTGCCTGAAGGAGCTTCCTGCCAAGCTCCGCCGCCATGAGATTGCTGTAGTATTGCAAGGCCTCGCGAAAAATCGCTTCCTTGCTCTTGAAGGCCGCGTAGAAACTGCTCTTTGAGATGCTCATGACTTCCAACAAATCTTCCAGGGACGTGTCCCCGAAACCTTTTCGCCAAAACAGGCGCATGGCAGCATCCAGTGCTGCGTCCCGGTCAAATTCGCGTGGGCGTCCCAATGACATAGGATATTTATGGACTATTTGGTTCTTATATCAAGTGCTTTTTCAAAAAAATTTCCTCCCGCTGGAGTTTCACTCCCCGGTTCATCCCAGTGGAGCAAGGTCAGCCGCACGACACCTTCCCCATCATGACTTTTCCACCGGTCTCAGAAGGCGATAAGTGTGCATCCGCCCCTTGCCTTTGATTTCCAGTTCCGGGAGGGACTCAAAAATGAAATGCCCCCGCAAAGCCGCTTCCACCGCGGCCGTGACATGAATGCTGTCCGGCGCGGCGCTCGATTCCATCCGGCTGGCCGTATTGACGACATCTCCCCAGAGGTCGTAGCTGAATTTGCGTTTTCCAATCACCCCGGCCACCACCGTCCCGGTGTCCATGCCGATCCGAAGTTTGAGATCCAGTCCTTCCGCCCGATTGATTGTCTTGATTGCCTCGAGCATCGCAAAGGCCATTGCGGCAAGATGGTGGAGATGCTCCGGTTTCGGCTCGGGCAGATTTCCGCAAACCATGTAGGAGTCCCCGATGGTTTTGATTTTCTCCAACCCGTAAGTCTCTGCCAGGTCGTCGAAACTTGAAAAAATTCCATTGAGGATCTGCACAAGTCTTTCGGGAGTGATCCGGCCAGCCAGGCTGGTGAATCCGACCAAGTCCGCAAACAACACGCTTGCGTCGCCGTGACGCCGGGCGATGACTTCAGGGTTGGTCTTGAGTTCGTCCGCAATGGAGTCGGGGAGGATATTGAGGAGCAATTTCTCCGAGACGGCCTGCTCTTCCAGAATGCGCTGGTTGCGTTCCTCAATGATCTGTTCGTAACGACTGCTCACACGGCGGGCAGCGAAGGCCGATGGCCCGGCAATGACAAGGCCGAGGACGACGAATCCGAGAATCATCTTCCATCGGATGTTTGCCAGCTCACGCTCAACCCGCGAGGTGTTCTCGTGCGTTGCAACCGTCCAGCCTGCCGAGGGAATCGATTGCATGAAGACCACTTCCCGGTGGGTTCCTCCGGGAAGATATAAAATCCCCTCCCGTCCCCCCATGCGTGGGATGGACGCCTCCATCGGTATGCGCGTTCCGCGATGCCCTGCGGGCTCAAACTCCACCCCCAGCGAGGCCACGGGCGCTCCGACGACTTCGGGCTTCGGATGCGATACAAAACGCAGCGAGTCCTGCGATATAATGCAGGAAAATCCCCGGTCCGCATCGGCATGGGCAAGCATGCTGTTGACTTCCGAGCGTATCTCCTCCAGCGGGATGTTCTGTCCAAGGCGAAATTCCACAAAACGGGCAAGTTCTTCCGCCTGTCGGCGGTTGGTGTCGCCCTGGAGGTCGAGATATTTTGTTTCCACCATTCGAGTGGCCATGGGCACTGCCACCAAGCCAATCAAAACGATTACCGCCAGGATTGCAAAGAACGTGTAAATCGGAAGCAATCGCCGCATTCCCGGGGAACGCAAAGAGACAGTGCCCATGGCAAGAATTCCGTTTACTGCGCTTTGTTGATGCCCAGAAGGGACAGCCCTCCGGTGGTGTTCATTCGTCCCTCTGTGGGACCATTTTCAAGGGAAAGAACCCCCCGGGGACAGACAGCGGCACACAGCCCGCATCCGACGCAGGAGGCCCGGACAATGTTTTGTCCGCGTTGAGCATACGAACGGACATCAATTCCCATCTCGCAATACTTCGAGCAGTTGCCGCAGGAAATGCACTGGGCGCCGTTGGTGGTGATTCGGAATCTGGAGTTGAACCGCTGGAGCAACCCCAGAATCGCCGCCATTGGACAGCCAAAACGGCACCAGACACGGGTTCCCATCAATGGATAAAACCCCACTCCCACCACTCCCGCAAATGCGGCTCCGATGAGAAATCCATAGAGTTTGCGCAGTTGATAGACGGCCCCTTTCAGGACATCGGGCATGGAAGGCTCGAACCAGAGCAGGGCTGTCAGCAAAACAATGAAAACAAGCACGCCGTGGATTGACCAGCGCTCGATTTTCCATGCTTTGAGCGATTTGTCGGAGTTCTGCCGAAAGGAATCCCCGAAAGTGTTTGCCAGGCCGCCGCAGCCGCAAACCCACGAGCAATACCATCGCTTGCCAAAGTGGTAGGTAAGGACGGGAGTGGCCACGAGAGTCCCGATCACAAACCATCCGACAATGAACCAGCCAATGGTCCCGGCCTGAAGAAAGCCCTGGAGGGTGCCGGGGAAAAGCTTGTCATAGGACAGCGGCCAGAGGTAGCTGAGATAAACCTCCGGCTGGTTGAGTTTGACAAAGAGAGCCGGCAGCAAATAGGCGAACCCCAATTGCGTGATCATGATCACACTGGTGCGCGTGATCTGATAGCGACTGTGCCGATATTTGGCGATGGCCTTGGCCCCCATCACCAGAATCCCAACCGTGTAGAATGTGCCGTAAACGAACCACTGGTCGGCCGGCTTGCCACGCAGGAACTCACTGAGCGGGTCGTGCAGCCGGATCAGTCCCCCGAGCATTCCGGGGAACCAATACAACATCACGTAAAATCCTGTGAAAAGGACGGCAAGTATCCACCCCAGGGCACCGCGGGCCGTGAGACTGTCCGTGGTTTTTCCGTGGTTGCGGATGCCGGCCTTCCCGGAAAGATGCTTGTGCAGACCGTAAAGGAGCCCCCCTCCGGAAATGCCCCCCCAGGCAAGCCCCAGCCAGACAATGCGGGATTCTCGGGAAACGTCGGGGAATGTAAAAAATCCGGCCGCAAGGATCAGAAACCCCATGGCAAAAAGCCCCAGTCCAACTTTTTCCAGCACGGCCAGGCGATGGCCTCCGGGCGCAAGCGAATAGCTTTCGTAATTCAGGTTTGCAATGAGATCATTCATGGAATCAGGCAGTTTGAAGCTTGGGTTGGTTCAGGAGTCTCGCAATGGCGGCGGAGAAAAGTCCTTTGCGGGTTTTGAGCGTCGTTGCGCGTTCCGGGTAGCGGGCATTGAAAGCGGCGACGATGTCCGCCTCGTATTGGCGATAAAACTCCGGATCGAAATTGGCGGCCCCCAGATCGGCAAGTGCTTCTTCCACTCGGATCCTGCCCGCAATCCATCGCTCCCACACCGCATGACGATGCCGGATGCCGAAAACATTGACCCCGCCCAGCTCTCCGGTTTTTCCGTTGAAGTTGATTCGGATCGATTTGTCGCCGTCGGGATGTTCCCAATAAAAGGACTCCTCCCCTTCCCCCGGCTGTGAGGACACAACACCGTACGTTTGATATTCGATGTCGAAAAATTTGGCGGAGTTGAACCAGATACCCGGTGTATAGGAACGCTCCTCTCCACACAGATTGGCTGCAATATGTTCGCCGTGAATTTTCCCGGTATACCAAACCTGTTCAATCGGACGGCGACCCGGCGGCACTTCGCGATGCTGGGCACAGTCTCCTCCAGCCCACACATTCGGCGTGGATGTACGAAAAAAGCGATCCACGAGCACCCCCCGGTCGCATTCGATGCCGGAGGCCTTCACAATGGCAATGTTCGGGCTCACTCCCACCGTGAGAAACACCATTTCACAGGGAATTTCCTCCCCGCTCTTTGTGATGATACCCCGTGCACGACCATGGCCATCGGACAGAATTTCCTTCAATTCGGACTCTAGGCGCAGGTCCACACCGTGGCGCAAAATTTCCCGTCCAACCAGCAAGGCCTCGGAATCGGGCAGGATCCCATTCCAGAAACGTTTTTCACGGACAAGGAAAGTGACCCCAATGCCACGTGAGAGCAGCATCTCGGCCACCTCCACTCCGATGAGCCCCCCGCCGACGATGACCGCCCGCCTGGTTGTCGGGGTGTATTTCTTCATCGTCTCAATGTCCTGATACGAGTAGAGTCCCTGCACCCCTTCCAGATCCTGTCCCGGCCACCCGAACCGGTTGGATTTCGCTCCCGTGGCAAGAATCAGTTCATCATAGGCGAGCAAATCCCCATTCTTGAACTTCAGGCGTTTGGTCGCGGAATCAATGGCATCGACCCACCCGCGTCTCAAATTCATCCGGTTCTTTTCCCAAAACTCATCGGGATAAGGCTTGGTGTCCGCGTAAGTCAGATCCCCCATGAAGATGTACATGAGGGCTGTCCGGGAGAAGTGGTGGTCTGTCTCGCCCGAAACGATCGTGATCAGATCATCCGTGCGTTTGCGGATCATTCGGGCGGCGGTGACACCGGTGATCCCATTTCCAAGAATGACAATGTGGCGGGGCTTCATTGCCAGATCAGAGCAGGAAGAGCCCGCTTTATTCCCACAAAATTCTTTTGGAATAACTTCCCGACTGATCGCTCTGGTGAACAGGGGGAACCCATTCCCCTCCACAATCACCATGAAATTGATTCTTTTTCTTGTTTCATGCCTCGCCGTCGCAGAAGCCCGGGCGGGCAGCACGACGGTGGCACAGAGCGGACCCCTGCGGAATTCCCTGCTGGAACTCTACACTTCCGAAGGATGCAGCAGTTGTCCGCCTGCGGAAAAGTGGATGGCCTCACTGCTCGAAAACGGGAGCCTCTGGAAGAACGTTGTTCCGATCTCCTTCCATGTGAATTATTGGGACTATCTGGGCTGGAAAGATCCTTATGCCTCACCCGCTTATGCAGAGCGTCAGCACACCTACGCCCACAGTTGGAACACGGAGACCGTTTACACTCCGGAATTTGTTTTGAACGGAAGGGAATGGCGGGACCGCAGGCTTCCGCTGAAAGGCCCCTCCGACTCCCCGGGGCTTCTTGTGGTGGAGCAAATTTCCAGCACCGAATACCGGGTCATCTTTCACCCCGAAAACGGATTCGCCGCCGGATTCGCCCATCTCGCCCTTCTCGGATTCGACCTCAAATCAAACATTCGCTCCGGAGAAAATGCCGGACGTGAACTCATTCACCAATTTGTCGTTCTTGATCTTGTCCGCTCGCCCCTGGAAAAAGAAGCGAGCGGAAACGAGTGGACAGCCGTCCTCGCAACTTCCACAAGACCACCCGGACGGCTTGCCGTTGCCGCGTGGATCACGGACTCCGAAAACCTCGAACCCCTCCAGGCCGCAGGCGGCTGGATTTCTCCAAATTTATGAAAAAAGCACTGTTCTGCGCGGCGGTCATTCTTGCCGCTTCTCCCATCGTCATCCTCTTTGCCGGAACCACTCCGCCTTCAAAAAATGGGGAAACCGACCCACAGGCGGAAAAAGCCCTTCGCGGGAAGCTCACGCCCCTGCAATACAGGGTGACACGCGAAAATGGAACCGAGCCTCCATTTCACAATGAATACTGGAACAACAAGCACGAAGGACTCTATGTCTGCGTCATTTCCGGCGAGCCGTTGTTCAGTTCACAAGACAAATTCGATTCCGGCACCGGCTGGCCGAGTTTCACAAAGCCGCTCAACGCTGCCGCCATCGAGGAGAAAACAGATTCTGCCTTTGGAATGACCCGCACGGAGGTGCGCTCGGTCAAGGGAGACTCCCACCTTGGACACGTCTTTCCCGACGGTCCCCCGCCGACCGGGCTGCGCTACTGTATGAATTCGTCCGCCCTGCGTTTCGTTCCTGTCGAGGATCTCGAAAAAGAGGGTTATGGAAAGTACGCGTCTCTTTTCGGACACCCTCGCTCCGTCAAATCCACCGAGCGAGCCGTGCTTGGAGCGGGTTGCTTTTGGTGCATGGAGGAAATCTACGAGCATGTCCCCGGTGTTGTCGCCGTTGTCTCAGGTTATGCCGGGGGGCACACTCCCGATCCGGGTTACTATGAGGTCGGCTCGGGAGAAACCGGACACGCCGAGACCATCGAGATTGAATACGATCCGTCGAAAATCACTTATGCCAAGCTGCTCGACATCTTCTGGAAAACCCACGATCCCACCGATTCCCGGGGAGTCTCGCCCGATTTCGGAAGTCAATACCGCTCGCTCATCCTGCCCGGCAATGCCGAGCAGCTGAAGATCGCGGAGGAGTCGAAAGCCCGTGCCCAGAAAGCGTTCTCAAAACCGATCGCCACGGAAATCAAACAACTCGATGTCTTTTATCTCGCCGAAGATTACCATCAGGACTACGTGAAGCATCACCCGGATGATCCGTATGTTCGCAATGTCAGCCAACCACGATTCAAACGGGTGAATCTTCCGGCCATCCTGGGCAACCAGTAGAGAACGCGTTACGCCGTCCAGCCTCCATCGGCGAGGATGGTCTGGCCGGTCACAAAACTGGCGGCCTCACTCGCAAGCCACAGAACAGGCCGGGCAATTTCATCCACCCGGCCGAGCCGTCCGATGGGATGCAACGAAGTCAGATATTTTGCAGCCTCGCTTTCCATCCCGCCGGCGAAACGCGAGAGCATGTCGGTGACAATGCCACCCGGGGCGATCGTGTTGATCCGGATGCCCTGCGGAGCCACTTCCAATGCGGCGCATTTGGTCAGCCCTTCGACGGCATATTTGCTGGCGGCATAAACGGAAGCACCGGCCATCCCGGTGTTCCCGACAACACTGCTGGTGTTGATGATGGCACCGCCTCCGCTCTTCAGCAGGGCCGGGATCTCATGTTTCATGGAAGTCAACACGCCCCAGACATTGATATCGAACACCCGGCGATAATCGTCCTCGGACACTTCGGTCACGGGTCCGCCCAGTTCCACCCCCGCATTGTTGAAGGCGACATCCAGTCTGCCATACGTTTCCATCGTTTTTGCGACAAGCGCGGCGACATCGGCTTCTTTCGCCACGTCGGCCCGGACAAAGACCGCTTCGCCGCCTCCGGCCTTGATCTCTGCGACAACTGCATCCCCCTCCTTCTCACGACGTCCGCTGACGACGACTTTTGCCCCGGATTCGGCAAATGCGAGCGCGGAGGCTTTGCCAATGCCGGAGGTGGCTCCGGTGATGAGAACGACTTTGTTTTGGAATGTAATATTCATAATTCAAGGTTGCTGATTGGTTTTTGATGAAAGTGTTTTGACGAAGGCCGCGAGTTCGGCGGGTTCCGCCCGTTTTCGATAATCCGCATTCAGGAAGGCGTAGCGAATGACTCCCTCCCGATCGATAATGTAGGTGGCCGCCAACGGCAGGGTGTCATCGCCCGCCGCCGCCCCATTGAATTCCGTGAGATCGAAAAACTTTTTGTAGAGATCGCGGACTTGGGGAGTGAGCTTGAACACGATGCCATACGCTTTGGCGACTTCGTGATTCAAGTCGGTCAGCACCTCGAACTTCAGCGCGTTTTTCTCCGCCGTGGTCAATGCCTTGTCCGGCAACTCGGGAGTCAATGCCACAAGCCGCGCCCCGGCGGATTGAAATTCCGGCAGTTCTTTCTGCAGGGCAGCCAGGCTCAAATTGCAATAAGGACACCATCCACCCCGATACCATGTCAGGATCACCGGCCCTTCCGCCAAAAGCTCATGCAGGGAAACTTTTTTTCCCGCGGCATTTTCCAAAGTAAAGTCAGGAGCCCTGTCCCCGACACGCTTGGCGGTTTCCAGAATGCCTGAGGCGGCCACCGCGTCGATGCCCGCTTCAAATGCAGTGGTGACCTCCTTCGGCATCTTGGTGGCATACTCCGCCTGTCGGGCCTGAAGTTGGGAATCCAGAGATTCTTCCGCCATTGCGGAAACGGAGAACAGAGCCGGGACCAGAAGACCCGTCATTGAGAAAAGCCGTTTCATAATCTCAGGCCTTTCCTCCGAAAGTGACGTGATCGTCCAGATCGATGTAGTCGAACCATGTGGCGATATCCTCCCGCTCCGTTCCAGCAGCCCCGGCCACCTGTTCGTTGAAATGCTCCCGGCTTTCGTTATCTGCCGGTGTTGCTGCCTCCCGGAAGGCACTCCATTGGGCAATCTCCCACTCACTGTGCTTGCTGGGCGCGTTCGCCTGCACCCAGGAAAGAACGGCGCCATCGCCAAGCCCTTTGGCAACCTCTGCCTTCAGGGCGTCGGGCTCGATGCCGGTGTAATCAAAAAATCTCCGATCAAGCGGACAACTGTAATGATATTCTCCGTTGATGCCGGCAAGTTCGGCCCGGCATTTGTCGAGAATCCGGGGAAGAATGACATAGCCTCCCAGGCGGACACGGGGACTGCGCGGCGGACGCCGGGTGAGATCGGGAGTGGAAGATGCGGAATTCATGGATGGGTGAGGTTGTCGTTGGTTTTTGTTAAAAATAGACCAGTCTGCTAGTTTGGGATTATTATAAATGATGAAAGTTGTTGCTCACCGGGGAGTCAGTTCGGTTTTCAGGTAGGCAATGACCTGACGAAGAGGCGCCGTATTGCGCTGTGTGGCGGCCCGCTGCAGGGCTCCTGTCCAGAGATCCTGAATAACAGGAGCCATCACCGCAGGGTCGACTTCGGTGGATATCTCCCCCCTGTCCATCCCCTCACGCAGCAGCTCCTCGAGGATGGCGATGCCCTTGTTGTTGCCATCGGCGAGCACTTTTCGCATCGAGTCGCTGAAATCCGCCACCTCCGAAGTCAGCTTGACCAGAAGACAGGGGCACTTCCCACCGGCTTCCTGACACCTCGCGGCATTGTCCTCCAGAAATGCAATCAGGCGACGAAGGGCGTTTTTTGTCGAACCGGGCGAAAGAAGCTGCCGGGTCTTGTAAGCAACGGCATTGGCAACGTAGTGCTTCAGCATTTCCACGCCAAACTGTTCCTTGGAATCGAAGTAGTGATAAAAAGACCCCTTCGGCACCTTGACGGCGGCGAGAATCTCATTGAGGCCAACCGAATGAAAACTCTTGTCGAGCATCAGAGTCTCGGCCGCATCCAAAATCCGTTCCTTGGTGGTGATTTCCGTCACGTTGACCAGAAAATTAGACCAGTCGTCTATAATATCAACCCTTTTGTTTCTATCATGGTTTCCCCCTCCGGCCATTCATCAAAAAAGTCCTCTCCGGGAACATCCACACCTTCCCTGCTGAAGTGGAACAAACGGGGGCATGGAAAAAACGGAGACGGTCTGGAATTTTGGAAAAAAATTTGAGGGAATAAAAATCCGAGTCCCCGCTCTGATGAGAAACCCATGAAAACCGAACACGCCGTCAAAGACCGCTACGCGAATGCCGCCAAGACCCAGGAGCCCGCCCTCTGCTGCCCGGTGGACTACGATCGAAAATATCTCGAGGTGATTCCAACCGAAGTGATTGAGAAGGACTACGGCTGCGGCGACCCCTCGAAGCACGTTCGCCGGGGCGAGACGGTGCTCGATCTCGGCTCCGGAACCGGAAAAATCTGCTTCATTGCCTCCCAGGTTGTCGGACCGGAAGGTCGGGTGATCGGAGTGGACATGACCGATGACATGCTCGAGGTGGCCCGGCGCAATGCGCCCACAGTAGCGGAGCGCATCGGGCACGCGAACGTCGAGTTCCGCAAGGGCCGCATCCAGGACCTCGCGCTTGATTTGGAGGCCCTCGACGCGGAGTTGAAAAAACGCCCGATCACCGACGCCGCGTCCTTCCTCGCCGCCGATGAACTGGCCGGGGAATTGCGCATGACCCGTCCTCTGGTGGCCTCGGATTCGATTGATGTTGTTGTGTCCAATTGCGTCCTGAATCTTGTCGAACCGGGTGCAAAGCCCCAGTTGTTCCGGGAAATTTTCCGCGTGCTCAAAAATGGCGGACGTGCCGTGATCTCCGACATTGTGGCCGACGAAGAGGTGCCCGTGCATCTTCAAAACGACCCCGAGCTTTGGAGCGGGTGCATCTCGGGAGCCCTGACGGAAGAAGGATTCCTGCGGGCCTTTGCCGACGCCGGTTTCCACGGGATCGAAATACTCAAGTTCGACCTCCAACCCTGGCGCACGGTCGAGGGAATCGAGTTCCGCTCCATGACCGTGCAGGCCTTCAAGGGCAAGCAGGGCCCCTGTTTCGAGCGCAACCAGGCCGTCATTTATCGCTGCCCGTTC
>JADHED010000545.1_pt1 | contig 43222 bp, 39 predicted proteins | sample 8952041 | NCBI WGS metagenome assembly JADHED01 (sample SAMN16124423, study PRJNA663239) | bioreactor sludge metagenome | isolation source: sludge (control) | place: India:Bengaluru | collected 2018-09-08 | reverse complement strand
TGGTGCGGATCATCGCCGCGCCCTCGCCGATGCGCCGCAGCGCCTCGCCCAGGTTGCGGCAGCCGCAGACGAACGGCACCGTGAAGTCCCACTTCCAGACGTGGTTGTGCTCGTCGGCGGGCGTGAGGACCTCGCTCTCGTCGATGAAGTCGACGCCGAGGGCCTCGAGCACCTGCGCCTCGGCGAAGTGGCCGATGCGGCACTTGGCCATGACGGGGATGGAGACCGCGTCCTGGATCTCCTTGATCATCTTCGGCTGGCTCATGCGGGCGATGCCGCCGTCGGCGCGGATGTCGGCGGGGATGCGCTCGAGGGCCATGACGGCGACGGCGCCCGCCTCCTCGGCGATCTTCGCCTGCGTGGCGTTGGTCACGTCCATGATCACGCCGCCCTTGAGCATCTCGGCCAGCCCGATCTTCTGGCGCATCAACTCCTGCGCCTTCTCGTCCACCCACGGGAACTGCATCACACATGCCTCCTGATTGATCACACGATGGCCGGCTCGGGAGCGGGCCCCCGCGCCAGCAACTCGGACAGAACCTTCAAGCCGGCGGCGACCTCGTCGCGCGTCGCCGGCGCACTCAGACTCACACGCACCGCGGCCGGCGCCGTCGCGCGCCCCACGGTGAAGGCCTCGGACCCGGTGACGACGACGCCGCGCTCGCGGGCCTGGCGCACGAAGCGGTCGAGTTGCCACGAAGGGGGTAGTTGGAGCCACAGGAAGTAGGACCGCGGGTGGGTGCGGACGGCCTCGGCCGGAAGCAGCTCCCTTGCCAGGGCCTGGCGGGCGCCGGATTCCGCGCGCTTCCGCGCGCAGGTGGCATCGGCCGTCCCATCGTCGATCCACATCGCCGCCAGCTCGACGGTCAAGGGCGGCAGCGCCCACAGCGTCGCCGCCACGGTGGCCGCCACGCGCTCGACGTGATCCGCCGGCGCCGCCACGAAGGCCACGCGCAGCCCCCCGGCGACCACCTTCGACGTGCTCGCGATGTAGAACGTGCGCTCGGGCGCGCGGCAGGCGAGCGGCCCGCCGCCGTCGTCGGCGAGCAGGCCGTGCACGTCGTCCTCGATGATCAGCAGATCGTGACGACGCGCCACCTCGGCGATCGCGTCGCGCCGCGCCGCGCTCATGGTCGCGGTGGTCGGATTGTGCAGCGTCGGCAGGCAGTACACCACGCGCGCGCGCCCCTCGCGGCAGGCGCGATCGAGCGCGTCGGGCAGCAGCCCCTCGCCGTCCATCGCCACCGCCTGCGTCTCGAGGCCGAGCAGCCGCGCCACGGACTTCAGGCCCGGATACGTCAGCGGCTCGGTCAGGACCACGTCGCCCGCGCGGCAGAGCGTGCCGAGCAAGATCGCGATCGCGTGCTGCGCCCCGCCCGTGACGATCACGTTCGCCGGGTCCACGTCGAGCCCGTGCCGCGCGATCCACTGCGCCCCCGCGCGCCGGTAGCGGTCGCTGCCGGCGAACGGCTGGTAGCTCAGGAGCTCGTGCAGGTCGCGCCGCTTCCCGAGCGTGCGCAGCGCGTCGCCAAGGTCTGGGTCCTGCGCGTAAAGCGGCAGGTTGAGGCCCAGGTCGACAACCGTGGGATCGATGGCTCCCGGCGACGGCAACTCCCAGTCCCCGGCCACCCCGCCGACGAACGTCCCCCGCCCCACCTCGCCGTGGAGCAGCCCCCGCCGCTCGGCCTCGGCGTAGGCGCGAGACACGGTGCCGACCGTAAGTCCAAGCGAATCCGCAAGATCCCGATGCGTCGGCAGACGCTCGCCCTCGGCCAGCTTGCCACCGCGGACGTCGTCCGCCAGGCAATCGGCGATGGCCAGGTACCGGGGACCGCTACGGTCCGTGAGGTCGGGACGCCAGGTTGTCATGGTGACAATATAGTGATTGCATCGATTGCATCTGTCAAGTTACTTGGGACAATGAACCGCGACGACCTTGCCCTCGGCATCCGCGACGTCGCCCCGATCCTGCTCGGGATCGTCCCCTTCGGCATGATCTCCGGCGCCTCGGCCGTCGCCGCCGGCCTCGCGCCTTGGACCGCGATGGGGATGTCGCTCGTGGTCTTCGCCGGCGCCTCCCAGCTCGCGATGTGCGACCTCATCGCGCGCGGCACGGTGCTGCCCGTGGTGGTGCTGACCGCGCTGGTGATCAACCTGCGCTTCGTGATGTACAGCGCCGCCATCGCGCCGTACTTCGCCGCCGCGCCCGCGCGGTTCAAGGGCGTCGCCGCCTACCTGCTCACCGATCAGGGCTTCGTGGTCACGGCGGCCCGCGCGCGCGCGGAGGGCGACCACCGCCACCTGCGCGGATATTACCTTGGCGCCTCGCTCGCCCTGTGGTCCACCTGGCAACTGTCGACCGTGGCCGGCATCCAGCTCGGCACGCTGGTGCCCGCGTCCTGGGGCCTCGAGTTCACCATCCCCTTGACCTTCCTCGCGCTGCTGGTGCCCGTGCTGCGCGACCGGCCGAGCCTGGTCGCGGCGGCGGTGGCAACGGTGGTCGCGCTCCTCGGTCGCGCGCTACCCTACAACCTGGGCCTCATCGCCGCGACGGTGCTCGGCGTCGGCGTGGGACTGCTGGTGCCGCACAGGCGGGCGCCATGACCATCTGGTCGGTGATCCTGCTTGCCGGCGTGGGGTCGTTCCTGCTGCGCTTGTCGTTCATCGCGCTGGTGCGCGGCGACCAGGTGCCCGACCTCGCCCAGCGTGCGCTGCGCCTGGTGCCCGCCGCGGTGCTGGCCGCGCTGGTGGTGCCGGCCGTCGCGCCGTCCGGCGACTGGACGCGGCCGGTCGCCGCCGTCGTTGCCGGCCTGGTCGCCTGGCGTTCGCGCTCCATGCTGTGGACGCTGATTGCGGGCATGGGCGTGCTGTGGCTCGCGCGCGCCGTCATCTGAATCGGAGGTTTACCGTGATTCCCTACTACCAGGTCCAGGCCTTCACCACCTCGATCTACGGTGGCAATCCCGCGGGTGTCTGCCTGCTCGACGATTGGCTGCCCGATGCCACGCTCCAGGCCATCGCTGGCGAGAACGGCCTCTCCGAGACGGCCTTCCTGGTCGGCCGCCACCTGCGCTGGTTCACCCCCGCGGTCGAGGTGGTCCTGTGTGGGCACGGGACGCTCGCCACGTCCCACGTGCTCTGGCGCGAGCGCGGCGTCACCGACGCCCCTCTCGTCTTCGACACCCTCAGCGGGCGGCTCACCGTCTCCCGCGACGGCTGCCGTCTGGTGCTCGACTTTCCGTCGCGTCCCGCCAATCCCTGCGCAGCCCCGTCAGGTCTGCTCGCATCCCTCGGCGTGCCGCAGGCCCGACACGTCGCGAAGGCCTCCGAGGACTGGCTGGTAGTCCTGGACGACGAGGCGGACGTGCGCGCACTGGCGCCCGACTTCCCGCGCCTGGCCGCCGCCGAGGCCCGCGGCGTCATCGTCACCGCCCGCGGCCACGACGTCGACTTCGTCTCGCGCTTCTTCGCTCCCCGCGCGGGCATCGACGAGGACCCCGTGACGGGCTCCGCGCACACCACGCTGATCCCCTACTGGGCCGGCGTGCTCGGCCGTGATGTCCTGACGGCACACCAGGTCTCGGCCCGGGGCGGCGAGCTGTGGTGCGCGTTGCGAGGGGAGCGGGTGAGCATCGCTGGTCAGGCCGTGACCTACCTGGCCGGAGCGCTGCGGGTTTGAGCGTGGCGCCGGCCCACGTCGTGACCGTGCGCCGGCGCACCGGCATCACTTGACCAGCGTCATCCGACACGTCTCGGTTTGATCGCCGGCCGTCATGCGGCAACAATACACCCCTGTTGCCGCCGCCGCGCCGCCATCGGTGCACCCGTCCCACGTCGCCTCGTGCCGGCCCGCCGGCTGCGGCGCGCCGTCGAGGAGCGTCCGCACCAGCCTGCCCGCCGCGTCGTAGATCCGCAGCGTGACGACCTCCGCGCTTGCCAGCTCGTAACGAACCATCGTCCGCGGGTTGAACGGGTTGGGCGCCACCCCGACCAGCGCCGTGCGCGCCGGCGGCGCGTCGCCCACGGCCGTCGCCGTCGAGAGCACGGCCGCGTCGCTCTCGTTGCCGGCCACGTCGCGCGTCGTGACGAGGTAATTTGGATACGACGCCGCGATCTCGAACGTCGGCACGACCGTGTCCCCGAGCGGCACGGCGGAGTCGTCCAGGTACGGCACGTTCGACCCGTACACCGTGCTGTAAGCGAAGTCGGGCTCCGGCGCGGGATCCCACGTCAGCGTGCTCGCGACCAGCGCCAGGTGCGCCGGCGCCGCGGGCGCGATGTTGTCGATCGAGTAGCCGCTGTCCGGGGGGCTCGCGTACCACAACGACGGCGTCGCGGTGTGCGCGGTCACGCAATACACGGACCAGGGGATCGTCTGCGACGAATCGGCGAGGGTCGACGCCTGCACCAGGTATTCGTCCTGCTGCGCCGCCCAGAAGCTGCTCACGATCTCCCACGTTCCCGGAGGCAAGCCACGGCCGTTGGTCGCGAACCGGCGGCCCCCGAGTTCCCGCAAGGTGAGATCGCAGGCGATGGCCTCCTCCGCGTCGACGAGCGGCGCGGCCGCGACCGCGCGCCGCAGCGCGGCGTCGTCCACGCGCCGCCACACGTTGTACCCGGTGATCGGCGTCGCCTCCTGGGCGAAGTCGAACGCCGATCGCGCGACGCGCACGCGCACGCGTCCGCCCTGATCCGCGGGAATGTCCGTCACGGCGCCGACGATCGGCGCGGCCGACAGCCAGGCGAGGTCGACGGCGGTGCAGGCCGCGCCGCCCTCGAGGCCGATGACGGTCTTCCATCGGAGCTGTTCGCCGGGGGTGGCGAGGTCGTGCCAGGCGCCGTCCGCGCTGACGGCCTGCCAGGACCCCTCATCCCCGCCGGCCAGCAGCGACCAGGAGAAGTTGCCCGTTTGCGCGGTCGTCAGCCGGTACTTCAGCAGGGTCTCGTCCTGGCAATCCACCGCCAGCGAGCGGGCGCGGTTGCCCGGCTCGCCGGTCCGGGCGCGCACGCGCGCCGAGGTCAAATAATTGGGACCGGACCTCACCACGAAGGCGACGTCGCCGGCGAGCGCCACGTTGTACACCGAACCTCCGGGCTGCCACGCATCCAACACGACCGGGGCGAGCGGATTCGCGATGTCGATGACCTTCAGGCCCTGGCTGGCTTCCGAGAGGTAGGCGCGATCGCCCTGGACGACGACCTTGCGCCCGTACTGCGTCGAGGGGCAGGTCGCCACCAGGGCCGGCGCGGCGGGATCGTGCACGTTGATCACGACCAGGCCCTGGTTCCAGCAGGCGCCGTAGACGTAATCGCCGGACACGGCGAGACCGGTGAGGTCGCCGACGAGGTCGAGGCGCGCGAGGACGGACGGGTAGAACGGATCGGTGATGTCGATGACCGTCAGCCCGGCGCGATAGTCGGCGACGTAGGCGACGTTGCCGGCCACGACGATCTCCCACGCCCAGTCGCCGGTCGCCAGGTGGGACATCAGCGTCGGCGCCGCGGTGTGGGAGTTGTCGAGGATCGTCAAGCCGTACGCCTGGTTGGCCACCAGCAGGTAGTCGCCGGCGACCGTGACGTCGTAGTAGGGGCCGGTGCCGGCGTAGCTGCCGACCTGCGCCGGATGCGTGGGATCCGCGACATTGATCACCTTCAGGCCATAGTCCATGTCGGCGACGTACAGGCGGTCGCCGGCGAGAGCCAGGCCGGCGGCGTAATCGGTGTCGCAGTTGCCCACGATGACCGGAGTCAACGGATCACTGACGTCGAACACGCTGACGCCTTGGTAATAGTTCGTCTGGTACAGGTAGTCGCCGGCGACCTCCTGGTCGTTGCCGGGGTAGGTGGTCGCGACGGCTGCGGCCGGTTCGAGCGGCACCGTGGTCGTCGCGATCTTCAGCACGCGCAGGCCGTCCGCGTTGTCGGCGACGAAGGCGTACTCGCCCGCCAGCGCCACCGCGCGCGCATTGGCCGGCGGCGTCTGGGTGTGCACGAGCGCCGGTTGCAGCGGATCGCTGACGTCGACCAGGTTCAGACCGCCGTTCTCGTCCGCGACGTAGACCCAGTCGCCGTCCGCCGCGACGCCCCGCGCGAGATCGGCGAGGGCCAGGGTCGCGCGAAGGACGGGCGCTGCCGGAGTCGTGATGTCGACGACGACCAGCCCGTTGGTGCCGTCGGCCACGTAGGCCCAGTCGCCATCGATGGCCACGCCGGTCGAGCGACCCGTCGTGTTCAGGCTCCCGAGCACGGCGGGCGCGGCGGGATTGGTGACGCTGACGGCCACCAGCCCGGCGTCGTAGGCCGCCACCCAGGCGACGTCGCCGTCCACCTTCACGTCGTAGGCCAGTCCGCCGACGGTGACCGTGCCCCGGGAGGCCAGCGCCTGGGGATCAACGATGGAGACGACGCGCAGACCGCCCGTTCCGTCCGCCACGTAAGCGGCGTCGCCGGCCACGTCGACGGCGTAGGCGGTGCCGGGCGAGTCGTAGACGGAGCCGACGGTCGGATGCGACAGCGACGTGACGTCGATCGCCACCAGCCCGGCCGCGCCGTCGGCAACGAACACCCAATCCCCCTCGGCGTCCACGTCCCAGGCTGCGCCCGTCGTGTTCAGGGCCCCCAGAGAGACCGGATGCGCGGGTTCCGCCACGCTGACGATCTGCAGGCCGGCGGCCTGGTCGGCCACGAAGGCGACGTCGCCGTCCACCGCGATGCCCACGGCGGTTCCCGGCGAGTTCCAGGTCCCCACGAGCGTGCCCTGGGACGTCGACTGACGCAGCGACATCGTGACCGTGTCCCAGTCGGCAGTCGTCTGCATCGCGTCGCGGAATTGCCGCGTCGCGAAGTCCTCGTGATAGGAATACGGTGTGCGCGTGGCCGCCAGCGTCGTGGCGGCGAGCACGGTGATCAGGAACAGGATGGCGGTCTTCATGGCGTCCTCCCGGGTTTGGTCCACGATCATAACACGCCCGACCGCGGAAACAGCACGACGACCACGGCGTTGCTGGTGGTCCGCGCTCTGCCGAACGTCGCCGCCGCGGCGCGCCCCCCTGAGGGGCCAGAGATGGAAGACGGGAATCGCCACCCGGGTGGCTATACCGTCACCGGACCAGCGTGACAACCCTCGACGCCGCCGTCGTCCCGGTATCCAGTCTCGCGACATAGGCGCCGGAAGCGACGGAGCAGCCCCGCGTATCGCGACCATCCCAGGTGAGGGCATGGTCGCCAGCCGCGAAATGGCGTTCGGCCAGGATCGCGATGCGGCGGCCGGCAAGATCGTAGATGCCGACCCTGGCGAACGCGGCGCGTTCGAGGTTGAACGCGATCTCCGTCACGGGATTGAAGGGGTTGGGTCGAGCTACGAGGATCGCAGCTGCGGATCTCGAAGCAAGGTCGTCGCGGCTCTCGCGGTCCTCGTCGCCGCACTGCGCCGGCAGGATCTGCAGGCCGCGGTTGAGGTCGACGGCGTAGACCAGGTCGCCCACGACGTCGAGGTCATACGTGTAGGTAGCCGCCGGCGCGCCGCCGACGAGGTGCGCCTGCGCCGGATCCGAGATATCCACGACGAGGATCCCCGCGCCATGCGACGCCAGGTACGCGTATTTGCCAGCCACGAAAACGCTCACCGCCACGTTCGGAGTCGACACCGTACAGAGCCGGAAGGGAGCAGTCGGATCTGAGACGTCGACGACGTGCAGTCCGTCGAATGCCGCGGCCACGAAGGCGTGGCCGCCGGCCACCGCCACGCGCTCCGCGAATCCCGGCAGGGAGACGCTGCCCGCGAGGACTGGGTGCTTTGGATCCTGCACGTCGACGATCTTCAATCCGCCCTGGTTGTCCGCGACGTAGGCGTAGCTGCCCGCCACGTCGAGGCCGAGGGCGTTGCCCGAGGTCGCGAGAGTCCCCGTGATCACGGGCGCGGTCGGGTCGGCGACGTCGACGATATGCAGCCCGTCATGGGCCGCAGCCACGTACGCGCGGGTCCCGACGACGACCGTCTCCTGAGCGTACGACGTCATGCCCACGGTGCCCACGATCGCCGGCGCCGTAGGGTCCGACACGTCCACCACCTGCAGGCCGGCTTCCAGGACGGCGACGTAGGCAAAGTCTCCGGCAACCGTGACGCCGCGCGCGGTGCCGTCGGTCTGCACACTGCCCAGCAGGACCGGGTGGACAGGTTCGCCGATGTCGATGACCTGCAGACCGAGTTCCCGGTCGGCGATGTACGCCAGGGAGCCCCGGACCGCGATGCCCTCCGGTGATCCGGGTGTATCCACCTCGCCGATGATCGGCGGACTCTGACGGTTCGCGAGATCGACCACCACCAGGCCGCCCTCGAAATCCGCCACGTAAGCGTGCGTCGGTGACACCGCCACTTTGCGGGCGTCTCCCGGCGTATCCACGCGGCCGAACCGTCGCGGCTGCGCGGGGTCGCTGACATCGAGGGTGTGCAACCCGGCATCGCCGTCGGCGACGCATACGATCCGCCCGGCCAGGGCAACGCCCTGGGCATTGTGCACGAGGTGAGCGGACCCGACCAATTGGGGCTTCTGCGGATCCGAGATATCGAGGACCTTCAGTCCGCCGAATCCGTTCGCCACGTACACGTGATCGCGCGCACCGCAGATGTCGTAGAGCGAACTGCCGATCCCGGTCGGTTCACCGACCAGCCGCGGCGCGAACTGGTCCGTGGACGCGAGTTCTATGACTTGCAGTCCCGAGTAGAGGGCGGCCAGGAAGGCGTGACGACCAAAGACAGTGACGGCGATGGCTGATCCCGGCGTGTCCACCTCGGCGATGATCGACGGGCTGTCGGGATCGGAGACGTCGACCACTTGCACGCCGCCATACCCGTCTGTGACGAAGGCCATCCCGCTCCACACCGCCACGTCCTGGGGCTCGTACGGGAAGTCGGCGCTGCCGACGGTCCGCGGATCGGTAGGGTCCTCGACGTTGATCACACGCAGGCCGCCCTCACGATCGACCACGTAAGCGTAGCCGTCATTCACCACGATGCTGCGTGCGTAGCTCGCCGACGAGCGTGGAGCCGGAGATCTCGAAGCCAAGAGCCGCAACCAGCGCTACAGCCCGCCGCACTCCCGACAATCTCACAGCGACGTCCTCCGGCCCCGTTGCGATCCCTCGACACCGGGACACTTCAGATCACCGGAAAAGGGCCTTCAGGGTGCCCCAGGTCGTCGACTCGGTCGGAACGTAGCCATAGGCGAACCACACGACGTAGTCGTACGTGTTGTCGCCGCCAGCCGGAGGCGCGAAGGTCGTCGGGCCGACCCAGAACCAGATCGGCGTGTCGGGCGGGCCCACGATGGTCATGATGGTTTCGTTGCACGGGCCGGCCGTCGCCTGCTGGATGACGCCGACAGACTCGCAGTCCTGGGGACCGAGCTCGAAGATGTAGGTCGGCTGCTCGGCGTCGGCCACGATCTCGATGATGCCTGCCCAACCCCCGGACAGGATGTACCAGTCGGTGTCACGGTACTGGCTGCCCTGGAAGGTGTACCAGCCGCTCACGCCGCAGAGGACGGGAATCAATGCACATCGGCCGTAGCAGGAGCGGAGGTCCTGGAATGGGTAGCCGGGGCTCGTGTTGCAGCCGCCGTTCCAGTTGTCGACGTAGTCCGGGACCAGCGGGGGCTCGCCCTCGGGGTAGCCGATACCCGGACAGGTCAGGACGCACGGCGTGTAGTCCGTGATGTCCAGGACGTAGTCGCCGGAAGCCGTGCCGTAACCGTCGATGATGATGTAATACGTCTGGCCGGCGGTCAGGGTGACGTTCTCCAGCTTCGAGGAGTACGTGAAGCAGGGAGCCGCGAAGTAGAAGTCGTCATTACAGGCGACCAGCGACAGCGACGAGGTGTACACGTACAACTTCGTGTCGAAGCTGGAGTAGCACAGGTCGATGTCGACAGAGATGGTCGCCGCGGGCGTGATCTCGTAAACGACGTCCGGAGCGGTGCTGCTGCTGTACGGGCAGATCTCGTCGTAGTCGTTGTTGTAGCCGGCCGTGGTGCCGCCGTTGCTGTAGGGCAGCGCCGGGATGACGGTCGCGTTCAGAACGATGTCGCCGCCCTGACGCTCGGGATTCGGGATGTTCTCGGGGTAGGTGTCGACCGGTTTGACCGGCGCCTGGTTGCCGAGATCGTAGGCCGCCGCAACCCCGACGATCCCCAGCGCCAACGCGATCGTGATCAATGTTCTCATGGACGCCCTCCTCTCGCTATCGGATCGGCTGGCTGTTCGCTAACGGTTCCCCGTCCCGGCGATGGGCAGATTGTAGCACAAGCCGACCGCGCCTTTTCAACGAAAACCTGGAGGTTCGCCACGTGGCGTGACGGGGATAAAATGTTATGATTCTTATCCGATATAACCCAGGCCAAGGAAGGTCCGCCATGCCGATGACCCGCCCGCTGCTCACCGGCATCCTGCTGCTGACCCTCGCCTCCGCCGCCCGCGCCGAGTGGCGGCAGCTCAATGGCCCTGACGCCGCGGTCGCGACGTGCATGGTGATGCACGACGGCGTGCTGCTCGTCGGCAGCCACGAGTCGGACGCGGGCGACGTCTTCCGCTCGACCGACGGCGGCGTCGTCTGGCACAACGCGCACATCCCGACGAACGGCGCGAACGCGCTACTCTCGCATCCGAGCGGCATCTACCTCGGCACCTACATCGACGGCCTCTACCGCTCGACCGACGGCGGCCTGACCTGGCAGCCGGTCGGCGGCGGCTTCCCGCCGAGTGCCGATGTCGAGGCGCTCGCCGCGAGCGGCAGCGCGATCTTCGTCGCGAGCGGCCAGTTCGGCAACGCCGGCATCTATGCCTCCCTCGACGACGGACAGACCTGGGGCCCGCTCGATAACGCCCCGAACATCAGCGTCGTCAGCCTGCTGACCGCCGGCGCCACGGTTCTGGCCGGCACTGGCGGCGCCGGCCTGCATCGCTCGCCGGACCACGGCGCCACCTGGACGCCATGCGCGGGCATCCCGGCTAACGCGGCGGTCTCCGCTCTCGGCGCCGACGGGACGACGCTTTATGCGGGGCTGAGCGTCGTCGTGAATCCGGCCGCCAACGGCATCTATTGCTCCACGAATGACGGCGCCTCCTGGACCAAGGTCAGCGTCGATCTGCCAGGCGCGCCACTGCTCGTTATCCGCGCCATCGCCCCGCGCGACGGCGCCCTGCTCGCCGGCCTCGGCGGCAGCGGCGCCCACGGCCTCTACCGGTCCGTCGACGGCGGCGTCCACTGGACCGAGATCTCCGCCACCATGCCCGTCGACGACGAGGTCCTCTCCCTCATCGCCACCGAGGACGACCTCCTCGTCGGCTTCGACCAGGGCGTCTACCGCACCGCCGACCTCGGCGCCACCTGGCAGTTCGCCGGCCAGGGCACCGCCGCGATCCGCGGCACCGGTGCGCTGTGGCGCCACGAGGGTTCGCTGGTCGTCAGCCTGCAAGCCGCGGGCGGCCTGGGCATGGGCGTCCGCGTGACGGACGACGCCGGCGCGACGTGGCAAGCCGCGACCGGCATCGCGATGAACACCTCGCCGGTGGCCTTCGCCGAGCAGGACGGCGTTCTCTTCGCCGCGGTGTACGGCCTCGATCGCGGCGTCTTACGCTCGCCGGACGGCGGCCTGACCTGGACCGACGCCTCGGTCGGTCTGCCCAGCAACATCCTGCTGCGCGCCCTGCTCGCGCACGACGGCGTGTTGCTCGCAGGCGCCTGGGACGGCCTCTTCCGCTCGACCGACGGCCAGACGTGGACCCAGGTGCCGGGCGTCCCCAACGTCCAATCCCTCGGCGTCTTCGACGGCGCCCTCTACGCCGGCCTCGGCGACGGCGGCGTGCGCCGCTCCACCGACGGCGGCCTCACCTGGCCCCCAGTCAGCGCGGGTCTGCCGGCGGGCAACGGCGTGACCAGCTTCGCGGTTCACGACGGCGCGCTGTACGCCGGCGTCTGGATCGGCGGCGTGTATCGTTTCGACGGCGTCTCGTGGTCGCGCGTCGGCCTGCCGAACGCCTTCGTCGAGGACCTGCACGAGGTCCGAGGCGTGCTGGTCGCCGCGGAGTTCGACCAGGTGATCAGCGTCTCCACCGACGGCACCACCTGGGCGCCGCTCACCGCCGGCTTCGCGGGCGAGTACGTCCGCCACCTCGCCGACGACGGCGTCCGGCTCTACGCCGGGACTCACGGCCACGGCATCTGGGCGCTGCCGCTGGACGAACTGCCGGGCGGCCTCACCGACGTGCCGACCGCCGCCGCCGACGACGTGCGCGTCGTCCCGAATCCCTTCAACCCGCGCACGGAGGTCCGCTTCGACCTGCCCGCCGACGGCGTGGTCACCGTAGCGGTGTATGACGTGGCGGGGCGGCGAGTGCGTTCGCTCGTCCACGAGGAATGCGCCGCCGGACCGGTCGTCCTCACCTGGGACGGCCAGGACGACGCCGGCCGCGGCCTGCCCTCGGGCGCGTACCTGGTGCGCGTCGAGCACGCCGGCGCCACGACGTCGCGCGCCGTCACCCTCGTGCGCTAGGCGCCGGGCTTCTCGACCAGGTAGGCGATTCTCGACAGGCGTCGCTGGCTGGTGAGGTCGTGCACGGTCGCGAAGAAGCGCTGCAGACCCGCGAAGCGTTCCTCGCCCTCGAGGGGCAGCAGACGTTCCCGATGCGTCTCTCGCGCCCGATGCCAGCGGCCTGCCACCAGGGCGGCGTTGGCCGTGACATCCTCCTGCTGGACGAGCCGGAAGCCCGCCTGCGCGATGAGCCGATCGTTGACGCCGGGCGGCGCGAACAGGAAGACGCCGATGGAACTGCGGCGCGCCAGCTCGTCGTTGGTCACCGCGCCGGTGATGACCACCGGATCGGTGAACAGCGCCCGCCGACCCGGGCGCAGGACGCGCCACCATTCCCGCAGCACGGCAAGCCGATCGGGAAAGTGGTTCATCGAGTCGATGCACAGGAGCGCATCGAAGGCGCCCTCGTCGAAGGGCAACCCGGCGGTGGCGTCCGCGACGCGGAACTGGACGCGTGCTCCTTCGCCCGCCCTGGCGGCCATCGCCGCGGCCGTGGCCACGCCGCTCGCGTTGCTGTCGATGCCCGTCACCCGGCAACCCGCCGCGCGCGCGAGATAGAGCGCGGGGCCGCCGGACCCGCTGGCGATCTCGAGCACGTGGTGGCCGGAGGCGAGATCGAGCCAGGACAGGAAGCGGTCGTACTCGTCCACCGTCGTCCAGCTGTTCTGGCCGATGTCGGCGCCGAAGGTCTCGCGCCGGACGGCCGCCAGGACCGGGTCGGTGAAGTGGCTGTAGGTGCTGTCGAAGAGATCGATGCGGTCAGTCATAGAGCGCCTTCAGCGTGCTCCAGGTCGTCGCTTCGGTCGCGACTCCGGCTTCTAGGCCCGTGAACCAGACGACATAGTCGTACTCGTCGTCTCCGCCGGGCGGCGCCACGAAGGTCGTCGGACCGAGCCAGAACCACACGGGAGCGCCGGGAGCGTAGCCGGAGATGGTCATGGAGGCCTCGGCGCAGTCGCCGGCGATCACATGCTGGACGACACCGACGGCGTCGCAATCCTGCGGGCCCAGTTCGAAGACGTCGGACGCGAACTCGGCGTCGGCCGTGACCTCGATGCTGCCGCCCTGGCCCATGGTCAGGAGAAACCAGTCAGTGTCGCGGCGCTGGTCGCCATCGAAGAGGAACCAGCCACTCACGCCACAGAGGATCGCCTCGCCGGCGCTGTTGCCGTTGATGCTCTGGAACGGATTTTCGGGATCGGTATTGCAGCCGCCGTTCCAGTTGTCGACGTAGTCGTCGACGAGCTGGGGTTCCCCCTCAGCATAGCCTCCGGCCGGGCAATCCAGAATGCATGGTACGTATTCGGAGACGTTCAGGATGTAATAGCCGGACGCCTCGCCGTATCCATCGACGATGATGTCATAGCTCATGCCCGCAGCGAAGGTGACGTTCTCCAGCTTGGACACATACATGCCACACGGGGGCCCGAAGTAGAAGTCGTCGTTGCAGGCGATCAGATGCATCTGGTCGTCGTAGACGAACACTTTGGTGTCGTAGTTCGACCCGCAGAGATCGATGTCCACGGCCACGGTCCCCACGGCCGTGTAACGGTAGACGACGTCCGGAGCTATCGCCCAGGCCGGGCAGATTTCTTCGTAGTCGTCGTGGTAACCGATGGTGCTGCCCATGTCGACGTACGGCAGGGCCGGAATGACGGTCGCCGTCTCGATGGTGTCGCCCCCCTGGCGCCCGGGAGCGGGAACGGTGAGCGCGTAGGTGGCCGGAGCCTTCACCGGGGCGTGGTTGCCGAAGTCGAGGCCGGCGGCGGCACTCGCGAAGCCAAGACAAAGAACGGAGACGACAATGGCACGCATGGCATCCCTCCTCCCCCGAGGATACCAGATCACCCCACCCAGATCAACGTCGCCACCGCCGTCAATAGGGGCGCAGCGAGTTCTTCAGTCGTTCGCCACCAGCGAGTTGAAGCGAGCAAGGATGATCTCTAGGCGGCCAATCGCGTCTCCCTGGCCTGGGATCATTCCGGGCAAGCTGTCGAGAAAACCTCGCGCGCCGACCATCTCGGCGAGTTCCGAGCGGACCCAAGAGCGCAACTCCACAGGAGCTACGGCCAGCTCGGCGAGTAACTCAGGTCGTCCATCGACCACCGCGACGATGTCTTCGAAATCCCGGCTGGCGAGGTAGTCGCCTCCACCTCGATCTCGGAACGCCACGATTTTCGTCGCGAGGAAGCACGGCGCGGTGGCATGCCGCAATGCGCGGCCGCTGGGCAAAACGACCATGGATGCTGTCGCCGCGGCCAGTGAATACCAGCGATTCCCAAATCCCAGGACTCGCGGATCTGTCGGCAGGAGATCAACGATGATGGTCGCTTTACGAAACCGACAGAGGGGATCGTCCGGATCCGCACCCTGATGAAAGCCCAGGGTCCTCACGGCCTTACTGAGTCGATCGTATGCGCTGTTGGTGGTCACCTCGACGATCAGGTCGACATCGACAGTCGCGCGCGGCGGCGGCGCCGCAGGATCCGTGATCAGTAGCGGCGTCAGGCATCCCCCTACGAGGACCAGACGATCGGCCAGGCTGCCCAGCTCGGCCAACGCCGTTTCAAGAAGCTCAATCACCGGTTGACGAGGTTCAAGCATCCTGACCGAACATGATCTGGAGACGGCTTGCCGCGGCCTCGCGCCCCCGCGGCGACGACTGCCGCAAGACATCGACCAAAGCTAAATAGAGATGGAACCGCGGTGCACCCTGGACGGCTTCCGGAGCGCGGCGGAAAAGCGGTGCCAGGGAGTACCCTCGGTACGTCCCCTGAGCCCATGGCCACACCGCCACCGGCGATCCGTCCTCGGCGATCACGTTCTCCAACCCCGGAGTTGCGAAGCCTGTGACCACCCCGCGCGTCAACCCTCCGACTTGGGCCGGGAAGGCATAACGGATGCCGTGAATCAGAAACTCAAGAATTGCTGCGGCGATGGGCTGCGGATTGCTTTCTGCACCTAATGCCGGTCGCATCAGTCCGCACTGGATCGCGCGCTTGACGGCGGCGTTCGACTCGGACGGGCTCATCAGCAACGATTCCGACAGGCCCGCATATATCCATTTCTCCCGCCGCAGGGAAAGGATCTTCAGGACGACGAAGATGTCATGTGGCTTCAGATTCATAGCCAAACGATATTCACATATCGCGAATGCCGCAAGAGAAATCTATGTAACTTATTAATTTATATTATGGTACGGTATTCGCGAATAGCGTATGGCGTCACCCCACCCAGATCAACGTCGCCACCGCCGTCAGCAGGGTGATCAGCAGGCTGATCACCGTCGTCGTCCTCAGTACCTTGCCCTCCTCGCCGATGCGGTCGATGATCGCCGCCGCGTTCTGCAGCTTCGCCGGCGAGACCACCGAGGCCAGCCCGCCGCCCACGCCGCTCGCGGCCGCGAGCAGCAAGCCGACCTTGGCGGGATGGCCGAGCGCCTTCGCCGTCTCGATGTGGAAGCGGCTCAGCATGGCGATGGCGCTGGTCTCCGAGCCCGAGATGAAGCCCGCGAGCAGGCCGAGGTAGGGCGCCGCGAGTCCGTACAGGCTGCCGAAGGTCGCCGCCGCCGCCGTCGCGAGCACCTGCACCATGTTGTTGGCGGGGTTGGGCGCCCAGGCGCCGGCAACCACCGTCTTGCCGCTGTGGTCGATGACGTAGGCGATGGCAAAGAACACGGCCGCGGCGAAAGCCGGCCGCGGCGCGCGCTTCCAGGTGCGCGCGAGCACGCTGCGCCACTGGACGGTTGTCGGCTTGAAGAACGCCGCCGAGACCAGCGTCGCCACCAGCACCCAGGTATAGGCCTGCCAGAGCACGCGCGTCGGGATCGGCTTGCCCGGGATGACCGGGACCGCCAGCGGCAGCTGCTTGAAGAAGAGCTCGAAGAACGGCAGCGCCTTCAGGTTCACCAACGTCGCGAAGACCAGCAGCAGCAGCCAGGGGCTCGCCGCCTTCACCAGCCGCATGGACGACTTCGCCTGCAGGTCCTCGGCCGTGAGCGCGCCCTCGGCGTACACGGGCAGGCGCCGCAGCTTCAGCGTGATCGACAGCAGCAGGATGATCGCCGCCCCCGCGACCACGCCCGTCAGCGGCACCAGGTCGGCGGTAGCCATCAGCCAGCAGCAGCCGCCGGCGACCAGGCCGGTGAGGAGGGCCGGGATCAGGCCGCGCAACATCATCCGCCAGCGCCCGACGATCCAGAACATGCCCAGCGCGATGCAGGTGGTGACCAGCGGCATGAAGCGCGCGAAGAGCAGGCCCGTGTCCTGGAGCGTGAGCGTGAGGCCCGCGTCCTTCACCAGCGGCCCGAGCACGTCGGTGTAGACGACGGCGGGGATGGCGAGCAGGGCGTAGGTGCAGAGGGAGTCGTACCCGATGGCGGGCAGCGCGATGGCGACGTAGCTCGAGTAGCCCAGCGCGATCATGATCGGCGGCAAGATGGAGACCGGCGTCGCCCCGAGGGCCGTCACCAGGGTGCCGAAGCCCACGTTGATCATCAGGATCTGCGCCACGCGGTCCTGCGGCGAGACCGACTTCATCGCCAGCACGATCCGCTTCACCGCGCCGACTTCCATCATGAAGGTCATCTGGAAGATGCTCGCCGCCACCATCAGGCTGATGGGAAACGACGCCACCACCCCCGCGAGCGACGCCCGCAGCGCCACCACCGGCGCCGTGTGGAAGGCCACGATCGCGATCGCCACGGTCACCACCCAGCCGACCAGGCCGGCGATGTCGGCCGGCGTCCGCTTGAGGATCAGCAGCAGGAAGATGACCAGCACGGGCAGAATGGCGAGGAAAACCATCGGGGCCTCCGGGGGGCTGGGGTCCGCCGCGAATGATGATCCGCCGGCCGGTCCCGCACAAGCGGCATAAACACATCGCCGGTCGCCGGCGTATTCTGTGTCGGGTCCAGACAGAAGGGGTCGTGATGGAAGTGCTGGCCAAGGCCGCCCGCGACGGAGACCGGGACGCGTTCCGGCAACTGGTGGGCCAACTGAGCCGTCCGCTGATCGCCGCGGCCTACCGCTACACCGGCGACTGGGACGACGCCCGCGACCTCGCCCAGGAGACCTGGCTGCGCGTCTGGCGGCACCTCCCCACGTACGACGTCCGGCGGCCCTTCCGTCCCTGGGTCTTCGCGATCCACCGCAACGTCTGCCTGTCTCACCTCCGCCACCGGTCGCGCCATCCGGAGGTCGCGACCTCCGCCGAGGACCTCGTGCGCCTGGCTCCCGCCGTCGACCCCGAGACCCTGGACGACACCGCCTTCGCCGACCGCCTGCGCCAGGCCCTGCCGGCCCTCAGCCCCGCCCAGCGCGAGGTCTTCGTGCGCGTCGATCTCGAGCAGGGCGATCAGGGCGAGGTCGCGCGCGATCTCGGCATGCAGCCGACCACCCTCAGGACCACCCTTCACTTCGCGCGGCAGCGCCTGGCGCGCCTGCTCGCCGCGGATCGGGAGTGACCATGGATCACCCGCAGAACTGCCGCTGCCCCGAGTGCGCCCTCGCGCGCCGGCTGGCCGCGTGGACACCCGAGAAGCTAGAGGCCGCGGTGCCGGACCACCTGGTCGACGGTCTGTGGGACCGGCTCGCACCCGAGCTGGAACCGCGCCGGACCGCGTTGCCCGCGCCGCGGCGCTGGTGGCGGCGCGCCGCGCCCGCGTGGGCGGCCGCGTTGCTGTTGCTCGCCGTGAACGTGACCCTGGTGCAACAGGTGCAGACGCTGAAGCGGCAGGCGACGCGACCGTCGCCCGACGCGACGCTCGTGGGCGGACTGTCGTCCCTGGCCCGTCCGCTGCCCGCCGGCTGGCGGGAATGCACGGTGAGCGAGGTGGTGGCGTGGCTGGCCGCCGTGCCGCCGCAGACCACCGTGCTCGACCCGCAGCAGACCCGCGCGCTCGGCGTCCCGGCGCGCCTGCGCGGCCTCCGCGTCGACGACGGGCTGCAGGCCGGAGAAGCGCTCACCCTCGCGTACGCCTTCGATCTCCCGGACGACACCACCATCGCGACCTTGCTGTCGCGGAAAGGGAGCTGGACATGGAACCGATCCTGAATCGCCGAGGCGTCGTGCTGATGACGCTGCTCGCCTCGCTCGTCCTCGCGGGCTGCCAGCGGATGGTCGCCGAGTCGGTGGTGAACGCCGACGGCGGCGGCCGTCGGACCCTGACCCTCATCCTGGACGAGGAGCCGCCGGCCGCCGATCCCGGCGTCTACATGGGCGTGACGACGGCGCGCGGCTGGCAGCCGAGCGTCACCGAGGAGACCGACGAGAACGGCAAGCTCCGCCGCCTGCCCACCCACCGCCGCGAGTCCCGCGTGAACCGCCTCGCCGACTGGGCCGCCGTGTCGGGCGACCTGCGCGTGCTCGCCGCGGCGCCGGGCAAGCCGCACGCCGACCTCCACCTCGCCAACCAGGTGAGCGTGGAACTCGGCCAGGGCACCTACACCTACCGCGAGACCTTCGCCTGGGACGGGGTCATGGACGTGCTCGTGGCCTTCGTCGCCGATCGCTACCGCGACCAGGCCGCCGCCGCCTATCCCCGGCTGAACGCGACCCAGCTCGCCGAACTGCACGGCCTCGCCCGGGGCGTGTGCACCATGGGCGCGCGCGCGGCCTCCGGTCTCGAGTTCGACGAGACGCTGGCCATCGACACGCTCGCCGCGTTGAGCCACGACGCGATCGGCGAGGACCCCGTCCGCCTGCGCGAGCTCGCCGCGAGCGCCATCCACGACGAGGACAAGGCCGTCGAGGCCTACATCGAGCGCGAGCTGCCCGGCTACTCCCTGGCCGGCACCACGACCCTCGAGCTGAGCGTCGTCCTGCCCGGTCGCGTCGTGGAGACCAACGGGAAGATCGGCGACGACGGCGTCGTCACCTGGAGTTTCCAGCTCGGCGACCCGCTGGTCGGGCCGCGCGAGTGCTGGGCCCGGTCGGAGGTCCGCAAGTGACCGGCGGCGCCGGCGCGATGGCGCGCCGGCGCGCCGCCGTCTATTCCCCGACGATCCCCGCCACCGCGGCCCGGCTCAGCGGATGATAGCTCTCGCGCACCTGGGCGAAGACTTCGCGCGCGAAGGCGGCCGTCTCGGGCGTGTTCATCAACGCCTTGTACAGCGGCTTGAGGTACTTCATGCGGCCGATCGCGCTGAGCACCTCGCGCACCCGCGGCAGCGCCGGCAGATAGGCCGAGGTCGCCGCGATGGTGAGCCACTCGACCAGGACCTCGTAGTTGCCCCGGGCCGTGAGGCCGAAGGTCTCGTCGAGCCAGCGGCAGTCGCGCACGTCCATCGGCCGCGGCAGACCCTGCAGGTAGAGCTGCCACTCCTCCGGCGACCACGAGGCGCCCACCGAGACGTCGGGACGACTCCCCACGGCCCACCCCGCGGCCAGCGTCCGCACCTGCTCGACGCGCGCCGAGGTCACGGGAATCTCGTTCGCGGGCATGTCGGGCTCCTCGACCCAGCGTGGACCGTCGATCTGGGCATAGACGCCCGGCAGTTCGCGTTCGAGGAAGGCGAGGAATTCGTCCGTGGTGATCGACTGGAAGCGGAAGGTGCCCATGTAGGTGCGCAGGAAGGCGTCGAAACGCTCGCGGCCGACGGCGCGCTCGAGCAGGATCACGAACTGGGCGCCCTTCTCGTACGGCACCAGCGAGAAGACCTCGTCGGGGTCGATGCCGTCGAGGTCGCCGCGCAGACGGGTGTACGGCGAGCCGGGCCCGAAGCCGTCGAGATGCACCTGCAGGCCGTTGCGACGGATCACGGCCTGCAGATCGGCGTATTCGCGGCCGTAGAGCTCCTCGAGGATGCGGCGCTCGGCGTAGACGGTGAAGCCCTCGTTGAGCCAGAAGTCGTTCATGGTGGCGTTGGTCACCAGGTTGCCGGTCCAGCTATGGGCCAGCTCGTGGGCCACCACGTTCACCTGCGACCGGTCCCCGGCCAGGAGGGTCGGCGTGAGGAACGTCAGGCGCGGATTCTCCATGCCACCGTACGGGAACGCGGGCGGCATGAGGAGCATGTCGAAGCGGTCCCAGTCGTAGGGGCCGAAGAGCCGCTCGGCCGTGGCGATCATCTTCTCGACCTCGGCGAACTCCCAGGCGGCCTTCTCGACCGTCTCGGGCTCGGCATAGACGCACGAGCGCGGACCGAGGTCGCGCGCGTCGAGGTTGCCGACGGCGAGGGCCAGCAGGTAGGTCGGGATGGGCTGCGGCATGGCGAAGCGCCAGGTGGTGCGTCCGTCGGCCGCCGGCTGGTCGCCGAGGGAGGCCGCGGACATCACCGCGCGCAGGGGCGCCTTGACAGTGATGGCGGCGTCGTAGCTGACCCGGTGACGCGGCGTGTCCTGGCAGGGCACGATGGTCCGCGCGTGGATCGCCTGGCACTGGCTGAACATGAACGGGTGCGTGCCACCCGCCGTCTGCGGCGGCTCGAGCCAGCCCAGGGCCAGGGCGCCCGGCGACGTGCGGTAGGTGATCTCGATGGCCGACGTGCCGGCCGGCAGGTCCAGGCGCAGGCGGTCGCCGCGGATCTTGTCGGACTCGGCGATCGACCAGGGAATCGCGCGGCCGTCCTCGGTCTGCACGCTTGAGATCTCGAGGTCCCGGCCGTCGAGGTCGAGCGGACCGCCGCCCGGCTCCGACAGGTGGATGCGCACGCGGCCACCGAGGGTCCGGCCGGCGAAATCCACATCCAGGACGAGGTCGAGGTGGCGCTGGCGCGGCTGGTCGCCGTCGCACCACGAGTGCGGATCGAAGCGGTTCATCGGGCCCATCCTTGCCATTGGTGCCGGCGCGAAGGCGGCGGCGGGGCCGCCGGGCTGGTCCGCCCAGTTTACCCCGCCGCCGCCGGTTCGCCAGCCCCTATTGATACAGGGCCTTGAGATTCGACCAGGTGGTAGCCTCGGTGGCCACCTGGCCGTCCTGGAGGCCGTCCCACCAGAGCACATAATCGAACTCGTGCCCCACGAATCCGAACGGGGGCGTGAACACCGTCGCTCCGGCCCAGATCCAGGCCGTCGCGCCGGGATCTCCGGTGACGGTCATGGCCTGCGGGGCGCATGGTCCGAGGGTCCGTTGCTGCACGACATCCACCTGGGCGCAATCGTGCGGTCCGAGTTCGAACAGGTAGAGCGGGTACTCGGCATCGCCGAGAATCTCGATGACGCCGCCGTCGCCGAAGGTCGCGAGATACCAGTCGGTGTCGCGGTAAGGTCCGCCCTCATGGGTGAACCAGCCCCCCGTGGCGCACAGGACCAGCTCGCCATCGCCCTGGCCCCAGACCTCCTGAAAGGTCGACGCGCAGCCGCCGTTGAAGTCGTTGGGCTGGCCGTCCGCGAGCGGCGGCTCTCCTTCGGGCAGGCTGGCCGGCGGACACGTCAACTCACAGGGCGCGACCATGGAGACGTTCAGCTCATAGGCCCCGCAAGCCCCGCCGTAGCCGTCGACGATGATGTAATAGACCTCGCCGCCCGCCAGAGGGACGTTCTCGATGTACGATACCCAGTGCCCGCATACCTCGTCGTAGTAGTAATCGTCGTTGTAGGCGATGCAGTCGAGCTGGGGATCGACCACGAACAGCCTGGTGTCGTAGGCGGAGCCACAGAGATCCACGTTGATCAAGACGTCGGCCGAAGGGGCGAAGCTGTAGACCACGTCCGGGGACCCCGGACTGGGATACGGTCACGGAATGTCGTAGTCGTCCGCATTGTCGCAGGTGGCGCCGCTGTCGACGAAGGGCAACGACGGGATCGGCACCGCCGTCTCGAGGGTCTCGCCGCCCTCGCGATCGAGCGCCGATGGGGCCGAAGGCGCGCGACCGCCGAGGTCCGCCGCGACGCCCGTCGCCGCGACCAGGCCCGCCGTCAGGCAGAGGAAGATCAGGTAGCGCATGCGTCCCTCCTCAATCGTACAGACTCTTCACCGTCGACCACGTCGCGGGCATCACCGTGTCGTCGCCGACGCCGGTAAAGCCGTCGCTGGCGAGGCCGCTCAGCCACAGTACGTAGCCGTACTCCTGGACCTCCAGCCCGGCGGGCGACGCGAAGACGGTGGGCCCGGCCCACAACCACACGGTGGAACCCGGCTCGCCGGTGACGGTCAGCGTCCCCTCCGCGCAGGGGCCGATCATGACCATCTGCAGCACGCCCACGGCGGCGCAGTCCTGGGGCCCGAGTTCGAACAAGTAGGTCGCGTACTCCGCGTCGCCGCGGATCTCGATGACGCCGGTCGGCCCGAACGTCGCGATGAACCAGTCCGTCTCGCGATAGTCGGAACCCTGGAACGTGTACCAGCCCGTACGCGCGCAGAACGTGCGCGTGAAATTGTCGTGGCCCCACAGGGACTGGAACGCCGCGTCGTAGCCGCCGCAGCAGCCGCCGTTGTGCTGATCGATGTATTCCGGGACCAGCGGCGCCTCGCCCTCCAGCGCCGACCCCGGCGGACACATGAGCAGGCAGGGCGGGTCGGCCTCGCGCACGTTCAGGACGTACGCACCGCAGTCGCCGCCATAGCCGTCGACGACGATGTAGTAGGTCATCCGGGCGCCGAGGTCCACGGACTCGATGCACGAGACGTACGACCCGCAGTCGTCGTCGTAGTAGAAATCGTCGTTGCAGGCGATCAGCGAGAGCGCCTCGTCATAGACGTAGACCTTGGTGTCGTAAGCCGAACCGCAGAGGTCCACCTCGACGGCGACGTCGAACGGCGGCGAGTAGCTGTACACCACGTCCGGCGCGACGGAGGTGTTATAGGGACACGCCTCGTCGTAGTCGTCCGCGTTGTCGCAGGTCGCGCCGGTGTCGGTGTACGGCAACGACGGGATCTCCACCGCCGTCTCGGCGGTCTCGCCGCCCTGGCGGTCGTACGCCGGGCGGGTGCGAACGTGAGCGTCGGATTTGGTGTCGGGATAGCGGCAGGGCGATTCGTCGGCCGCGGCGAGCGTGGCCACCAGCAGGCAGGCAAGAACACCGAGGCATGCGAGAGCACGCATGGCAATCCTCCTTCGGCTCGGGGGGCCGGAGGATTGTACCACACTGAGGTGGAGTTTTCAAAATAAACCCAAGGGCCCGCGAGTCGCCCCGCGGGCCCCGTCCTCGAGATGTCGCGAACAGACTACCGGAACATCGACTTGATGGTGCCCCAGGTTTCCTGCTCGGTGCTCACGCCGCCGCAGTCGAGGCCGCCGCAGTTCTGGCCGAAGTACCACGTGCCGAGGGCGGCATCGCAGTCGGACTCGGTCAGCATCTGGCAGTTGCCGTCGGGCAGGCAGCAGCCCCACAGCGTCTCGCCGCCGCAGGTCACGGTGTACAGACGACGGACGAACTCCATCGAATCGGGGTCGCCGCCGGCCGCGTTCAGGTGGGCGCAGAGGTCGTTGACGACGTTGCCGTCGCCGATGCCCACGATGCACGGGATCGCCGTGCCGTTGCTGACGATGTACGGACCCGGCGCCGCCGTGCTCTCGGGGTACGCCAGCGGCACGCCCGCCGACGTGCTCCACGTCGCCGTGTAGGCGTAGCAGATGTGGTCCAGACCGTCGGTCAGAGGATCCGCCACGCCGAGCGGGCCGTTGCAGTGGGCGCAGCCGGCGTCCCAGGCGCCCGGCTCGTAGATAATGGGATTGCCGATCGCGGCGAGCAGGTCCTCCATGACGGCCTGGCCGTTGTAGAAGCCATCCCACTCGCCGATCATCACGACGCGGTGGCTGCCCACGGTGAGCCACGTCGAGAGACGCGCCTTCTCGTCCGCGGTGAAGAAGTCCGCCGCGTTGAAGAACCCGGGCATGACGATGAAGACCAGGCTGTAACCGCTCAGGTCGGGCAGCACCGAACCGCCGTCGAGGTCGAAGACGGCGCCCTCGGACTCGAGCAGGGCCTGGATATCATCGTGACCCTCGCCGTCGAAACCGTTGTGGCCGTAGAACCAGAGCACGTCGCCGGCTTGCGCCGCGGTGGCGAGCGACAACGCGCAGCAGAGAACCATCAGCATGAGCTTGCGCATGTCACCGACCTCCCTGCGAGATCATGAAGGAGACGTTCGCGACGTCGACGGTCCGCGCGTCGGTCTGAACCTGGTAGAACTCGTCGACGCGCTTGCCGTCGATCTCCAGCCAGTAGTAGCCGCCCTTGCAATTGCTTTCCAGGACGACGCGTCCGTCCTCGGCGGTGGTGCCCTCGAGCTTGTCGCAGGAGAGGAAGATGGTGATCTGGGCGCCGATGACCGGCTGGCCACGGTCGAGAATCTGCATCTCGACGCGCGTGCCGTCGGCGGCCGCGGCCGCGCCGACGAGGACCAGCATCGCGGCAGCGAGCATGATCATTCGCATGGTGTACCTCCTACGATCCCGCGATGATCGCGGGTCGATTGGATGAACCGAGGTTTCGATCGGACGGGGAGGATAGCATAAGCCCAAGCGATAAACAATTATAGATATCTTTAGTCTTTTGGTACCCTACGCGATTTCCGCAGGGCCGGACCGGCTCAGCGTAGAAGCGCGAGCAACCCGCCGGCCGCGATGGCCGTGCCGATCACGCCGGCGACGTTGGGGCCCATGGCGTGCATGAGCAGGTAATTGTGGGGATCCGTCTCCTGCGCCACGTTATGAGCCACGCGCGCGGCCATGGGCACCGCCGAGACGCCGGCGGCGCCGATGAGGGGGTTGACCGGACTGCCGGGCAGGATGGACATGAGCTTGCCGAGCAGCAGACCGCCGGCGGTCGACAGGGCGAAGGCGACGCAGCCGAGCACCAGGATCTTGAGGGTCGCGACCTGCAGGAAGCTGGGACCGTCCATCGTCACGCCGACACACAATCCCAGCACGATGGTGACCAGGTTGATCAACTCGTTCTGGGCCGAACGGGTCAGCCGCTCCGTGACGCCGCACTCGCGCAGCAGGTTGCCGAACATGAGCAGGCCGATGAGGCTGGTCGCGGCCGGGACGATCAAGGCGCCGAGCACGGTGACGGCGATCGGGAAGATGATGCGGATCCAGCGCGGAACGTCGAAGCCGGCCTCCATGCGAATGGCCCGTTCCTTCTTGGTGGTCAGCAGACGCATGATCGGCGGCTGAATCAGGGGCACCAGGGCCATGTAGGAGTAGGCCGACACCGCGATGGCGCCGAGCAGGTGCGGCGCGAGCTTCATGGTCAGGTAGATGGAGGTCGGACCGTCGGCGCCGCCGATGATGCCGATCGAGGCCGCTTCCCGGGGCGTGAACCCGATCTGGGTCGCGACCAGGAAAGTGCCGAACACGCCGAATTGCGCGGCCGCGCCGAGCAGGAAGGTCTTCGGGTTGGAGAGCAGCGGCCCGAAGTCGGTCAGGGCGCCCAGACCCAGGAAGATCAGGGGCGGGAAGATCTCCAGCTCGAGACCCTTGAACAGGTAGTGGAACAGTCCGCCGGGCATGACGCCCTCGGGACCGGCCATCAGGCCGGCCAGCGGCAGGTTCGCCATCAGGGCACCGAAGCCGATCGGCACCAGCAGGAGCGGTTCGAAGCCCTTGTGGATGGCGAGCCAGAGCAACACGCACGCCACGATGAGCATGACGATCTGCTGCCAGGCGATGTGCCCGATGCCCATGCTGTTCCAGATGATGTCCACGATCAGGCTCCCGCGCGGTAACGGATCAGACAGGTGCCGACCTGGACGCTGTCACCCGGGTTGACGCACACCTCGGCCACGTCGCCGCTGCGCGGCGCGTAGATGTAGGTGTCCATCTTCATGGCGTCGAGCATCACCACGGGGGTCTTCTCCTCGACGTGGGTGCCGGCCTGGACGAACACCTTCTGGACCGTGCCGGCGATGGGCGCCAGGATGGTGTCCGGATCCACCTTGCCCGTCGCCTTGGCGGCGGACGGCGCCGGCGCGGACACGGGCGCCGCCGGCGGCGGCGTCTCCACGCTCTTGCGACGACTGCTCGGCGGCGGCGGCAGCGCCGACGGCATGTTCGAACCGGTCACGTACTGCTCGTCGTCCTCGAGCACCTCGACGGTGAGGTCGTAGACCTTCCCGTTCAACGTCACGCGCAGCTTCTTCATTTCGGCAACATCCGATGGGAAAGCATGATGTCCATGCGACCCGCGCGCTCCCAGCCCAGGCCGGAACGCTCGGGGTGCACATGGACGCGGTGAATGCGGACCGGAGCGCCGAAGGCGGTGTACGCCGCGGCGGCCAGGACCGCGAGAAGTTCGGGGTCGAATTCAGCTTCCGCCGCGACGGGAGCGCGGCGCGCGGAGCGCTCGCCGAGCGCCCGCAGGAGAAAGATCAGCAGCGCCAGCAGCCCCAGGGCGAGGAACACGAGCGAGAAGGCCAGACCGGCGATGGTGAGCGGACTGTGCGTCATAGCGGGATGTTCCCATGCTTCTTGTGCGGCCGCAGGTCGCGCTTGGTCCGCAGCAGGCCGAGGCGCTCGATCAACAGCCGCCGCGTCCAGGCGGGGCGGATGATGTCGTCAATGTGCAGAGCCTCGGCAGCGCGGTACGGATTCGCATGCTGCTGCCGATACTCGGCGATCTTCTCGGCCAGGAACGCCTTCGGGTCGGCGGCTTCCTTGATCTCCTTGCGATAGAGCACGCGGGCCGCGCCCTCGGGGCCCATGACGGCGATCTCGGCGGTCGGCCAGGCGAGCACGCTCTCGGCGCCGAGGTCCTTCGAGCACATGGCCAGGAAGGCGCCGCCGTAGGCCTTGCGCAGGATCACCGTGAGCTTGGGCACCGTCGTCGCCGAATAGGCGAAGAGCATCTTCGCGCCGTGGCGAATGATGCCGTCGTGCTCCTGGGCGACGCCGGGCAGGAAGCCGGGCACGTCGACCAGGGTGACCAGCGGGATGTTGTAGATGTTGCAGGTGCGGATGAAGCGCGCGCCCTTGTCGGAGGCGTTGATGTCCAGGACGCCGGCCATCACCGACGGCTGGTTGGCGACGATGCCGACCGCGAGCCCGGCCAGTCGGCCGAAACCCACCACCAGGTTGGGCGCGAATTCGCGGTGGACTTCGAGGAACTCGCCGCCGTCGACCAGCCGCCTGATCACGTCGCGCACGTCGTACGCTTGCCGGTGATCCTCCGGGATGATCCAGTCGAGTTCGTCGTCGTCGACGACGCGCTCGTCGAACGGCCGCTCTGGCGGCGCCTCCATGTTGTTCTGCGGCAGATAGGACAGCAGGGACTTGACGATCTGCACCGCTTCCTCGTCGTCCGCGGCGATGAAGTGGGCGTTGCCGGCGATCGCCGCGTGGGCGTGGGCGCCGCCGAGGTCTTCCTCGCTGATGACTTCGCCGGTCGCGGCGCGGATCACCTCGGGGCCGGCGATGAACATGTGGGCCGTCTTGTCGACCATGATCACGAAGTCGGTGAGCGCCGGCGAGTAAGCCGCGCCGCCGGCGCAGGGTCCGGCGATGACCGAGATCTGGGGCACCACGCCGGAAAGCAACGTGTTGTGGTAGAAGATCTTGCCGTACGCCGAGAGAGCGTTGACGCCCTCCTGGATGCGCGCGCCGCCGCCGTCGTTGAACCCGACCACCGGTACGCCGCATTTGAGGGCCGTCGCAAGCATCTCCACGATCTTGGACGCGTGGCCTTCACCCACGGCGCCGCCGCCGACGGTGAAGTCCTGCGAAAACGAGAAGACGGCGCGGCCGGCCACCTCGCCCTTGCCCGTGACGACGCCATCGGCGGGAAACTCCCGTCCGGCAAGTTCCGGGCAGCGGTGCTTCACCCAGAGGCCAAACTCGACGAAGGAGTCCTCGTCGAAGAGCAGCGAGAGCCGCTCGCGCGCCGTGAGCTTGCCTTGTTCGTGCTGGCGCTCGATCCGGTCCTCGCCCCCTCCACCCTGGAGGTTCACGCGCCGCGCATCGAGATCCTCGAAACGTCGCCTGGACATCATCTGTGTCACCTTCTGTATCGTCGCCGGCCCTGAAGTGGGTCCTGACGATCCGCCGGCGGGGCGAGGCCGCCTGGCCTCACGTCGCGGTGTCGGGGTCAACGATAGGCGGCGCCGGTGGGAAGTCAAGATCCAGCCGCCCGGCGTTCTTCCGGAACACAGGACTTAGTCTCTTATTCACAATAGGTTACACGAGTGATCCCGTATGCGGCCGATGCCCGACGGTTGACGGCGACGGTGCCGCGTGTTCGAATACGACGCTCGAGGGGGGTATCATGCCGAGGATCTTGTTGCTGCTCATCATCCTGGCCGTCTCCCGGCCGGCCACGGCCACCGTGGGCCTGAAGGCCGGTGCGAGCTTCGCGAGCTTGCGGGGCGGTTCGATCGACGAAACGTACGACGCGACTCTGTCACACGGCGATCGGTCCGTGCACCGTTCCGCGGCCCAGACGCGCGCCGGCGTCGTCGTCGGCGCGACGATCGCGACACGGCTCGCGATTGACCTCGAGGTCCGCACTGACGTGCTGTACGTCCAGAAGGGCGCCGATTTCTCGGGCTACTCACGCGATTGGTACCATGGCGAACACTCGTGGGCCGCGTCAATGCGGCTCGACTACCTGGAACTGCCGGTGAGTCTGCGTTTGACGCACCCGATCACCGTGCACGCCCATTTCTTCCTCGAGGCCGGATTCTACGCGGCGGCCCTGCTCGATGCGCGTTACATCAAGGAACTGCCGCCGGCCACCCCGTCGACCGGCCTCTGGGACGAGATCGAGGACGGCGACTTCGGCGGGATCCTGGGCGCCGGCCTGGAGGGGCGATTCCAGGGCCGGCGATACGCCCTCGAACTGCGCTACACGCCGGGATTCGTGGAGATCCAGTCCGGCACCGACGCCATCAGGAACACGGGCCTCGCGCTCACGGCGACGATGACGCTGTAGCCTCGAACACCACCTCTCCCGTGACGACGCTCTGCCCGGGCACCGCGTGATAGCGCGCCCATTCGACGCGCTCGTCCCGCACCACCGCCGTGAGACGGAATCGCGACTCGCCGCCCGGCGGCAGCAGGCGCACGTCCTCGTCGAGGTCCCACGATTCCGCTTCCTCGCCCTCGTCGTCGGCGAGCAGCTGGTGACCGCTGCCGGGAGCGTCGAGGCGATAGTAGAACCAGCGGTAGTTCCCCTGCTCGACGAGGTCGCGCGCGAGGTCGTACGGGGACGTGTAGGACTCGGGCGCGAAGCGCACCCGCGCGAAGTACGTCCGGCCGGGATCGACGACGACATGGGCCTCGCCGTGCGCGTTGAACTCGTGCCAGGTGATCTCCTCCGCATGGTCTGCGAGTTGATCGAGATCGAGGTCGACGATGGGCACCGAGCCGACGACGAAGCGGTCGATCGCGGCGTTCGCGTTTGCGTTCGAGCTGCCGAGCCGGCGACTGTGCCGCACCGTGAGGTTGCGCGTAACGTCCACGGTCAGGCCGTCGACGAGCGTCGCGCGCAGACGGAGCTGGACGGCGAAGACGTCGGCGAGGCGCTGGACGGCCGCGGCCTGCTCGGAAGGCATGGCGGCGAGATCGTCGCCGGTGAGGTCGGCCAGGTAGGCGGCGACGGCGTCCTTGGCCGGCGGCAGGCCGAGCGCCGTGGTCAACGCGACCATGACCTCGTCGGTCAACACCGCGGGGATCGCCGACGACCACAGCAACGCCGAGTCGGGCACGGTGTAGGTGAACGACTGCACGGCGAACCCCTGCGCGTCGGCGGTCGGCGCCGGCAGCCCCGCGAGGACGACGTGCCGGCGCTCGGTCTCGTCGGCCTCGTACAGCCCCTCGTCGTAGTCCAGAACCACGCGCCAGGACGGATCCACGGCGGCGGGCCGGAGCGCGTGGTAGCGCAGGGTCACGGTGACGGTCTCGCCGGGCGCGGCCTCCGGCGGCTCGCACACCACCGCGTAGGGGCGGAGCTTGTCCTCGAGGCCGAGATGCATCTCCTCATCCGGGAAGCCCTCGCCGCAACCGCAGAACAGGGCGAGCATCGCCGCGACGGCGGTGACAGCGAGCAGGCGCGGGATCGTCGTCATGGCGTCCTCCTAGTATTCCACGCGCAGGCCGAGGGCCGGCATGAAGATCCAGCCGTACTCGTCGCGCTTGGAGTAGTCGTAATTGTAGGTGTAGCCCTCGGGGCTGTTGTAGACGAAGTAGTTGGCGTTCTGCAGGTCGAGGTACACCGACCACAGCGAGCGCTCCTTGACCCAGGTCTTGTCCACCCGCAGGTCGACGCGAACGTAGGGCGAGACCCGCTCGCTGAAGTAGGCGCCGCCGATGGGCACGTACTCGCCGGTGTCGGCGTCGTACTCGAACTGGTTCGACGTGTAGCTCAGGAGCGGCGTCGTGGGCACGCCCGACACGTACTGCAGGCGCGAGCCGAAGGACCAGTTGTCGCCGAGCTGCCACGACCCCACCGCCTCGAGGTGGTGCGTCTGGTCCATGTCGTGCAAAACCCAGTCGGACGGGTTCCAGTCGTCGCCGAGATCGGGCGCGGGCTTGCGGGCGAACCGGCGCTCGCTGCGGCCGACGCTGTAGGCGAGCCAGCCGAAGAAGCCGCCGTCGCCCTCGTGGCGCAGCAGGAACTCGAGGCCGTACATCCGCGCGTCGGCGTCGGGCACGAAGTTCAGGTCGAGGCTGTCGGTAGGCGCCGGGATGTGGTCCTGCGTGTTGTGATAGCCCTCGCCCTTGAAGAAGAGGCGGTCGCCGAGACGCCACTCGTGGCCGAGGGTGGCCTGGCGCGCCGTGGTGGGCGGCAGGTCGGGATTGCCGTAGACGGGATCGGTCGACTGGCCGGCCGGCTGCGGGTGCTGGTTATAGCTGCCGTAGGAGCCGGTGATTGTCCGTCCGGGGGCATACTGCCAGCGCGCGGAGGTGCGCACGCTGACCTCGTCGTCGTCCAGATGGTCGTAGTGGTCGAAGCGCACGCCGGGAGTGATCAGGACGTTGCGCCATGGACGCAGCTCGACATTCGCGTAGAGACCGCGGTCGCCGAAGTTCAGGCTCTGGCGCGAGGTGGGCCAGCCGGCCACCGTCACGTCATAGGTGTAGGGCGTCCACAGATAGTCCAGACCTGCGGTGGCGGTGACCCAGGGGTTCGCGGCGTACGACAGCTCGTCGCGCAGGCTGTAGAGCGGGCCGTGGCCGTCGTAGTCCATGTAACCGAAGAAATGGCCGCGCTCGCCGGTGCGGCCCGCGGCGACGCGCAGCTGGTTGCGCAGACAGGACGACAGCTGCGCGTCCCAGCCGAGGATGAAGCGGCTGAAGCGCACGTCCATCTCGATGGCGTCGACGGCCTCGTTCACCTCGGGGCTGCCCGCGCGCTCGTCGGGCACGATCATTTCCATGCGGTCCTTCGCCGCGAACGCCGTGAAGAACAGGTGGTGGCCGGCGGCCGGGTTCCAGTCGAGTCGGCCAACCACGTCCCAGTAGTAGGGAGCGATCTGCAGGCTGACGTCGTCCTGGCTCTCGAGAGCGGCCTTGGTGACCTCGCCGATGAAGCTGCGCCGGCCGGTCAGCAGCAACGTCGTGTTCTTCGCAAGCGGGCCCTCGAGGTGGAAGCTGCCGTCGAGCAGGCTCGCGTCGAGGACGGTGTGCCAGCGGTCGGCGCGCCCCGGTCGTCCCTTGACCTCGACGATGCCGCCCACCGCCGCGCCGTAACGGGTGCCGAAGCCGCCGGGGTACATGTCCACGCTCGCGAGCGCGAGCGAGCTGTAGGTCGACTTCAGACCGCCGTAGTGGAAGAGCAGCGGGATGTCGACGCCGTCGAGAAAGAAGCGGGTATCGTAGTTGCCGCTGCCGCGCACCACGATGGCCCCGGGATTGTCCATGGTCGGCCGCGCCACGCCGGGCAGGGCCTGCACGCTCTTGATCACGTCGCCCGCGAACCCCGGGATGCGCTCGACCTCGGTCACGGAGAGGGTCTGACGCGTGACCTGCGTCTCCTCCTCCCGTCCGTAGACCACCACCTCGTACTCGTTGTAGCGGCTGCGCCGCAGCCAGTAGCTCGCGTCGAGCCGCTCGCCCGCGCGCACCGTGTCCTCCACCGCCAGCGCCTCGTAACCCGCGTTGGGAAAGGTCAGGCGCAGACGGCCCGGCGGCAGGGCGCGGAACTCGAAGACGCCGTCGTCGTCCGTGAGGGCAACCAGCCGATCCTCCTCGAGATACTGGCCGGCGAAGGCGCCGATGCGCTGGAGGTACACCGGCCAGGGCACGCCGAGGTCGACGCCGCGGCCGGAATCCGGAAACGACGCCACCACCATCGCACTCGCCAGCGGTGCGCGGGTGCCCATCTCCCGCAGACGCCCGCGGACGTTGACGACGTCGGGAATGCGCCGCGCCTGCTCGTGCAGCGAGAAGGTGTACTCGAACTGCACGTACACCGGCACCGGTTCGCCGTCCGCCAGCGCCGGCGAGAAGACCAGCCGGCGCGCGGCGGCCACCGCGGCGGCGTCGAGGTCGGGCGCGAGGCCGCGCGCCACGGCGACCGAATCGACCGCGCCCTCGGCGGTGACCAGCAGGTCCAGCAAGACGGCGCCCTCGCGGCCTTCACGCAACGCCGCGGCCGGGTAGTCGGCCTCGAAGAAGGTGATCAAAGCCGGAGCGACCTCGGGCGCCGCCACCTCGACGGCGGTCGTCTCGACCTCTCCGGAGGCGGCCGCCGTCGCGAGGGCCAGCGTTCCCGCCAGCAGCGCCATGCTCACGTGTCGTCGATTCATGTTGCTCTACTCCTGGAACTCGAAGCGGATACGGTGGACGATCCACACGGCGACGGGCTCGCCGCCGCGCAGCGCGGGCCGGAAGCGGAACTGGCGGAAGGCGGCGACGGCGAGATCGCGCGAGTCGTGGCCGATGTCCTCGAGGACCTCGACCGCGGCGACGCGGCCGTCGACGTCGATCAGCAGGCGCGCGGTGACGGTGCCGCTCGCGCGCGCGGCGATCAGCGCGGGCGAGTACTCCGGCAACACCCGGTGCACGGGTTCGGGAGCCTGCTCCACGGTGCTGAGTGGGACCAGCGGCCCCGCGAGATCCGCGGCGGTGGCGGTAAGGGTGTCGGCGACGCCGTCGAGCGTGTTGCCGCGCTTGACGACGATGCCCATCCTCGGCGCGCGACCGCCGTCGCCGAGACCCCTGGCGAGGACCTGGCGCACGCCGTAGACGCGGCGGGGCGGCGCGGCGACGGGTGCCGGCTGGACATCGGCCGGCTGGTCGACGGCCTGCGCGAGCATCGCGTCGGGTTCGACCTTCCCGGGTTCGGCCTTCCTGGTCAAGGTTGGCGGCGGTTCGGCAGGCGTCGGCGGCGATGTCGGCACGTAGGCGATGCGGTGCGCCTGGACCGCCGCCGCGATCTCCGCGGGCGTGATCTCCACGGTGAGCAGGAGCAGGCCCAGCGCGGCTGTCCCGGCCAGACAGCCGCCGAGCAGCCGGCCGAGCAGTCGCGCGCGATGGTCCGCCGGGGCCGGGACCTCGTAGGCCGTGAGCAGGCGACGCGTCCGCTCGTTCATGACTCCTCCCTCAGCACCAGGAGCGACAGGTCGTCGCATCCGGCTTCGTGGCAGGTGCGCAGGACACGCTTGAGGAGACGGAAGTCGTGACGACGGTCGCAGTGGATGCTGATCGTCGCCGGCGCGAAGCCACCCGCGGTGAGCGCGGCGTAGAGAGCGTCGACGCGCGGGCCCTCCCCCGCGATTTCGGCCAGGGACACGACAGGCTGGCCCTCGACGTTGATCCCCGTGGTGGTGACCTCGACGCGCAACGCGGGGTGCGCCACCTGGTTGCTCGTGGACGCCGGCAATTCGAGGTCGGAGCTCGGCGTCACGATCTGGCCGTCCACCGAGAAGCTGTGCAGCAGGAAAACCAGCAGGATGGTCATCATGTCCACCAGCGAGGTGAGCGGCACGTTGCTGGCGGGACGGGGCGCCGGTCGCGCCGCGGCAACGACGGAGCCGCTCATCGCGCACCTCCTTCGGCGACGCCGACGTCGGTGAAACCCGCATCGCGGCAACGGTCGAGACAGCGGACGATCTGCGCGCAGGTCACGGCGTCGTCGACGGCGACCACCACCTGGTCCTTGGCGCCGCGGCTGCGTTCGGCCGCGAGCACGGCATCGAGGCCCGTGAGATCCGCCGGCAGGATCGCCAGTTCACGGTCGCCGCGCGCGACCAGCACGCCGTCGGTGCGCAGCGCGATGGTCAGCGGCAGTTCGACCGCCGTGATGGCCTCGCCAGCGCGGTCGCTCGCCGGCAGCGAGAAGGCGTGCGAGGCGACCTGCGTGAACACCGCCATGCTGACCAGGAAGGGGATCAGGATGATGAACATGTTCATCACCGGGGTCACGTCCACGTCGGCCACGCCGGCTTGCTGCGAGGGACGACGCGAGAGCAGGGACGACGCGCGCGCGTTCATGCCTCACCGCCCCACGCTGCCGACGACGGCGGACTCGACCACCTGCTCGCGCGTCTCGAAATAGTTCAGCAGCTTCACCGCGGCGGCGTCGCACTCCTCGGTGCGGCGCGCCTGCAGGCTGACCAGACGACTGTGGGCCAGCAGGCAGGGGATGGCGACGATCAGCCCGAAGGACGTGGTGTTCATGGCCTGCGCGATGCCGGCCGCGAGTACCGACGCCTTCTGCGCCGCGTCCGTCACCGCGAGCGAACTGAACGACTGTTGCAGGCCGAAGATGGTGCCGAGCAGGCCGAGCAGCGTCGAGATGTTGGCGATGGTCGCGAGGTAACCCAGACGCCGGCCGTAGCGGGGAACCTCGCGGATGGCGACCTCCTCGGCGTCGCGCCGGATCGCCTCGACCGACTTGCCGTCGCCGAAGCTCGCGATCGCCCGCGCCAGGATCGCCGCCGCCGGGCTCGGCCTGACCGTGACCGCCTTGCCGGCGCCCGGGACGTCCCCGGTGTTCAGCTTGCGGACCGCGCCGGTGACCAGCGCGTCGGCGTCGTCCCGGCAGGTGGTGAGGTAGAAGTGCAGCCGCTCGGCCGTCAAAGCGACGGCCGCGGCGCCGAGGGCGAGGATGGGCCACATCATGGCCCCTCCGGAGCGGAAGTAACTGGCGACGGATTCGAGCATCGTGAGGCCTCCCGGAGAACGTGGTGCGCTTGGTTCCGGGAGGCGGATTGCAGGGGGCGTGCCGGGCGCCCGCGGCCTCCGGTCTGTACGTCATTTGCATGTATCGCAATGCGTTATGGCGATCAAGGTCGCGAGGAGCAGGACCGGGGATCGGGCCCGGGCGGCCCAGGTGTGACGCGGCGGCACAGCGCGGAGCGGTTCCGCGAGGTTCGCCGGATCCGCGCCAACCTGCTCGTAGTCACGCACGGCGCGGCAAGGTATTCTCTGACCTCGCGACCTCCGGGCGCTCAACCTCTGGTGGTGACATGAGGCGAATCGGAACGACGACGCGTGGGATCTCCATCCTCGCGATCTTTCTGGCGTGCTTGACACAGCCGGGCTGCGATACCGATCGAAAGGGCGATGTCGTCCCGCCCGCCCGGCTCACGTCCGCCCAGCGCGACAGCGTCACGGCGAGCAGCCGGTTGCCGGGGGCCGGGGCGCTGAAGCAGGCGCTCGGCGCCGCGGATTCGGCGGCGGCGCGCGCCGCGAGAGCCGACGCGGAGGCGAAGAAGTGAATGCCTCGAAAGGAGTCCGCGACATGCGATTCGGCTGGATGACGCTGGCGATGACCGTCCTGGCGGCTGGCACGACCGCGGCGGCCGAGCCGGCCTTGAGTCAGCGCGTGATCTACGGCATCGTGGTCAACGGGCAGGACGCGCCCGACGAGGGGCGCATCGTCGTCGAAGTCCGCGGCGGCGTGGTAGCCGTGCGCAACGAACCGGTGGGAGGCTGGCGCGAAGGGGCGCCGCGCGAGACGGCCTACCTCGACTACGATGCGGGCAAAACGTGGCAGACCGCGCGACTGAAGGACGGCGCGCAGTGCACCGTCGAGTCGGCGTTCGCCTCGTTGACGCCGCTGACGGCGACCGAGGAGACGGCGACCATCCTCGGCCGGACCTGCCGCAAGTCGACCTGCGTCATCCGCTCCAACCAGATCGAGGTCTGGCATACCGAGGGCGGCGCGGAACGCGGGTCGCCGTCGCTGGGCATCGTCGCGCCGCAGGGACTGGTCTTGCGCATCGTGCGCAACGGCAACTACGAGATGGTCGCGCGGGCCATCGAACCGATCGCCGACCCCGCCCTGGCCTTGCCCGCGTCGTGGGGCGATCTGGTCGACCTGCCCGAGTACCGCGCCCGCGTCACCGAGAGTTGGATCACGACGGTGCCGGTGTTCGAGCGCGAGGTGATCAACTTCGGCGACGAGTTGCCCCCATCGGCGGCAGACGACCCGACGGCGGCCCGCAGCCCCGTCTACCGCCACGCGGGCGGCACCGTCATCCTACGCCGAGTACGCCTACCCGAGGGCCTCGACGACGCGACCATCATGGCCGAGTTGGTGCAGTACAGCCACGGCGACGCCTACGACCGCACGGGCTCCGTATTCGTGGTCCCCGCCGCGCGCGACGGCGACACGGTGACCTTCCTCGACGCGCTGCGCCGCGGCATCGATGTCGTGCCGGCAATCACGGGGCGCGACGGACGGACCTACCAGGGCATGGCCCTGACCGAGACCTACCAGCCCCCGATCGAGCTGATCCGCTTCATCACCTCCTTCGGCGTGCGCCACTACAACGAGCAGGTGAAGGTGCGCGGGCTCTCCTGGGAGGATTCCACGGTCTACCGCGTGGACGTGACCGACCTGGCCCCCGTCCTGCGCGGCGACGCCTGGGTCGGCGCCTTCATCGGCAACTACGACAAGGGAGGACACGTCGTCAGTCTGTCCCTGCGCTACCACCCCAACCGGCGCGAGGCCGCGCCCGCGGCCGACGCGCCGCCGGCGCCACGGTTCGCCCTGCCGCTGTTCAACACCTGCAACGTCATGGAGATGGCCGGCCAGGAGTACGGGCGGTTCTTCGGCACCGACTCGCTGACGGTCACCTTCGACGTGCCCCCGGGCGCGCGCGACTGCGCACTGCGCTACGTCACGACGGGCCATGGCGGCTGGGAGAACGGCGACGAGTTCGTGCCGAAGGTGAACGAGGTCCAGATCGACGACCGGACTGTGGCGCGTTTCGTCCCCTGGCGCACCGATTGCGGCGCCTACCGCCGCTACAACCCGGCGTCGGGGAACTTCTGGAACGGGATGAGTTCCTCGGATTACAGCCGGTCCGGATGGTGCCCCGGGGCCGCGGTGAGCGCGATGCTGCTGCCGTTGCCCGACCTGACCCCCGGCCGGCACACGGTGCGGGTCGCGATCCCGCTCGGGCCGGCCGAAGGCAACAGCTTCAGCGGCTGGAACGTGTCGGGAGTGCTCGTCGGCGAGCGCTAGTCCTCGAAATCCCCCTGCGGCCCCTTGTCGGTGTTCAACGTCGCCGCGCGGGCCCGCAGCTTCGCCTCGGTCCACTCGGCCGGATCCTCGATCCGGGTCCCCTTCGGACCGAGGTCGTAGGAATCGGCGGCGAGGATCGCCTCGAGGGCCAGCGGCGCCGAGTTCTCGGCGTTGAAGACCTCCGTCAGGAGGTGGTAGACGAACGCCTCCACGCCCTGGACCATGCGGCGGCGGATCTCGCGCGGTTGCGCGAGCAGGTGGTTCTCGAACAAGCGGTTGAGCTTCTTGTAGTCGCCGGGCTTCCAGCCCTTCTCGGTCGCGTAGGCCACCATGGCCGCCCAGGCCTCGTCGCAGACGCCGGCATCGGGAACGCGGATGAAGTTCTTGTTCTCGTCGAGCTGAGCATTGCCGAACTCGTTCACCTTGAGGCCCCAGCAGACCATCTGCAGCGCCGTGGCGACGTTGGCCTTGGTGGTCGGCGTCTCCTGGCGGATGCGGATCAGGCGCTCGCTGCTGTTGCCGGACGTGCCGTGCTGCGCGCCGGAGACCTTGTAGGGCGCGATGGCACGATGGATCTCGGCGGTCAGGTCCACCTGGATGCCGGCCTCGCTCGCCTCGATGCCGTGCGTGGTGCCGTTGTTCAGGGCGATCCAGTCGGGGAACACGCCGTGCGCGTTGAGCCCCGCCATGAGGAACGACGCCTCCGCGGGCGTCGACATCCCCTCCTTGCCTTTGATCTCGCCGACCTCGGTCTCGAGGCCGGCCCACGACGGCACGTAGCGCGAAAGCTCGAGGGCCGCCAGGAGGTTGTCGGCGTCGGGCAGGTGAGAGGCGTCGATCGCGATGGAGGTGATGCCGGCGTCGAACATCGAGGGGATCTCGACACGCGCCTTGGCGACGTCGGCGGGTCCCTTGATGCCGTAGTGGTCGGCGTGGATGGCGATCGGCACGGTGATGGCCATCTCGTTGGCCAGCGAGTCGACGTATCGCGCGAGATTCCAGTAGCTCTGGTGGCAATAGCCGTCGACGCCGCCCTCGCTCTTGGCGATCTCGATGATGATGGCGGCATTGGCCTTCTGCGCCGCGCGCAGCGCGCCCCGGATGATGAAGCAGCTGCGTCCGTTGGCGGCGATGGTCATGGCCTTGCCCTTGGCCATCAGGCCTCGGTCGATGACCTTGCCGCTGACCAGCAAGGCATGGGAGTTGGGCAGGAGCTTCTTGATGTTCGGCGGTCGGCCGACCTCCAGAGCCCTGACATAATCGCGGCTCAGCGTGACTTGCATGGCGTGCCTCCTTCGTGGCGTACGTCACGACATTAGCGTAACGAACACGAATTATCAAGCCGCCGGAGCAGGACGGGTTGCGCCCACCGCGGTGCGGGAGCTAGGATCGGCGCCATGAAGCGTCGCCTGCGCCGCGCCTGCAAGTGGACCGCCATCCTGGCGGCGGTCGTCGTCGTGGTGACCTTCGCCCAGATTCTCGCCTTGAGGTGGCTCGACCCCGGTTCCACCGCCTGGATGAAGATGCGGCACCGTCAAGCCCGGGAGCGCGGCGAGTCGCTCGCGGTCCGCCACACCTGGGTGCCGCTGGCCGGCATCCCCCGCAACCTCCAGCGGGCCGTGGTCCTCGCCGAGGACGGCACCTTCTACACTCACGACGGCTTCGACTGGGACGCCATCCGGGCGGCCCGCGAGCGCAACGCGCGGGAGGACCGCGTGAAGCTCGGCGGCAGTACCATCACCCAGCAGCTCGCGAAGAACCTCTTCCTCTCCCCGGCGCGCAACTGGGTGCGCAAGGGCCGGGAGGCGTGCATCACGGTGGTGATGGAACTGCTCCTGCCCAAGGACCGCATCCTCGAGCTCTACCTCAACTCGATCGAATTCGGGCCGGGCGTGTTCGGCGTGGCGGAGGCGGCGCGGTACCATTTCGGCGTGCCGGTCGGGGATCTCACGCGCGACCAGTGCTGCCGGCTCGCGGCGATCATCCCCTCACCGCTGCGGTACCGCGTCAACGGCAACTACGTCGCGCGGCGCGCCGCGCAGCTGTCGCGGATGATGGACTAGAGTTCGATGATCTCCATCCGGTTGTTCGCGTACGGATTGGTGGACGACGGCCCCTCGGTCATGTAGACCAGCCCCCCTCGCCCATCGTTGGCCGCCATCCAGTCGCGGACGTAGGCCCGCCAGTCGGACGGGTGGATGGGCTCGTGGACCGGGTGGATCCCGGACGAGAACTGGAGTTGCTGGCAGGTCGCCTCCCGCGAGCTGACCGCGATCACCCACACGGGAAAATGGCAGCTCGCGATGCGACGCGCGGTGTCGCCGCCGCGCGTCGGCACGAAGACCGCGGCCGGCACGACGTAGTTCAGCGCGGATTCGACGCTCGCGGCGATGATGTGGGCGGGGTCGAGCGTCGTCTGCTCGTCGCGGCAGCGGAAGAGATCGTCGACGGTGAGGGTCGGCCGGTGCGGCTCGACCTCGGCGGCGATCCGGGCCAGCATCGCCACGGCCTCCGCCGGGTACTTCCCGGCGGCCGACTCGCCCGAGAGCATGACGCAGTCGGTGCCGTCGAGGATGGCGTTGGCGACGTCGGTGGCCTCGGCCCGCGTCGGCCGGCGGTTCTCGGTCATCGACTCGAGCATCTGGGTGGCCGTGATGACGGGCTTGCCCTGCTCCCGCGCGAGGCGCATCAGACGTTTCTGGATGAGGGCGATCTGCTCGATCGGCACCTCGACGCCGAGATCGCCCCGGGCGATCATGATGCCGTCGGCGGCCGCGAGGATCTCGTCGATGTGCTCGAGCGCCCGCGAGCGCTCGATCTTGGCGATGATGAAGGGCCGGTACCCCATCTCCGCGGCGGCGGTGCGCACGGCCTCGATGTCCGCCGCGCCTTCGACGAACGACTGGCTCACCGCGTCGACTCCTGACTCCAGCGCGAAGGCCAGGCACTCGCGGTCGCGCGGCGTGAAGGCGCTGACGCCCAGCTCGATGTCGGGCAGGTTGAGGCCCTTGCGCGATCGCAACTCCCCGCCCACCCAGACCTTGCAGGCGACTTCGGTGCCGCGGACCTCGAGCACGATCAGTTCGATGTAACCGTCGTTCAAGTACAGCGTGTCGCCCGGCTTCACGGCCTGCGGCAGATTCTCGAACGACACCGAGACCCGCCGCGCGTCGCCCACCACATCCTGCGTGGTGAGGGTGAAGGTGTCGCCCGGGTGCAACTCGATCGGCTCCTCGGCGAGCTTGCCGATGCGCATCTTCGGTCCGGACAGATCGGCCATGATGGCGATGCGCCGGCCGGCGGTCTTCGCGGCCGCGCGCAGGTCCTTGATGACCTTCCCGTGGCTGGTGAAATCGCCGTGCGAGAAGTTCAGCCGCGCGACGTTCATGCCGGCCTCGATCAGCTTGGTCATCATATCCAACGATTGGGACGCCGGACCGATGGTGGCGACGATCTTGGTTTTCTGGACAGGCAACGGCATCTCGACCCTCTCGGTTGAATCTCAGACCATGTCCCGCGGTTGCCCCGTCGACGCGACGACGGCGCTCCACAGGGCGCCCTCGGGATCGATCTTCTTGCGCTGCGAGGCCGCCAGCGCGATCGGCACGTGCGTGAAGCGGTGGTTCCAGAACCCCACCACCATGTTGGTGCGGCCCGCCATGCCGGCGTGCACCGCGCTCTGGCCCAGCAGCAGGCAGAAGGCCGCGTCGCGCGGGTTGGCCGGCACGCTGCGGATGATGTAGCTCGGATCGATGTACTTGAGGCTGATCGGCAGGCCGACGCGCGCGTAATGGTCGCGGATGGCGTCGCGCAGGAACACGCCGACGTCGCCGAACAGGCGGTTGCCGGACGCGTCGACGGCAGCCGAGGCCGCCAGCAGATCCTGGCCCGCCCCTTCGGCGACCACCACCACGGCGTGACCGCGCTGCTCGATCCGGTCGGTCAATGCGCGCCGGAACCCCTCGAGCGTGAACGGCACTTCGGGCACCAGGCAGAAGTTCACCTGGCTCGCGACGAGCGTCGTGTAAGCGGCGATGAAGCCCGAGTCGCGGCCCATGAGCTTCACGAGACCGATTCCGTGGCGCGCGCCCTCGGCCTCGCTGTTGGCCGCGTACGCGGCGCGCTGCGCCTCGGCGACGGCGGTGTCGAAGCCGAAGGTGGTCTGCACGAAGGAGATGTCGTTGTCGATGGTCTTGGGCACGCCGACCACACCGATCTCCAGGCCGCGCCGGCGCGCCTCCTCGGCGATGGCGCGCGCGCCCTTGAGCGTGCCGTCGCCGCCGACGGCGATCAGCAGGTCGATGTCCAGGGCGACCAGCGTCTCGACCATCTCCGCCGGATCCTGCGGGCCGCGTGACGACCCCAGGACGGTGCCGCCGGACTCGTTGATGCGGGCGACCGACGCGGGCGTGAGCTCCCACGGTTCGCGTCCCTTGCCGCGGACCAGCCCCTCGTAGCCGTAACGGAAGCCATAGATGCGCTTCACGCCATAGTGGTAGTGCAGGCTCAGGACCACGGCTCGGATCACGTCGTTGATGCCCGGGCAGAGGCCGCCGCAGGTGACGATGCCGCAGCCCATGCGCGCGGGATCGAAGAAGATCCGCTCCCGCGGTCCGGCCACCTCGATCTGCGCCGGCCGTACGCCGCGGGCGAGGTCGGCCTCGATCTCCGGGAGCGTCGCGCCGTGGAGCACCGCCTCGTCGTCCGGCGTGAATCGCACCCCCGCCATGGGCGAAGGGTGACGGCACTCGCCGAGTCGTTCGACGGTGAAGTCGTGGAACGCGTCCTCAGCCACGGTCTGTCCTCCGCTCGCGCCCGGCGGGCGACGGTTCGATGGCCTTCGCGCGCCAGATCCGGGCGCAGTACTCGCCGATCGCGCGGTCGGACGAGAAGCGCCCTACGCGGGCGACGTTGAGGATCGACATCCGCGTCCAGCGCGCCTCGTCCCGGCTGGCCGCGGCGACCTGCGCCTGGCAGGCGGCGTACGCCGCGAAGTCGGCCAGGAGCATGTACTCGTCGTGGTCCAGCAGACCCGAGATCAGCGGCCGGAACAGGCTCCCGTCGCCGCGCGAGAACACGCCGCCACCGATCTGGTCGAGGGTCGCCCGCAACGACGGCTCGGCCTCGTAGCAGTTCCGCGGCTGGTATCCCGCCGCCCTGGTCTGCAGGACCTCCTCCGCCGTGAGGCCGAACAGGAAGAAGTTCTCCGCCCCCACCGCTTCGCGGATCTCGATGTTCGCGCCGTCGAGCGTGCCCACGGTGAGGGCGCCGTTCATCGCGAACTTCATGTTCCCCGTCCCCGAGGCCTCCTTCCCGGCGGTCGAGATCTGCTCGGA
>JADHED010000544.1_pt1 | contig 43379 bp, 41 predicted proteins | sample 8952041 | NCBI WGS metagenome assembly JADHED01 (sample SAMN16124423, study PRJNA663239) | bioreactor sludge metagenome | isolation source: sludge (control) | place: India:Bengaluru | collected 2018-09-08 | reverse complement strand
CACGGTGCCGCCTGACGGTTGGGCCGGGGCCGGCCGACGCATGGTCCTACCCCCGCAAAAACTCCAGCCCTGCGGGCACGAAGCGTTATAAAAACTCCAGCGACCGGTCGCCGACGATGAAGATGAGGTAGAGGATGAGGGCGAAGTAGGCCACCGTCAGCAGGAGGAACAGCCCCGCCACGACGAGCATCAGCCCGTCCTCCTCGAGTTCCCCGACCGCCGCGAAGAAGATGGCGAAGCCCGGCAGCGCGTTGTTGAGCGGCACGCCGAAGAACGGCACCGCCATGAGCAGGCCGCCGGCGATCATCACCGCGCCCGACAGGCGCCGGCCCAGCGGGCCCTGCACCCACGACCGCAGCCGGGGCCGCGTGAACGCGCGGCACCAGCCCAGAATCCGCTTCGACACGGCGAGGAGCCGCTCCCAGTTCGCCTCCGACAGTTCGATGGCGCGCACGCGCGCCGGCAGCCACGGGCTGTGATCGCCCCGCGCCAGCTGCCAGCCGAGCGCCGCGAAGTTCAGGCCGCCCGCCACGCCGAGCGGGCCGAGCGACATGGGCTGCAGGAACGGCAGCACCAGCACGATGGTGACGAAGCAGAACGCCGAGGTGTCGAGCCGGTCGAGGGCCTCGCCGAGGGCCAGGTGACCGCCGCGCGCCTCCCGGCGGCAGTCGTCGATGGCTTGGACGAGCACTTGGTACGAGGACATCCGGACGAGGGTAGCCCGAAGCCCGGCGCCGGCTGGCATCGGAAGATCCGATGCGTGGGCAAGGCCGGGCCCGGGCCGCCGCCCCGCGGCTGGGGCCCCGGCTGGGGAGACGGCGGGGCCGCGCGTCCCCGCCCCGCGCCGCCTGTGCGAGACTTACACCTCGGCCCGCCGCCCACCGCCATGATTGAACGCACCGTCTCCCCCGACGACCTCGCGCGGCTGAAAGCCGACCGCGAGGCCGCCGACCGCCGCTACAACGAGGCACTGACGGCGCTCGACGCGTCGCTGCTCCGCCCGGCCGACCTGCCGCACCCGCCCCCGGGGCCCGACGAGCACCAGGTGACGCCGCTCAACGAGGGCTGGGACGTGCTGCGGCTGGTGCCGGCGGCCCCGCCCGAGGCCACGGGCTGGCGCGGGCGCCTCGGCCAGCGGCTGTGGCACCTGCTCGCGCCCCACGTGATCGGCCACCTCCGCGCGCCGCTCGAGCAGCAGCAGGCGTTCAACTCTCGCCTCGTGGACCACGTCAACCGCAGCGTGCCGGTGGGCCGGGCCACCCGCGCCTCCCTCGAGAGCACCATCGCGTACCTCGGCGACCAGCTGCGGGCCCTCGCCGGCTTCCAGTCGCACCTCATCGTTTACCTGCAGCAGTTGACGCCCTACGTCGACACGAAGGACCACGAGTTCGAGGGCCTTTCGCGACGCCGCGACGAGGACGCGCGCGAGTTGCTCGACCTGCTCGACCACCGCACGGTGGGCCTCGGCGGCGCGATCAGCGGCGTCGGCGACGAGTTGGCGAAGCGCTGGGAATCGATGGTGGCGCGCGAGCAGCGCTACGACGCCGCCGTCCAGCGGCTGGCGGCCGCCCATGCCGACCTGCGGTCCAGCTTCGCCGTGCTCCAGCAGACGCATCACGCGCTGAAGCGTGAGTTGGAGCGGCTGCGCACGGCGCCCACCCCCGCCGCCCCCGCCGCCGCTGTCTCGCCTGGGACCGTCCCCGCGACCGCGCCGGCCGCGACGGCGCCCGACTTCCAGCAGGCCGCTGCGTCCACCGTGGACGCCTACAAGTACGTGGGCTTCGAAGAGCGCTTCCGCGGATCACAGGACGAGATCCGGCGCCGGATGCGCGACTACCTGCCGCTGTTCGCCGGCGCGCGCGACGTGCTCGACGTGGGCTGCGGCCGCGGGGAGTTCCTGGAACTGCTGCGCGAGCGCGGCGTGGGGGCGCGCGGCCTCGACCTGAACCGCGAGATGGTGGCCCTCTGCCGCGAGCGTGGCCTGGAGGTGGAGGAAGGCGACGCCCTCGGCTACCTGCGGTCGCTGCCCGACGGTTCGCTCGGCGGGCTCATCGCCTCGCAGGTGGTGGAGCACCTGCAGCCCGATTACCTGCTGCACGTGCTCGACGCGGCCTACGCCAAGCTGCGTCCCGGCGCCCACATCGTCCTCGAGACGATCAACCCCGCGTGCTGGTACGCGTTCTTCTCGAGCTACATCCGCGACCTCACGCACGTGCGGCCCGTGCACCCCGAGACGCTCGCCTACCTGCTGCAGGCGAGCGGCTTCCAGCAGGTGCGCCTCGACTACCGCGCCCCCTACCCCGAGGCCGAGAAGCTGCGCATCGTGGAAGGCGACACGCCGCTGCACGAGGCCGTCAACGCCAACGCGAGGCTCCTCAACGGGCTGCTCTTCACGTATCTTGATTACGCCGCGATCGGTGAACGCGCCTGACGCGAACCCACGCCGGGCGGGAGCCCGCGTGGAACCCGCGGTCGCGCGTCCTCGTCGCTTCAGGCTCGCGGCCGCGGCGGGTTCGCCGCTCGTCCGCCACGTGTTTCCTCCTTGCACGCCATGAAGATCCGCTGGTTCGTCCCCGCGACCGTCGCCCTGGCGCTCGCCGTCCTCGTCCCGCTCGACGCCCAGTCGCGCGCCACCACGCGCCCCGGCGCCAAGGCCCCGGCCCGCCCGGCGGCCGCCGCGCGCGCCGAGCGCCCCGTGCCGTTCCGGGTCGGCGAGACGCTCGGCTACGACGTGTCCTGGTCGAGCTACCTGACGGCGGGCACCGCCACCGTCACCGTGCGCGAGAAGCGCGCCAGCTTCGGCTCCACCGCCTACCACATCGTGGCGGAGGGCCGCCCGACGCCGCTGCTCTCGAAGCTCTACACCCTCTACTACAAGGCCGACACGCTGCTCGACGCCTACTCGCTGCTGCCGCAGCGCGGGTCGGTCTACAGCGAAGAGGGCCGCGACCGGCGCACCAAGACGTTGAGCTTCAACCAGGGCGCACGCTCCGCGGTGTACGAGGTGCAGACGGCGACGCACGTGCGGCGCGACCTGCAGCTGCCGCCCTACTCGCAGGACGCGCTGTCGGCCATCTACGTGCTGCGCGCCATCCCGCTGAAGCCCGGCGCCTCGATCACCATGCCGGTGGCCGACAGCGGGCGCACCTACAAGGTGCAGGTGCGCGTGGGCTCGGCCGAGCCCGTGAAAACGGGGCTCGGCACGCTGAACGCCTGGCGCGTGACGCCGACCATCCACGACGACCGCGGCCGGCCCAACGGCCGCTCGATGGCGTTGTGGATCAGCGACGATGCGCGGCGGCTGCCGGTGAAGCTGCAGGCGGATCTCGCGGTGGGCAGCTTCCAGCTGACGCTGCGCGAGGCGCGGTAGGCGCGCACGGAGAATGGGTTCGGGTCTGTTTTCCTGGCTGCGTCGCGAGGAAACTGGACCCGACCCCATTCTTCGGGTGAGGGCGGCGGCGCTCGCCGCGCTCATCGCCTGCTGCCCTCCCCCTGCCGCGCTGGCCCAGGTCCCAGACGACTCCCCGCCGGCCGTCACCGCGCGGTTCAACGTCGACTGGCTGTCGGCGATCCGCGTTTCCACGGCCAACGACAGCTCGCCGTTGAACCCTGGCAATGCGCGCCTGCGCCTGCCGCAGTTGCTGACCCAGACCGAGCTGCGCGGCAACGTCCGCGTGGAGGCGGGCTCGCGCCTGCGGCTGGTGCTGCGCCCGCGCGTGGCGGGCACGGCCGAGTGGAGCTGGGCCACGGCGCAGCCCCGGCGCGACGCGCAGGACGCCGACGCCGAGTTCACGGAGGCCTACCTCGCCTGGACGCTCACCGACCAGGTGACGCTCACCTACGGCCTGCAGAACTTCCAGTGGGGACCGGCGGAGCTGGCCGCGCCCAACAACCGCGTGTTCCACGAGACGGGCGTGTTCCGCGACCCGCTCTACTACGTCCCGGGTCGGCACCTCGTGCGCGTGAACGTCTCGGCGGGCCGCCAATGGAGCGCCGTGGCGCTCGCCGAGGTGGGCGCGAGCGCGGACCAGCCCTTCCGCGCCGGCGAGCGATTCGCCCGCCAGGCTATCGGCAAGCTGGAATACACGACGGCCGATGGCGCCAGCTACGGCGGCGTCACCGTCGGCGCCACCGATGGCGCGCCGTGGTGGGTCGGGGGTTACGGATCGTGGGCGCTCACCGAGGGACTCTCCGTCTACGCCGACACGAGCCACACGCGCGGCTCGCGCGCCTGGTATCCCGTCGCGCGAGGCGGAGTCCCACCGGCGTTCGCGCGATCCCGCGAGGGCGACGGGTGGCAGACCTTCGCCGTGGCCGGCGCCCGCTACACGTTCGCGCGCGGCGACGACCTGCGCGTCGAGTGGATGCTGCAGCAGGCCGGCTGGTCGCGCGACGACCTGCGGCTGGCGTTCGACGCGGCGCGGTTCGCCACCTCGGCGGCGGACTTCGCCCCGTATCTCCAGCCGGGGCTGGAGTTCCTGGGGCGCCAGTTCGTGCTGCTCTCGCTCCGCACGCCGGAGCTGCCGCCGCGCAAGCGCACCGAGGTGCAGACGCGCTACCTGCACTCGGCGACCGACGCGTCGCGCGTGCTGTTCGTCACCGCCCGCACCGAGGCGACCGATCGGCTGGTCGTCTTCGCCACGGGCACGGTGACCGGCGGTCCGCCGCACGGCGAGTTCTCGCGCCTGGTGCGCGCCAGCCTCGTCGCGGGGACGTCGGTGATGTGGTGAGTGGGTCTTGCGCCCTGCGCCCTGCGCCTTGCGCCTTGCGTCTTGCGCCCGAGCCCTCGTCGACCCACTTCGCAAGTCTCCGGGCGCTTGCAGGGGGGCTCCACGGGCGCGCGCCCGAGTCGATGACACGCGGGTTGCTCGAGAGCGAGGTGGACTCCGAGAACGCAGCGAAGCGGAACTCGGGGCCCCAAGCCCCAGGCCCCAAGCCCCAAGCCGATCTACGATCACCCCAATGTCCGACGCCTTCGTCCGCCTCGACAACGTCCACAAGACCTACCGGCTCGGCGAGACGGAAGTGCCGGCGCTGCGCGGCGCGACGCTCGATCTCCGCCGCGGCGAGTTCACGGCCATCGTCGGCCCGTCGGGCTCGGGCAAGAGCACGCTGCTCAACATGGTGGGCTGCATCGACGAGCCCGACCGCGGCGCCGTGCTGGTGGAAGGCCGCGACGTGGCGCACCTCTCCGACGATGAGCGGAGCCGGCTGCGGAACGAGAAGATCGGGTTCATCTTCCAGTCGTTCAACCTCGTGCCCGTGCTCGACGTGTACGAGAACGTCGAGCTGCCGCTCCTGATCAACCACCGCATCCCCGTCGCCGAGCGGCGCGACCGCGTGATGCAGGCCATCCGCGACGTGGAGCTCGAGGGCTTCGTCCGGCACGCGCCCGACAAGCTCTCGGGCGGCCAGCGCCAGCGCGTCGCCATCGCGCGGGCGCTGGTCACGTCCCCGCTGCTGGTGCTCGCCGACGAGCCGACCGCGAACCTCGACTCGGGTACCACGCACCGCATCATCCAGCTGCTCGAGACGCTCAACAATCAACGCGGCGTCACCTTCTTCTTCTCCACGCACGACGAGAAGCTGATCGGCCGCGTGGCCCGCATCGTCCACATCGTGGACGGGACGATCCAGCCGGAGGCGCAGCCGTGACCGGGCAGCGCCGCGGGCGAAGAGGGGACCCGCTGCCAATGGGGGCGGCGGCGTGACGCGCGCGTGGCACGTCGCGTGGCGCAGCCTGGGGCGCAACCGGCGGCGCAACCTGGCCACGGCGACCGCCATCATGCTCGGCTACGCCGGCCTGGTGCTCGTCGGCGGCTACGTCGTCCGCATCGAGCGCTTCCTGCGCACGAACTCCGTGTTCCTCGGGCCGAGCGGGCACGTCGTGGTCTACCGGGAAGGCGGGCTCGAACGGGCGGCGTCACGGCCGTCGCGCTACAGCCTCACGCCGGAACACCAGCAGGCCATTGCGGAGGTGCTCCGGGCCGATGCCCGCGTGGACTTCTTCGGAAGCTACCTGCGCGGGCAGGGGCTGGCGGGCAACGGCTGCCGCACGATGCCGTTCGTGGCCACGGGCGTGGAGCCGGAGGTGGAGGCCCGCATCGCCTCTCACCCGGAGGTGCAGCGCGAGGCGGCCGAGTTCGTGAGGCCGCTGCGCGGACGCCGCGTGTCGCAGGCCGCGGACGTGGAGGGCGCCGTCGGCCTGTCGGCCGGCCTCGCCGAGCTGCTCGACAAGCCGCGCGTGCACGACGACGTCGGGCGACTGGACCGGTTCGTCGTCCCCGACTGCACGAGCGCCGAGGCCGCGGCGCAGATCGCCTCGGACGCCAACGTGCAGCTCGCCGCGCTCACCTTCGACGGCTCGCTGGGCGCGGTGGACGGTGAGGTGGTGAACGTGTTCCACACGGCGAGCATCGACACCGAGCACCAGACGGTGGTCACCTCGCTCGACCTGCTCCAGCAGCTCTACGACACCGACCGCGTGACGTTCGTCGCGGCGTTCCTGCGCGAGGCGTCCGACGCGGAGGCGGTGGCCGCCGACCTGCGCGCGGCGCTCGCGGCGGGCGGCGTGCCGGCCGAGGTGTTCACGTACCTCGACTACGACGTGAACCCCTACTACGTCGGGACGATGCAGTTCCTGGGGTCGCTGGTGACGATCATCGGCGTGCTCGTCGTGACGGTGGTGGTGCTGGGCGTGGTGAACGCGGCGACGCTCACCGTCTACGAGCGCACGCGCGAGCTGGGGACGTTCCGCGCGCTCGGCTACACGCGGCGCCAGGTGACGGCGCTCTTCCTGCGCGAGGTGCTGCTGCTGTCGCTCGTCGCCATGGCGGCGGGGCTGGTGCTCGCCTTCGGGGTGGCGGCGGCGGTGAACGCGTCGGGCATCCGGTTCAGCCCGCCCGGCGTGCCGGGCACCATCCAGCTGACGGTGACGCCCGGCGCCGGCGTCGCGGCCGTGGTGGCCGCCGCGATGCTGCCGCTCAGCCTGCTGGCCACGTGGGTGGTGGTGCGGCGGCGCGTGCGCGAGCGCGTCGCGGACCTGCTGACGGCGACCACCGCGTGAGGGGGAGTTGACGCCGTCGCTGGAGCTGCTAGATTGAACTAAGTCGGACTAAGGTCGGAGACTCGCTGGAGTGCCTGCCGTGACCGTCAACATCCACGAAGCCAAGACACACCTCTCCCGCCTGGTCGATGAGGCGGCACAGGGCCGGGAAATCGTCATCGCGAAGGCGGGCAGGCCAGTGGCGAAGCTCGTCCCCCTCTCGGCTCCATCGAGGAAGAAGACGTTCGGCCTGCTGAAGGGCCGGATTAGGATTGGCAAGGACTTCGATGCGCCCTTGCCGCAGGAGGTGCTCGCCGATTTCGAGGGCGGCAAGCCATGAGTCGTGTCCTGCTCGACACGCAGTTGGTGCTCTGGGCCTTGTCCGGCGACAGGCGTCTTCCCAAGGACGCGCGTGCACTTCTCGATGCGTCAGACGTGTTCGTGAGTGCCGCGTCGATCTGGGAAATCGCCATCAAGGCGGCTCTGGGCAAGCTGGAGGCGGATGCCGCAGAGGTGAGGGCTTCCCTTGGGCCCACCGGTTTCGCAGAGTTGCCCGTCACCGGCGTCCATGCCGAGCACGTGGCAACGCTGCCTGCCCACCACCGAGATCCCTTCGACCGGATGCTCGTGGCGCAGAGCCAGTGCGAGCCGTTGGTGCTGTTGACCGCCGACGAGCAACTCGTCGCCTACGGGGACTTGGTGAGGCTAGTGTGACCGCGCCAGATGACGAATGGTCACGGCGCCTGCGCTACTGGCTGTCGCGCACGCCGGAGGAGCGCGTCGCCGAGGTCGAGCGACTCCGGGCGGAGCGCTATCGGCGCGAGCACAACCTCGGGCCGTCCGATCCCTTGCCACGAATGGAGCGCGTGATGCGCGTGCTCACCTGGGAGGAGTGGAGCAGTCGTGACAGGCAGCCAATCGCCGAAGGCGATGATGAGTGACGCCCTTCGTCAGGCAGTCATCTTGTGCGCGCTGGTGGCCTGTTGGTGCCTGCCCGCCCTCGCCCAGCAGCCCTCCGCCCTGGAACTGCTCCAGAGCGCCGACCGCGCGCGGGGCGGCGTGGGCCAGGGCATCACCTGGAACGTCACCGTCGAGGCCACCGAGGACGGCGACACCACGACCCGCACGTTCCTCGTCAAGGCCCGCGGCGACGATGCGCTGGTGGAGGCGCTGGCGCCGCCGCGCTACAAGGGCGAGATCATGCTGTTCAACGACCGCACGATCTGGTTCGTGAAGCCCGGCCTGCGCAAGCCCGTCTCCATCTCCGCGCGCCAGCGGCTCAGCGGCCTCGCCGCCAACGGCGACATCGCCTCCACCAACTACGCCCGCGACTACGACGGCACCATCGTCGGCGAGGAGGTGGTGGAGGGCGAGCCCGCGTGGAAGCTGGAGCTGAAGGCGAAGGCGAAGAACGTCACCTACGACCGCATCCGCTCGTGGATCTCGAAGAAGCGGCGGCTCGGCGTGAAGGCCGAGTTCCTCACGGTGAGCGGCGAGGTGTTCAAGACGGCCACCTTCGACTACGGCAACCGGCTGCGCAGCGCCAGCGGGGACACCTTCGACTTCGTGAGCCGGATGACCATCCGCGACGCCGGGGGGTCGGGCGCCGTCACGGTGCTCACCTATGCGCAGCCGAAGGCCGAGACGCACGCGCCGAGCCTGTTCAACATCAACAACGTGGTGAGATGAAGATGGCCTGGGCCTCGAGGCGAGGGCTCCGGCGCCAGGCCCCGAAGCGGCGGAGCCGCCGGGACATCTGGCGCTGACCAGGCCTCGAGCCGCACGCCCCAAGCCGCAAGCCCCCATGCCCCACCCCATCCCCCGCATCGCCTGGCGCAACGTCCGCCGCCACTGGCGTCACAGCCTCGGCTCGCTGCTGTCGATCGTCGTCGGCTTCGTGTCGATCGTGCTGTTCGAGGGCTACCTGCACGACCTGGTGGGCATCCAGGCGCAGTGGTACAGCCAGCGCAGCATGATGGGCCACGTGATGGTGGAGCACCGCGACGCCTCGGTGCGCACCGGCCGCGACTCCACGTTCGAGGTGGCGCTTCAGCCCGAGGACCAGGCGGTGGTGGACGCCTTCCTCGCGGAACGCGCGGCCGAGGTGGACGCGCGCGTCCGCGTGCTCGCGCTCGGCGGGCTCGCCAGCAACGGGCGCAGCGGGCTGATCTTCGTCGGCTGGGCGTACGACGCGGACGAGGGCGCGCGGCTGCGCGGCCGCTGGGCGTGGAACGTGACGGCCGGCGTGCCCCTGCAGGAGGCGGGCCCCAACGCCGTGAACGGCGGGCACACCTTCGCCGGGTTGCTCGACTGCGAGGCGCCGTCGCCCGAGGGCACGGTGGGGCGTGACGGGTGGCCCACCGGCGAGCGGCGTCCCCTCACCTGCCGGCAGGCACGCCTGCAACTGACCGCCACCACCGAGGCCGGCCAGCTCAACGCCATCGACCCGACCATCGTGGGCGCGTTCGACGCCGGGCTGAAGGACATCGACGCCAAGTTCGTGCACCTGCCGCTGCCGCTCGGCCAGCAACTGCTCGACACGCGGGCGGTGACCTATTACGCCATCACGCTGCGCGATCCCGCTGGGGCCGAGGCGTTCGCGGCAGATCTGACGGCTGCCGCCGCGCGCGCCGGGCGGCCCGTCGTGGCGATGCGCTGGGACCGCCACCAGTACGCCGACCTCTACCGCCGCAGCATGCAGGTGCTCGGCATCTACCGCACCTTCGTCGTGCTCATCGTCGTGGCGATCGCCGGCATGTCGGTGTTCTCCACCGTGCTGAAGTCGGTGAACGAGCGCGTGCGCGAGATCGGCACGCTGCGCAGCATGGGGTATCGGCGGCGCCACGTGACGTGGCTGTTCACGCTGGAGGCGGCGCTGCTGGCGGTGACGGCGTCGGGGATCGGCTTGGTGTCGGCCGCCGGCCTCGTCGCGCTCGTCAACGGCGCGGAGATCAGCTACAAGGCCGGCCTCGCGGCGCAGGCCATCCCCCTCACGGTGAGCCTGGTGCCCTCGGCGGTGGCGTTCGCGGCGGTGTTCCTGTCGGTGGTGGCGGTGGGGGCCGCGTGGGCGCCGGCGCGCCGCGCGGCGCGGTTGCGGATCGCGGAGGCGCTGGCCGAGGCGGCGTAGGGGCCGGCGCGGCCGTCACGGCCACAAGAGGGTGACGTCGTAGTCGCGGAGCCGCGCGTCGTGGCTGACGATGGTGAGGCCTTCCACCTGCGCCTGGGCCACGAGCATGCGGTCGAACGGGTCGGCGTGGTGCGGCGGGAGGACCTGCAGGCGGGCGGCGTGCTCGAAGGACACCGGCAGTTGGTCGAACGTGCTGTCGTCCACCATCGCCGCGAAGGGCTCGTCGAGGCGGAGCTTGCCCAGCGCGACCTTGATGGCCACTTCCCACGCGCTCGCCGCGCTGACGAACACCTGGTCGGCGCTGGCGATGGCCCGGCGCACCCGTCTGGACAGGTCAGGGGCGTCGAGCCGCCACCACAGGACCACGTGCGTGTCGAGCAGCAGCCTCATCGCTCTGGCGTGAGAAACCCGGCGAGCACGTCGGCAGGCAGTGGCGCGTCGAAGTCCTCCGCGATCCAGATGCGGCCCTTGCTTCCGCCCGGGCGACGAGGCCGGCGCGCAGGGGCGAGCGCGACGAGGCGCGCCCGGGGGCGCCCGTTCTTCGCGATGACGATTTCGTCGCCCGCCGCCGCGCGCTCGACGAGTTCGGAGAGGCGCGTCTTGGCTTCGTAGAGGTTCAGCGTGCGGATGTCGGCCATGGCGGACGTCCCAGGGGCCAGTCTAGGGCCGCCAGGCCGAGTTGGTCAAGTTGGTCAAGGCAGGGGCGGACGCCGCGCGGCGTGCGGATCGCGCAGGCGCTGGCCGAGGCGGGGTAGGCGAGCGCCCCACGCCCGCCCCTACTCGTCCGCGCCCGCCCGATCGCCGAGGGCTTCCTCGAGCTGCTCCCGGCACTGCTCGCTGCAGCAGGCGAGCACCCAGCCCTCTTCTTCCTCGTCTTCGTCGCCCTCGTCCTCGTCGTCTTCCTCGTCCTCGTCTTCCTCGTCGTCCTCGTTGGGCTCGTCGTCTTCGTCGTAGCCTTCGACGACCGGCTCGAACTCGCCGGGCCGGACGGCGATGGCGAGGTGCTCGTCATCGATCTCCACGGGCAGGGCGCGCGCGTCGGGGTCCACCTCGTCCTCCTCGTCCGGCAGGTACGCCACCAGGCGCACTTCGTTGTCCTCGAGGTGCTCGCCGCACCAGGCGCAGTGCTCCAGGGCGGCCTCCACGGCCTCGTCTTCCGACATCGGGCCGATGGGCTCGTCCTCGTCCACGTCGGCCACGGCGCCGATCACCTCGACGTCGAACCACGCGCGGAAGGCGTGGGCCGTCCGCGTGTCGGGCCACTTCTCCTCTTCGTCGGTCCAGCGGGCGAGCTCGGCCTCGAACAGCTCAGTGGCACGCGCGTCGATCAGGTCCTTGTCCGACGGGGCCTCGTCGTCTTCGACGACGGGGTAGACGAGGTAGACGCCCGGGTTGGTGCGCGCCTCCTCGATGGTGAACTTCGGGCCCTCGTCACGGACCGAGTTGGCCCAGTCCACGTAGCGGCTCTTCGCGCGAACGACGATGGCGGTGCGGTTGAGGAGTTGCATGGGGGGAGCATATCATCCGCGGGATGACCGATTCTTCCTGCGACGTCCTCATCGTCGGCGCCGGCGTCGTGGGCCTGGCCACCGGCCTGGCGCTGGTCGAACAGTTCGGCGATCGGCTGGTGGTGGTCGAGGCCGAGGCCGACGTCGCGCAGCACCAGACCGGCCACAACAGCGGCGTCATCCACTCCGGGCTCTACTACGCGCCGGGGTCCTACAAGGCCAGGCTGTGCGCCGAGGGCCGCGACCTGCTCTACCGGTTCTGCGCGGACCACGGGGTGCCGCACGAGCGGTGCGGCAAGGTGGTGGTGGCGACCGGCGAGGAGGAACGGCCGCGGCTGGAAGCGCTGCGCGCGCGTGGCGAGGCGAACGGCCTCCAGGGCCTGCGCGTGCTGACGGGCGACGAACTGCGCGAGATCGAGCCGCACGTGGCTGGCATCGCGGGGTTGCGCGTGCTGGAGACCGGCATCGTCAACTACGGGGCCGTCTCGAGGGCCTACCGCGACGTGCTCCAGCGTGGCGGCGCGCGGGTGCTGACGGGCGCGCGGCTTCTGGCGGTGCGCCAGGAGACGGGCGGACTCGTTGCGGAGACGTCCTCGGGCTCCATCCACGCGCGGCTGCTCGTCAACTGCGCCGGGCTGCAGTCGGATCGCGTCGCCCGTCTCTGCGGCGCGGATCCCGACGTGCGCATCGTCCCCTTCCGCGGTGAGTACTACGAGCTGGGGCCGTCGGGGCGTCACCTGGTGCGCCACCTCATCTACCCCGTGCCCGATCCCCGGTTCCCGTTCCTCGGCGTGCACTTCACGCGTCGGGTGGAAGGCACGATCGAGGCCGGGCCCAACGCGGTGCTTGCCTTCCGCCGCGAGGGCTACCGCCGCTGGGACGTCTCGCCGCGCGACATGGCCGACTGGATGGCCTACCCCGGCTTCTGGCGGATGGGCCGCCGCATGTGGCGCGTCGGCGCGCAGGAGTTCGCGCGGTCGTTGAGCAAGGCGCAGTTCACGCGCGACCTGCAGAAGCTCGTGCCGGCCATCTCCGAGGCCGACCTCGCGCCGGGCGGCGCGGGCGTGCGGGCGCAGGCCGTGGACCGCGACGGGAAGCTGGTGGACGACTTCCGCTTCGCCGACACCGCACGCGCGGTGCACGTGCTGAACGCGCCATCGCCGGCGGCCACGGCGTCGCTGGCGATCGGGCGGGTGGTGGCGGATCGGGTGCGGGCGGGGCTGGGGTGAGGGTGGACAACCTGCAACTCCGGCGAGGGCCAGCGGAGGACGGCTTCGCCGACCTGGGCGCCTGGACGCGTTTCGTCGCGCGCGGCTGGCGCGATCCCTCCGTCGCAGCGCCAGGGTGTGACCTCCCCGCCGCGGACCTGGTGCGGCTCGGCATCGGACCGCTGGCCTACCGCGTGCTGCGGGACCGCGGCGACGCACGGGCGTTGCAGTTCGAGCCTCACCATCGGCGTGCGTCCCTGCAGAACCTCGCGACGGTCGCGCGGGTCGCGCCAGCGCGCGAACTGCTTGGCAGCCGGGGCATCACACCGGTGCTCATCAAGGGCGGCGCCTTCCTCCTGCGCCACTCGCCGTCGGACCTGGGCGTGCGCGCGATGGCCGACTTCGACCTGCTGGTGGGGCCAGAGCGGTTCGACGAGGCGTTCGCGGTGCTGACCGAGGCCGGCTGGCGGCGGGCGAGCCCCGAGTTGAAGTACTCGAGTCGCGTGTCGCCGGCCGTCACGCTCTTCTCCGCGGATGCCCACGGCGCCACGGTCCAGATCGACCTGCACCGGCACCTCGCGCAGTGGCCGTTGCTGAAGGAACTCCCCGCGGTCGTGATCGCTCACGCGGAGGAACAGGGTGGCTGGGTGCTGCCGTCGGCGCGGCACGCCGCCCTGATCGTGGCGCTGCATCGTGCGCGGCACGCGTTCGCCAACGACGGGAGGGACTTGCTCGATCTCGCGGTGTCCACGTCGGGTATCGACGACAGCGGATGGGCGGCGGTCCTCGACGAGGCCCGCGCACTGGGGGTGACCGGGGCGCTCTGCGGCGCGATGGGGCAGGCGGCCTGGTGGTTCGGCGGCGACGGGGATCCGCTCGCCTGCCGCTCGCTCGCGCTGCGGGCACGTCTCGGGCACGTGCGGGTGGCGTTGCTGGATCGGATGGCGGCGCCAGCCTGCGCGCTGACCCAGACCTCGCCATGGTCGGGTCCGGTCGGCCGGAACTTCGGCGTGTTCCCGGCGGCGTTCGACGCACCGCTGCGGTCGCTGGTGGCGGCGGCCGTGTTCCTGCCGCGGCGGGTGATGGAGAGGTAGCGCGCCTACTCGAGAGCCGCCCGGCTCGGCGTGTACTCGGGAACCGCTTCCCGCACCAGAGTCATCACCGCCGCGGTGTCTCGCCTGCCGGCGGCGTCGGCGAGATCTTCCAGCCACCCCTGACGCAACGCGGAGGAATCGGCGCTGCGCACCACCTTGATTCGCGGGTGCGCGGTGTCCTGCACCTCGTCGTGCTCAGTGTGGAGTTCCTCGACGAGCTTCTCACCTGGTCGCAGCCCCGTGAAGACGACCTCGACATCGCGGCCGGGCTCTTGATCTGACAACCGAATCAACTGCTCCGCGAGGTCAACGATCCTGACAGGTTGGCCCATGTCCAGGTGGAACACCTCGCCGCCCCGACTGACAGCAGACGCCTGGAGGACCAACTGGACGGCTTCGCCGACTGTCATGAAGTAGCGGACGGCATCCCGATCGGTGACGGTGACAGGACCGCCGGCAGCTATCTGGCGGTTGAACAGGGGGACTACACTCCCTCGACTTCCCAGCACGTTGCCGAACCTGACGGCGCAGACCCTCGTCGGACGCGCGCCACGTGAGAGCGCGACCCTCTCCGCTGCGCGTTTCGTCGCCCCCATGAAACTCGTGGGTCGGACCGCCTTGTCGGACGAAATCAACACGAACTGTTCCGTGGCGGACGACCGCGCCGCACGGACGACATTGGCCGTACCGAGAACGTTGTGCCGAACGGCGGCCACGGTGTGTCGTTCAAGCAAGGGGACGTGCTTGTACGCAGCCGCATGACACACGCGGCTCGGGCGCTCGGTTTCGAACACCGCGAGCAACTGCTCCTCGTCCAGGATGTCACCGATGACGGCGGCGACGTCCATGGACGGGTAACGATGCCGAAGCTCCGACTCGATGTCAAACAGGTCGCTCTCGGCACGCTCGAACAGCACCAACCGGCCCACTTGAGCCCTGGCCGCCTGCCTCGCGAGTTCGGAGCCGATCGATCCTCCGGCACCCGTGACCAGCATGCAGTGCCCCCTGAGGTTGGCTTCGATTCGTCCCGCGTCGAGTTGAACCTGCTCGCGCCCGAGCAGGTCCTCGATCCTGACCTCGCGGACCTGCCTCGCGGACAGCCGGCACTCCTGCAGTTCTGACACAGCCGGGGCGGCCCGGCAGTGGACACCGGCATCGCGGCAGATCGCCGTAATCCTCTGCAGGTCTCGCCCGGTCGCCGACGGGATGGCCACCAGCACCTCGTCGATTCGGTAACGCCTGACGAAGTCCGCCAGACGTGCCGTGGCGCCGAGTACCGGAAGACCCTCCACCAGCGTGCCGACCTTCGACGGGTCGTCGTCGACGAAAGCGACCGGCTCCGGCGTCGTGGGAGTCACCCGCGCGCGAAGGTCGCGGACCAGCAGCCGCCCGGCGACACCGGCCCCCACGATCAACGTCGTCAGAACACGTCCCTGCATGGCGCTCCGCTCTCAGGCGCAGCCCCACACGCTACTCGGCCGCACCAACCGGCTTCCCCGCAGCGGCCGCCTTCGGCATGTCCCACGCCGCGCCCGCCAACCGTCACCTCGCCGCATCTGGCCGCCACCAACTAGCCGCCGGCCACGATCGTTCTCCGATGCTCCTCGAGCGACAGTCCGCGTCTTTGCACTGGCGAACTCCGGAGTGGGTGGTCGAGCACATGGCACACGTACATCCGGCCGTACCAGTCAGCCGTCTGAACCGGGCGTGCGCCGGGCAGGCTACGGTCGCGGTCGACCTTCCTCAACGCATGGGTTTGGTTGAACTCATCCACGGCCGCTAGCTCGCCGCACCACCGGTTCGAGAAGATCGTCCCCACGTCATCCAAGTAGACGGGGATCGCGGGCGCGCAACGATCCGCTGGTGCCAGAAGGCACGTGAGGGCATCGCGCGCCGCGGTGTAGATGTCCACGTCGATGCTGATGAAGCCCAACGGGGACTCGGTCGTCAGGGTCTCCACGAAAGGGCCGACCGTGTCCTTGATGTCACCAATCACGAGTTCGGCCTGTCCCGCGAGGCGCCGCTGCAAATCTTCACGGTTCACCATGGCGAAGTCTCCGGCGGACCACATTTCAGGGTGGTCCTTCGGTCCCTGTGGCGGCGGCAGACCATGTCCCAGGTCGAAACCGACCACTCGAAAACGAACGCCGGTCTCGGCACCAATGAGTCTCGAGAGCGAGGCCATGTTGAGCAGTCCCCCGCCCGTGGCGACGCCGAACTCGCACACCGTCACTTCCCGCTTGCCACTGAACCTGGCCAGATCGGCCGCACGGAGTAGCCCGTAGGCGTAGTTCGCCCTGTTGAGCACGTGAAATCGCTCTCGCTGGCGCAGGCTGCCCGCTACCCTGGCGAGGATGCGAAGGACGATGAGCGAGAGAGGCTGCGCGGTCAGGGTATGGAGCTGCATGTGAGGAGGGCAGGCGGTACGTGTTCCCGAAGGAGTCCAGGGTGAGCTGGTTGGCAGGTTTCGAGGGGCAGTGTGAACCACTCAACCTGCGCAGGCGCACTCAGCGTTCGTTGTTGCCGGTGGATCTGAGCAGTTCCACGCCGAAGACGAGCGTCAGCGCCAGCCCCGCGCCCAGCATCAATGCCACAAGCGTGTTCCTCGCCACGTTCCTCGAGAGTGGCCGATCAGGGGGGACCGCCTTGTCAATCACCTGAAGCTGGGCGCTCCTGGAGGCCACCTGCAACCGTGCGTTCTCGTAGCGGGTCGCCGTCTCCGTATAGACGGTGCGCGCCAGCTGCCGCTCGAGCTCGAGCCGTGACAACTCGGCCTCGCGCTCGTAGAGCAGTGTGAGCTGGCTCAGGCGCTCCCCCGCCAGCTTGCGTGCTCCGGTCAGCTCACTGCGCTGCCGCTCCAGGGCAGCGATCGTCGCCCTGCTGTTGGCCACCTGCTCGTCGAGTTTGTCCCACACGGGACTGATCGACTCGCTTCTCAGCTCGAGACCCAGCAGATTGCCGGGAGCCGCGCCTTCCTGCCTGGCAGCCTCCATCAGCAGTGGCGCACCATCGATCGTGCGCTTCACGGTGTCCACGCGTTCGCGCTGCTGGAGCTCCTGTTCGGCGCGCGCCAACCTCGCCTTCTCGGTCTCGACCTGGACCACCAAATTGGACAACTGAGCGCGCTGCGTGAGCAGCACGTCGACGTCGCGACGCAGCAGGTCGACCTGAGCCTGGTCGCGGTAGGCAGCGTAGCGAGACTCTGCCTCGCCGAGCCTCCTGCTGGCCTCGTCCACCTGCGCCTTGATCAGGTCGCGAGCCTGCACCGCCTCGTCCTGGCTGAGAGTGCGTGCCATCTCCACTGCCCGATCGGCGATGAAGGTGCACACATCCGCGACGATGGCGGGATCGTGCAGTCGCACCCGCAGGCGGATCAGAGACGAGTTCCTCACCTCCTCGAGAACGAGGGCCCTCTCGAGGAACAAGGTGGGCCCATAGCCGTGGGGGGGCTTGTCGAGGCCGAACTTCGCCACGGCGGCCGCAGCCGTCGTGCGGCTCTCGACGAGCGGACGGAAGTTGGCAACCACGGCGGCCGAACTGGACTCTTCGCCAATCTTGGAGTTTGACGCCGCCAGCGTCAGGGTCGCCTCGTAGGTACGTCTCGCCAAGATGCTGCTCGAGAAGCCGATCAGGCCGCAAACGAGAGTGACAGCGGCGAGCAGCCACCGCCGGCGCCATACAGCCTGGACGTGGCGGCCGAAATCGATCCCTGGCGTGTCATCGAGGAGATCGTTGGAGGTCTGAGGTCGAGGCGGTGTCGAGACTGAACTCACGGGCACATCCTTAACGCGCGGAAGGCGCAGCCAGCCTGGTGGCCACCGGCTCCTGAAGCCGGTCTTCTCCAGCGGCCGTGGACTTCGAGAGGCGTACAAGCGGTGGCAGGGCCCTCGAGGTGGCATCCACGAGGAGGGCCAGTTCGGAGTGCAGGGGGCCCGCGTTGGCTGGCCTTGCGAGCACCAGTTCCCCGACCCGCGCTCCTCCGTCCAGAAGGTGCACTGCGAACACGACCTCAGGCACGGAGCGATCTGACGCGACTCTCCAGGCCTTGGCTCGAACGTCCACGGCGTCAGATGCTCCACCCCGGTCGAGCCTGAGTTCGGCGGCCACGAACCCGAGTTGCTGGACGACCTCGACTAGGTTCGGCCACGCCTCGTCCATCGACACGCACTCCGCCAGCGCCTCAGGAAGTCGGCGCGTGACTATGCTGTTGCGGACGATTGTCCGCTGGTACAGAAGGCCCCGGCGCAGCGCGTGGCCGATCTCGTCGAACTCGTAGTAGCCGAGCCTTTGGATACCCCACCAGGCGAGCACGCCAAGCGCCAGTGTCGTGACCCCCACCACCGCGGCGTTCGTGTTGATGAACAAGAGAGAACAAGCCCCGAAGACGCCAGAGGCGAGATACAGGAGCAGGGCCGCCTGCCTGGCCGACAACCCCTGCCGCTGGAGTTGGTGGTGGATGTGCCCAGAGTCGGCTTCGAAGATCGGACGGCCGCTGAGAAAGCGCCGCAGCGTCGACGTGACGGTCTCAACGACCGGCAGGGCGAAGGTGAGCAACGGTGCGGCCAGGGCGATGGCGGTGGAGCTTTTCTGGGACCCCGCGATGGCGAGGACCGAGAGCACGAACCCGAGCCACAGGCTGCCAGAATCCCCCAGGAAGATCGAGGCGGGATTGAAGTTGTAGCGCAAGAAGCCCAGGAGCCCGCCGCCCAAGGGCGCCGCTACGAGCGCCAGCATGAGCAGATCACGTTGCAGTGACGTGACGTACAGGATCACCGTCGCCACGAAAGCGACGCCTGACGCCAGCCCATCCATGCCGTCGACGATGTTGAAGGCGTTGGTGACCAGGATGATCCAGAAGACCGTCGCAGGAATGCTCAACATGCCGAGCACGGACGATTCACCGAGCGGGTTGGTGAGCGTGAGGATCCGGAGGTCAGGGTAGGTGCAGACCCAAGCGGCGGCCACAAGCTGGACCGCGAGCTTGACGATCGGTCTCGCCCCGCGCAGGTCGTCGACGATGCCCAGCGCAAGCACGAGCAGTGCGGGGCCAAAGAGCTTCGCCGCGAGCTCGCTGGCAGGGCCCGCCACATCGGCCGGCGCGAACCGAAGCCCGACCCACAGCGTGCCGAAGTACGCCACGAAGACGGCCACCCCTCCCAACTTCGGCACGGGGGTGGCGTGCAGCTTCCGCACGCCGTCCGGGCTGTCGAGCACACCCACCCGGCGCGCCGCAGCTCTGGCGAGCGGCGTCAGGACAAGCGTCAGGGTCAGCGCCGACAGGAAGAACAGGAGGTGGGTCAACATGACACGGCCACGGCACCCGCGAGACCGGCGTTCGAGAACCTGCCCTCTCGCTCAACGCAGGGCCAAGTCATCCGTCCCGGCCGCTCCCACGAGGATCCGTTCATACTGTGCCAGCAGTCCAGAGGGGGCGAAGTGCTCCTCATAGTAATTGCGGAGGCTTCGCCTCATCAACCGGCGCTCGTCGGCGCGGCGCGACATGAGCACCTTGACCGCATCGACGAAGCTGCCCGGGTCGGCGACGTCGAAGGCCACGCCACCGCCCGTATGCTCCATGATTCTCGCCGACTCGCCGATCAGCCCGTACAGGACGGGTGTCGCCGCCGCGCAGCAAAAAGCGAGCTTGGAGGGAACCGTCATGGCGAAGTACGGAGACGGCTGGAGGCTCACGACCTGCGCCCACGCCGTCGTCGAGACGCGGAACGCCTCCGCCGGGTCAATCCGGCCGTGGAAGGTGACCGGAGCGCACATCCTGCGCGACAGCTCGGCGAGATCGTCCTCCATGCTTCCGCTGCCGTAGACATCGAACGTCACCGGCAGCCCTTCCTCACGAAGCCGTGCGGCGGCGATGACGAGCGTGTCGAGCTTCTGCGCTGGGCCGATGTTCCCAACGTAGACGACGCGTCTCGGCATCGAGTCGTCGGTGTACCCCTGCGGCGTCGGCTGAGATGCGCCCTCCACCCAGACCGGAACGTGCCAGAGGCGGTTCCGCGGCAGGCCATCACGCTCGAATCGATCGAGCGTGCCCTCGGTTGAGCCAATCAGGACGTCGGCGCGGCGGTTGATCCAGCGGCTGTAGGCGAACAGCAGATCCATCAGCCGCCCTGGGCGCGCGACGCCAGCGGCGACGAAGCTCTCCGGCCACAGGTCGGCGCACGTGTACACGACTCGCGGCCTGCCGAACAGGCGGAGCGGCAGTGCGGCGAGCGCCACGGTGAACGCGCCGTGGTAGACCCACACCGTGTGTGGCCGACGCGCGACGGCCAGCGCCGTCAGCGCAGCAGCGAGCACGAAGGACAGGTAGCAGACGGCTCGCCTCGTCTTCGAGGCACCGTGGTAGGGCAGCATCGGCACCCTCCACACGGTGACGCCCTTCTCTTCCGTGCGCGCCGGCCACCACCACCTCGTCCCGGGGTAGAACCAATCGTGGGGGTAGTTGGGGTGTGCCGTGACAACCGTCACGTCGAACGAACGGGTCATGGCCTCGGCCACGTCGGCCGTGATGAAGTTCGGCTCCGGCCGGTATACCTGCGTCAGGACCAGGAGGCGGGGACGCCTGCGTGCGGCGGTCTCGCTCACGCCCGGAGCACCCGCTGGAAAAGGTCGCGATTCGCGTCGACAGCCGCTTGGTCGCTCACCACTGCTCCCGCGAAACATCGAGCCGCAGCGCGCATCCGCTCGAGAGTCTCCCCGTCCATATCCACGACACGCTGCGCCCTTGCGACGAATCCACTCTCGTCCTCGAGCGCGAGGCACCAGCCCGCAAGACTCGCTTCGAGGCTCGCCCAGGGTGTACGGTCCGTGGTCAGCACCGGACAACCCGCCAGCAACGCCTCAATGACGACATGACCGTAGTTCTCGCCTCGGCTTGGAAACAGGAACAGGTCATAGGCTGAGAACACCTGGCCGACCTTGTCGGGCTCCACGACTCCGCGATAACTGGCCCGAATGCCGTCCGGCAGACGCTCGATCAGGGCACGACACTCCGCCCAGTAGCCCGGGTCCTCGATGGGACCGTAGATATCGAGACTGACCTCCCCGCGAAGGCGACCCAAGACCCGAAGGGCGCCATCCAGGTTCTTCATGCGAGACAGGCGCGACAGGAACACCATCCTGGCGGCACCAGCGCGTTTGTGCGCGGCCACCGCCGCCGTTGCGCGCCTGCTTGCCTTCATCGGCAGGTCGGCGCCGACCTCGACCCGTACCGCCCTCGCCAGGTTCGGTGCTGCCCTGACGGTGGGCGTCACCGTCCAGCCGTGCGCTTCGAGAGTCTGGACGATCTCGAGTCTCTCCTTGACATTGGACGCTTGGAACACCACTCCGGAGAACAGGTCGACGGCGTGAGCCCAGTGCAGGAACACCTTCTTGCGCCTTGGCTTGATGGACAGTGCCCCTTGCTGCAACTCGCCGCGCGGAGCGAGCACCATCGGAGTGGCGGGGAGGAGCGCGACTCGACGCAGGAGTAGCACCTTGATGGTGTTGCGCGAGAAGAGACTGTTGAAGTACCAGGCGTCATGACTCGATCGGCGCAGCAACCACCACCAGCCCACGATTGTTCGGCGCAGCCGCGAGAGGTAGAGGACTCGCGCGTCTCCGTGGACTGTCCATCTGTTGGCGGTGATCCCATCATAGGCACGGCGATCGCCAAGGTCCCTGTCGCTCGTGACGATGTCGAACAGGAACTCCGAGCCGAGGTGTTCCACCAGGCTCATGATCGTCCGCACTGGTCCGCCCGCCTTGAATCCAGGCCAGTAGTGGTCCACCACCGTCAGCACGGCGGGACGCTTGCCGCTAGGCGCGCTGGACATCAACTCCGCTCACTCGCCTGGGTTTGCCCCGTCGCCACTCCAACGACGAAGTCCGCGATTCGCCTCGCCTGGACCGGCCAGGCCTTCTTGTCCCGCATGAACTGCAGGGCCTTCGAGGCCATGGCGGATCGTTCCGACGGGCTCAGTGCTGCCACCCGGAGAATCGCCCTCGCCAACGCATCTGGCGTCTCGTCGTCGATCAGGAATGCCACGTCCGCGAACTCTTGCCGAGTGTGGGCGGGGCACGTGCTGATCATGGGTACTCCGGACGCCAGGTACTCAAGGGCTTTGGACGGAAAGAAATACGCCGTATTGATCCTGCGGGTGATGCGCATGTTAACGAGGACATCCACCTCCCGGTAGACTTCCAGGACCCGTTCGAAGGGGATGAAACCCCGGAAGTCGATCCGAGGGTCCTCGCGGGCCGCGGCCCTGACCAACGGTTCGAGGGGGCCGCCGCCGGCGACCACGAGGCGAAACGTCGAGTCCTCCAGCAGCCGGAAGGCCTCGAGAATCTCGGCGATGCCGTTCGCCGGGTCGAGGCTGCCGACAGCACCGATGGTGAAGTGCGCGCGAGTCGCTCTGGGCGCAACCGTTTGCGCACGATCGAGCAGCTCTGGAGTCACCGCCCCCTCCATCCGGATCCAGGGGACACCTGCCGCGAAGTCCGCCGCCATCCGGTCGGCGACCACGACGACACCGTCGAAACGCGGCAAGAGTTGCCGATGCAACCAGAAGTCGAACTTGAACGCCAGGCTGTTCGGAACCGTCTGCCCAGGGATGTTGACGTCGTTGAGAGAGACCAAGGCCTTGGCTCCGATCAGACGGGCTGCGAGGAGCGTGAACACGCCAGCCGGCTCGCTGAGATTATAGGTGTAGACCACCCGGCGGGCGGTGCCTCCACCCGCGCGGCTCCAGCGCCAGAGCCGCCACAGAACGCCAAGTCCGACACACATCTGCCGTAGCACCGGCACGTTGATGAAGGGAAGCAGTTCGACACGGGTGCCGTGCTCGAGGCAGGTGCGTCCCGACGGCACCCACCACCGGTCTCCGCGCGGGTAAGCCTGATAGGGCCGTTGCGAGAGGACGAGCGACGGCGGGACACCAACATGCGTGAGCCATCGGAGCAGGTTGTTCTGGAACAGGAAGCCGGCCCGACTGAACGCCGGGTTGTGGAACTCGGCCGTATCGGGAACGATCGCACCGACGAACGCCACTGCGACCGGAGCGTCAGCGGCCGCAGTGTCGCGCGATTGGCGATAAGGAGACGCCATGCGAGCCCACTTCAGGTCAACGAAGGACGGGGGCCGCGAGGTCGCCTGGTGTAGAGCCACGCCGCCGTGCTCACGACGAACCCCGACAGCGACTCTCCACCCTGCATCAACTGGTTGTTCGCGGGGAAGTAGGCCACCATGACCACCAACTGCGCGAACACGGCCACCGCAATGGGGTTCACGCCCCGCAAGGAATCGACCCAGGAGAGTGCGAGGAGTCGCCCGACGAGGAACACGAAGAGCACCGTGCCCGGAAAGGAGAGATCGGACGCGAGCCAGGGATAGATTGAAGACCAGAGGCCAAAGGAGTCCCACCCTCGTCGCTCGATCCGAACCGGGTAGGGCAGGCTTTCCAACCAGGACCAGCCCGTGATCCGCGCCGCGTTTCGATACAGGAAGTACGAGTTGCCGACGCCGAACATGGGAATGAACGGCTCCTGAAGGCTCAGGTGCAGCGCGTAGTAGCCGTGGGTCGCGTACATGGCCAAGGCCAAGGCCCCGGCCCTGGTATCGTCAGGCATCCAGCGCACCAAGGGGTGCGTCTGATCCGCGTAGGTGGCGGTCCGGGAGAAGTAGGCCGCCCTGGCCCCACTGCCTGCACGCGTCAACTGGCCACTCGTGAAGAAGAGGAAGAACCCTGCGAACGCCAGCAACAGCAGGCCCGTCGCCGCGGTCACCCGCCACACGGTGAGCCGCCTCAGCCCGGCAACGTGACTGGCCAGCACGATCCACGGCACCATCAGCACGAGGTCGGCCAAGGCCTTGTTCGTGCCCATCGAGACGAACAGTGCGATCGTGCCCAGCAGCAGCAGGACGGCCATCAGCTTCGTCCCACCGCGTAGCCTCGGCCAGTAGTACAAAGCCATCGGCAACGCCAGGACCAGCAGCGGCGCTAGGACGATTCGCGCGTACTCGACGACAACCAGCGGTCCTGGTTCGAGCCGTAACGTGAAGGAGCGGTTGTAGGCGGCTCCAGGGTTGACGAACCCCGACCAGACGTCCGGCAGCAGGGAACCCGTTCGCGCAACCGAGGTCGCTGGCAGCAACAGTACGCTCAGAAGCAGGCTGAGGCTGAGGAGGAAGGAACTCCTCACTGGGCACTGGTGGTATCCGGCGGGCCGCCTGAACGCGCCTGACAGGTAGCCCAACAGAAAGGCGACGTGGGCCGCCGCGAGAAAGGAGTAGAGCAGCGTACTGTCCTGTACTGGCCAGGGCCACGGGCCCCACGCGAACAGCAACACCGTCAGCGTGAGGTAGGCGAAGAATGCTCCGCCCGGCAGCAGCCGGATGCAGGCCGTCATCGGCCTTCCTCCCAGCGGCGGGGGATGGCTTGGTCGGCTCCGCAGATCGCCGTGACATTGACTTGTCTCGCCGCTCAACTGCGTCTCCCCGGCACCCGCAGCCACGGCTGCACGACTCCACGCAGGCGCACGTCGGCGAACCACAACAGCACGACCGCGCAACCGCCCGACGCGAGCGCCAGCACGGCGACTCGCTGCCAGGATGGCGCTGCCCAGAGAGCACCACTCGCCGTTGCACCTGCCAGCAGCGATAGCCGCAGCGCCCAAAGGCCAAGGGGCACGCTCTTGGCCAATGGGGCGAATCCAGCAACGTGCCTCCGAGTCGCGCGAGCCGCGACACTGCCGGCAACGGCGGCCGTGACGATGGCTGCCAGGGGCACACCAACGAGCCCAAGCATCGAGAGCAGGCCCCACATCAAGGGCACCCGCACCAGCGCCTCGGCGACAAGGAGCAGGCTACCGTGCTCCACCGGGCCGGCCGCCCGATAAAGGTAGTTCATCAGGTAGGCGTCTCCCACCACGATGAACTGTGCGGCCAGGAGGGCCGTCAGCGCCAGGCCGCCGAACTGCTCAGGGCCCACCCACGCTGCCACGAGGGAGGGGTTGATCGCCAGGAAGACCACCGCTGCTGCGGTTGCGGCCGACGTGCGGAGCGCTCGCACCTCGGCTTGCACCTCCAGCGCACGATGGCGGTCGGCGGAGGCGACGAGATGGGCAAAGCTGCCGTACGAGGCGAACCCGATCATCTCGACGACACTGCGGGCCATGTCAATGCCACGACGGGTCAGCGTATACACCGCCGCCAACTCCGGACGTGTCGTCAACGCCACGAGGACCGAGTCGCTCGAGTTCATCGCTGCGTAGGCCAGCCCTCCCAAGGTGGTCGCTGGAGAGACCCGCAGCACGTCTGTAACCACCGCCGCACGCAGGCGGACGAGGCCGCTCAGTGGTCCGCGGTGCTGAGCCCAGACGAACCATACTCCGCCCGCCAATTGCACCATGGCGCGCGCAGCGAGCCCGGCAGGCACCGCCCACAGCCCGTATCCGTGGTGCAGCACGGCGGCCGCAGCACCGAACCCACACAGCGCCGCCACCACACCCACGACGTTGATGAAGCCTGTCACCTGAATCCCTCGGGAGAACCCGACGAACCCCTGGTTGAACAGTCCCACGGCGGTCGCAGCCGACGCGGCGAGGAAGCAGCCCCGCAACGTGGCGGCCTCCTCTCCGTCGAGGCCCATCCAGCCCGGCAGACCCGAGGCCAGGACGGCGCCCGCGAGCCCGACGATGGCTGCCACCCCACCCAGAACCGTCAGGCCCGCCGCGAGATACTCACCGATCTCTCGGCGGTCATCACGGCCGTGGGCGCTGCCGATGCGCTGTATCAGCAGGTTGCCCAGACCGAGGTCGAACGCGTACATCCAGACGAGGAGGTCCCCAGACGCGAGCCACGCGCCATAGAGCCTCGAACCCGCGGCGGAGAGGTAGGACGGCGTCAGTACCAGGGCCTGGACCATCACGATCAGCGTCACCGCCGTCGTCCCGGCCATGCTCGCGAGCGCCGCCCGTCGTCGGCTGACGCTCATCGCGGACGCGACATACGGAAAGGAGCGCTACCGTCCGCTGGCACGCGCGACAGCCTTCGTCACCTGGCAGCTTCGACGAACCTGCAATCGAAGCTCGCCATCTCGTCGATCATCGCCTCGACGGTTGGGGGCTCGCGATAGCCCGCCGCCGCCCAGAGGCGCCGGTTGGCCTCCGGGGCCTTCGTGCCCAGGGTGCGATCGATGACGGTCGCTGCGTCCACCGCATTGACAGTCAGGTCGTCACGCCCGTAGCACCTCGCGAACCTGATGAGCATGTCGTACTTCGACACACTGCCGGTGGGCACTGCGTGCTGCACCCCAGGACTCCAGAGTCGATTGGTGATGATGCCCTGGCACAAGCGCGCGAAGTGATAGGTCGTGACCCCGTTCCACTGGTGATTCCGGAAGCCGTTCAAAGAGGCACCTGCCGGTTGCCGGCGGAACCAGTCGAGCAGCGACACATGGGCCTTCGGCTCCGGGCCGATGATGGAACACCTCAAGTGGGTCACGGCCGGCGACGACACCTCGCCGAGGCTCTTGCTCTTGCCGTACACGTCGAGGGCATCGTGCGGGTCCGCCTCCGTGTAGGCCCCCTTCTGCCCCGAGTACACGCAGTCGGTGGCGATCTGAATGATCCGGCACCCTGTAGTCTCGGCGGCGCGTGCGAGCACGTGCGGGAAGAGGGCGTTCACCGTCACTGCGCGCTGCACCTCCGCCGCACGGTCGTCACGGATGTACGGCTTGATCACGCCGATGGCATTAACCGCACACGCCGCACCGTCGAGCAGCCGCGCCAGTTGCTCCACGGTCGCAGACTCGGCATCTAGCGACTGGACGCTGACTCCGGCCATTGCCGACTGCAGCGCCGCTCCCGCTGCGCCGTCCCGCACGGTCGCGACCACCCGCAGGCCGTGGTCGCGTGAGAGCACGTCCGTCACCATCGCCCCCAACATGCCAGACGCGCCAAGTACCGCTACGTTCATCGCCAATCCCTATCTCTCGGCAACCTGCCAGGCGTCCCAATACCTGGCGTCGTACCGGATGTCGTCTCCACGGCTCTCTTCCAGCGTGGACGTGGAAAAGAACATGAGGGTCGCGTCGTCGGTGAGGGACATGAAGCCGTTCGCGTACCCAGACGGAATGAACAGCACCGCCGGCCGTTGCGCGGAAAGCACGTACCGGTGGACCTGGGCGGAGGTGTCGGGGGCCTGCCAGTCGTCGACGGCGACGGCCGCGACGACGGCGGCACCGCGCACGACGGTGACGTACTTGGCCTCGTGGCGGTGCGCGTGCCATGCGCGCACGAACCCCGCGCGGTGATTGCCCACCGTGTAGAAGCGCTTGACGTCTTCGAACCCGAAACCGTTGACGAACGCGACGAAACCGCGATCGTCCACCGAGACTCCCCCCTCGATGAGTCGAGGAACGCTAACGTTGGCCGACATGGACGTGGTCCTCCGCGTGGGTGTTGAACATGGACAGGTATGTCTGGTTCGTGTAACGCGGGTTGTCGATCGACCTCAGGCGACGCGTCACGAGCAGTTCCTTGACCTCCTCGATTCCCGCGTCGATGGACGTCTCAGCCCGAAAGGCCAGGTCGGCGGCCGCTCGGTCGCTGCTGACGCGGTAATTCCTCGCGTCCTGGAACTTCATCGGCGTCTGCTCGATCACCAAGTCCGGGAAGTGGTTCCTCACCTGGTACGCCAGGTCGATGATCCTGACGTTCTGTCGATGCAGGTTGTAGACGCCGCGAACACCGGTCGTCAGGTTGTCGACAACCGCCCTGGCGGCGTCGCGGACGTGGAGCAGGGGCCGGAACTGGTCGCCTCCGAACACGCTCACCTTGCCCTGGCAGAACGCGCGGACCGTCAGCGTGTTCACGACCAGGTCCAGGCGGATCCTGGCGAAGCGGTCTCCGACGCCGAACAGCGTGCCCAAGCGGAAGATGATGGCGTTCTTGGCTGCGAGTGCGCCTTCGGCGGCCAGTTTCGTCGCCGCGTACACCGAGAGCGGGTTCGTGGGTGACGACTCGTCCAGCGTGGCATCTTGCGCCCCGTAGACCGAACACGTCGACATGAAGACGATGCGCCCGTCGTAGACGCTGGCCAGCCACTCGACAGCGTGCTGGTTGATGTCAACGCTGATCTCCGGGTTGAGTGCACAGGCGCCGTCACCAACGAGGGCGGCGAGCCACGCTACCGCATCAGCCCAGCGAAGTTGCTCGAGCAGGCGAGCGCGATCGCGCACGTCGCCGAACACGAACGGTACGTCCTTACGAAAGGACTCCTCGTACAGCAAGCAGTCGTAGACCCGGACGCTGTGTCCACTGTTGGCAAGCAGATCGGTGACGGCACCACCGACGTATCCCGCGCCACCGACAACGAGAATGTTCACGGTCACTACCTCCCAGATTCCCCTCGCTCGAGTCGCTTGGCCGGCTAGCGCCAGTGGAAACCGAGCAAGATCTTCTCGATCGTTGCACTAACGTTCGGCACGAGATACTCGGGCGGCGCCGACCACGTCGCCTGCCGATCGAGCGCGCTGCCGACGCACCTCAGGATCGAGGCCGGCTCCGCACCGCTGAGGATGTTGCTCCCGCACTCCACGGTCTCTGGGCGCTCCGTCACGTCGCGCAGTGTGACGTTCGGCACGCCGAAGATGGCGCACTCCTCCTGCACGGTGCCGCTGTCGCTCAGCACGCAGCGCGCGCCTTCTTCGAGGGCAATGAAGTCGAAGAACCCGAAAGGCCTCATGAACCGCAATCGCGTCCTGTCGAACTCGACGGCCAGGGACTTCATCCTCAGTTCTGTACGTGGGTGCGTGCTCACCACGACGGGAAGATCGTACTGCCTGGACACCAGATCGAGCCCTGCCACGATGCTGGCGAGCCGCGCCGGAAGATCGACGTTCTCTGCTCGGTGCAGCGTGACGAGGAAATACTGCCCCTTTGCGAGGTCAAGAGACGCCAGAATCCCGGAACGATCGATCTGCGGCCTGTTGGACTGAATCACCTCGTAAATGGGGTTACCCGTCACGAACACTCGGCGCCCCTCGATGCCTTCCCGCAACAGGTTCTGCCGGCTGCGCTCCGTGTACGGCAACAGCACGTCGCTCGAGTGATCGATGATCCGTCGATTGACCTCCTCCGGTACACGGTCGTCGTAACAGCGGTTGCCCGCCTCCATGTGATAAACGGGGATGGCCAGACGTTTGGCCATAATGGCCGCCAGGCTGCTGTTGGTGTCGCCGAGCACCAGGAAGCGGTCCGGGCGCTCGTCCTGGAAGACGTGCTCGCTCGCGGACAGGATTCTCCCGATCTGCTCCCCGAATGTGCCCTTCGCTCCGAGGTAGTGGTCTGGAGCACGAACGCCAAGTTCCTGGAAGAAGACGTCATTCAGCCGTTCATCGTAGTTCTGGCCGGTGTGCACCAACACGTGATCGCAAGCCCGGTCGAGCCGTTCGATGATGCGACTGAGGCGAATGATCTCGGGGCGGGTCCCGAGGATGGTGAGTACCTTCATGTCAATCGAGGAATCCCGGCACAACGACACTCGCCCACGCAGAGGCGTCGAAGAGCCAAGCTAGCACCAACAGCACGACTGGTGCGCCGGCGACCCGAGGCATCCAGTTGGAATAGGCCCCGTGAGACAGCAGGACCATGAACGGTACGATGACGGGAAACAGGTAGCGCCCTTGAGCCCCGAGACCATTGCGGTAGTACCCCCAGTAGATCGCGCACGCCTGCACGAGGACGAAGGCGATCGGCAAGGTCACCGCCGCGCTTCTCGTCTGTCCCTGCAACTGCCACACTCTCGGCAGCGCAGAGAACCCGCACACTACAACGCCGGCGAGCACCGCGGCAATCCAGGCCGATGGCGCCGGCAGCGTCAGCCATCCCGCAGCCAGCCAGGCCGAGTGGAAAAGGCCCGTCAGGAATGGCCCAGCCGCCGCCTCTGGCGCCCACTTGGTCAGCAGTGGCAGGGCCGCTGAATACACGCTGGCCACGGTTCCACCGAAGACCCAAGCCAGGAAAGCCATGCCCAGCACGGCGCCCCCCAAGAGCCCAGCGACGACCAGCGCTGCGCGCCAACCCCGCAAGGCGAACCGGCCAAGCACGAAGGCCGACGTCAGCCCCGCCATCGCGAGCAGGGGCAGACCCAAGCGCCTGGCGAGCACGGCGGAGACGGCTGCGACCAGCGCCACCGTCATCCACATCAACGGCCTGTGCCCGCGTATCGCTTGAACCGCCCCGAGGAAGAGGATCGCTCCGCAGAGGTTGATGAATGCGTCCGGCGTTGCTGAAGTGGCGACGAGCGCGAACTGGGGATGCAACGCCAGCAACCCGCCGACCAGCGTTCCGAAGGCTGCTCCCATCAACAACCGGCCAGTGACGAGCGCCACCACGACGGTCAGGACCCCGCACACGGCCGAGAGCACGCGGACACCGAACAACTGCGACACGAGATCGGTGGCTCCAGCAGTCCGCAGGAGCGCGGCCGCCATGTGGTAGTAGAGCCCCGGTCCCTCGGGCTTGCCAAAGTGGCCAGCTACCTTGTCCGGGCCGTCGGCGAACGTCTCGGGAATGGCCGCTGGCGACGCCACGCGATAGCGTTCCCACCACTCGTGCTCGTACATCGACCGCACGATCTCACGCTCCACGACGCGGGCGTCCGTAGCCCGCGTCGCGAGGCTCCGAACGACGAGCATGTGCTGTGGCTCGTCCGGATTCTGCCACGCAGGAACGACCAGCAACGCAAGCGTGAACCTGAGCGCGGCAAGCGTCGACGCGAGGACAATCAGGCGCGATGACGTTGCCATGGCCCAACCAGCGACCAAGGCTAGCGCCGGCCAGAAGCCAGCCGCGCCACGTCCGCGTCCACCATCATCCTGACCAAGCCGGCGAAGTCCACGCTCGGGGTCCATCCCAGCACTCGCTTCGCCTTCTCCGGGTTGCCGATGAGGTGGTCCACCTCCGCGGGCCTCAGGAACCGCTCGTCGAGCTTCACGTGCGGCTGCCAGTCCAGTCCGGCGTGCCCGAAGGCGATCTCCACCAACTCACGCACAGAATGGTCCTCGTTGGTCGCCACGACGTAATCGTCCGGCTCATCCTGCTGCAGCATCAGCCACATGGCGCGCACGTAGTCGCCCGCAAACCCCCAGTCGCGCCGCGCGTCGAGGTTGCCCATTCGCAGTTCGTCGGCCAGGCCGAGCTTGATGCGCGCCACGCCGTCGGTCACCTTGCGCGTCACGAACTCCAGCCCGCGGCGCGGCGACTCGTGGTTGAACAGAATGCCCGAGCACGCGAACAGGCCGTAGCTTTCGCGGTAGTTCACCGTGATGTAGTGGCCGAACACCTTCGACACGCCGTAGGGGCTGCGCGGGTAGAACGGTGTGAGTTCGGTCTGCGGCACCTCGCGCACCTTCCCGAACATCTCGCTCGAACTGGCCTGATAGAAACGTATGGACGGGTCCACCTGCCGGATGGCCTCCAGGCAGCGTGTAACACCTTGCGAGTTGAACTCGCCGGTGAGCATGGGCTGGTCCCAGGACGCTGGCACGAAGGACATCGCCGCGAGGTTGTAGAACTCGCGCGGCCGCACCTGGTCCACCGCCTTGATCAGCGACAACTGGTCGAGCAAGTCGGCCTGCAGCAAGGTGATGCGGTCGCGAAGGTGCTCGATGCGCCATTCGTTCGGCGCACTCAACCGCCGGACGATGCCGTAGACGTCGTAGCCCTTCTCCAGAAGCAACTCCGCCAAGTAAGACCCGTCCTGGCCGGTGATGCCCGTAATCAGCGCACGGTGTGCCATAAAGCTCTATGCCGCGATGCGTCAGAAACGGCGAAGTATACCAGACGTGACGGCCCGGTGGCCGCTCGGCGTCAGGCGTCCGCTGAGACGCCGGCCCGTCGGGCCTCGGTGAGGTATCGCCCCACCGCATCTTCCCACCCCGCCATCCCCACCCCCGCCCCCTCGAGCTTCCCGTTCGACAGCGCCGCGAACTGCGGCCGCCTCGCCTTCAGCGTCACGTCCGCCACCTTCACCCGCACCAGCGACCGCTCGTCCCAGCCGCCCAGCCGCGCAATCTCGCGGCCCAACTCGTACCAGGTGGTGTGCCCGCCGTTGACGCAGTGGTACACGCCGAAGGGAACCCCCTTCGCCAGCGCCGCCTCGGTGGCCGTGGCGACGTCCTCCACGTAGCTGGGCGAGACCACCCGGTCCACGAACACGCGGGCCTCGCGACCCGCCGCCAGCGCGTCGATGATCTTGTCCACGCTGCTGCGCGCCGCCGGCCCGCCGAACAGCGACTCCACCCGGAACACGTAGTGTTTGGGTGCATCGGCCGCGAACCACTCGCCCAGCAACTTCGTGCAGCCGTAGACGCTCTGGGGGTTCGGGCGGTCCTCCTCGGTGTAGGACACCGTGCGCGTGGGCTCGCCCTCGAACACGAAGTCCGTGCTGTAGTGCACGAGGGTCGCGCCACGCTCCCGCGCCGCCCGCGCCAGCGACCGCACCGCGAACGCGTTCACCTCCAGCGCCGCCTCGACGTTGTCCTCCGCCCCTTCGACGTCGCTGTACGCCGTGCAGTTGGCGATGACGTCCGGGCGCGCGTCCGAGACGACGCGCATCACGTCGGCGTGGCGGGTGACGTCGAGCTCGGCGCGCGTGGCGCCGACGACCTCGTGCCCCGCGCCGCGGAAACGGCTGACGAGCACGGCGCCGAGCTGGCCGGCGGCTCCGGTGACGAGGATGCGCATGAAGGAAACAGAAACCTACGCCACCAGCGCGGCCACGGACACCTCCGGCAGCGGTCCGTAGCCAACGTCCAGACCGGGCAACCGGGCAAGCCGTCCGAGGAAGGCTGTCACGGGGAGGATTCTACGACAGGCGCCGCGTCCGACGCCTTGGGCCTCGAGGCTTGCGGCCTGTGGCCTGGGGCCAGACCACAGCCAGCCTGGACGGCTGCGCTCCATGACGCTCTTGCAGATTGGAACCAGGATTCCGGTCTGCGTGATCAGTCAGCCTCCCTCACGCCAGCAGGTCGGACGCCGCAATCGACAGGGCCGGCAGCAACGGGTGGCCCAGCATCGCGCCCGGCCGCACGGTCCGGCGCAGGTCGAACCCGCCAGCGGACGGCTCGCTGAGCACTTCGACAACTCCACCCTGCAGGTCCACCACCCACATCGTGTGCACGCCGGCACGGCCATAGCGCGGGGCCTTCGTGCCGAGGTCGTAGGCGAGCGAGGTGTCGGCCACCTCGACGACCAGCAAGGCATCGCGGCCGGTCGGCATGTTGCCGCGGTAGAAGTCGTCGCGCGGCGCCAGCAGGGCGACGTCCGGATACAACTCGGTCTCGTCGTCCAGGCGCAACGGCCCCTGCACCCTCACGATGACCGCCGCGCCCAGTTGGCGGCCCGCAAGCGCACTCGCGAGGTCGACACACGCGGCATGCCTCTGTCCAATCGGCGACATGCGAACCACCTCCCCATCGAGCAACTCCAGACGTTCGTCCGGGTGGGCCAGGCCAGACTCGACGAGCCGGCCGAACTCGGCGACGGAGAAACGGCGACGGACGACGGCGGCGCTCATCCCTGCCTCCGCGGTGCGTGTGGGTGTCACGGTCCGATGATAGCGCACGGCGAAAACCGGCCGATCTCACGGCCCCGGCCTCACACGAGGCCGGCTTCGCCCAGCGCCCGCTCGAGCAGGTCGGCCACGCCCACCTCCGCCGCACCCGCCGCCAGGTAGCCGCGGTCCAGGCGACCTGCCTGCACCTTCAGCACGCCGAGCGCGTCGCGCCACTGGCGGTCGGACCGCTCGCCGGTCTTGCGACACCACGCGAGCTTCTGCAGGACAATGTCCTCGGCCGACACGACGAAGACCGTCGCGGGCCCGCCCCACGAGCCGACGTCCACCCGGCGCCGGCGCTCGAGCTGCGTGCGGCGCGCGTGCGCGTCGGCCACGAACACGTCCACCTTGCGCGCGGTGGCCAGGTCGATGAGGTTGAACGCCCGCTGCCGCCGCACGGCGTCGCGGGCATGGCGCGCCGACACGTAGAACTGCCCGGCGACGCCGGCAAGCACCTCGGCGAGCCGCTCCTGCGGCAGGTCGACGACCACATCGACATCCTCGGTCGCCCGCGGCTCACCGTGGACGGAACTGGCCACCGACCCGCCGATGGCCCAGACGAGCCCCAGGCCGTCGAACACTCCGAGCAGCCGTAGCGCGGGCGCCAGCGGATCGTCGCCCGCCCCCTCGGCGACCACCGACGCTGTCCCGCCCCTGGCTCCCGACCGGGACCGGGCCGCCCTCAGCCGGCGCCCGGCCTCCGCCAGGCGCGCCACGGCCAACGTGTCGGCAGCGACCCGGCGCCACTTGGCCGCTGGGCCCAGCCGCCGATACGCCTCCATCAGCACACGGTCGGCCTGCGCGGAGGTGTCCTCCGCCTGGGGCCGATACGCCGCACGGCGCGCCATGACGACGACGGTAGCACAGGCGACGTGACCCCCAGGGGCTTGCGGCTTGAGGCTTGGGGCTTGTGGCCTGGAGTCCCGCTTCGCCGACTTCGCTCGAGTCCCACTTCGCTGTCGCGCAGAGTGCTTGCATTTCACCGCACCCCGCGCGCTACTCGAGTCCGCCGGCCACTACCCCAGCGCGATCCCCGCGCTACAGGCCCCCCGGTGTATCTTGTTGCGGCGTTTCCGCCGCTTTCGATGGAGCCCACATGGCGTTCCGCCTGACCCGAGCCTGGAAAGTCACCCTCGCCCTGTACGCGCTGGCGCTGGTCGTGTTCCTCGGAGGCCCGCTCGTCGGCGCCCTGCCCGCCCTCGCCCGCCCGCACCTGTGGATGCTCCTGTTCGTCCCGGCGAGCTTCATGGCGATGGCCGCGGTGCCCGTGAAGCTGCCGACGAAGATCCTCATCGGCCTGGCGCTCGGCACGGCGGCGGGCTTCCTCATCGGGCCCGACGTCGTCGTGATCAAGCCGATCGGCACGATCTTCCTGCGGCTGATCTTCATGGTGATCGTGCCGCTCGTGCTGGCCTCGCTCTTCGTGGGCACCCAGAGCCTCGGCGACATCCGGACGATGGGCCGCATCGGCTCGCGCACGGTGGCCTTCTACGGCCTGTACACGCTGGTGGCCGCGGCGCTCGGACTCTGGCTCGCGAACGTGATCCAGCCGGGCGCGGGGCTCACGCCCGAGGCGCAGCAGGAGCTGATGGGCAGCTTCGGCCAGGCCGCCCAGGCGAAGCTGGGCGTCGTCCAGAAGCCCTCGTTCGCCGACACGATCGTCGGCATCGTGCCGAAGAACATCGTCACGGGCATGGCCACCGACCCGCCCAACATGCTGCAGATCGTCTTCTTCGCCATCATGGCCGGCGTGGCGGCGATGATGATCCCGGGCAAGGACGACAAGAAGAAGGCGGTAGTGGACTTCTTCGAGGGGGTCTTCGAGGTCAGCCTGCAGATGATCAACATCGCGATCAAGCTGGCGCCCTACGCGGTGTTCGCCCTGATCGCCGACGTGGTGGGGATGTTCGGGTTCGACGTGCTGCTGCTGCTCACCAAGTACACGCTGGTGACCATCGGCGGGCTGTTCCTGCTGTTCCTGAGCTACATCCCGCTCACCTACTTCACCACGCCGCTCAACATCACGGGCTTCCTGCGCGGCATCTGGCCGGTGATGACCATCGCGTTCTCGACGTCCTCGTCGGCCGCCTCGCTGCCCATCATGATGGAGACCTGCCAGGACCGCCTCGGCGTCTCCAAGCGCATCGTGAACTTCGTGCTGCCGCTCAGCATCACGGTGAACATGAACGGCTCGGCCCTCTACCAGGCGGTGTCGGCGGTGTTCATCGCGCAGGTCTACGGCATCCCGCTGAGCCTGATCGACCAGTGCGTGATCGTCGTGATGGCGACGCTGTCGGCGATCGGCGCCCCGGGCGTGCCGGGCGCGTCGTTCATGATGCTGGTGGTGGTGCTCAGCCAGGTGGGCGTGCCCATCGAGGGCGTCGCGCTGGTGCTCGGCGTGGAGCGCATCCTCGACATGCTGCGCACCACGGTGAACATCGTCGGCGACTCGACGGCGGCCGTCGTGCTGGCGGAATGGGAAGGGGAACTCAACGCCCCGCCGGAGTTGCTGAAGACGCGCTGAAACCGACGACCTGGGCCAGGCGCCCAAGGGGACCGCGAAGGGGGACGTCGCCAGGACTGCGAAGAGGGACTCGAGGCCGCAAGCCCCAAGCCGCAAGCCTCACGCCCTCTTGTAGAACTCCGCGATCGTCTCCACCACGTAGCGCTGCTGCGCCTCGGTGAGCTCGCCGTAGATCGGCAGCGCCACCGAGGTGGCCGCGGCCTCGTCGGCCACCGGGAACCGCGCGGCGGGGTCCACGAACTCCTTGAAGCATGCCTGCGCGTGGAACGGCACGGGGTAGTAGACCTCGTTGCCGATGCCGGCCGCCGTGAGGTGCGCCCGCAGCGCGTCGCGGTCGGGCACGCGCACCACGAACTGGTTGTAGATGTGGAAGCACTCGGGTCGCGCCACGGGCAGTTCCACCTGCGCCAACCCGGCCTCGGCGAACAGCGCGCGGTAGCGATCGGCGTTGCGGCGGCGCGCCTCGGTCCACCCCGCGAGGTGCGGCGCCTTCACGCGCAGCACCGCCGCCTGCAGCGCGTCGATGCGGAAGTTGCCGCCCACCAGGTGGTGGTAGTACTTCGGGTGCATCCCGTGCGTGCGCAGCAGCCGCATCTTCTGCGCCAGCCCATCGTCGTTGGTGGTGACGAGCCCGGCGTCGCCGAAGGCCCCGAGGTTCTTGCTGGGGAAGAAGGAGAAGCAGCCGACCTCGGCGATGCCGCCCACCAGCCGTCCCTTGTAGCGCGAGCCGATCGCCTGCGCCGCGTCCTCGATGACCGGAATGCCGCGCTCGCGCGCGATCTCGCGGATGGGGTCGAGGTCCGCGCTCTGCCCGAACAGGTGCACGGGCACGATGGCTTTGGTGCGCGGGGTGAGGGCGGCCCGCACCGCGTCGGGCGACACGTTGAAGGTGTCGCGCTCGCTGTCCACGAACACCGGCCGCGCGCCGAGACGCGCCACGCACCCGGCCGTCGCGAAGAACGAGTAGGTGGGCGTGATCACCTCGTCGCCCGGCCCCAGGTCGAACGCCATCATGGCGAGCAGCAGCGCGTCGGTGCCCGAGGACACGCCCAGGGCGTGCTTCACCTCGAGCAGGGCGGCCAGCTCGCGCTCGAGCGCCTCCACCTCCGCGCCGAGGATGAACTGCTGGCTGTCGCACACGCGGGCGATGGCGCCGAGCACCTCGTCGCGAATGGGTTGGTACTGGGCCGTGAGGTCGAGCAGGGGAACGCGCATGGCTTGGGGCTTGGGGCTTGGGGCTTGGGGCTTGGGGCTTGGGGCTTGGGGCTTGGGGCTCGAGGCCGGGCCGGGGGCCGCGCTCGCCGCCGGCGGCAGCACGCGCGGCCACGTCGGGCGGTTTGCTTCAGCGCTGGATGAAGATCTCGGGCTGCCCCCAGACCGCGAAGTCGAAGCGGTTGTCGTCGCCGCGGCCGGGCAGGCTCGAGTTGGTGTTGAAGATCAGGTCCACTTCCTGGCCGGCATAGGCCGACAGGTCGACGGTCACGGGCACCCAGCGGCGGTCACCGGTGTTGTGCAGCGGGTCCACGTGCTGCTTGATCAGCTCGTCGTAGGTGCGGCCGTCGCTGACGCCGAAGCGGAAGAGCACGCCGTCGGTGGACTGCGTCCACGCCTCTTCCTTCAGCCCCAGCCAGGTGCGCAGCCAGGCGTTCTCGGGGATGGCCACGCGACGGAACGTGAGGCGGCTGGTCGGCACCATGTAGATGGCCTTGCGCGTCTCGCCGCCGAGCGAAACGTCCTCCAGCCTGAAGGCGGCTTCCTTCGGCTCGACGTTGGTCCGCGCGTCGCCGGCGCCGTAGGCGGCCGGGTAGAGGTCGACGAGGGCCACCGCGGTCTCGGGCGCGCGGCCGGTGCGGAAGTACCAGAAGCCGGCGGCCACGACCACCAGCAGCAGGACGAGGGCGACGATTTGGCTTCGCTTCATGGCTCGTTCGGTTGGCGATCCCGCCGGCGGATCGCGCGGCGAGGCCAGCCCCACATGCTACACTCCCGGCCGGAATGTTGGCCAGCCTGCGGGCCCTGTGGCGCTACCGCGACCTCGTGCGCAACCTGGTCGCGCGCGACCTGCGCATCAAGTACAAGGGGTCGTCGATCGGCTTCGCCTGGTCGCTGCTCCACCCGCTGCTCATCGCCGCCGTCTACACCTTCGCCTTCCGCTACGTCATCGAGGTGCCCATCGCGCACTTCCCGCTCTTCCTGCTGAGCGGGATGCTGCCCTGGACCTTCTTCTCGGGCGCGCTGGCCATGGCCACGGGCTCGGTGGCCGACAACAGCTCGCTGGTGCGCAAGGTGGCCTTCCCGCGGATCATCCTGCCGGTGGGCGCGGTGGCCTCGCAGTTCGCGCAGTTCGCGCTGATGTACTTCGTCATCATCCCCGCCGGCGCCGCTCTCGGCCCGGGCGCCTCGGGGGCGCTGGTCGCGCTCGTGCCCGTCGTGCTGCTGCAACTGGTCTTCACGACGGGCCTCGCGCTGCTCCTCGCGACGGCCTACGTCTACTTCCGCGACACGCGCCACCTGCTCGACGTCGCGCTGCAGATCCTCTTCTGGCTCACGCCCGTGGTCTACGCGGCGTCGCTCGTGCCCGCGGGCCTGCGCCGCCTCCTCTGGCTGAACCCCATGGCCGGCTTCGTCACCACCTACCACGCCATCGTCGTGGACGGGCAGTGGCCGAGCGGGCAGATGCTGGGCGTGTTGGCGCTGGTGTCGGCCGTCGCGGCGGTGGCGGGGTTCGTCGTGTTCGCGCGCCACCAGCGGCGGTTCGCGGAACTGGTGTAGCCGCGCGCGAGCTTCCCCCAGAGCGGCGCCGAAGGCGCACCCTCCATCAGCGTTTTTCGTCGTTCCGGCCCCGCCGGATCACGAGGACGCCAATGATTCCGGGCCTTCGCGCGATGTTGAAATTCAAGGTCTGACCCCAACCCGGGGCCGGGTAGAGCTGCCCGCGCGAGCTGCGAGCTTCCCCCAGAGCGGCGCCGAGGGCGCACCCTCCATCAGCGTTTTTCGTCGTTCCGGCCCCGCCGGATCACGAAGGCGCCAATGATTCCGGGCCTTCGCACGATGTTGAAATTCAAGGTCTGACCCCAACCCGGGGCCGGGAGCGGCGCCGAAGGCGCACCCTCCATCAGCGGGTCACCGCGGGTCTGAAGACCCGCGGCTACGTCCGGGGAGCGGCGCCCCCTCTGATGTAGGCCGGGGTCTTCAGACCCCGGCGTGGGCATTGGCTACCTCCGCACGATCCGCGGCTCGCACCACAGCGCGGCATCGCCCACGGCGTTGAACGACGGCTCGGTGTTCAGGACGATGTCGATGCGCCGGCCGGCGTACTTCGACAAGTCGAACCGCACCGGGGCCAGCACGCGATCGATCGGGCGCTCGAGCGGGTAGAAATGCCGCCGGTAGCGCTCCTCGTAGCTGGTGCCGTCGCCGAAGCCGATGCGGAACGTGGCGCCGTCGCCCGGCCCCTGCCACACGTCCGGCCGCATGCCCACCCACGCCGCGAACTCGACATCCTCAGGTACGTCCACCGCGAAGACGATGCGGCTGGGGGGCAGCGCGGTGACGCAGCGGTACCGCCGACCACCGGCGGTCGCCTCGGTCTCCACGAACCCCTGCTGCAACGTGGGCCAGGTCGTCCGCAGCGTGGCCTCCGGGAGCTGGTCGAGCAGTTCCACGGCGCCGAACTCCAGCCACGGCCGCCTGGGCACGAGCCAGAGATAGAGGCCGCCGAGCGCGACGACGACGGCCACGGCCATCGCGAGACGACGACGCGCCGAGAGCGGTGGCGGCTCGGTGGCCGGCGGCGCGACCTCCTCGTCGGGCGCGGTGAGAATCGTCCAGAACACCGTGAAGAGCGCGAGGTTGTAGAGGAGGAAGGCCGCCGCCAGCGTGACGCGCGAGCGCAGCCACCACGGCTTGTCGCGCAGCGCGTGCTCGAAGCGCCGGAACGACGTGGCGCGCGCCGCCTCGGTCGAGAAGACGAGGTCGCCCCACTCGCTCCTGCCGTCGTAGGTCAGCGCCCCGCCGGCGTAGCGCTCGCCTCGGGTCGCGTGGAGCCGCAGCGCCCGCCCCTCGCCGAACGGGGCGTTCGGCATGCTCACCGTCAGCGCGAACTGCTTGCCGCGCGTGCCCTCGATGGGGTTGAAGCGCCACGTGAACGGCCCGCCACGGGCCACCACCGCCGCCTCGCGGGTGTCGCGGAACAAGGTCACGGGCGCGGCCGCGTCGCCCACGAGCTCGGCCAACTCGAACACCACCGTCCCGCGCACCTGGTCGGAGGGCTCGGCGTGGACGGTGATGGACTCCAGGCCGTTGGCGCCCATCTCGAAGGTCTGGACGGCGGCCACCGCGCCCGCCACCTCGCCCAGCAGCCGCCTCTGCCCGCCAGTGGTGGACGGGGTGCCGTGCGGCTGCAGGAATATCACGTAAATCTGGAACAGGACCAGCAGGGAGCAGAGGGTCAGGAAGACCGGCAGCCGATGGCCCTCGGCGGGACGCGACACGCGGTCATCTTAGCGGAAGCGCCGACCGTCCCGGGATCGGTGTCCCCCGACCCCGCCGAGCAGCCGGCTGACCCGGTTCCGCCGCAGCCTCGCGCAAGGCGAAAGTCGGCCGTCACGCCTCTTGGAGCACGCCCCTCCTAATCGTCGCGTCCCGCTCCTTTGCGCCTGTTTCCTCCGTTCTTGCTACTTTCTCCCCCTATTTCCTATATCCCATTTCCTACTTCCTAGTTTCTATTCCCTACTTCCCATTCCCTGCTTCCTATTTCCTACTTCCTATTTCCTATTTCCTGTCATTACACTCCGCCGGTGTCAGCCGCACCGGCCGTCGCCCTCGACGGCGTCTCCAAGCGATTCCTCATCGACCGGCGCCGCGCGAGCGGCCTGAAGGAGCGCGTGCTCGACCTCGCCCGCGGCCGCCGCGCCGAGCGCGAGGAACTCTGGGCGCTGCGCGAGGTGTCGCTCCAGATCGGCCGGGGCGAGACGCTCGCCGTCATCGGCCCCAACGGCGGCGGCAAGAGCACGCTGCTGCAGGTGATTGCGGGCATCCTCGAGCCCGATGCGGGCCGCGCCACCGTCCACGGTCGCGTCACTTCGCTGCTGGAGCTCGGCGCGGGCTTCACCGCCGACCTCACGGGCCGGGAGAACATCTTCCTCAACGCCTCGCTCCACGGCCTCTCGCGCCGCGACGTCGCCCCGCGGCTGGACGCCATCGTCGCCTTCGCCGAACTCGAGCGGTTCATCGACATGCCGGTGCGCAACTACTCCTCCGGCATGTACATGCGCCTCGGGCTGGCGGTGGCCGTCCACCTCGACCCGGAGATCGTGCTGGTGGACGAGGCCTTCGCCGTGGGCGACGAGGCGTTCCAGCGCAAGGCGCTGCACAAGCTGCGCGAGTTCCAGCAGCAGGGCGTCACCATCGTGCTGGTGAGCCACGACCCGCTGCTCGTTGAGCGCACGGCCCAGCGCGCCGTGCTGCTGCAGCGCGGGCGCCTCGTGCACAGCGGCCGCACGCCCGAGACGCTCGCCGTCTACCACCAACTGGCCTCGGCCGAGGGCTACGTGCCCGGCGAGCACCGCTGGGGCAACAAGGCGGTGGTCATCGAGCAGGTGGAGATCCGCACCGAGGACGGCCGCCCGGCCGACGTGTTCCGCACCGGCCAGACGCTGGTGCTGGCCATGCGCTACACGAGCGCGACCCGCGTTCACCGGCCGGTGTTCGGCCTCGCCATCTACCACGAGGACGGCGTCCACCTCACCGGCCCCAACACGCGCATGAGCGGTTTCCCCATCGACACGGTGGAGGGCCCCGGCGAGGTGCGCTTCACGGTGCCGGCGCTGCCGATGCTGCCGGGCCGTTACGTGGTGTCGGTGTCGGTCTACGACCACGACCTCGTGGACGCCTACGACCACCGCGAACGCGTCGCCACCTTCACCGTCGTCGAGGGCGGCACGCTCGAACGCTTCGGCCTGATCACGCTCCACGGCACGTGGGACCATGCCGCGGGGCGCTGGCCGGCCTCGGGGCCGGTCTCGGGCCCCGCCGCGTGAGCGCAGCCGTGCGTCGCTCCCTGCTCATCGTCTCCGCGGGACCCACGCCGCCGCCCACCGGCCTCGCCGACAGGGTGCGCGCAACGCTCGCCGGGCGGGGCCTCGAGATCGCCGTGTCACTCGTCGAGGCGCACGGGGACACGCGCAGCGCCGCGACCCGCGTGAACGCCGCCGCCAGCGCCGGGTCCGATTCCAGCGCCTTCCGGAACACCGGCCGCCCCCCGCGGCAGCGCCGCGGATCTCGTCCGCGGCCTGCTGGACGCGCGCGCGGCCCACGACCACGCGCTCGCCGCGCTCGTGCAGGCCGCCGCGAGCCGTCCGGGCCTCGCCCTCGCCGGCCCGGCCGGTCTCCTCGATGACTGGACCCACCCCGTCGCCGCGCCCAACTACGCCGGAACGCTCGCCACCGCCGCCGCCCGCGGATTCGCCGAGGATGCGGTGTCCCGCCTGTTGCCGCCGGTGGCCGCGTTCGCGGCGCCGCGGGCGGAGTTCGTCGCGATCCAGGGGCTCGACGAACGCCTCCACGGCGTCGGCGACGCGGTGGACCTGGCGCTGCGGGCGCTCGCCGCGGGCATCCCCGTCGAACTCGTCGCGGACGCGCACGTGCCGCCCGCCACGCCGCCCATCGCCTCACCCCAGCACGCACTGCTGGCGTGGCGCAACGCCGCCCTCATCGCGCTGCGCCAGCCGGACGCGGCCAGCGCGGGCGCGCTGCTCGGCCACGTTGCGACGCTGGCGGTGGCCACGGCGTGGCGCGCCGCGGGCCTCGCCCCCTCGTCGCTGCGCTTCGGCGGCGACTGGGCACGGCAGGGGGCACTGGACCGCCTGCTACGGCGGACGGGCGTGGCGCGCAACGACACGTTCTGGCCGCGCGACGAGGTGGGAAGCCTCCTGCCGCTGCTGGGGCTCGACGCCGCGCTGGAGTTGCTCGCTGGAGGCTGGGGGCCCGACGTGCCCTCCGCGGGCCTGAAGACCCGCGGCCACGTGGAAGAGGCGCGAGACGCCCACCCCGGGACCGATGGAGAGCCTCCCGCGGGTCTGAAGACCCGCGGCTACGTGGAGGAGGCGCAAGGCACCCACCCCGCGGCCGATGGAGAGCCTCCCGCGGGTCTGAAGACCCGCGGCTACGTGGAGGAGGCGCAAGGCACCCACCCCGCGGCCGATGGAGAGCCTCCCGCGGGTCTGAAGACCCGCGGCTACGTGGAGGAGGCGCA
>JADHED010000542.1_pt1 | contig 43405 bp, 34 predicted proteins | sample 8952041 | NCBI WGS metagenome assembly JADHED01 (sample SAMN16124423, study PRJNA663239) | bioreactor sludge metagenome | isolation source: sludge (control) | place: India:Bengaluru | collected 2018-09-08 | reverse complement strand
GCGAGGAGGCGTCGGAGAACGGCAGGCGGCGGCCGTCCATCAGGACCAGCGTGCGGGTGGCGCCCAGGCCGCGAATGTCCGCGCGCGCCTGGCCGGCCAGGAACAGGGTGCCCGAGGTGGTCTGCTGGTTCTGGTTCGGGTTGATGCTGGGCGTGTCCAGCAGGATGTCCCCGACCGAGGTGTTGCCCGATTCACGGATCGCCTCGGCCGTCACGACCGAAATCGGCGAGGGTGAGGAGAAGGTGTCGCGGCGGATCCGCGAGCCGGTGATCACGATCTCGCCCAGCTCGGCGCCCTCGCCGGCCGTCGCCTGCGCCTGCGCCGCGCCGGCCCAGCCCGCGGCCATCGCGCCGCAGATGATCGAAGTGGCCAGCAGGCGCTGGCGCGTCGAAGTAAACGTCAAGTCGCAATCCCTCCAATGACCCGGGGCCGCGCGGCCGCCGGGCGTGCGTTGGTTCACAGCGTTCACGGTTGGAGGGGGGCGTATTCCCGAGCGACGCCCCCAGCCGCTGCCATCCGCCCCCTCTAAGGAGGGCGGCGCCGCAGGCTTAGGGAGTTCGATTCAGCGGTTACATGAGGCGCGCTCATGCAAGGCGCGACGCGTCATCCGTGGACGCATCATCCCGCTGAAATCAAACGAGATTGTGAGAAAATGGACCCGGCGAGCCAATGGCCCCGGACGTCAAGCGACGTCACGGTTCCGTCATTGTGGCGCTGTTGTGTGGCGCCGGCGACACGGGCGTGAAACGCCCGCGGCTCAGCCTTCGCGGAAGTAGGGCTCGACCGGCCCCTGCAGCTTCACGGTCAGCGGATTGCCGTGGCGGTCCTTCGAGGCGCCCACCGACAGCCGGACCCAGCCCTCGCTGACGCAGTATTCCTCGACGTTCGTCTTGTCCTGCCCCTTGAAGCGCACGCCCACGTTCCGCTGCAGCACATCGGCGTCGTAGTAGGGGCTGTTCGGATCCACGCTCAGGCGGTCCGGAGGGGTGTTGGAAGTCGTGTCGCTCATGGCCGGGAGGTCGCACGACCGCCGCCGCGGTTCAAGGCTTCGAATAGCCCAGCGGCACGACGATCCCCTCGCCGGCCACCGGCTTGCCGTCCTTGTCCTCGACGCGGAACCGGGCGGACTGGATCGCGCATACGGCGGCGGCCTCGTAGCGGGTGTCCGGCGCCCGGCTGTTCTCCACTACTGTGCAGTCCGTCAGCCGGTCGTCGGTCGAGCTCAGGCAGCGCAGTCGCACCTTGGCGTCCTCGAGGTTTGGAACGGCCCGGCGGAAGCAGCCGGCGACCTGGCCAGGGTCAGGCAGCCGCAGCCAGCGGCGCCGCAGTCCGTCCTCGCCCACCTTGCCCGGATCCAACGGCATCACCTGGGCCGTGTCGCGCCGGCTGCGCAGCGCAAACAGGCGGGTGACCTGGAACAGCCGGCCCGCCGTGGGGGAGCCGTCGCGCGCCTTCTTGCCGAGCTGGATTTCGGCTTCGACCAGCCGCCGCGTCGCCTCGCCGAAGCCTTGTCCTTCGGGGGACTCGGCCTTGACCGCGCAGTCGCGGAGCAGCCCGTTGTCCTGCACGCGGCAGACCACCGTGCCGCGCCCTTCGATCTGGTTCTGGCGCGCCTCGTTGGGGAAGTAGCGGAAACGGGCCTCGATGTCGGGCGCCCGGCGGAACTCGACCTCACCAGGCAGGAGCGGCTTCTCGTCGATGGCCTGGGCGAAAGCGCCCGCGCCTGCCAGACCCGCGGCAAGCGCAAGGGCCAGAACCGAAATCCTCACGCGATCACTCCGTCGCCACGCAACTCGGGCGCGCAATACGCCACGCCGTCCCGCGGTTGCCAAGGCGCTCGGGAGCCTGTTCAAAAGCCGACATGAAATCCGCCGTCGCCGCCCTTGCGGCCCTCCTCGTCGCCACCCCGGCCGTGGCCGAGCAACTCCCGCCCAAGCGCATCTTCGAGAGCCCGGACATCTCCGGCCCGCGGGCCCGCGGCGTGAAGCTTTCACCCGACGGCAAGTCCGTCACCTACATCAAGACCCGGGCGGACGACCTGGCGGTCAGCGACCTCTGGATCGCCGACGTGGCGGGCGGCGCGCCGCGGCTTCTGCTGGACGGCAAGCTGCTGGCGCCGGCGGAACGGGAACTGTCGGAAGCCGAAAAAGCGCGGCGCGAGCGCGCGGGCGTCGCCACGCGTGGCGTCGTGGACTACGCCTGGGACAGCCAGGGCCGCACCATCCTGGCCCCGGTAGAGGGCGACCTCTGGATCTATGAGGTGGCGACGAAGCGGGCGCGCCAGATCACCCGTACGCCGACGGACGAGATCGACGCCAAGGTCTCCCCGAAGGGCGGCTATGTCTCCTTCGTCCGTGACGACAACCTCTATGTGACCCCGATCGCCGGCGGCGCCGAGCGCGCGCTGACTACCGGCGGGACCGAGCTGAAGAGCTGGGGCACAGCCGAATTCATCGCCCAGGAGGAGATGGACCGCTCGACTGGCTACTGGTGGAGCCCCGACGACAAGGCCGTCGCCGTCGCCTTCGTTGACCAGACCGGAGTCGACGTGGTGGAGCGGCCCGAGGTCAACGCCACCGGCGCCCGCGTCGTGCCCCAGCGCTATCCGCGTCCCGGCCGGCCGAACGCCGTGGTCGACCTCTACGTGCAGCCGCTGGACGGGCCGCGGGTGAAGGTGGAACTGGGCGACGACCCCGACATCTACCTGGCGCGGGTGGCCTGGGCGAAGGACGGCCACATCCTCTACGTCCAGCGCCAGACCCGCGACCAGAAGCGTCTTGACCTGCTGGCGGTCGATCCGGCGACCGGAAAGGGGCGGGTGATCCTCACCGAGACCAGCCCGCACTGGGTCGACCTGACCGACGACTTCCACCCCCTGGCGGACGGCACGTTCCTGTGGTCGTCCGAGCGGTCGGGCTATCGCCACCTTTATCTCTACGCCGCCGACGGCAAGCTGATCCGCCAGGTCACCCACGGCGATTGGCCAGTGCACCAGATCGAGGGCGTGGACGAGGCGTCGCGGGCTGTCGTCTTCTCCGCCTTCCGTGAAAGCCCCGGCGAGCGGCGCATCTGGAGGGTGTCGTACGCCACCGCCTCGGAACCCCGCGCGCTGACGCCGGCCGGTGGCTGGTGGACGGCGACCGTGGCCAGCAAGGGCGGCGCCTTCGCCGGAACCTACGAGGATCCGAGGACCCCGCCGCAGACCGCGCTCTACCGGGCCGACGGCCGGCGCGTGCGGTGGATCGAGGAGAATGCGCTGCAGGCGGGCCACCCGTTCTGGCCCTACGCCGACCGGCTGCGTGAACCAACGTTCGGGACGATCAAGGCCGCCGACGGCAGCGACCTATGGTGGTCGATGCGGACCCCGCCCGGCTTCGACCCGGCGAAGAAGTATCCGGTGATCGTGCAGGTGTATGGCGGTCCCTCGGGCCCCCGCGTCGCCCACAACTGGCACACGCCGGAAGACCAGATCCTGCTGGACGCCGGCTATATTCTCTTCCGGCTCGACAACCGCGGCGTCGGCTATCGCTCGGTGGCGTTCAAGACCGCCATCGACCGTCGGCTCGGTCAGCTGGAGGTGGACGACCAGATCGCCGGCGCCACCTATCTGAAGTCCCTGCCCTATGTGGACGGCGGCCGGATCGGCGTCACCGGCTGGTCCTATGGCGGCTACATGACGCTGCTGATGCTGACCGCACCGGACAGCCCGTTCAAGGCCGGGGTGTCGGGCGCGCCGGTCACCGACTGGAAGCTCTACGACACCCACTACACCGAGCGGTTCATGGGTACGCCCGCCGACAATCCCGCCGGATACGGGGCCACCGAGATCGTCTCGCGCCTGCCGCGGCTGAAGCCCGGATCGCTGCTCCTCGTCCACGGCATGGCGGATGACAACGTCACCTTCGATCACTCGACGCGGGTGCTGTTCGCCCTGCAGGCCGAGGGGACGCCGTTCGAGACCATGGTCTATCCGGGGCTGCGCCACCGGGGCGGCTGGACGCCCGCGAACCGGATGCACCGGGCGCTGATGACCCGGGACTTCTTCGACCGGAAGCTGAAGGCGGGCGAGTGACCTCGCCCGCCCCTGCCGACTACTTCGGCTTGCGGAACTTGTAGACAAACTGGTCGGTCTTCCCGCGGATCGCCGGGTCGAAGACGCTGGCCGTGTGGGGATCGGCCGCATCCTTGAGCAGCGGGCTCTCGCCCTCGAACTTGAAGCCCGCGGCCTCGACCTCGGCCTTCACGATCGCCGGGTCGATCCGGTGGACCTTCATGGCCGGCTCGAGGCCCGAGCCGGCGACGGCCACATGGTCGACGACGACATAGAGGCCGCCCGGCTTCAGCGACTTGAACACCTCAGCGTTGACCTTCTGGGCGGTGTCGGTCGGGAACGGCGTCAGGTGCAGGTCATGGTAGTTCTGGACCGTCAGCACCAGGTCGAGGCCGTCGGGCAGGTCCAGGTTCGCGAAGGTCGTGGTCAGCGGCGTCACGTTCGCATAGGCGCCGGCGACCTTCTTCTGGTTCTCGCCGTAGCTCGCCTGGAACTTGATGAACTCCTCGGGCTGGTAGGCGTAGACGTGGCCCTTCGGCCCCACCGCCGCCGAGAGGATGCGGGTGAAATAGCCGCCGCCCATGATCAGGTCGGCCACCTTCTGTCCCGGCTTCAACCCGGACCATTCCAAGAGCTCGCCGGGCTTGCGGGCGGCGTCGCGCGCCGCCTCTTCCGCGGGCCGGCTCTTGTCGGCCAGCGCGGCGGCGATGTGCGCCGGAACCTCGGCCCACGCCGGCGCGCTCGCGCCCAGGGCCACCGCCGCCACCGCGGCCATCATCCATCTGCGGGCCATGCCTCGCCTCCCAAAATTATGCTTGGCCCGCTGTAGCACCCGCGACCGCCGGTCCCCTAGCCGTCTGCGCGGAACGGCCGTATCTTTGCGACGCGTGTCAGTCAGGAGCCGTCGTGATCAGAGTGATCATTGGGGGCGTGGCGGCTGCTGCGCTCCTTTCGGGTGAGGCCCACGCCGCCCGTCCATCCCCCACTCCCTCGATCGCCGCGGGCCCGGCCTGGGTGGTGATCCCCGCCGACGCGGGGTGCCGCGTCGACCTGGAGCTGACCGGCCGCTCCGGCGGCTCCACCCCCGTCAGCCTGACGTCGGACGGACAGCTCGTGAGCCTGCGCTTCGCCAAGCCCGACCTGCCGGCGCGCGCCTTCCTGCCGATACGGATCGACGGGGCGCCGTTCGCCAACCTGATGCTGCGCGACGCCGACGGCTCGGGCGAGCTGGTGCTGTCCGAGGAAACCGAGCGAGCGCTTCGCAAGGGCGAAACCCTCGGCGTCGCCTGGCTCAGCGACGAGCCGCTGACCGCCTCGCTGGCGGGCTCAGAGCGCGGCCTGCAGGATCTCAGGACATGCGGCGCGCAGGCCGCCGTACGCCACCGCGAGCGAACCGCCGCCGAGGCCGCCGCCCGGGACCGGGCCGAGGCCGACGCCCGCGCCAAGGCGCTGAGCGAGGCGCAGCTCGCCGCCGTACGCGCCCAGACCGAGGCCGCCGAGGCCCAGCGCCGGCAGGTCGAGGAGGTCGCCGAGCGCCAGCGGCGCCTCGAGGCGGCCCAGGCGGAGCGGACCTACCAGGAGGCGCGTCAACAGGCTTACGAGGCCGAACGACGTCGCGCCTGGGAGCGCCAGCGCGCCTATGAGGACGAGGGTGCGGACGAGCGCTGGACGCCACCCCGGAGCTACCCGGCGCGGCCGTATGCCTCGCCCTACGACGAGCGGTACTGAGCCGGAACCCGCCTCAGACGACGCGGGCGGCGATCCGGCGGCGCCGGATCACGTAGCCCACCGCGCCGAAGCCGCAGATCATCATCGCCCAGGTCGAGGGCTCGGGGATCGCCCCGACCTCGCCCCGCGGCGGAAGGTCTGTCTTGCCGCCGCCACCACCGCCCGGAGGATCGACCGGAAGCAGGGTCCCGCCGCCGCCACCGCCGCCGCCACCGGGCGGGCCCGAGGGGTCGTCGACGGGCGGATCGGTCGGCGAAGGCCCGCCGCCGCCGCCCGGAGGCGGCTCGAAGCCGGGAACCTCGACGCCTGGGCCCTGCGGGCCCGGACCAGGATCGATAGGACCGGGATCGATGGGGCCCGGATCGATCGGACCAGGATCGACGGGACCGGGATCCGTGGGATCGGGGTTGGTCGGGTCGGGGTTGGCTGGGCCGGGGCCGCCACCGCCACCGCCACCGCCACCGCCGCCGCCCGCGCCGCCACCGCCCGAGCCGCCGCCGAAGCCGCCGCCCGCTCCGGAACCGGAGCCGGAACCGCCGCCAGCAGGCGTCAGGAAGGTGACGCCGTCGCCGGGCTGGCCCGTTCCAGGATCGCCCGTCGGGCCGGGATCGCCGGATCCGCCAGGTCCGCCAGTCGGCGTATTGGGATTGCCGCCGCCCGGCGTGCCGGCATCGCCGCCCGAACCGGATTCGCCCGAGCCACCGCCCGAAAGTCCAGGCGGGGAGAAGGTCGAGAGCAGGCCCTCAGGTCCGAGCGGTCCGGCCCCGGGCACGACGACGCCGCCAGGGCCGCCCGTGGCGCCGCCGGCTTCGCCGCGGAACAGGCTGATGCGGCCGCCGTCGAGCGTCCCCTGGCCTTCCATGAAGCTGGGGGCCGCGATGGCGCTGGCCGAGAAAATCAGGAACATCATCGGGCCATGCCGGTGCAGGCGCCGGTGCCACGGCTCGCCAGGGCAGAATTCGGGGCGCACGGCGGGATGCCAGGGCGCAAGCGGGCAGATTTCGCCGTCCGGGCCGAGGACTTGACCCGGCCACGCCCAGCTCCACAGCCAGCTCAGCCGCCACCAGCGCTTGAGACCGCGGTCCGCCCCGGTGGGCCAGGCCCAGCCGAACACCGTCGCCATCAGGCCGTGACGGCGACCGAATTGCTCGTCGTGCAGCGCGCTCGGCCACATCCAGCCCAGCGCCGTGGCGAGCCACGCGGCCCGCTTGTCCTTGTGTTGCTGCGGCTCGGGCCAGAGCCACGTCAGCAGCGCCGCGGCGGCGCCGCGCCTACGGCCGCGAGGGCCGTCGTCGAAGGTCCCGACGGTCATCGGCGCACCCCTTCGACAGGGCCGCGATCGAGAAGATCGACAGGCTGAACGCGCACGTGGAACTCGACGTAATAACCATCACCGCACGGCTGGCCTTGGCGGCCGCCGCTTATGGTAAAGGTGCCACAATCCTGCCTCAGAGTCGTTAACCGCGCGCCCTCCGCGACGGTTTGCCTCGCCCCGTCAATGGCTTCGCCCAAAGCCCATCGCGCCCCGACGCGCGTGGCGCCGCGGCTTGAAACACCCGGACTGGCGATCATGGTCGCCGGCATGAGACCGCTCCTGACCCGTTCGCCGTGCAGGAGCACGGCGCAGGAAACCACCTCGGAAATGCGACGCCCGGGGGAGCGTCACAACGAGAGACAATCCGCGGGCGGAAATGTCGCCCCAAAGGGGAACACCGCCGCACCTCGAGCCTCTCACCTGCAAGCACGCGGCCAGCTTCGCCTTGGATGACTCGACTCCCCAGAATGGGTCATAAGAGGCGCGGGGGAGTGCTTCGCCGATGAAGAGCCGGGAGCGCGCGCCAGCGCCCGCAGACGTCCCGGCCGGGTCCTCGCCCACGCCGGCCCGCCGCCTCGCCTACGCCCTGGCCGCTCTGGCGCTCCTGTGCGCGCTGTGCGCGCCGTTCTTCGTCGATCTGGTGGACCACGGCGCGCCCGCGGCGCGCGGCGGCGTGGTGGACTATGGCGGCCGCCCGCTGACCTCCCCGTCGGCCATTCCCGGCGACTGGCGCATCGTCTGGAAGAGCGCAGGGCCGGGCCAGCCGCCCCCGGGCGCGACCGGCACGATCCACGTCCCGGGCCTGTGGACCGGCAAGCCGCTCGGCGGGCAGGCCCTTTCCGCCCGGGGCGCGGCGGCCTACCAGCTCACGCTCCGCGGCCTGCAGCCCGGCCGCTACATGCTGCACGTGCCGACGCTGTTCGAGGCCGTGCGGGTCAGCATCGACGGCCAGGTGGTCTCGGAGCGCGGGACCTTCGGCCTGACGCCCGCGACGACCCGCTATCACGTCCGAGCCCAGGACATCTCCTTCGAGGCCAAGGGCGGCGACGTGGAACTGCAGGTCGAGCTGGCCTCGTTCCACCATCGCGACAACGGCATGGAGAGCCCGCCGATCCTGGGGCTGGCCGAGCCCATGGGCCGATGGCTGACGCTGTCCTGGCTCAGCGGCTTCCTGTTCGTCACCGCGACCCTGCTGCTCGCCTGCTACGGGATGGTGATCTTCCTGTTCCGGCCGAGCGACCGGGCCTCGCTCTACATCACCCTCTCCAGCCTGGCGCTCCTGCCCATCGCGGCGATCTTCGCCCAGGACAACCTGCTGCTGATCGCCTTCCCCAGCATGGACCTCAAGACCATGCTGACGCTGCAGTACCTGGCGGGGATCAGCGCGGTCGCCTCGTTCCTGGGCTACGCGCACCACCTCTTCCCTCGCGAGAGCAACCGGCGGGTCTTCTGGGCGATCGAATCCCTGTTCGTGATCGCCTTCGTCGCCCACCTGATCGTGCTGGTGGCCGGCGACACCCTGCTGGCCTCGCAGTTCTCGCTATGGATCCTGCCGCTGCGGATCGGGACCTTCCTCTACATGGTGGGCATCGTGCTGACTGCGACGATCCGGCGGCGGGACGGGGCGCCGATCTTCCTGCTTGGCCTCAGCGTCTTCGCCGTGACACTGGTGATCTACGATCTCTTCACCAACGGCTTCATCGTCCAGGACCGGGCCGGATTCGACCTGCCGGCGATCGGCATCCTGGTGCTGGTGTTCTCGCACATCGTCATCCTGGCCGAGCGCTGGACGCTGTCGATCGACGTGGCCGAGCAGACCGCCGGCGATCTGCGCCGCCTGCTGGACGTGAACGCCGCCATCACCAGCGAGATGGAGCTGGAGGCCCTGCTGCGGAAGATCGTCCAGGTCGCCTCCAAGGTGATCCACGCCGACCGCAGCAGCCTGTTCCTGCACGACCCGAAGACCGACGAGCTCTGGTCTCTGGTCGCTGAGGGGCTCGAGACACGCCAGCTCCGGATTCCGTCCGGACTGGGCCTGGCCGGCGCCTGCTTCACCAGCGGCCAGGCGATCAACATCCACAGCGCCTACGACGATCCGCGTTTCCACCGCGAGGTGGATGAGCTGACCGGCTATCGGACCTCCAGCGTCCTGACCATCCCGGTCACCGCCCGCGACGGCCGGCGGCTGGGCGTCATGCAGGCCCTGAACCGCCAGGACCGGCCGCACTTCTCGGACGGCGACGTCGAGCGCATGAGCGCATTCGCCGCCCAGGCCGCCATCGCCATCGATAACGCCACCCTGTTCACCGCGGTGGCCTCCGAGCGGAACTACAACGAGAGCATCCTGCGCTCGATGTCGAGCGGGGTGGTGACCCTGGATCCCGACGCCCGGGTGGCCAAGCTGAACGAGGCCGCCTGCCGCATCCTGGCCGTGCCCCCCGAGCGGCTGGCCGGCGCCGACGCGCGCGCCCTGCTGGCGACGAGCAACCCCTGGCTGCTTGAAGAGATCGAGGGCGTCTCGCGGCGGGGCCAGCCCAAGACCCTGCTGGACGTCGACATCCTGACCGGCGGCGGCGGACGCATCGCGGCCAACCTCTCCATCGTGCCGCTGGTGGCCGAGGGCGAGCCGGTCGGCCTGCTCATCCTCATCGAGGACATCACCGACCGAAAACGCCTGCAGGGCGCGATGCGCCGCTACATGACCCAGGAGGTCGTCGACCAGGTGCTGGCGCACGACGACCTGCTGTTCGGCGACGCCTGTCGCGCCAGCGTGCTGTTCGCCGACATCCGCAACTTTACGGCTCTGGCCGAGAACCTCAGCCCCCGCGCCACCGTGGAGATGCTGAACGAGATCTACACCGAGCTGTTCGAAGCAGTGGCGGCCTCGAACGGGGTGCTCGACAAGTTCCTGGGCGACGCGATCATGGCCCATTGGGGGGCGCCGATCGCCTCCGACCGCGACCCGTTGAACGCAGTGGATTGCGCCGTACAGATGATCGCCCTGGCCGGGGTGCTGAACACCCGTCGGCGGGCGCAGGGGCTGGCCGAGCTTCGGCTGGGCATGGGCATCGCCACCGGCGAGGTGATCGCGGGAGCCATCGGTTCGCCGAAGCGCATGGACTACACGGTGATCGGCGACTCCGTGAACCTGGCCTCGCGGCTGGAGCAGCTGACCAAGGTGTACCGTGCGCCGATCCTGGTCTGCGAGGCGACCGCCGCGGCCCTCGCCGGCGGAACGCATGTGCTGCGCGAAGTGGACATGGTGCGGGTCCGCGGCCGCCATGGCTCGAGCCGCATCTTCCAGGTGGTGACGCCGGACGCCCCGCTCGCCCCTGAGGCGCTGGCCGCCTACGCCGCCGGCCGGGCGCACCTGATGGCGCATCGCTGGACGGAGGCGGTGGCCGCCTTCGAGGCCGCCCTGGCGGCGGCGCCGGGCGATGGTCCCGCGACGGTGATGCTGGCCCGCGCGCGCAGCCTCGAGCGCACCCCGCCGGCCGCGGACTGGGACGGCGTCTGGGGCGAGGGCTGAGCCTCAAACGAAAGAGGCGCCCGCTCTCGCAGGCGCCTCGATCCGTTCGGCAGTCGGCTGGGATCAGTAACGATAGCCGTAGCGGTAGCCGTCGTAGCGATCGCGCCGGTAGTCGTCACGGTCGTAGTAGCTGCGGTCGTACGACCGGTAGCGGCTGTCGCGATAGTAGGGCTGGCTGGTCCGATAGCTGTAGCCGTTGCGGTAGTAGCGCCGGTCCTTCTTGCCGTCGTTCACCGCCGCGCCGAGCGCCGCGCCAGCCACCGCGCCGAGGGCCACCGCCTCGCCCTTGCCGTCACCGATCGCCGCGCCGGCGACCCCGCCGAGCACGGCGCCGAGGAGCGCGCTCTCGGTCTTCGAGGCGGCGGCGGCCTGGGTCGCCGGCAGCGCCACGGCGCCCGCAACGGTCATGGCCATCGCGGCCTTCATCAGCTTGTTCGTCATGGCTCTGGTCTCCTTTCGACGCCGGGCGGGACACCCGATCCGGCGATGTTGGAGACGAACCTAGCGAGCCGGGCCTGAACCCAACCGGAGGCTATCGTTCATCGGCGCGACAGGTTTCGCGCCCCGTTTCAGGCGCGGGCGGCGGGCAGCTCCAGCACCGCGCGCAGACCGCCGGACGGACTGTCCTCGAGCCACACCCTGCCGCCATAGAGATTGGCCAGGTCGCGCACGATGGGCAGGCCGAGGCCGGACCCCGGCGCCCGCTCGTCTAGCCGCTGGCCGACGTCGAACACGAGCTCCCAGCTTTCGGCGGGCAGGCCCGGGCCGTCGTCGTCTATGACGATCCGCACCGTGTCGTCGCGCGACGTGGACGCGCTCACCACCACCTGGCCCGCCGCCCATTTGCCGGCGTTGTCCAGAAGGTTGGCGACCATCTCAGCGAGGTCCTGGCCCTCTACCGCAACGGCGGCGTGGTCTGGGACATCCAGGCGGAAGACGACGCCGCGCCGCCCGTGCAGCCGCTCCATGGCCGACAGGATGGGAGCCAGCGTCGCACGGACCTCGGCGGCGGCGCCCGGGGCGCTGCGCGAGGCCGCCGCCCGGGCGCGCGCCATCTGGTAGTCGATCTGGCGGCGCATCCGGTCGCACTGGGCCAGGATCGCCGTGGCGGCCTCGGCCTGTCCGGCCGCCCGCAACCGTTCCCCCTCGTCCACCAGGATCGCCAGCGGCGTCTTGAGCGCGTGCGCCAGGTTGCCGGCCTGGGCGCGGGCCCGGCGGATCATCTCCTCGTTGGCGTCGAGCAGGGCGTTGAGGTCCTGAACCAGGGGCCGCACCTCGCTCGGGCTGTCCTCGGGCAATCGCCGCGCCCGGCCGCCCCGCACGTCGGCCAGCGCCGTCCGTACGCGCCCCAGGGGCTGAAGGCCGAACGTCACCTGAAGGAACGCCGCGACCACAAGGCCCAGGGCGATCACGCCAAGCGACAGGGCCAGCGTGCGATTGAAGTCGGCCAGCACAAGGTCCAGTTCGCGCTCGTCGACCCCGATGGCGATGCGCAGCGGCTCCCCGGCCGTGCGCCCGGGGGCGATGGTGCGCTCCACGAGGCGGACCGGCCCGCGCGGCCCGTCGATGAAGATGTGCCGCTCGATGCCGGGGGCCGGCGGAAGCCCCGCGAGCGCGAGGGGATGACCGGAAAGCGACCCGGAAAGGACCGGCGCGGCGCCCCTCCGCTCGATCTGCCAGTAGAAGCCGGAGCCGGGTGGCAGGAAGCGCGGGTCGCTGAGCCGCCGGTGCAGGAACGGCCGACCGTTGGCATCCACGGCGGCCAGGGCGGCGAGTTCCTCGGCGTGCCCGTGCAGCTCGCCGTCGAACTGCTCTGTGACGTGCTCGCGGAACAGCTGGGAGAGCGCCAGGCCGCTCAGCGCCACCCCGCCCAGGATCCAGACCACCGACCCGACGATGAGCCGCGCCCGGAAACTCTTCCACCGAGCCCGCACGTCAGCCCATCCGATAGCCGAGACCGCGGATCGTGCGGATCCGCTCGCGGCCCAGCTTGCGCCGCAGCCGGGCGACGTAGACCTCGATCGTGTTGGACTCGCGCACCTCCTCCATGGGGTAGACGTGGTCCATCAGTTCGCCCTGCGAGACGATCCGGCCGCGCCGGTGCATCAGGTACTCGAGGATCCGCAGTTCGCGGGCGGTCAGCTCCACCGGCCGGCCATCGACACGCGCCGCGCCTGCGGTGGGATCGAGCTCCAGGCCACCCAACGAGAGCACCGGCGAGGCGCCGCCGCCCGACCGGCGGACCAGCGCCCGCAGACGCGCCACCACCTCGGCGGCCTGGAACGGCTTGCCCAGGTAGTCGTCGGCTCCCGCGTTCAGGCCCTCGACCCGATCCGTCCAGGCGTCGCGCGCCGTCAGCACCAGGACCGGCATGTTGCGTCCGCCGCGCCGCCAGCGCCGCAGCACATCCAGCCCCGGCAACCGGGGCAGGCCGAGATCCAGCACGACGGCGTCGAAGTCGGCCAGCTCGCCGAGCTCGGCCGCCTCCTCCCCGTCCGCCGCACGATCGACGGCGAATCCCGCCTCGGTCAGCGCCGCCTCGAGCCGGCGCGCCAGCTCGCCGTCGTCCTCGACCAGAAGCACTCGCATGCCCCTGCCTAGCACGGCCGGGCTGAAACCTGCCTGAAAGCCGGCTGTGACGCTTTCAGCTTGGTTTCAGCTTGGCGTCAGGGTCGTTTCAGCGAGGTTTGCGAGGAAGGGCCCGCCGCGCATCCCGCGGTCAGCGAGGATCCTGGCTTGCCGACGCCCAACCCCCAAGTTCAAGGCGCTTTCGGCGCGCTGGCCCTCGCTGTCTTGGCCGGTTCGGCCTTCGCAGCATCCCCCCCGCCCGTGAAGGTCACGCCGGCACAGGAGCGGGCGATGGGGTTGCGCACAGCGGCCGCATCGCCTGTTTCCGAAACGCCGGTCGCCACCGTCTCGGCCATCGCCGCCCCCGCGATGAATGGTCGGATGGTGGCGGCCGCGCCGTTCGCCGGCGCCGTGCTGCGCGTGGACGTGCTGGAGGGCCAGAGCGTCCGCGCCGGGCAACCTCTCGCGCTGCTGTTCAGCCAAGACGCCCTCCGCGTGGGGGCCGAGCTCGCCCAGGCGCAGGCCGAGATGCGGGCGGCCGAGTCCGCCGCGCGGCGCGCCCGCACCCTCGCCGACGAGGGCATCATCGCCGGGGCGCGCGCCGAGGAAGCCGCGGCTCGGGCCAGCCAGGCGCGGGCGATGGCCAGCGAGAAAAGCCGGCTGCTCTCGGCCGCCGGCGGGGGCGGACGCTCCGGCGAATATGTCCTGCGCGCGCCGATCGCCGGTCGCGTTTCCCAGATCAATCTGCAGCCCGGCGCCGGTGTGGAGGCGATGGCGCCCGCCGTCGTCATTGACCGCGGCGGCCGGACCTGGCTCGAGGCCCGGTTGCCCGCGGCCCAGGCCGGCCGGGTGAGTGTCGGCGGCGCGGTGGAAGCTGAGGGCCGGCGCGGCCGTGTCGTCGCCGTCGGGTCCGCAATCGACGCCAGGACCCGCTCCGTGGTGCTGCGGGCCGAACTGCCGCCCGAGGCCGAGGTGATCCCCGGCCGGGCGGTTTGGATGACGGTCTACGCCAAGGCCCCGCCCGGCGCGGTGAGCGTGCCCCGCGCCGCGGTCGTGGCGGTGAACGGCCAGGACACGGTCTTCGCCCGCAGCGCGGCCGGATATCAGCCGGTCCCGGTCAGGGTGGAGGGCGTGTCCCGCACCGTCGCCGTGGTCACCGGACTGCGCGCCGGGGCGCCGGTCGCAATATCCGGCGTGAGCCAGCTCAAGGCCGCGGCGGGGCGCTGAGCATGTTCGCCCGTCTCGTGAGCCTGGCGCTGTCGCAGCGCCTGATGGTCCTGGTGGCCGCCCTCGGCCTGCTGCTGGCCGGCTTCGACGCCTATCGCAAGCTGCCGGTCGACGCCTTCCCCGACATCTCGCCGACCCAGGTGAAGATCATCCTGAAGGCGCCAGGCATGACGCCCGAGGAGGTCGAGAACCAGGTGATCGCGCCGCTGGAGATGGAGCTCCTCGGCATTCCGCGCCAGGCGATGCTTCGCTCCACGGCGAAGTACGCCATCGCCGACATCACCCTCGATTTCCAGGAAGGGACCGACGTCTACTGGGCCCGGCAGCAGACCGCAGAACGCCTCGCCAACGCCATGGACGCCCTGCCGGCCGGGGTCAGCGGCGGCCTGTCGCCGATCTCGACCCCGTTGTCCGACGTCTACATGTTCACCCTGGAAGGGTCGGGCCTGTCGCTGGAAGAGCGCCGGACCCTGCTGGACTGGACCGTGCGGCCCGCGCTCCGCGGCCTGCCGGGCGTGGCCGACGTCAATGTTCTGGGCGGACGCGCGCGCGCCTTCGAGGTGGTTCCCGATCCGGCCGCCCTGGCCGCCTCGGGCCTCACCACCGCCGGCCTGCGCCGCGCGCTGGAGGCGGCGAACCGGAACGACGGCGCCGGCCGGCTGATCGAAGGCGAGGAAGCACTGGTGGTCCGCGTCGTCGGCGCGTCCGTCACCCTGGACGACCTGCGCGCCACGCCGATCCCGCTGCCCTCCGGCGGAGCGGTGCGGCTGGGCGACGTGGCCGAGGTGCGGACTGGCGCGCTCACCCGCTACGGGGCCGTGACCGAGGACGGCGCCGGCGAGGCCGTGCAGGCCATCGTCATCGCGCTGAAGGGCGCCGACGCCAAGGCCGTGGTCGGCCAGGTCAAGGCGCGGCTGGCCGAGGTCCAGACGACCCTGCCGAAAGGGGCCGTGATCCGTCCGTTCTATGACCGGTCCGAGCTCGTGGAGCGGGCCACCGGCACCGTCACCAAGGCCTTGATGGAAGCCACCATCCTTGTGGTGGTGCTGCTCCTGCTCTTCCTGGGCGAGCTGCGGGCCGCCGTGGTGGTGGCGGTCACCCTGCCCTTCGCCGCCCTGACCACCTTCCTGCTGATGCGCGCCTTCGGCCTCTCGGCCAACCTCATGAGCCTGGGCGGACTGGCCATCGCCATCGGCATGCTGGTCGACGCCGCGGTGGTGGTCGTCGAGAACACCGTCGAGCGGCTGAACAACCCGGACATCAAGGGCTCCCGCAAGCTGCACCTGGTGCACGAGGCGTGCCGGGAGGTGGCCACGCCCGTGGTCTCGGGCGTCATCATCATCTGCCTCGTGTTCATGCCGCTGCTGTCGCTCCAGGGCCTGGAGGGCAAGCTGTTCGGGCCCGTGGCGCTGACCATCGTCTTCGCCCTGGCGTCGTCGCTGGCGCTGTCCTTCACCCTGATCCCGGTGCTGTCGTCCTTCCTGCTGAAGCCGCAGCCGCACCACGAGTCCTGGCTGATGCGACGGATCAGCCCCGCCTACGCGCGCCTTCTCGAGCGGTCGCTGGCCCGGCCCATGCCGGTGGTCGCCGCGGCGCTGGTGGGGATGACCGCCGCCGGCGCCGGCTACGTCTTCATCGGCAAGAGCTTCATGCCGACCATGGACGAGGGCGCGATCCTCATGCAGCTCGCCAAGCTGCCTTCCGTGAACCTCGACGAGAGCGCGCGTCAGGACATGGCCGTCCAGCGGGCGGTGCTGCAACGGGTGCCCGAGGTGAAGCGGATCGTCGCGCGGGCCGGGTCTGATGAACTGGGCCTCGACCCGATGGGCCTGAACGAGACCGACAGCTTTCTGGTGCTGGCGCCCAAGTCGGAATGGCGGCGGCACGACAAGGTCTGGCTCACCGACGAGCTGCGCAAGGTGGTGGGCGATTTCCCGGGCGTGGACGCCGCCTTCACCCAGCCGATCGAGATGCGCGTGGCCGAGATGCTGACCGGCAGCCGGGGTGACCTGGCGGTGAAGGTGTTCGGCCCCGACCTCGCCACCCTGGGCGACCTGGCCGCCCGTATCGAGGCCTCGCTGCGCGCCACCCCCGGCGCGGCCGATGTCTACACCGTCGCCGGCGACAGCCTGGCCTATCTACAGCTCGATATGGACCGGGCCGCTGCGGGCCGCGCCGGCCTGTCCATCGAGGACGTGCAGACCGAGCTGCGCGCCCAGATCGAGGGCGCGCCGGCCGGCGTGGTCTTCGAGCCTGGCCGCCGGACCCCGGTGCTGGTCCGGGGCCCCGAAGCTGCGCGCGCCCAGCCCGAGCAGATCGAACAGCTGGAGATCGCCACGCCCGACGGCGGCCTTGCGCGCCTGTCCGAGCTGGCGGGCGCACGCCGGGTCGACGGTCCGCTGAAGATCGACCGGGAAAACGCCTCCCGCTTCGCGGTCATCCAGGCCTATGTCACCGGGCGCGACCTGGTGGGCTTCGTGGCCGACGCCCAGGCGCGGGTGGCGCGGGACGTGCCGCTCCCGCAGGGCTACCGCCTGGTCTGGGGCGGCCAGTTCGAGAACCAGAAGCGCGCCGCCGCACGGCTGGGCATCGTGGTGCCGGCGGCCCTGGGACTGATCTTCCTCGTGCTGTTCGCCACGCTGCGCTCGGCGCGCCAGTCGCTGCTGATCCTGGCCAACATCCCCTTCGCCCTGATCGGAGGGATGCTGTCGCTATGGGCCTCGGGCCAGTACCTGTCGGTGCCGGCCGCGGTGGGCTTCATCGCCCTGCTCGGCGTGGCGGTGCTGAACGGGCTGGTGCTGGTCTCCCACTTCAACGACCTGATCCAGCGCGGGCTCGACATCGGCGATGCGGTCGTGGAGGGCGCGAGGCGCCGGCTGCGCCCCGTGCTGATGACCGCCAGCATCACGGCCCTGGGGCTAGTGCCCCTGCTCATCGCCACCGGACCAGGCTCCGAGATCCAGAAGCCCCTCGCCATCGTGGTCGTCGGAGGCCTCGTGACCTCGACCCTGCTGACCCTCGTCCTGCTTCCCATCCTCTACCGGCGCTTCGGGCTCGAACGCGGCGCCGCCGCCCGCGAGGGGACTTCCTGATGCGTCGCCTGGTTCCCTGCGCCCTCGCGCTTCTCCTCGCCCTGCCGGCCCGGGCCGCGGAGCCCGGACTCGCCCGGCCCGCCTTCCTGCCACCAGACGAAGCGATCCTTGCGGCGCTGGACGCCTCGCCGGCGGTGGCCCTGGCGCAGGCGCGGCTCGCACAAGCCAGGGCGGAGGGGCGCCAGCTCGCCGCCGGCGATCACGAGACCACCTTCATGGCCACCTTCGACGACAGGCGCGTCCGCGGCGAGGGCGACTATGCCGAATGGTCCGGACAGCTCAGCCGAGGCGTGCGCCTGCCGGGTAAGGCGCGGCTGGATCGCGCCGCCGGGGCCGCCGGCGTGCGCGCCGCCGAAGACGCGGTCGAGGACGCCCGCCATCAGGCCTCGCTCGATCTCGCCGAGCGCTGGATCCGCTGGGTCGAGGCCGCCGAACGACGGGCGATCGACGCCGCCGAGGCCGCCACCTACGGCCGCGAGGTCCAGGCCCTCGGCCGCCGCGTCGAGCTGCAGGACGCCGCCCCGCTGGACCTTGAAGAGGCTCGGGGCGCGGAGGCGCGGGCGCGGGCCGCCCTCGTCCAGTCCGCCGGCGTCGAGCGCCGGGCGCGGGTCGAGCTCGACAGCGTCTATCCGGGCCTTGCGCCCGCCACCCCGACGGCCCTTCCCGCGCCCACCACGCCGACACGCGCCTTCACCGAATGGCCTGCCCTGATCGTCGCCCGCAGCCATGAGATCAGTCTCGCCCGCGCCGAGGCCGACCGCGAGGACGCCCTCGCCCGCCGTGCGCGCCTCGACCGCGCGCCGGATCCGACCTTCGGCATCCGCACCTTCAACGAACGCGGCGGGGACGAGAGCGGGGTCGGCGTCTTCGTCTCCATCCCGTTCAGCGGCCCGCGCCGCAGCGCCCTGGCGGACCGGCAGGCCGCCGTCGCCTCCCAGGCGCTGGCGCGCCATGCGCTCGTCAGCCGCGACGTGCGGGTGATCGCCGAGACCGACGCGGTGGGCGCCGAGGCCGCCTTCGTCGCCTGGCGCGACGCCGAGGCCGCCCGCATCGCCAGCGCCCAGGCCGCCCTGCGCATCGCCCGCGCCTACCAGCTCGGGGAGCGCGACCTCGCCGACAGTCTGCTGGCCGACCGCCAGGCGTTCGAGGCGAGGCGTTTCGAGCTCTCCGCACGGGCCGAGGCGCACCGCGCGCTGCTGCGGCTGGCGCTCGACGCCCACGAGCTGTGGCTGGCCGAGGAGTAGGCGGCGCGGACGGGTCTTCCCTCCCGCCGCGGCAGCCGGGCTTTCCTCCGCCGCAAACAGGAGGAAACCCGATGACCTACCCGCTGCCGAACGTCTCCGTCGATCTGACCGGTCAGGTCGCCCTGGTGACCGGCGCCTCGTCGGGCCTGGGCCTGCGATTCGCCCGCGTCCTGGCCGCCTGCGGCGCCAAGGTGGCGATCGCCGCCCGCCGCGCCGACCGCCTCGAGACGCTGGCCGCCGAGATCCGCAACGCCGGCGGCGAGGCCCTGCCGATCACCCTGGACGTCACCGACGCCGACCAGCTCGTCTCGGCGGTCGCCCAGGCCGAGCAGGCCTTCGGCACGGTGACCATCCTGGTGAACAACGCCGGAATCCCCGACGCCCAGCGGGCGCATAAGATGCCGCTGGAGCTGATCGACCGGGTGCTCGACGTGAACCTGCGGGCGCCCTGGATCCTGTCGTGCGAGGTCGCCCGGCGGCTGATGGCCGCGGAGAAGCCCGGCCGCATCGTCAACATCGCCTCCGTGGCGGCCTTCACCTACGCCGGAGGCGGCGCGGCGCTCTATTCGGTCACCAAGATGGGTGTGGTCCGGATGACCGAGGCGCTGGCCGTCGAATGGTCGCGCAACCACATCAACGTCAACGCCATCGCCCCCGGCGCCTTCGCCTCCGAGATGATGGACGGGATGCTCTCCCGCGTCGGCGACATCTCGCAGGGCTTCCCGCGCAAGCGGATCGGCGATCCGGCCCAGCTCGACAGCACCCTTCTGTACCTTGTCTCGCCGGCGTCGGACGCGGTCACCGGCACCTGCATCAAGGTCGATGACGGACAGGGCTCGCGCTGAGCCCGCGCCGACGGCGACGGATCGACAAGGCCGGCTCCCGGCGCGACCAACCCGGACGCGCCGGCGGGTCAACTGCGCTATGATCGCCCGATGACCTCCATCGCGGCCGCCCCGACCGATCGCCAGACTCTGCGCCAGGCGGTCTGGCTGACGCTGGCGATCTGGACGCTGGACATCTTCCTCAATGTCCTGCCGGCGACGCTGAAGGGCCCCGTTGCGCCCCGCACCTGGGCCAGCGTGCTGCTGATGTCGGTGACCGGCATCCTGCTGACGTCGGCGGTCTACGTCGTCACGGTGCGCGTGAAGGCCCTGCGTCCGACGAATCGCTACCTTGCGCTGGCGGGGATCAGCGTGGCGTGCGGCGCGCTGATCTCCCTGAACGACCTCACGCTCGGCGAGGTGATCCGCCGCGTGGTCGAGCCAGGCGGCCCGGCGATGGACGCGGTCCAGTGGCGCTTCCGAGGGGTGAGCAATCTGTTCGCCCAGTCCTGGATGTTCGCGTTGCTGGGCGGCCTCTTCATGATGCTGCACGCCAACACCGCGGTGCGGGACCAGGAGCGGCAACTGGCCGATGCCCGCGCCCGCGCCGCCGAGGCGGAGGCGGCCGCGACCGCGGCCCGGCTGGCGGCCCTGCGCTATCAGCTCAACCCGCATTTCCTGTTCAACACCCTGAACGCCGTCTCCTCGGCGGTCATCACCGGCCGCAGCGCCGAGGCCGAGGCCATGCTGGAGCGGCTGGCCGAATTCCTGCGCGTGACCCTGGCCGCCGATCCGGCCGGCCTGACCCCGCTGGAGGACGAGTTCGCCACGCTGCAGGCCTACCTGGAGATCGAGAGCGTGCGGTTCCGCGACCGGCTGGGCGTCGAGTTCTCGTGCCCGCCCGAGCTGCGCCAGGCGCTGGCGCCGAGCTTCCTGCTGCAGCCCCTGATCGAGAACGCCATCAAGCACGGCGTCTCCCGCACCACGCGGCCCGTCACCGTGCGGCTCGAGGCGGCGCGGGACGGCGACGACCTGGTGATCCTCGTAGAAGACGACGCCGAGGCGGCGGGCGAGGCGGCGCATGGCGCGGGCGTGGGCCTGCTCAATGTGCGCCAGCGCCTGGAGGTGCTGTACGGTCCGCGGGGCGTCCTGCAGACCACCGCCAGGGAGCGCGGCTTCCTCGCCCTGGTTCGTCTGCCGCTGCAATGGGCCCGGCCGGCCGGCGTGGCGAAGGCCGCCTGAGATGAGAGTGCTGCTGGTCGACGACGAGCCCGCCGCGCTGGAGCGGCTCGAGGCGCTGCTGACCCAGATCCCCGACGTCGAGATCGTGGGCTCGGCCAGCAACGGCCGGGACGCGCTGCAGGCGATGCAGACGCTGGTCCCCGATCTTGTCCTGCTGGACATCCAGATGCCCGAGCGCAGCGGGCTGTCGGTGGCCGCAGCGGTCGATCCCGAGCATCGGCCCGAGATCGTCTTCGTCACCGCGTTCGAGATGTACGCCGCCGACGCCTTCGAGGTGGAGGCCGCCGACTATCTGCTGAAGCCGGTACGGTTCGACCGCCTGCGTCAGGCCGTGGAGCGCGCGCGCCGCCGCCGCGACCTGAAGAGCGCCGCCGCACAGGCCAGCGAGGCGCCTTCCCCGGGAGGCGACAAGACCGCCTTCTGGGTTCCCGTCCGCCAGGGCCAGGTCCGCGTGACCGCCGAAGAGATCGACTGGATCGAGGCGGCCCGGGACTATGTGCTGCTGCACACCGCCAACCGCAGCTATATGCACCGGACCACCATGGCCTCGCTCGAAGAGGTCCTCGACCCGCAGATGCTGACGCGGGTCCACCGCTCGGCGTTCGTCAACCTGGCGCGGGTGCAGGAGGTGCAGCGGCTTGGCAAGGGGCTCATCGCCCTGGTCGTGCGCGACGGCGTCTCGGTGCCGGTCGGGCCCACCTACGTGCGCGCGGTCCAGTCCCGGCTGGGCCTCGGCGTCTCCTAACCCCGACACGAAAAAGGGCCCGCGAGGGCCCCGGTCCGTACGGCTGGCTGGCAGGTGGCGCGCTAGATGACGCCCACCATCCCGACCGTAGCGAACCCGCACACCAGGCCGAACATGGCCGTCAGCAACACCGCCGGAGCGATCCGCTGGACCAGGGCCTGGACGTTCGAGAACTGCATTGTCTTCGCCTTCATTCTGGGTGGCGCCCCGTGGGGAGCGGGGCCGTCCGTGTGGACAATGATGGAATACCAGAGCCGGTGACTCGCACCGATCGGTGAGTTCGCATCACGGCTATGCGTTTTCGCACTGCAGCATGCACGGGCCAAGCGCCGCTCCGGCGGAACTGGACCGGTTTTACGGCTTGGCCGGCGGCCGGTTCGCGCGCAGGATGTCCGCAGGCGCGGCGCCTCCCGACCCCAGCCCGCGCCGAGGGAACCGTCCAATGTTGTCCATCATCCTGGCGACCGCGCTGCAGAGCGTCACGCCCAGCCTGCAGGACCCTGCCGACGCCCTGTTCATGCGGGCCGATCCCGGCCGCCCGACCACCGTCGCCCCGGCCGAGGTCCAGGCGCCGATCCGCTATGGCCTGCGCGAGGGCAAGGGCGCGCTGAAGTCGAAGCGGGTATGCTTCAACGACCCGATCATCGGCTCCAAGATCCCGACCCGTCGCTGCATGGACCGGGCCGAGTTCGAGCGTCGCCGCGAAGAGGCCCGCGACCACACCACCAAGATCCAGCTGGACGCCCGGATCGGCAACAACTAGCCGACGGCCTCAGTCCTTCCGCGTCACCAGGGTGAAGCGGTACTCGCTGGCGATGTTGTTCCGCTCCCGCACCATGGCGTCGACCTCCGCGCGGCTCAGGCGTCCCGCCTTGAACTCGGCGTCGATCGCATCGTCCAGGATGATCCGCGTCTCGGTCAGCTCGAAGTCCACGCCGGTGTAGAGCGCCAGCGGCGTGTTGGAGAAGCCGCCGTCCCGCCAGGCGATGTTCTTGCGCCGGTCGAACAGCTTCAGAGTGTCGGGCGTCACCGGGCGCACGTGGGTCGGGTCGCTCAGGAAGTTGTCGTGGCGCGGATGCGGCACCCGGATGTGCGCGGAGCCTCCGGGCTTCAGGATCCGGTAGAGCTCCTTCATGACCGCTAGGAACACCTTGGGATCGCCCCCCATGTGCTCCAGCGAATGGATGAAGAGCACCTGATCGGCGCAGTTGTCGGGCCACGGCCAGGGCGTCTGCTCGAGGTCCCAGACCTCGTCGGGCTCGGCCTCGGGCGCCGAGTCCACATTGACGTAGCCGGGCATCTTCCGGAGCCCGCAGCCCATGTTGAACATCATGGAGCCGGTTTAGGCGCTCGTGAACGCGGCGCCCAGGGGCCGGACCCGCACGCCTGCGCGCGCCGGTCCAGCCAGGGCCGTCGTCAGGCGGCGGAGATCGGCGAGCCGCCGGCCAGGAAGTCCATTTTGCCGAGCGGCACGCCGGCGTGGCGCAGCAGGGCGTAGGCCGTCACCACGTGGAACTGGAAGTTCGGCAGCGAGAACTGGAAGACGAAGTCCGGCGCCGTGAAGTTCAAAGTCATGTTCGGGAATTTCAGGGTGATGATCCGCGCCTCGTCGCCGTTCACCTGCTCGGGCGTGATGGCCTCGACGAAGGCGATGGTCTTGGCGATCCGCGCCTTGGCTTCCGCCCACGTGGTCTCGGTGTCGGGGAAGCTCGGCGGGTCGATGCCCGCGAGGCGCGCCGCGCCGCCCTTGGCCCCATCGCTGGCCATCTGGATCTGCCGGATCAGAGGATGCATGTCGGGGGCAAGGCGGGTGTCGAGATAGGTCTGGGGATCGACGCCGGTCGCCGCCGCATGCGCCTCGGCCTTGTCCAGGAACGCCGCGAGATTCTTCAGCATCCGCACATAACCGGGGATGGCGGCGTCGTAGAGCGAGACCATGGGGAACTCCAAGCTTTCGGGTGAAGGCTGTGAGATGGGGGGCGGGCGGCCAAGCGCCACCATGGCGCGCGGAATTTTGTCGGGCGGGGGCGCGCCGGCCCGTCCTAGTCTCGCGCGCCGCATGGGAGATTCTGATGCTCTACGCCCTTCTCGCCTACCACGAGGAACAGGTCGTCCAGGCCTGGAGCACGCCCGAGGACGACGCGCTGATGGCGACGCTGAACACCGTGCACGACCGGCTCACCGCGGCCGGCCAATTGGGGCCGGCGGCGCGGCTGGGCGCCACCTCGCTGGCGGCGACAGTGCGGGACGGCGTGGTCGTCGACGGGCCGTTCGCCGAGACCAAGGAACACCTGCTGGGATTCTACGTCGTCGACGCGGCCACGCACGAGGAGGCGATCCAGGCGGCGAAGGACCTGCAGGCGGCCAATCCGACTGCGGTGTACGAGGTCCGACCCATCGTCCTCTACCTGCCGGGGACGCCCTTCCCCGTCACCGACGCGGGACTGGAGATCGTGCGCCCGAAGGGATGAGGCTCAGGCTCCATCCCCTTCCGCCCGGTCGAGGGCGGCGCGCAGCGTCTCCAGGCCGGCGCGGATCGTCGCATAGTCCTCGGGTCCGATGCCGGAAGCGGCCGTCAGCGCGGCCGGCACGGCGCAGGCGGGGCCCTCCAGCGCCCGGCCCTTGTCGGTCAGGCGGATGCGAACCTGCCGCTCGTCCTCAGGGTCGCGCTCGCGGGTGACGAACGCCATGGCCTGCAAGCGCTTCAGCAGCGGCGTGAGGGTGCTGGATTCCAGCCCGAGCCGCCGCCCGAGATCACCGACGGTGATCCCGTCCGCCTCCCACAGCGCCACCATGGCCAGGTACTGCGGATAGGTCAGGCCCAGACCGTCCAGCAGCGGCCTGTAGAGGCGGTTGAACGCATGGCCCGCCGAATAGACGGCGAAGCAGAGGAAGTCGTCGAGCCGGAGCGATGGCGGCGAGGCTGTGGTGGGCATGGATCCTATATAAATCGCACACGATCTAATCGCCAGCGGTTGACAGGCATGGGACGCAAACCCATTTCAGTCGTGCACGATCTAATCGCTAAACAATTATCAGGAGCAGTCCATGTCCGTGAACGTCCTCTATCGCACCGCCGCCCGCGCCACCGGTGGCCGCGACGGCCGCGCCGCCACCCTCGACGGCAGCCTCGACCTGTCGCTCGCGACGCCGCGCGAGCTTGGCGGCGGAGGCGGCGCCGGCAACAACCCGGAGCAACTCTTCGCGGCCGGTTACGCCGCCTGCTTTATCGGCGCGATGAAGTTCGTCGCCAGTCAGGGTGGGCCCAAGGTTCCCGCCGACGCGACGGTCGTCGCCGAGGTCGGCATTGGTCCGCGCGCGGCCGGCGGCTTCGGCCTGACGGTGGCGCTGAACGTGGACCTGCCCGGCCTCGAGCGCGCCGACGCCGAGGCGCTAGTCGCCAAGGCCCACGAGGTCTGCCCCTACTCCAACGCCACCCGCGGCAACGTCGACGTCACGCTATCGGTGGCCTGAAGGCGTCAGGCCGGCTCCTCGGCCGGGCGGGTGCGGGCGACGACGGCCTCCAGCAGGTCGGCGCCGCCCAGGCTCGCGACCGGCGTTCCGTCGCCGAGCGCGTACTCCGGGGGGACCGCCTCCGGCCCCTGCCCGGGCGGGAGGGGCGGGGTGTAGTAGCCCAGGGCGTAGCTGCCCATGGCGTACCCGAGCAGCGCCTGCAGTTCCGGCTCCAGTGTCCGCGCGATCTCGGGCGGACACGAGAGGTACTGGTTCTCCTCCTGCCGCAGCCAGCCCAGGCAGTAGGTGATGTTGAGGCCCCAGCGGTCGCCCTGGCTACGGTTCTCCCCGCCGGCATGGAAGACGCTCCCGGTGTAGACGAGCACCGATCCCGCCTTCATCTCGGCCTGCACGATCTCGTCCGGCTCCGCCTTGCGCTCGTCAGGCCAGGCGATCGAGCCAGGCACGACCTGAGTGGCGCCGTTCTCCGCCGTGAAGTCGGTGAGCGCCCAGATCGTATTGAGCTGGGGCTCCACGTCGCGGATGTGCCGCCCCCAGGCCCATCGGTCGCGATGGATCGGCTGTGCGCTCTGGCCCGGCATGATCCGAATGAGCTGGGTCAGGTGTAGCTGGTAGCGGTGGCAGTTCGGCCCCAGCGTCGCCTGACACTGAGCATGGATGCGGGGGTCCATGACCAGCCGCCGGGCGAGCGGCGACCGGGCGACCAGCGCCCCAGTCCGCGTGGTCCGGTTTCCGCTGAAGGCGTCCTGCCCCGGCGGCGTCGCCTCCACATAGGGCCGGAGCTCAGCGACGAGCGCGGCGACCTCGGGCGGGGACAGCGCGCCGTCCAGGACCAAGGCGCCGTCGCGCTCGAGCACTGCGGCGACCTCGTCGGCCGGGGCGTCCGCCGGCAGGTGGACGAGGCTGGGCATGGGCGTTCCTCCGGGCTGTTCGGCCTCTGGCGCCCATCCTGGACCGTTCAGACCGCCCCTGTCACGCCGGCTCGTAGTTGAGGATCGGGGCCAGCCACCGTTCGGCGGTCGCCAGGTCCCAGCCCTTGCGGCGGGCGTAGTCCTGCACCTGGTCGCGCTCGATCCGGCCGACGCCGAAGTAATGCGCCTCGGGATGGGCGAAGTAGAGGCCCGAGACCGCCGCGGGCGGCGTCATCGCGAAGCTCTCTGTCAGCTCGATCCCGGCCGCGTCGGTCGCCGACAGCAGGCTGAACAGCGTCGCCTTCTCGGTGTGGTCGGGCTGGGCCGGATAGCCGGGCGCCGGGCGGATGCCGCGGTACTGCTCGGCGATCAGGTGGTCGAGGTCGAACGGTTCGTCCGCCGCATAGCCCCAGAGTTCGGTGCGGACCTTGCGGTGCAGGGCCTCGGCGAAGGCCTCGGCCAGGCGATCGGCCAGGGCGGTGAACAGGATCGCCGAATAGTCGTCGCCAGCATCCTTGAACGCCTTGGCCTGGGCCAGTTCGCCGTGGCCGGCCGTCACCGCGAAGCCGCCGATGTAGTCCGGGCGCGTGCCCACGGGCGCGACGAAGTCCGACAGGGCGACGTTCGCCTGGCCGGGCCCGGTCTTCAGCATCTGCTGGCGCAGGGTGTGGAGGCGGGCCAGCTCGGCGCTGCGCGTCTCGTCCGCATAGACCACGATGTCGTCGCCGTCGGCGTTGGCCGGCCAGAAGCCGACGACGCCGCGGGCCTCCAGCAAGCCCTCCTGGATGATCCGGTCCAGCATCCGCTGGGCGTCGGCGTACAGGTCGGTCGCGGCCTTGCCGACCACATCGTCCTCGAGGATCGCCGGGAAGCGGCCCACCAGCTCCCAGCTCGCGAAGAACGGGGTCCAGTCTATGTGCCGGCGCAGTTCCGGCAGGTCGTACGGCGTGAACGTCCGCGTCCCGAGGAACGTCGGCTTCGGCGGATCGTAGGCGGTCCAGTCGGGCGTGAAGGCGTTGTCCCGCGCCTCCTGGATGGTGGCCCGCGCCCGATTGCCCTGACCGCGCGCGAACTGTTCGCGCACCTTCGCATAGTCGGCCGCAGTCTCGGCCAGGAACCGCGCCTTCTCGGTCGGCGACAGCAGGTTGGAGACCACGCCGACGGCCCGGCTGGCGTCCAGCACATAGGTCGTCGAGCCCGCCGGATAGCGGGGCGAGATCTTCACCGCCGTGTGGGTCTTGGACGTGGTCGCCCCGCCGATCAGCAGCGGCATCTTCATGCCCCGCCGCTCCATTTCGGAGGCAACGAACACCATCTCGTCCAGGCTGGGCGTGATCAGGCCCGACAGGCCCACGATGTCGACCTTGTGCTTCTCGGCCTCGTCGAGGATCCGGTCAGCCGGGACCATGACGCCCAGGTCGATGACCTCGTAATTGTTGCACTGCAGGACCACGCCGACGATGTTCTTGCCGATGTCGTGGACGTCGCCCTTGACGGTGGCCATCAGGACCTTGCCGGCGCTCTGGCGCTCGCCGCCGCCCTTCTCGGCTTCCATGAACGGCATCAGGTAGGCCACGGCCTGCTTCATCACCCGCGCCGACTTCACCACCTGCGGCAGGAACATCTTGCCCGCGCCGAACAGGTCGCCGACGACGTTCATCCCGTCCATCAGCGGGCCTTCGATCACGTGCAGCGGGCGCTCGGCCGCCAGGCGCGCCTCCTCCGTGTCGGCCTCGATGAACTCGGTGATGCCGTGGACCAGGGCGTGGCTGAGGCGCGCCGCCACCGGCTGGTCGCGCCAGGCGAGGTTGACGACCTTGGCCTCGCCCTTCTGCCCCTTGTACTTCGGCGCGAGGTCGACCAGCCGCTCGGTGTTGGACACCCCGCCCTTCTGCGGACGATTGAGGATCACGTCCTCGACGGCCTCGCGCAGCTCGGGGTCGATGTCGTCATAGACCGGCAGGTCGCCGGCGTTGACGATGCCCATGTCCATGCCGGCGGCGATGGCGTGGTAGAGGAAGACCGAGTGGATCGCCCGCCGCACCGGCTCGTTCCCACGGAACGAGAAGCTGACGTTGGAGACGCCGCCCGAGATCCGCGCGTAGGGGCAGACTTCCTTGATCCGCTGCGTCGCCTCGATGAAGTCGAGCGCGTAGTTGTCGTGCTCCTCGATCCCGGTCGCGACCGCGAAGATGTTTGGGTCGAAGATGATGTCCTCGGGCGGGAAGCCGACCTTCTCGACCAGCAGGTCGTAGGCTCTCTTGCAGATCTCCACCTTGCGGGCTGCAGTATCGGCCTGGCCCACCTCGTCGAAGGCCATCACCACCACGGCGGCGCCGTAGCGCAGGCAGGCCTTGGCCTGCTCCAGGAACTTGGCCTCGCCCTCCTTGAGGCTGATCGAGTTCACGATCGCCTTGCCCTGCACGCACTTCAGGCCGGCCTCGATCACCTCCCACTTGGAGCTGTCGATCATCACCGGCACGCGGGCGATGTCGGGCTCGGCCGCCATCAGGTTCAGGAACGTCCGCATGGCCGCGACGGAGTCGAGAAGGCCCTCGTCCATGTTGACGTCGATGACCGCTGCGCCGGCCTCGACCTGCTGGCGCGCCACCGAGAGGGCCTCGGGATAGTTGCCGTCGGCGACCAGCTTGCGGAATTTCGCCGAGCCGGTGACGTTGGTCCGCTCGCCGACGTTGATGAAGGTGGGGCGCATCAGCTCACAAACTTGATCGATCGAATGAGGAAGAAGATCGCCCCGTTCGCGGACGGGGCGCAGTAGCCGCCCTCGGCGTCCAGGACGCGGGCGGCGATGACGGTGAGCATCCAGCCCAGGCGGTCGAGGTCGTCGCTGACCAGCAGCTCGGTGGTCAGTTCCTCGATGCCGTTCTCGGCGCCGAAGTCCCGGACCCTACGCATGGCGCGGGTGCTGGCCTCTGGCCACTGGGCGTTGGCCCAGCCCCACATCCAGTCCTCGGCGGTGATGCTGCCTGCCACCTGGATCTCGGCGATCACGCGCGGGCCCGCGGCGTCCGAGAATGTCAGCGTCCCCGCGGCCGTGTCGTAGTCATAGCGGAGCCACGAGCCCAGATCGTAGGTCTCGTCCATCCGCTTCTGTTTGGCGTCGAAGGCGGCGAACGCCTCCTCGCACCAGGCGTCGTACCAGTCTGGCGATTTCATCAGGCGAGCTCGAACGGCTCCAGGCCGGCCAGCCGCATGGCGCGCGGCCGTTCCGGGACCTGCCGCGGCTTCAGCCCCCGCACCTCGTCGGCCACATGCCGGATGTGGTCCGGCGTGGTGCCGCAGCAGCCGCCCAGGATATTGACCAGGCCGTGCTCGGCCCACTCGTGGAGCTGGTGGCCGGTCTGCTCGGGCTGCTCGTCGTATTCGCCCATAGCGTTGGGTAGGCCGGCGTTGGGATAGGCCGAGATCAGGGTGTCGGCCACGCGCGCCAGCTCGGCGATGTGCGGCCGCATCAGGTCGGCCCCCAGGGCGCAGTTCAGGCCCACTGCGAACGGCTTGGCGTGACGCACCGAGTTCCAGAAGGCCTCGACCGTCTGGCCCGACAGCGTGCGGCCCGAGCGGTCGGTGATGGTGCCGGAGATCCAGATCGGCAGCGGCTCGTAACCTTCGTCCTGCAGGTCCAGCACAGCCTTGATCGCGGCCTTGCAGTTCAGGGTGTCGGTGATGGTCTCGATCAGGAACATGTCGACGCCGCCCTCGTGCAGCGCGCGCACCTGTTCGCGGTAGGCGTCATAGACCTGATCGAAGGTGACCTTGCGCGCGCCGGGGTCGTTCACGTCCGAGCTCATGGACAGCATCACCGGCAGCGGGCCGATCGAGCCGGCGACGAACCGCGGTTTGTGCGGCTCCTTGGCCGTCCAGCGGTCGGCGACCTCGCGCGCGATGCGCGCCCCCTGCAGGTTGATGTCCCGCACCGCGCCTTCCATGCCGTACTCGGCCTGGCCGATCGTCGTGGCGGAGAAGGTGTTGGTCTCCGAGATGTCGGCGCCGGCGGCGAAGTACTGGTCGTGCAGGTCGGCGATGATGTCCGGCCGCGTGACGCACAGCAGGTCGTTGTTGCCCTTGAGCTGGCCCGGCGCGTCCTTGAACCGCTCGCCCCGGTAATCGGCTTCATCCAGGCCGCGCTTCTGGATCATCACGCCCCAGGAGCCGTCCAGGATCAGCACCCGCTCCTTGGCGGCGGCCTTCAGCGCCGCGATGCGTTCCTGTCGGGTCATGCCGCGGCTTCCTGCGGTTCGGGGGCCGGCTCGCGGACGCCCAGCACTCGGCAGATGGCGTAGGTGAGGTCGGCTCGGTTGAGCGTGTAGAAGTGGAAGTCGCCGAAGCCTTCCTCGGCGAGGCGCGCGCACATCTCCGAGGCCACGGAGGCGGCGATCAGGCGGCGCGTCTCCGGATCCTTGTCCAGGCCGTCGAACAGGTTGCCCAGCCAGGCCGGAAGCTGGATGCCGATCGGGCCGGCCATCTTCTTCAGGCCCGCATAGTTGGTCACCGGCATGATGCCCGGCGAGATCGGGATGGTGACGCCCGCCTTGCGGACCCGGTCCATGAACCGCAGGAAGCCGTCGACGTCGAAGAAGAACTGGGTGATCGCGCGGGTCGCCCCGGCGTCGATCTTGGCCTTCAGCACATCGATGTCGTGGTCGATGCCGGGGCTTTCGGGGTGGACGTGCGGATAGAGGCCGACGCTCACTTCGAAGTCGCCGATGGCGCGGATGCCCGCGGTCAGCTCGGTGGCGTTCGCATAGCCGTCGGCGCGCGGCGTATAGACCCCGCCGATCTGGCCGGGCGGGTCGCCGCGCAGGGCGACGATGTGGCGGATGCCCGAGGCCCAGTAGTCGCGGATCACCTCGTCCACCTCGGCGCGCGAGGCCTCGACGCAGGTCAGGTGCGCCGCGGGCTTCAGGGTCGTCTCCTTCAGCATCCGCAGCACGGTGCGGTGCGTGCGGTCGCGCGTGGAGCCGCCGGCGCCGTAGGTCACCGACACGAAGCTGGGGTTCAGCGGCTCGAGGCGGCGGATCGCCTCCCACAGCTTCTCCTCCGCCTCGGCGGTCTTGGGCGGCGAGAATTCGAACGAGACGTTGGGGCGCGGCTGGCCGCCGACGCCCGCGCGGGCGATCGGGCCCAGGGCTGTGTCGGTCGGGCTCATGCGGCGCTCCTCAAGGCGGTGGGCGCACGTTGTGCCGCCCAAATCTTAACAGTCAGTCCGTCGGCCCGGGCCGGCGGCAGGGCGCACTGCTCGGTCTGGGGCAGGCCCGCGTCAGCCAGCCAGCGCCCGATCTCGTCGTCCGAGAACCCCAGACGGCGATGCTGGTGCTGTTCGCGCAGGAACTCGTGCTTGTGCGGGGCGAAGTCGACGATGATCAGCCGGCCCTCCGGCGCGACGATCCGGGCCGCCTCGCGCACCGCCGCCGCCGGGTCGCCCAGGTAATGCAGCACCTGGTGGACCACCACCAGGTCCGCCGAGGCGTCAGGCAGGCGCGTGTCGAAGATGTCGCCGTGCCGCAGCTCGACGTTGGTCAGGCCCGCTTCCGCGGCGTTTCGGCGGGCGATGTTGAGCATCTGCTGCGACAGGTCCAGGCCCAGCGCCTGCTCGGCCTGGGGCCCCAGCAGCGCCAGCATCCGGCCGGTGCCGCTGCCCAGATCCACGAGGCGGCGCACCCGCTTCGAGCCGGCCGCCTTCAGCACCTGGGCCTCGACGTCGGCGTCCGAGACGTAGAGCGAGCGGATTCGATCCCACTGGGCGGCGTTCTCGGCGAAATAGGCCTGGGCCGCGGCCGAGCGCTCCGCCTGCACGTCGTCCAGCTTGCGCCGGTCGCGGGAAAGTCCGGAATCCTCCGGATTGAGCCGCGACAGCACCTCGTCGATCACCTCGCGCTGGCGTCCCGCGCCGGCAAGGCGGTAGAAGACCCATGCGCCATCCGGAAAGCGCTCCACGAGCCCGGCCTCGGCCAGCAGCTTTAGGTGCCGAGAGACCCGGGGCTGGCTCTGGTCCAGGACGCGACACAGCTCGAGGACGGCCAGTTCCTCGCGCTCGAGCAGGGCCAGGATCCGCAGCCGCGTCGGCTCGCCCGCCGCGCGCAGCACGTCCACTGCCTGTTTCGCCGAAAGTTTCATCACACATAAAGATATCTTTATATGTGATGCTAGCCGCCGTAGTAGATCCAGCCGTTCGGCAGGTTGGAGAGCTGCACCCCCGCCAGGATCATGCGGTTGCCCGCGCCCAGTTCGATGACCAGGTCCGCGCCGTCCTGGACGAGGGTGTAGGCCGTGCCGGGGTCGAGCTGCACGCGGTCGCCCTCGCCGGCGTTGAAGTCCGTTACCCGGTCCACGCCCGCCTCGGCGAAGGTGATGAAGATGTCGGCGCCCAGGCCGCCGTCGATGGTGTCGTAGCCACGGTCCCCCGCCAGGATGTCGCGACCGTCGTCGCCCCGGATGACGTCGTCGCCCTGTCCGCCGCGCACGAGATCGTCGCCCGCGCCGCCGCCGACGGTGTCGTTGCCGATATTGCCGTAGACGATGTCGCCGCCTTCGCCGCCGAAGATGATGTCGTCGTCCTTGCCGCCGACGACCCAGTCGTTGCCCTCGCCGCCGTGCAGCGTATCGGCGCCCATGTTGCCGTTGATGTCGTCGAAGCCGGCGCCCCCGGCGATGCTGTCGTCGCCCTCGTCGCCGCGCAGATAGTTGGCGCCGTCGCCGCCCTGGATCTGGTCCGCGCCGGTCCCGCCGAAGATCCGGTCATCGCCCCCACCGCCGGAGAGGGTGTCGTCGCCGCCGCCGCCCGTCACCGAGTCCGCCCCGTCCAGCCCCTCGAACCGGTCGCCCCCCGCGCCGAACGCTCGGCTTTCCGCGCCGGCCGTGCCGGTCTCCCGCAGCCCGCCGTCCAGCGTGCCTGCGGCGAAGCTGAAGCGCTCCACCTGGGCCAGGGTCGCGCCCGCCAGCTTTACCGCCTGGCCCGCGCGGATGGAGAAGACGTAGACGTCGTCCAGCACCTGGATGGTGCTGTATTCGAACCCCCGGCTGTAGGCGTCCAGCGCCTGGGCGTAGGCGGCGGCATAGCTGTCGTCGGTGGCCTGGAAAAGCGAGCCGAAGCGCGGCTCGGCGGCGCCCAGGAACAGCAGCCGGTCGGCGAGGCTCCAGTCGGTGATGGTGTCCAGAAGGGCCGGGTCGTTGACGGCGGTCGCGGCGGTGCTGTCGCCATCTCCGAAGACGAAGATGTCGTATCCGGCGCCGCCGGTGAGGCGGTCGGCCCCGTTCTCCCCCGTAATGGTGTCGGCTTCGACGCCGCCCGTCAGGGTATCCACGCCGTCCGTGCCGCCGAGCGCTGCCATCGCCATCCTGCTCCCGATCCCGCCTGGAAGCTGGGACGGGGCGCGTCCGGCGTCAACCTGCGGTGGATTACGCGCCGAAGATCCAGCCGGCCGGGAGGCTGGACAGTTCGACACCCTGCAGCACCATCCGGTTCTCGCCGCCCATGTCGATCACCACGTCGCCGCCCGACTGGTAGACGGTGTAGACCGTGCCCGGGTCCAGTTGCACGCGGTCGCCCTCGGCGGCGTTGAAGCCCAGCACCAGGTCCAGGCCAGCCTCGGCGAAGGTGTGCATGATGTCGGCCCCCAGGCCGCCGTCCATGGTGTCGGCCCCGCGGTCCCCGGACAGCCAGTCGGCGCCGTCGTCGCCCCGCAGCATGTCCGCGCCCTGACCGCCGCGCACGATGTCGTCCTCGATGCCGCCCGAGACGGTGTCGGCCCCGATGTTGCCGTAGACGATGTCGCGACCGGACTCGCCGAAGATGATGTCGTTGTCCTTGCCGCCGACCACCCAGTCGTCGCCCAGGCCGCCGGTAATGGTGTCGGCGCCCATGTTGCCGTTGATGTCGTCGAAATCGCCGCCGCCGATGATCCGGTCGTCGCCCTCGTCGCCGCGGAGATAGCTCTGGCCGGCCTGGCCGAGGATGGTGTCGTTGTCGAGGCCGCCCATGATGGTGTCGGCCCCATCGCCGCCGAAGATCAGGTCGTCCCCGCCGCCGCCCAGCACGGAATCGTCGCCCATGCCGCCGTCGTAGGACTGGTCGCCCGCGCCCAGCTCGCGCACGTCGCCGCCATCTCCGCCGCGTTCTTCCGGCGTGCGGAACATCTCGCTGCCGCCACCGCCACCGCCGCCGCCGCCGCCGGAGCCTCCGCCGCCGCCCGATCCCGACGACCCTCCACCCCCGCCGCCGCCGGACGACCCGCCTCCGGCGGGGGTCTCTTCGGGCGGAGGTGGCGGAGGCGGCGCGATGATCGCGCCTGCATCCACGTCGGCGAGCGTCCGGCCCGCCAGGATGATCGCGTCCTCGGCCGCGCCGTTGTCGCCCGCGGAGTCGGCGAAGACCACGACGTCGCCGCCGACCGCGACGGCCACGTAGTCCTTCTCGCCGCTGGCGATCAGCGCGTTCGCCGCCGTCAGCGCCTCTGCGAAGCTGTCCGCGTTGGTCTCGGCGTAGGTGGCCGCCGTGGCCCCCACTGCGAAGACCAGCCGATCGCCGGCGCCCCAGTCGGTGATCCGGTCCGCGGTGGCGGCGGCCGTCCCGCTGTCTCCCGGACCGAACAGGAAGTAGTCGCCGCCCGCGCCGCCGCTCAGGGTGTCGCCGCCGTCCAGGCCGCCCAGCGTGTCGGCGCCGTAGCCGCCCGAGAGCGCGTTGGCGGAATCGTCGCCGATGAGCAGGTCGTCCCAGCCGCTGCCCACCAGGTTCTCGACGTTGACCATCGCGTCGACGCCGGTGCCGGTCACCGCGACGCCCGTGCGGGCGTAGGGCGAGGGGCCGAGCGCCGCGATCACCTCCGAGCCCGAATTGGCGAAGCTCACCGTGTCGACGCCGGCGCCGCCGTCATAGCTGTCGGCGCCCTCGCCCCCGATCAGGGTGTCGTCCCCCTCGCCGCCGAGCAGGTAGTCGGCCGCGCCGCCGCCCTCCAGCCGGTCGTCGCCCGCGTCGCCGTTCAGCAGGTTCTGACTGTCGCTGGAGTCACCGGCGCCCGAGCCGGCCAGGGTATCTGCGCCCGCACCGCCGGACAGGGTGTCTGACCCCGCCCCGCCCACCAGCAAGTCTCCAGACGAGGAGCCCTGTAGGGAATCCGCGCCCGCGCCGGCAATCACCGACTCGATGCCGCTGATCACGCCGTCCACGGCGGCGAAGGATTTGCCGGCCCCGCTGAACGCGGCCGTGCTGAACACGCCGGCGCCGAGGTTCACCGTCAGGTTGATGGCATAGGTGCTGCCGAGGACGAGGAGGTCGTTGCCCGTCCCGCCGTCGATCACGCCGCCGCCCGGCGCGCCGCCGTTCAGGGTCCCGTCGGTGAGGTTGATCTGGTCGTTGCCGGCGCCGCCGAGCACGGTGTTCCGGCCCGCGCCGCCGAAGAGCAGGTCGTTGCCGCTGGCGCCCACCAGCCGGTCATCGCCCAGGCCGCCGTACAGCAAGGTGAAGGCGGCGCCCGCGCCGGCCTCCAGCGTGTCCGCGCCCTCGCCGCCGTCGCCACGGTAGCGGGAGACGATCCAGTCATCGCCCGCTCCGCCCAGAGGCTCCGCATAGGCGCCGCCGGACAGCGAGTCATTCCCGGCCCCGCCCTCGACGTACGAGTGGTCGCCGCCGATCACGGTGTCGTTTCCGTCCCCGCCGCGGAGTATTTCGGCCGTCGAATTGCTGCCGATGATGCTGTCGGCGCCGCCTTCGCCTCGGATGTCGCCGCCCGACGACTGGCCGATCAGGGTGTCGCCGAATGCGCCCCCGCGCAGGCGCGTGACGCCGAACAGCGTGTCGACCCCCTCGCCGCCGCCGACGGTCTGCGGTCCCGAAACTTGCAGGTCGACCCAGACCCCGCCGGCCGCGTTCACGTAGCTGGCGGTGACGCCGGAGACGCCCGTCGCCACCAGGACGTCGGCGCCGGGCCCGCCCTCGAGCGTGTCGCCGGTCGCCGACGCGAACAGCGTGTCCGCGCCAGCCAGGCCGCTCAGGGTGATCGCTGTGCTCGTGCTCGGGTTCTTGAGCACGTCGTCGCCGCTGCTTCCGACGGTGTTGTAGGGCGTCCCGGGCGGGGCTGGCGGCGTCCCCGCCTCGCCCGCGAAGTTGGTCATGGAGATGTCGGCCAGCGAGCGGCCGGCCAGCATCACGGCGTCGTCGGCGCCGCCGTTGTCGTTGGCGGAATCGGCGAAGACGTAAGTGTCTGCGCCCACCTGGACCACGACGTAGTTGACCACCCCGCCGGCGATCTGGGCGTCGGCGAGGCTCTTTGCCGCCGCATAGTCGGCCGCGGTCAGCTCCACGTAGCTCAGACCGCCCGCCGCCAGGTTGGACATCGCGAGTCCGGCGCCGCTCGTCCAGTCGGTGATCACGTCGATCTGGCCGGCCGTGACGCCGGACTCGCCGACGGCGATCACATAGCGGTCGGCCCCGCCGCCGCCGGTCAGCCGGTCCGCGCCCGCGCCGCCCGTCAGGGTGTCGTCGCCGCCACCGCCGTCGAGGGTGTCCCCGCCGCTACCGCCCGACAGCCGGTTCGCCTGCCCGTCGCCCAGGAACTGGTCGCCGCCGGCGCCGCCGGTCAGGTTCTCGACGCCCACCAGGGTCTCCGTCCGACCGCCGCCGATGTCCTGCGCCCCCGTGATCGCCAGGCTCACAGCGACGCCGGTCGCTACGTCGGCATAGCTCGCCGTGTCGCTGCCGCCGCCGCCGACCAGCCGGTCACCGCCGCCGCCGCCCTGCAGGATGTCGGCGCCGTTGCCGCCCTCCAGCGTCTCGGCGCCGGCGGTCCCGATTAGGGTGTCCGCATCCCCCGTGCCGATCACCCACTCGATCCCGGTGACCGTGTCGCGGCCCGCGCCGCCCGACAGGTCGACCTGAACCCCGTATGGGCCGCCGAACTGGGTGACGTAGAAGCCGGAGTAGTCCAGCCGGTCAGTCCCTGGGCCGCCGTCGAACCGGTCGGGGGTGTTGTCCGTCGGGCTGACGCGGCGTGTGACCAGCACGTCGTCGCCGTCGCCGCCGTTCAGGGTGTCGGACTCGCCTCCGTCGGTGGTGAGCCGGTCGTTGCCCGAGCCGCCGTTCAGCAGATCGGCGCCGTAGTCGGAGTATTCCGACGCGGCGAGGGTGTCGTCGCCTTCGCCCCCCGCCAGCGTGTCCGAGGTGCTGCCGCCCAGGAGGCTGTCGGCGCCGACGCCGCCGTCGAGATTCGCGCCTCCCCCGGACGTGAGAGTGTCGCCGCCGTCCTCGCCGTAGCCGCGTCCACCGCCGACCTGGAGGAGGTCGTCGCCGAACCCGCCGCGGACCTCCACCGTGCCGCCGCCCGAGGCCGAGCCGCTCAGCCGGTCGGCGCCGTCACCGCCGGTGATCAGCAAGGCGCCGCTCTGGCCCGCCTGGCCGATGATGGTGTCCGCCCCACCCTCGCCGGCCAGCTCGCCCGCGGCGGGATAGTTGCTGATGCGATCGTCGCCATCGCCGCCACGGATCGTGCCGGGCGCGTTTCCCCCTGCGAGGGTGTCGGCGAAGGCGCTGCCGATCAGGCCCTCCACATCGCGGAGCGTGTCCCCGGCGGCTCCGCCGCCGCCGTTGGACACGATAGGCAGAAGGTCGACGCTGACGCCCGACGTCGCCGCGGCGTAGGTCGCCACGTCGGTTCCCGCGCCGCCCTCCAGGCGGTCCCCGCCGGCGCCGCCGGCCAGGGTGTCGTTGCCCTCGCCACCGTCGAGGCTGTCGTTCCCGGCCGCCCCGGTCAGGCTGTCGTCGCCGGCCAACCCCAGCAGGGTGTTGTCGCCGGCCACCCCGGTGAGCGTGTCGGCGGCGTTGCTTCCGGACTGACTGCGCGGGTCGGCCGCCGCGGCCCCGACGATCATGCTGACGTCGATGTCGGAGAGCGTGCGCGCGACGAGCACCACGGCGTCGTCGGCGGTCCCGTTGTCACCCCGGCTGTCCGCGAAGACGACAACGTCCGAGCCGATCTGGACCGCGACGAAGTTCGCAAATCCGCCGCCGATCTGGGTGTTGGCGAGGCTCAGCGCCTCGCCGTACGAGGCCGCGCCGGTGATCTCCAGATAGTCCGAGCCCGTGGGCGCGGTCGGAAACTGCAGACGGTCGCCCGCCCCCCAGTCGAAGATCGCGTCCAGCGATCCCGCGGTGGTCCCGGACTCGTTCACGCCGATGACGAAGGTATCGGCGCCGGCGCCACCCCGGAAGTCGTCGCGGCCGCCGCCGCCGCTGAGGACGTCGTCCCCGTCGCCACCCGACAGGGTGTCCTGGTGTTCGCCGCCAGACAGGGTGTCCGCACCCGCGTCGCCCGACAACGAGTCGTTGCCGAAACCGCCCGTCAGGCTGTCGGCGCCGCCGCGCCCGTCCAGCAGGTTGGCGTCGTTCGTGCCGGCGAGGGTGTCGCCTCCGGACCCGCCGATCAGGTTCTCGATCGAGGTCAGCGTCTCAGTATCGGTCCCGTTCACGACCTGCGTCGAGACCGCCAGGCTGATCGTGAGCCCGCTCGTCTCGTCCTCGTAGCCGGCCGTGTCCACGCCCTCGCCGCCATCGAGCCGGTCCGCGCCCGCGCCGCCGGTCAGGGTGTCGTCGCCGCTTCGGCCGGAGAGGCTGTCGGCGCCGCCTTCGCCGCGGATCACATCGTTGCCGTTCGCGCCCGCGAGGGTCTCGGCCGAGGCGCCTCCCGTCAGGGTCTGGTCGCCGGTCAGCTCGGCCTGCAGGTTGGTGTAGTCGATGTCGGCGAGGGTCTTGCCGGCCAGCTTGACCACGTCGGTGGCGTGGCCGGTGTGGCCCGGGTCGGCGAAGACATAGACGTCGCCGCCCACCTGGCTGGCGACGAACCGCGGGAAGCCGATGAAATAGCCCTCGGCGTCCGAAAGGGCTTCGGCGTAGGTCGAATTCTCCAGCTCGAGGTAGTTATTGCTCTGGGCGAAGGCGGCGAAGTGCAGCCGATCGTCGACCTGCCAGTCCGTGATCACGTCGATGGCGCCGGCGGTCGAACCGGAGTCCCCCGAGGCGACGACGAAGACGTCCCGGCCCGAGCCACCCGACAGCGTGTCGGCCCCGGCCCCGCCCACCAGCGTGTCCGCCGCGCCACCGCCCGAAAGGGAATCGCTTCCGCTGAGCCCGTAGACGGCTTCGCCGCCCGTCCCGCCCGAGACCGTATCCGCCCCGGTCGAGCCCAGGCTGAGCGTCGAGCCGTCGGCGAAGTAGATGGTGCTCTCGCCGAACATCCCCGCGCCGAACGTCACCGAGCGACCGCTGACCGCCGAGACGAAGGTGACGCTGCTCGCGGTGTACGCGACGGTCAGGTCGGCGACCCCGATCGCGGACGTCGAGAAGACGAGGGAATCGGTCGCCGCGGCGTAGGCGGACGCCTGCGCGGTCGTGACCGTCTCGAAGAAATACGTGGCCACCTACGCGCCCCCGGCACACGCCACGTCACCCCTGCGCGGCGACAGCCACCATAGGGCGAAGCTTAACGAAAGCTCAACAACTTGCGCCTGTCAGGGGCGCCTCGCGCGCCCGACGCGCGAGTTCAGGCGCCGAAGATCCAGCCGTTCCCGAGGGTGGTCAGGTACACGCCCTCCAGCACCATCTGGTCGCCCGTCGCCGTGGTGATCACCACGTCCGGCCCCACCTGCGCCACCGTGTACCGCGTGCCGGGCGCGAGCTGGACCCGGTCGCCTTCGCCGATGTGGAAGTCGGTGACGCGGTCCATCCCGGCGCCCTCGAAGAAGTGGAAGAGGTCGGCGCCGCTGCCGCCGGTCACCGTGTCGTCGCCCTTGTCTCCCGACAGGAAGTCCGCGCCCGACCACCCCCGGACGACGTCGTTGTCCTGTCCGCCTCGCACGATGTCGTCGCCCGCCCCGCCATCGCAGGTGTCGGTCCCGAGGTTGCCATAGACCAGGTCGTTTCCGGCGTCGCCGAACAGCAGGTCCGGATCCTTGCCGCCCACCACCCAGTCGTCGCCGTCGCCACCCGTACCCACGTCCCAGCCGGCGTTGCCGTTGATGTCGTCGAAGCCCGAGCCGCCCTGGATCCAGTCGTTGCCGTCGTCCCCGCGCAGGTAGGTGGAGCCCGTGCCCGCGGTGGCTGTGTCGCCGGCCCGGATCACGTCGCTGCCGCCGCCGCCGAAAATGGTGTCGCCGCCGCCGCCGCCGCTGACCAGGTCGGGGCCGTCGAACGTGCGGATCCTGTCGGCGCCCGCGCTGCCCGTGATCGTGTCGCTGCCCCGCAGCAGCGTGCCGAACGCCTCGGTGTTGGCGTCGTTGGCCACCCAGTAGCCATAGGCCGTGCCGCGGATGCCGTTACCCATGCTGGTGTTCAGCGCCACCTCGGCGCCCGCGGTGTTGCGGAAGCTGACGTAGTTGATCACCCCGTCGATCAGGACCTGGTGGGTGTCGTAGGCGAGGACCGAGCCCTCGAGCAGGAAGTTGATCCCCGGCTCGGCTAGCCTGAACCGGGCGTCGTTGATCTCGGTGAACTGGGTGTCCTTGAGGTCGCCAAAATGCAGCAGGTCGATGTCGCCGGTGATGGTCCCCGTGGCGCCGACCGCCGGCTGGATCGCGAGCGGGCCGGGCGCCCTGGGGGCGGCGGTCGTCGGCAGGATCTCGGGCGAGGCGGTGTCCACCGGCGGCGGCGCGGCCGGCGGGGCGGCGCCTGTGTAGGACGCCCCGAACGACAGCTGCGAGAAGTCGATCTTGTCGAGGCTCGTTCCCTTCAGGATCGTGCGTGTCAGGCCGTTACTGAGGCTGCCGGGCAGGATCGTGGTCGACACGAGCACCTGGACGTCGGCGCCCACCTGCACCGCGACGATCTTGGCGCGGCCGGCCAGCACCTCGGCGTTCGCGAAGCTCGCGGCGGCGCTGTCGGTCGCGGCGGTCCCTTCGACATACTGGCCGGCAGAGATGGCGCTGGCGATGAAGAACAGGCGGTCGTCCGCGCTGAAGTCGGTGATCACGTCGCCGCCGCCGTTGCGGACGATGAACATGTCCGCGCCGGCGCCGCCGTTCAGGGTGTCGGCGCCGAGGTCACCGTCGAGCGTGTCGTTCCCCGCGCCCCCGAATAGAACGTCGCCGTCGACGGACTGAAGCCCGGACCTGGACAGCCCCGTGATGACGTCGTCGCCGCGCGAACCGATGACGATGAGGTTCTCGCCGGACGGACGGATCGAGTGCACGCGCTCGGTGAAGGCCGCGCCGAACGTCAGGCTGCGCCCCTCGGAGGTGATCGTGACGTCCGCGCCGGTGAAGGTGACGCTGACATTGGTCGACGTCGCCAACCGGCTGGTCAGGATCAGATTGTCGCCCACGGCGAACGAGGTCGCCTGTCCCGGCGACATGGACTCAAAAGCATACGTCGACATACGTCCCCCCCAGGCGCGCAGGGAGACTGCAGCGGAGGTTGCGTCACGTCAATTGCGCGCGCCTGACGCGCGATCGTGATTCACGCCGCGGGCTTCAGGCCCCGAAGATCCAGCCCGGCGTCAGGCTGCCCATCGAGACCCCCACCAGCACCATCTGCCCGCCGCCGGTCATGCTGACGACCGTGTCCGCGCCGACCTGCGCCACCGTGTACTGCGTGCCCGGATCGAGCTGCACCCGGTCGCCCTGGGCCAGGCTGAAGTCCAGCACCCGGTCGATCCCGGCGTCGCCGAAGGTGTGGAAGATGTCCGCCCCTGCCCCTCCGGACACCGTGTCGTCGCCCTTGTCCCCTGAGACGTAGTCGTCGCCGGCCCCGCCGAAGAGCAGATCGTTCTGTTGGCCGCCGCGGACGACGTCGTTGCCGTCCCCACCCACGCAGGTGTCGTCGCCGATGTTGCCATAGACCAGGTCCGAGCCTTCGTCCCCGAACAGCAGGTCATTGTCCTTCCCGCCCACGACCCAGTCATCGCCCAGGCCTCCCGAAGCGATGTCGTCCCCCTGGTTGCCGTTGATGTCGTCGAAGCTGGCGGCGCCGATGATGTAGTCGTTCCCCGCCTCCCCCCTCAGATAGGTCGGGCGCAGAAAGCCGCCGAATGCCCCAGGGGCATGGGCGTAGATGACATCATTGCCGTCGCCGCCCCAGATGGTGTCGCCGCCGCCACCCCCATGGATCAGGTCGTTTCCGCCCAGTCCGCGCAGCAGATCGCCCGCGACGCTCCCGGCGATGCTGTCCGACCCGGAGAGCGCGGCGTTGAAGAAGCTCTGCGTCGCGTCCTGCACCGCCCAGGTCGCCAGGGTCACCAGGGAAATCTGCGGGATCGCCATGACGAAGCTGAACGGCGCGCCATGCGCCGCACCGTACTGGTAGGCCACCGCGGTCGCCGTGCCGCCGGTCAGGTTGCCAGCGCCGTCAGAGCTGAAGCCGAAGCCGTCGAGCCGAAGGTAGATGTCGTTCAGGCGGGCGACGACGAAAGTGGTCGAGGCGTCGGTGATGACCGCATCGAGCAGGTGGGTGAGATGCGCCTGGTCCATGTCGCCATGGATGCCCCCCTGGGCGCCGCCGACGCCCGCGGCGGGGGCGGCCGGCAACGCAGGCTGGGGCGGTGCAGGGGTCGCCGGCGTTGCAGGCGTGGCCGGTGTCGCAGGTGTCGCCGGCGTCGCCGCGGGCGTGGAGGTCGTGTCGTTCAGACCGACGATGTTGGTGGCGTTGAGATCGTCGAGCGTTCGCCCGGAGAGCAGCACCGCGTCGTCCGCCTGACCATTGTCGGCGCCCGTGTCGGCGAACACCACCACGTCGCTTCCGATCCTTACGGCGACATAGTTCGCAGCCCCGCTGGCGATCCGCGTGTTCGCCTCCGCCAGTGCGTTGTCGTAGCTGTCGGCGGTGAGCTCGAGATAGTCGGTCGCGGTTGCGGCCGTCGGAAACGCCAGCAGGTCGTTGGCGCTCCAATCGAGGATCCGGTCCAGGCCGGCGTACGCCACGCCGCTGTCGCGCGCCTCAAACAGGAAGGTGTCGCCGCCCTCGCCCCCTCTGAGAATATCCGCGCCCGCGCCGCCGGCCAGCACGTCCCTGCCTGCCCCGCCCTCCAGGGTGTCGGCGCCCGCTCCGCCCCAGACTCCGTCATTTCCGGCCCCACCGGCGAGGCTGTCGCCGGTGGCGTGTCCGATGAACAGCGAGGAGGAGTCTGGAAGCGTCGTCGAAGCGCCCGCCAGCCCACCGCCGAATGTCACGCTGTGCCCGCTCGTGAGCGCCGTAACGGTGATCGATTCCGGGCCGAACACGTCGTCCGGCTTGAATCGCAATCGCATCAGTCGCGCCCCATCCCCGGGCGAACCGAACACCAGCGTGTCGGTCGCACCGTTGAAGGCGGTCGCCTGCGCGGTCGTGACGGTCTCGAAGAAAAAGAAGCTCATAGATCCCCCCCGAGATCTTCGCCGATCCTTCGCCCGGCGCCCTCATCCATAGGGCGAAGCTTGCATCACCTCAATCTGGAGGGCGCCTGGGGCAAACGCCGCCTCA
>JADHED010000543.1_pt1 | contig 43481 bp, 39 predicted proteins | sample 8952041 | NCBI WGS metagenome assembly JADHED01 (sample SAMN16124423, study PRJNA663239) | bioreactor sludge metagenome | isolation source: sludge (control) | place: India:Bengaluru | collected 2018-09-08 | reverse complement strand
GCGCAACGCACCGGAGAAGCTGTTCGTCACCCGCTTTCCGGAGCTGATGCCGCCGACGCTGATCACATCCGACCGCGATGAGATTGCCGCCTTTCGCCGTGAATACCGGGAAATCGTCATCAAGCCGCTGTTCGGCAATGGTGGCGCCGGCGTCTTCCACGTCGACGCTGAGGACGACAATCTGAATGCGCTCCTGGAAATGTTCACCCAGCTCTATCGCGAGCCGATCGTCGTCCAGGAGTACCTGCCGCAGGTCCGTGCCGGCGACAAGCGCATCATCCTTATCGATGGCCGCGCCGCCGGCGCCGTGCGCCGGGTGCCGAAGGCGGGCGAGGCGCGCGCCAACCTGCACGTCGGCGCGCGGGCGGAGAAGGCGACGCTGACGCCGCGCGAGCACGAGATCTGCGCGATGATCGGCCCGGAACTGAAGGCGCGCGGCTTGGTCTTCGTCGGCATCGATGTCATTGGCGACTGGCTCACGGAGATCAACGTCACCTCACCGACCGGCATTCAGGAGATCGGCCGCTTCGACGGCGTCTGCCTGGAGGCCGAGCTGTGGGATGCCTTCGAAGCGCGCTTTCATGCGACGCGGCTCTAGGGCGCGCGCGGGACCAGGACCGATGCCAGGGTGGAGCCAGGGCAGATGACGGAACCGGGGCTGATCCTGTTTCAGGCCGACGACGGCCAGGACATCTTTGCGCAAGTGACCGGCCACGGCCCGCCGCTGGTGCTCCTGCACGAATGGGCTTCGAGCCACCGGGTGTGGGAGCCAATCGCTCACCGCCTTGCCGACCGTTTCACAGTCTACCGCTGGGATGCGCGCGGGCACGGCAGTCACGGCAGCCACGTGGTACCGGCTTCGGTGCGGGGAAGCGTGAGCGTGACCCGAATGGCGGACGACCTTGCGTGCCTCCTCGATCATTTCCGCCTCGAACGGCCGGTCGTGGCCGGTCATTCGATGGGCGCGCTCACGCTCTGGGCCTACATCGCCCGCCACGGCTGTAGCCGGCTCGGCAAGCTGTGCTTCATCGATCAATCGCCGCGGCTCACAACCGATGCGACATGGCCGCTCGGCATCTATGGCGACTGGCCGGCCAGCCGCGATCAGGCGTTCATCACCGCAATGCAGGCTGATTTCGTCGAAGCGGTGATCCGGCTGATCGCCTTTGGCCTAAACGGCGCCGCGCGCGAACGCTACAAGAGCCGGCATCCAAGCCTGCAACGGCTCGCGGCCTACCTCGGCATGCTCGACGCTCGGCCGCTGATCGAGGTCTGGCCGACGCTCTCGGGCGCCGATTTCCGCCCTGTATTGCCGGCGATCAGCGTGCCGACGCTCCTCGTCTATGGCGGGGAGAGCAACTATTACCCGCCCGCAACAGGACCTTACGTGCGCGATGCGATTGCCGACGCGCAGCTGGTGATTTACGCTAACGCCGATCATTCGCCGCACGTCAATCAGCCGGACCGGTTCGCCGCCGACCTGGCCGCGTTCGCAGGCGCTAGCGGATGAGCGCGCAACGGTTTGCGACAAGGGGTGAGGATGATGGCGGAGGAGGCAGCACGTGCCGGCCGGCCGACCCTCGACCTGCCGGCGGGCGTGGAGCCAGGGTTGCGCTTCGCCGTGGTGCTCGACGGCAAGGGCGGTTGTGCAGAGCTCGACTGGCAAGGCGTTGCGGCGTGGCAGCCGGAGCAAGGCTTCTTGTGGGTCCACCTCGAGCGCGATGCCCCAGCAGCGCAGGCATGGGTGATGGGACCCAGCGGCGTCGATCCCTTGATCGCCGAAGCCCTGATCGCCGAGGATTCGCGGCCACGGGTTGAGCACATCGACGATGCGCTGCTGCTCATCCTGCGCGGCATCAATCTCGCCCCCGGCAGCAGCCTGCAACTGGTGCCGCTGCACGTTTGGATAACGCCCGGCCGCGCGTTGACGCTGCGGGACAAGACGCACGCCCTTTCCGCACTGCGCGATATCCGTATCGCGCTCAAGAACGGACGCGGCCCACGCGGACCTGGCGGCCTTCTCGGCCAGATCGCAGATAAGATGGTCCGCGACTTGGACCCGGTTCTGGAGGAGATGGAGGACGAGGTCGAGGGTCTGGAGGAGGAGATCATTGGCACCGCGATGGGCGAGCTGCGCCGCGAGATTGCCGACATCCGCCGCCGCGCCATTCATCTGCGCCGCTATCTCGGGCCGCAGCGGGATGCGCTGTACCAGCTGCGCAACGAAGACACCGCGATGCTGGACAAGCGCGACCGGATGCGCCTGCGCGGCGTGATCGACAGCCTGGTCCGCCACATTGAGGATCTGGACGCCATCCGCGACCGAACCTCGCTCCTGCACGATGATCTCGCCGCCATGATCTCCGAAAAGATCGCGCGCACCACCTATCGCTTCACCGCGATTGCCGGGCTGTTGCTGCCGCCCAGCCTGGTCGCAGGCCTTTTGGGCGCCAACATTGGCGGCATTCCGGGACAGGAGAACCCTTACGCCTTCTTCGAGCTGGCGGGACTGATCGTGTTTCTCCTCGGCATCCAGGCCCTCATCCTGCGCCGGATGGGTTGGATTTAGAACCCGGCCATGGCGAGGCCGGTGCCGGCCAGCGCACCCAATCCGACCACGGCCCAGGAAGGCAGCCGCCAACCTTCCAAGAGGAGAAAGCAGGCGAACACCAGCGCCGCGTCGGCACGGTTGTGCACACCTGCGACCCACACCGGATCGTAGAGCGCCGCCAGAAGAAGGCCGACGACGGCGGCGTTGATGCCGGCAAGTGCGGCTTGCGCTTGGCGCCGCTGCCGCAGCCGCTGCCAGAACGGCAAGGTGCCGAACAAGACCAGGAGCGCCGGCAAATAGAGGGCGCCCAAGCAAAGCGCGGCAGCGGCAAGCCCCCACGCACCCGGCGCCAACAACGCGCCAAGATAGGCTGCGAAACTGAAAAGCGGCCCCGGCACGGCTTGGGCCGCACCATAGCCAGCGAGGAAGGCATCGCTCGAGATCCAGCCGGGTGCGACGACAACCGCATCCAACAGCGGCAGCACGACATGGCCGCCGCCGAACACCAGCGCACCGGCGCGGTAGAAGCCGGCCAGGACGCTGAGCGTCTGGCTGCCGCCGGCAGCCGCGGCCAGCGCCGGCAAGAACGCCAGCAGGCCGAAGAAGGCGATCAGGGCACCTGCGGCTTGGCGCGCCCTAAGTGAGCCCGCCAGCTGGAAGCCACCGTCTGACTCCACCTCGCCGGCGCCAATGCCTTTCCCCTGCAGCAGCAGCATGCCCAGCACGCCGGCGGCGGCGATGGCGCCGATCTGTGCCCCCCAGCCGGGCAGCAGCAGGGTCAGCGCGGCGGCTGCAATCGCAAACGCAGCGCGGGTGCGGTCGGGACAGAGGCTGCGGGCCATCGTCAGCACCGCCTGCGCCACCACCGCGACTGCGACGACCTTGACGCCGCGCAGCCACCCGGTCCCGGCCGCAGCGCCGATCCACCCGGTTCCGTAGGCGAACAGCACCATTAACAGCGCTGAGGGCAGCGTGAAGGCGGCCCAGGCGGCAAACGCGCCCTTCATTCCGGCGCGGGCTAGGCCTATTGCGACGCCGATCTGGCTGGATGCCGGGCCGGGAAGGAACTGACAAAGCGCGACCAGATCGGCATAGGCACGTTCGCTGAGCCAGCGGCGGCGAACGACGAAAGCCTCACGGAAATAGCCGATGTGTGCGACCGGCCCGCCGAAGGAGGTGACACCAAGGATCAAGAACGCGCGCAGCACCTCGCGCCAGTTGCCTTCACGCCCGCCGGAAGAGGGTTCGTTCGTCTCCGCTGCCGTTTCAACCGGCGAGGACATAGGTGCCCGGTGCGTCGCCCAGCGGTGGGTAGCCTCTGGCAGGATCGCCCGGCATCGGCGCCGGCTCCAGTCCGGAGGAGTGCTCGACCAGCCACTCGTGCCACGCCGGCCACCACGAGCCCTCGCGCAGCGGCGTCTCCGCCACCCAGGTATCGGCATCAGGGGCGCGTTCGCCCTCCCTGACGGTTCGCAGGCGGAAGTTGCGGCGCGGCCGCCCCGGCTCGTTGACGATGCCAACGTTGTGGCCGCCCTTGGTCAGCACGAAGGTGAGCTGGGTGGCATCGCTCTGCAGATGCAGCTTGAACACCGAGCGCCACGGCGCCACATGGTCGGCCTCGGCAGCAACCGAGAAGATCGGCACATGAATATCGCTGATCTGGATCGGCCGGCCGCCGACACGGTACTTGCCCTGGAACAGCTCGTTGTCGGCATAGAGCCGGCGCAGAAGTTCCGAATGCTGCCGGTAGGGCATGCGGGTGCCGTCGGCGTTCCAGGCCATGAGGTCGAAGATCGGCTCGCGTTCGCCGAGAAAGTACTCGCGCACCATCTTCGACCAGATCAGATCGCGGGACTTCAGCAACTGGAAGCTGCCCGACGCCTGTTCGGCATCGAGGTAGCCTTGGTCCCACATCATGTCTTCCATGAATGCGATCTGGCTCGGGTCCATGAATACCGCCATTTCGCCGACCTCGGTGAAATCGGTCAGCGTGGTGAACAGCGTGATGGAGGCGAGCCGCTCGTCGCCGTCGCGCGCCATGGTCGCTGCGGCGATGGTCAAAAGGATGCCACCTAGACAATAGCCGACAGCGTGGATCTTGCGGCCCGGCAGCAAGTCGGAGATTACGTCGATCGCCGCCATGGTGCCGAGCCGGCGGTAGTCCTCCATGCCGAGGTCGCGGTCCTCGGGACCGGGATTGCGCCAGGAGATCATGAAGACCGTGTGGCCGCGCTCGACCAGGTATTTGACGAGTGAGTTCTGCGGCGACAGATCCATGATGTAGTACTTCATCATCCACGCCGACTGCATCAGCACTGGCTCGCGCTGGGTGGTGCGCGTCGTGGGTGTGTATTGAATCAGCTCCATCAGGTGGTTGCGGAAGATCACCTTGCCGGGCGTAACGGCGACGTTCTGGCCGACGACATAAGCCTCGCTGCCGGCCGGCTTGTCGCCAATCTGGTTGCGACGGACGTCGTCGATGAAGTTGGAGAGCCCCCGCAATAGATTGGCGCCGCGCTCGCGCGCCGTCGCCTCGATGATCTCCGGATTGAGGAACGGAATGTTCGACGGCGACATCATGTCGAGCACTTGGCGCGCGCCGAACGACACTGCCGCCTCGCTGCGCGGCGAGACCCCCCGTACCTCGGTGGTGGCGTTGTGCCACCACTGCTGATGCATCAAGAACGACTGATAGAGCAGATTGTACGGAAACCGCCGCCACCCAGGGTGATCGAAGCGGTGGTCCTGCGGCAGGGGCTCGATGCAGGGCGGCGACTGCGGTTCGAAGGCTGAGCGGACCGCGTATTCGGCAAACCGCGCCAGCTTGCGGCCCGCCTTCTCCGCCAGTTGGTATTGCTTTCCCGGCGAGGCGGCGAGATGCGCCATCCAGTCGAAGGTCTGCATCGCAAGCGCCACCGGCGACATCCCGAAGGTCAGGGTGGCGAGCCGCGCATTGACCGTGCGATCGATGCTGTCGAACACATCCGGCATAACATCCGGGCGATCGCTGATGCGGCGCTTGGGCGCAGCGTCCGGCGCAGCGGCTGATTGAGTGGTTGTCGCAGTCGCTGGCAGCGGTTGCGGTACTTGGAAGGGTTCATCGGCCATAGCGGGGGCCTCCCTCAACTCAACAGAACCAAAGCCTTCGAAGCATAGCACGTTTTTTCGCTAGAATCCGATCGCCAGTTTTGCATTGCAGCATGCCGGCATCATGAAGCTTTTGTGGCGGTTTCGCAGGCTGGCCAGCCGGAGTCCCACCTCGAACAGCCTCCCCTGCTGCTGCTACAAAAATGATCGGGCAAGCCCAGAGTGCCTAATGCTTAATCATCTGGCACAGGTCTTCGATGGCGCCGCGTTTTTCGGCATTCTCCCAGAATTGGCTTGATCACAAACGCTTAACTGCGCCTGGGCACGGCTGGCACGGGCTTTGTAAAGATAAGCCGGGGCGCTGGTGAGCGCTTGCTCGTCCCCATCGCGCCCAGAGACCAACGGACATCCCCGTCCGAGGGACCAACAATGACCGGACCGTAAGGAGAGCCGTACGATGCCCCGTTTCACGGAACCCATGAAAACCGCCGGACTCGGCATGCTGGCGCTGCTGAGTTCGAGCGGCGCTGCATTGGCCCAGGAGGCGGTGCTTGACAAAGGCGACACCGCCTGGATGCTGACTTCGACCGCGCTCGTGCTGATGATGACCATCCCCGGCTTGGCGTTGTTCTATTGCGGCATGGTGCGGCAAAAGAACGTGCTGGCGACGGCGGTGCAGAGCTTCGCGATCTGCTGCCTCAGCACGGTGTTGTGGGTCGTGGTCGGCTACTCCCTTGCCTTCACCGATGGCGGCGATCTCAACGCCTACGTCGGCGGTTTCAGCCGCGTGCTGCTGCAGGGCATGGCCATGGGCGACCTGTTCGCGCCGCTGACGATCCCTGAGAGCGTCTTCATGATGTTCCAGATGACGTTTGCGATCATCACGCCGGCGCTGATCACCGGTGCGTTCGCCGACCGGATGAAGTTCTCGGCGCTCCTGTGGTTCATGGGCCTGTGGGGGTTGATCGTCTATGCGCCGGTCGCTCACTGGGTCTGGGGTGGAGGCTTCCTCGCCGGTGAGGGAGTGCTCGATTTCGCCGGCGGCACCGTCGTGCACATTAACGCCGGCATCGCCGGCCTGGTGGCGGCGGTCGTGATCGGCAAGCGGCGCGGCTATGGCTCCGAGAACATGGCACCGCACAATTTGACCTTGAGCCTGATCGGCGCCTCGCTGCTGTGGGTCGGCTGGTTCGGTTTTAACGCCGGCTCGGCGGGTGCTGCCGACGGCCGCGCCGGAATGGCGATGGCCGTGACCCAGATCGCTGCCGCGACGGCTGCGCTGACCTGGATGCTGGTGGAATGGATGCTGCGCGGCAAGCCCTCCGTGCTCGGTATCATCTCCGGCGCCGTCGGCGGCCTGGTGGCAATCACGCCGGCATCCGGTTTCGTTGGGCCGGTGGGTGCGCTATTCATCGGTTTGGCAGCCGGCATCGCCTGCTTCTGGGGCGCGGTGTGGCTCAAAACCACGCTCAAGTACGACGACTCGCTCGACGCCTTCGGTGTGCACGGCATCGGCGGCATTGTCGGAGCGCTCCTGACCGGCGTCTTTGCGGTCGAGGCGATCGGCGGCACGCCTGGCCTTCTCGAAGGCAATTCGGGCCAGGTGTGGACGCAGTTCGTCGGCATCATGGCCACCGTCGTCTGGTGCGCGGTCGCGACCTTCATCATCCTCAAGGTGATCGATGCCATCATCGGCTTGCGCGTCGATCAGGAAGCCGAGGTCACCGGCCTCGACCTGAGCCTGCACGGCGAAAGCGTGCACTAACGACGGCGGGGTTTGGGCCGGCCCTAGCCTTCGTCCTCCCTCACTCCTGCTGGTCCCCCTCGATGGGCCGGAAGGGTTCCCCCCTTCCGGCCCAATTTTTATTCCGGCGAAAGGCGTCGCTTCGACCTGCGCGCACGAAAGCAGCCGCGCCTGATCAGCATCCGGGGGAGGCAGCGGGCGACAGTGGCACCTCGCGGCGAAAGTCGGCATGGGCCATGAATTGCCGCGTGAGCGGGAACGTCGGCCGCGGCAATTGAACGGCGACGATCTGCAGACCCTTTTTCCTAGCGTGCTTCATCGCCGGGATCATGTCGGTGTCGGCGGAAACAAGGATGATGCGCTCGACGATCCTGTCTTCGGCGAGGGTCGCGATATCGAGGCCAATCCGCATGTCGACCCCTTTCTGCTCGAAATTCGGACGGAAATCGTCGTCGCGTAACAAGCGTCCGTCGACAGGCAACTTTTTCGGGACCCAGCCGCGAAATGCGAGAGCGCCCTTCCTGATGGCAAAAAGGTCCCGACTGGCCAGATCCTCGAGCAATACGTCATCACGCGTTAGATCGATCGTCGTGCCGGAAACAGGAAGCTTTTGCTGGCCTCGGTAAGGAGGACAGTCGTAGTAAAAGATGCGCAGGAGGTCTTCTTCGCTTGTCAGACAGCTGAGGGCAAATCTCTCGATGAGATTGGGCGTATAGTCGAGCCTTAGACGCTTCGTTGCGACACGCAGGTGCCCCCCGTCGATCAGCAGTGCGGCCTTCACCATCAATCTGGTTTGACCCCCTATACGCAAGCGCCCCCCGAAACAGTGTTCCGGGGGGCGCCGCTGCATAATCGCCCTAAAAACCCAGGGCGGCTGTATTCTACCATCGGCTTATATGATAACAGCGCGCGTTGTGCAATAAGAATGTTGAATCACGCGCCGCCACCGGCCAATATTCCATAATAAAATCAGATCTCTAGAGGAATGGCGAGAAAACCGGCGTGTCCCCACCTTGAGCCCCGCCCCGCTTCCCGCCTACGATAGCCGCCATGCTGAACCCGGCGCTCGAAGCCTTAACCGACTATCCATTCGACCGGCTGCGCGCGCTCCTGGACCCGATCGCGCCGCCCACCGCGCTCAAACCGCTCGTACTTTCGGTCGGTGAGCCCAGGCATGCCCCGCCCGCGATGGTGCGCGAAATCATCGATCGCGAGCATGCGGCTTGGAACCGCTACCCGCCGGTCGACGGCACCGAAGCCTTTCGCCAAGCCGTTGCCGAGTGGCTCACGACGCGCTTTCAGCTCCCGCACGGCTTCATCGATCCGGCCCGGCACATCCTGCCGGTGGCCGGCACGCGCGAAGCCCTGTTCCTGATCGCGAGCGCGTGCGTGCCGCCAGCGGTCGCGGGCGGGCCGCCTGCGGTGTTGATGCCGAACCCGTTCTATCAGGTCTATCTGGCGGCCGCGGCGCTGCACGGCGCCGAGCCGGTTTTCCTGCCGGCCACCCGCGAGACCGGCTTTCTGCCGGACCTCACCAGCCTGCCGGACGCGCTCTTGGCGCGCACGGCAATGCTCTACCTTTGCTCGCCCGCCAATCCGCAAGGCGCCGCGGCTGATCCCGCTTACCTTGAGGCCGCCGTCCGCTTGGCGCGCCAGCATGGGTTCACCCTCGTCGTCGACGAGTGCTACGCCGAGATCTATGATGCGGCACCGCCCGCTGGCGTGCTGGCCGCCTGCGCCGCACTGGGCGAAGGGCTGGAGAACGTGCTCGCCTTTCACTCGCTCTCCAAGCGATCGAGCGTACCGGGCTTGCGCTCGGGATTCGTTGCCGGCGATGCGCGGCTGATCGCAGCCTTCCGGCGTCTGCGCGCCTTCGCCGGCGCGACGCTGCCGCTTCCCGTTCTCGCCGCCTCCACTGCGCTGTGGCAGGACGAGGCGCATGTCGAAGAGAACCGGCGCCTGTACCGGGCCAAGTTCGATCTGGCCGAGCGGCTGCTCGGCGGGCGATTCGCGTTTTATCGGCCGGCCGGCGGCTTCTTCTTGTGGCTCGATGTCGAAGATGGCGAGGCGGCAGCACGCACGCTGTGGCAGCAGGCAGCGCTCCGGGTGCTCCCCGGCGCCTATCTCGCGAGCTCTGACGCCACCGGCGACAACCCCGGCCGCCGCTATATCCGCATCGCACTGATCGACGATTTGGCGGCGACAGAAGACGCTTTGCGCCGCCTCAAGGACGCCTTATAGTTTTCAGCGCGGTAATAACCAATCTTCAGGTTTGATATGAGCGCAAGCGGCAGTCTTGCCCTGCTGCCCGTCGGGATGGCCGACTACCTGAGGCGGCGGGTTCTTGAAGCGGCGGGAGTGGGGACGCTGTTCTTCGCGGTTGCGCTGATGCTGGCGCTCCTGACCTTCAGCCCGACCGACCCGTCGTTCAATCACGCAACCGACAGCGTGCCCGCCAACCTTTTTGGCGCCGCCGGGTCCTACACTGCCGATTTGCTGCTGCATGGCTTTGGCCTTGCCTGCGCGGTGCCGGCACTGGGCTTGGCGTCGTGGGGCTGGCGGCTGTTGTGCAAGCAGCCGGTTCGCCGGCTCGGCTTGCGCGTGCTCGCTCTCACTCTCGGCCTGTTCGGCCTCAGCATCGGCCTCGCTCTGTTGCCGGCGCCGGCTGGCTGGCCGATCTCCACGTCCGCCGGCGGCGGCATCGGCGAAGCGCTCCTCAACCGGCTCGCCCTGCTGGCGGGCGGCACCGGCGGTCTGTTGAGCCGTTCGGGTGTGGCACTCGCGGCGTTCAGCCTTGGCGGTGCGCTGGCGCTCTACGGCATGACCTTCCGCTGGTCGGAGTGGCTGGCGCTGGCGCGCGACGCCCGGGCCGCTACCCGCGCGGTCGTCGCCTTCGGCCGCACTGCGCACGCGCTCGTCACCGATCCGCGCCGGCGCGCCGGGTTCTTCCGCCGGCAGAGGCAGGGAACCGCGGTCGGGCAGCGCCGCAAGCCGGACATCGTCGGGCCAACGATCGCCGACACGGTCGCCTCGGCGAGCGTACGCGATCTGGTGGCGGCCCGGCGCACAAAGCCCCGCAGCGGCCGCAAGGGCGAGGGTGACGGCCAAGGCACCCTCGATTTCACGCAAAGCCCGCCCTACCGTGGGCCGTCGCTCGATCTCCTGCACGAACCGCTGGCGATGAACGGCTCGCACGATGAGGGCGCGTTCAAGAACGGCCTGGAGCAGAACGCGCGCATGCTGGCCACCGTGCTGGACGACTTCGGCGTCCGCGGCGACATCGTCAAGGTGCGTCCTGGGCCGGTGGTAGCTCTCTATGAGCTTGAACCCGCCCCCGGCACCAAGAGTGCGCGGGTGATCGGGCTTGCCGACGATATCGCGCGCTCGATGAGCGCCGTGTCCGCCCGCGTTGCCGTCGTGCCGGGCCGCAACGTCATCGGCATCGAGCTGCCCAATCAGCGCCGGGAGACCGTCGCCTTGCGCGAGCTGCTCGCCTCGGAAGCTTTCGAGCGCTACGCCGGCACCCTGACGCTGGCGCTCGGCAAGGACATCGGCGGCGCGCCGGTGTTCGTCGATCTCGCCCGCATGCCGCACCTCCTGATCGCCGGCACGACCGGTTCGGGCAAATCGGTCGCGATCAACGCGATGATTTTGTCGCTCTTGTATCGGCTCTCACCCGAGGTCTGCCGCTTCATCCTGATCGACCCGAAGATGCTGGAGCTCTCGGTCTACGACGGTATTCCGCATCTCCTGTGCCCGGTCGTCACCGAGCCGGGGCGCGCCGTCGTCGCGCTCAAGTGGACGGTACGGGAGATGGAGGAGCGCTACCGGGCGATGTCCCAGCTCGGCGTGCGCAATATCGCCGGCTATAACGCCCGCGTGCTGGAGGCCAAGCGCAAGGGTGAGGAGATCATCCGCCGCGTCCAGACCGGCTTCGATTCCGACGGCCGGCCGGTGTTCGAGGACCAGCCGCTCGATCTCGAACCGCTGCCGCTGATCGTTGTCGTCGTCGACGAGATGGCAGACCTGATGCTGGTCGCCGGCAAGGACATCGAAGCCGCGGTGCAGCGGCTGGCGCAGATGGCGCGCGCGGCCGGCATCCACCTGATCATGGCGACGCAGCGCCCTTCGGTCGATGTCATCACCGGCACCATCAAGGCCAACTTCCCGACCCGGATCAGCTTCCAGGTCACCTCCAAGATCGACAGCCGCACCATCCTGGGTGAGCAGGGGGGAGAGCAGCTCCTGGGCCATGGCGACATGCTGTTCATGGCCGGCGGCGGCCGCATCAGCCGCGTGCACGGCCCCTTCGTCTCCGATTCCGAAGTGGAAGCGGTGGTGCAACACCTCAAGTCCCAGGGCGATCCCTCGTACCTGCCGGAGATCACCGACTTGGGCGATGCCGAGCCGGCCGACGCGATCGACAGCGACGATGCCGGCACCAGCGATGCCCTATACGACGAAGCCGTTGCCATCGTCAGCCGCGAGGGCAAGGCCTCGACCAGCTTCATCCAGCGCCGGCTGCAGATCGGCTACAACCGCGCCGCTCGGCTGATGGAGCGGATGGAGCAGGAGGGTCTGGTCTCGAAGCCGGACCGCGTCGGGCGGCGCGAAGTGCTGATCGGTGACCGCAATTCGTAACCTTCGACCGCTGGCGGCGCTGCTGCTCGTGTGTGCGTGGCTGCTGGCGCCGCTGCCCGCAGCGGCCGCCATCGACCGTGCCCAATTGGAGCGGATCGAGCGTTATCTGAACGCGATCACCACCGTCGAGGCGCGCTTCGTGCAGATCGCCTCGACCGGAGAGGTCGCCGAGGGCACACTGGCGCTTGCACGGCCCGGCCGCCTGCGCTTGGCTTACGCACCACCGTCACCAATCCTCGTTATCGCTAACGGCACCTGGCTCATCTATTCGGACTCGGCACTGGAGCAGGTGAGCTACCTGCCGATCGGCTCGACCCCGGCTTCGATCCTGCTTTCAGACCGCATCAAGCTCGACGGCGGCGATTTGAGCGTGACGGCAGCGGAAGCCGGCCCGGGAACGGTACGCGTCAGCCTCATCCGCCGCAACAGCCCGTCGGACGGAACGCTCACGCTCGTGTTCGCCGATCAGCCGCTCACACTCACGCAGTGGCAGGTTACCGATGCCCAGGGCATCACCACCACCGTGAGGCTGCTCGATGCGCGCTTCGGCGGCACGCTTTCCGACAAGCTGTTCCGCTTCGATGACCCGCGCTTCTGGGAGGAAAAGTTGCGCGATTGAGGCTGGCGGCGGCGCAACGGTAGCGGCCACCCCAGCCATGCGTGTGGCGCGGGGCTGTTCTGCATTGGGCGCATTGGTTTTGGCAGCGTCCTTGCCCCATGTGAATGGGTGGAGGTGATTTCCCTTTCGGAGAGGTCCCTCCCGGATGGTTCCCCTGCCATCCGTGGCTTCCGCCGAGGAAGCTTGGCGCCCGGCTACCCCCCCTGGCCGGGCGCTTTTTTTTGCCCCTACAGAACGAGGCGATAGCCGCCGGCCTCGGTGATCAGGAGATTGGCCTCGCCCGGGATCGGCTCGATCTTGCGGCGCAGGCGATAGATGTGCGTCTCCAGCGTGTGCGTCGTCACGTGCGCGTTATAGCCCCAGACGTTCTCCAGCAGCAGACTGCGGCTGATCACCCGGTCGCCGGCGCGGTAAAGGTAGCTGAGGATCGCCGCTTCCTTGTCGGTCAGGCGGATCCGCACCCCCGTGGCATCATTGACGAGAGTCTTGAGGCCGGCGTGGAAGGTGTAGGGGCCGATGGCAACGGCGGCATCCTCGGACCGCTCGTGCTGGCGCAGTTCCGCGTTGACCCGCGCCAGGAGCGCACCCAGGCGGAACGGCTTGGCGACGCACGCGCTGGCACCCGCCGCAAGGCCGGCAGCGGCTTGGGCTTCGCTGTCCTTGCCTTCCTCGATCAAGAGCACGATCGGGCAGCGAACGCCGGCCTGGCGCAGCTGCCGCAAGACGTCGCAGCCGTCGATGTCGGGCAGCCCGGCGTCGAGGATGATGGCATCGAAGTGGCTAGCTGTCGCGAGCCCGAGAGCGGCCGCCCCGGTTGCGGCGGCATCGACGGTGAATGCGTCGTTGACGACGAATTGCTCGCCCAGAAGCTCGCGGAGCCCTGAGTCATCATCGACGATCAGCACGCGTTTGCTGAAAACCACTCGCGCACCCTGCTCCCGCCACAGCCGGCGTCGGCCACCGCTCGGCCGACCGCGTCGCCTTATGCCACTATCCCGCGCGTGCAAACCGGGCGCAAGAGAGCGCTCAGCGTTTGTTCACCGAACCGATGGGGTTTGGTACGTTACGCTAACACCATGCCGTGCAGGCAGGCGGGGACGGGGGAGGCTATGGACGCGAGCATCGTCACCAAGGGTCTGGGCAGTGCGCTCTTGACCGCGCTGGGAGCTCTGCTCGCCTGGGCTTTTGGCGAAGGCGCAGTCCCAGCCCGCCTTCTCAGCCTTTGGCCGCCCGGATGACCGGACGAAGTGTGATCGCAGTCTGGGTTCGTCCCTCGCTCGCGCCGGGGTTCTGAAAAACTCCTCGCCACCTCACCGGAGATAACGCTCAATATCCAGCGCGCCGTGGAAGACGCCAAGAACATCGATCCTGCGCGACGCGCGCAAGAGGTACGCGATCCGATAGTGGCCGTAGAGAAGAATCCTGATGTAACCCTCTGGTTCGGCACGATAGATGTGGCCGATCTCCGGAAAATGGCGCAGAACCTGCCCCCTCTCATGGATTCCAGTTATGACCTTGGTGGCGGCGGCAGGATTTTCGGCCGCGAGATAGTCGTATATATCGCGCAGCCACCGCTCCGCCTCCTCGGTCCAGACTATTTCTGCCATTCTCCGATCCGGCGCGCCATTTCGACATCGGAGAGAACACGTCCGTTGCGTGCATCCGCCAGACCCCGCGCGACCATCCGTTCGAAAGCCAGCGCGCGCAAGATGTCGTCGTAGGTTGCATCGTCCGGCTGGGCGTTGATGACCTCAGCCATTTTTTCCTTTACGCTCACCATCTTAGCCTCGGATCGCTGTTTGCCGGAGCCGGTCCATTCGTGCCGCCGATCACCGCTGCACGCACGGTTGTCTATTGTAGCCGCGTGTTGGTCGGTTTCCCGCAGAAGATTCTCGCACCGCCATTCCGCTCCGCAATCTCACGCCCGTTTCGCGAGGGGGCGATGTCGCTCGTGAGCCTCGATCGGGCGATCTCTGGACTCCGGCGCGGCTGTCCTTGAGCGAAGGCGGCGTTTGCCTATACTCCGGCGCTCTTCAACACCGGCAGCAAAGGGACAATCAGGGGATGGGCGGTCAGGTCAAGACGGTGGTTCTCGCGTACTCGGGTGGTCTCGACACCTCGGTCATCTTGCGCTGGCTGAAGGATGCCTACGGCTGCGAGATCGTCACCTTCACCGCCGACATCGGCCAGGGCGAGGAGGTCGAGCCCGCCCGCCACAAGGCGGAGATGATGGGCGTCAAGCGCATCTTCATCGAGGACCTGCGCGAGGAATTCGTGCGCGACTACGTGTTCCCGATGTTCCGTGCCAACACTCTCTACGAAGGCGCGTATCTGTTGGGCACGTCGATCGCGAGGCCCTTGATCGCCAAGCGGCAGATCGAGATCGCGCGCGAAGTCGGCGCCGATGCGGTCGCCCACGGCGCCACCGGCAAGGGCAACGATCAGGTCCGCTTCGAGCTCACCTACTACGCGCTGGCGCCCGACATCCGCGTCATCGCGCCGTGGCGGGAATGGGACCTGAACTCACGCGCGACGCTCCTGGATTATGCCCGCCAGCACCAGATCCCAGTGCCGTCCGACAAGGAAGGTGAGCCGCCCTATTCGATGGACGCCAACCTCTTGCACATTTCCTACGAGGGCCGCGCGCTCGAAGATCCCTGGGTCGAGCCGGACGAGGCGATGTTCCGCCGCTCGGTCGCGCCCGAGTCCGCCCCGGACACGCCGTGTTCGATCGAAATCGGTTTCGAGGCAGGTGATGCCGTCGCGCTCGACGGCGTCCCGATGACGCCAGCCGCGCTGCTTGAGCGCCTGAACGAGATCGCAGGCGCCAACGGCGTCGGCCGCATGGACCTGGTCGAGAATCGCTTCGTCGGCATGAAGTCGCGCGGCGTCTACGAGACGCCCGGCGGCACGGTCCTCTTGGCCGCGCATCGGGCGATCGAGAGCATCACGCTCGACCGCGAAGCCGCGCACTTGAAGGACGACCTGATGCCGCGCTACGCCGCCCTCATCTACAACGGCTTCTGGTTCTCGCCCGAGCGCCTGGCGCTGCAGAAGCTCATCGACGAAACGCAAACGCGGGTCACCGGCACCGTGCGCGTCAAGCTTTACAAGGGCAACGTCACGATCACCGGGCGCAAGTCGCCGTTCAGCCTGTACGACCAGAGCATCGCCACTTTCGAGGCCGATTCGGTTTACGACCAGCGCGATGCCGAGGGATTCATCAAGCTGAACGCGCTCCGCCTGCGGGTCGCGGCGCGGCTGAGCTGAAGGGGAAGCGGCCGCCCCTCAGCGGCCGTCCTTGCGCAACAGCGTCCGCAGCTGGTCCGGGCTGAGCGGCAACAGTCCCTCCAAGGGATCGCCGGCCTCGGCTTCGGGCTCTGCCTCTATCTCTGCCTCTGCCTCCGGCTCGACCGAGTCGTCGGCCGGCTCGTCCTCATGCTCGCCGGCGCTCAACCGACCACCGTCGATGCCGTAGAGGCGGCGGTCCTGGTTGCCACGGCGCGGATCGAAATCACGAAAACCGTAGGCGCGAGGTTCGTCCGAAGGGGCTTCATGCTCACCTGAATGCCGCCGGTCACGACCGCTGCGGCGGTCGAGCCCGTTCTGGCGCTCATCATCGGTTCCGTCCACTGGCTGGCAGGCGCCGGGCCCGGTGCCTCGCTTCATGCTGCTGCCCTCACGACAGACTCCGCTGGCTGGAAAGGGGTGCTGTTCCGCGTCAGCGGAACGGCGCGTATCGTATAACAGTTGTGTATGGAAGACGAGTAAATATTAGGGGTGGCTTTTTCGCAGGTCCGTGCACGCCTACCCCTTTCGAGACGCCCTACGATCGTCCCGCTAGCAAGCGCTCCACGAATGCCGGCACAACGCCGCTCGCCGGTCCGTAGAAAGCCTCCTCGAACAGCGTGGCGCCGGTTGAGGGCTCCAGGTTCAGTTCGACCGTGCGCGCGCGGGTGTACATCCGCACGTGGCTGACGAAGCCGGCGGCCGGGTAGACCTGCCCGGAGGTGCCGATCGAGACGAACAAGCTGCATTGACTGAGTGCATCATAGATCCGCTCCATTTCGAGCGGCATCTCGCCAAACCAGACAACATGCGGCCGTAGTGTGCCCTTACGGCCACAGCCAGCGCAGGTGTGCTCCAGGCTCAGGGCATCAGGCCACACGACCAGATGCTCGCACGCCTGGCAGCGCACCTTGTTCAGCTCCCCGTGCATGTGGATGATCTCGCGGCTGCCGGCGCGCTCGTGCAGATCGTCGATGTTCTGGGTGACGAGCAGGACCTCGGCCGGCCACTCGGCCTCCAGGCGAGCAAGCGCGGCGTGCGCAGCGTTCGGTTGCACGGCGGGATCGCTCAACTTTTCCCGCCTGGCGTTGTAGAACGCGTGCACGAGTTCGGGATCCCGCGCGAAGCCTTCCGGCGTCGCCACGTCCTCGAGGTTGACCCGCGACCAGATACCGTCGGCGCAGCGAAAGGTGTCGAGGCCCGATTCCTTGGAGATGCCGGCGCCGGTCAAGATGACGATGCTGCCCGGCCGTGTGCTGGTGTCGCTGCTCATGCCCGTTCCTCCCGCCGCAAATTGCCGCCCGGCGGGAATAGCCTAAGGGAGAATCCGCGTTGGTCAACGTTCTGTTCGTCTGCCTCGGCAACATCTGCCGCTCACCGGCAGCGGAAGGCGTGTTCCATGCCTTGGTTGACCGGCACGGTCTCGCGCACAAGGTGACGACCGACAGTGCCGGCACCAGCGCCTGGAACATCGGCCAGCCGCCCGATCCCCGCGCGCAGGCGGAAGCGCTGAGGCGCGGGATCGATCTGTCAGGGCTGCGGGCGCGCCAGGCCGGGCCCGAGGATTTCCACCGCTTCGACTACCTCCTGGCGATGGACCAGCGCAACCTTGCCGCACTCGCCAACTTCTGTCCGAGAGGCCGTGAACCGCGGCTGCGCCTGTTCCTCGATTTCGCGCCCGATGCCGGGCACCGCGAGGTCGCCGATCCCTATTCCCTCGGGCCGGAAGCCTTCCGCCACATGTTCCAGCTGATCGAAACCGGTGCCCAAGGGCTGTTGCGCCACATCGTCCGCCACGATCTTGATGGTAAGGATTTGAGCGCATGACCGCCACCGCGCCCGGCCTTGTCATCTTCGACTGCGACGGCGTGCTCGTCGATTCCGAACCGATCGCGGCTGCCGTCATTGCGGCGGCCGTCAGCGAACTGGGCTTGGCGATGACTGCCGCCGACTGCCTGCGCCGCTTCACCGGCATCGCCATGTCGGCGGTGATCGCTGCGATCGAGGCGGACCTGGGCCGGCCAGTCCCGGCAGATTTCATCGCCCGCGTCCGCGAACAAGACTTCGCGGCGTTCCGCCGCTCGTTGCAGCCGATCGCCGGCGTTGCGGCAGTGGTGAGCGCGCTCGCGCTGCCAAAATGCGTCGCCTCGTCCGGCGCGCCGGAAAAGATCCGCTTCACCCTCGGCCTCACCCACCTCCTGCCGCTGTTCGAGCCGCACCTCTTCTCCGCGCACATGGTCCGCCATGGCAAGCCGGCGCCGGACCTGTTCCTGTTTGCCGCCCGCGCAATGGAGGTGGCTCCCGAAGCATGCGTCGTCGTCGAGGATTCGGAAGCCGGCACCCGCGCCGCCCGCGCCGCCGGCATGCGGGCGCTGGGGTTCGTCGGCGGCGGTCACTGTGGGCCGGACCACGCGCGGCTGTTGCGGTCAGCCGGTGCCACTGCCGTGTTCCGCCACATGGCCGACCTGCCAGGGCTCCTGACGGCGCATGCGGGTTGACGGAGGCCGGGGGCTCCCTCGTCGTTAGAAGGAGTGGGCCAGCCGGCTCGAAATCAGGGCGTTGCGCACAGCCTTCTGCAGCTTTTCGAGCGCGCGAGCCTCGATCTGGCGCACCCGCTCGCGTGAGATGCCGAAACGCTGGCTCAAGGATTCCAGCGTCGTCGGCTCCTCCTTCAGGCGCCGCTCGGCAATGATCTGCCGCTCCCGTTCCGATAGCGTCTTGAGTGCGCCCGCGAGCAAGAGACGCCGGCCGTACGCCTCCTCATGGTCGGCCAAGCGGTCTTCATGGTTGTCGCCGCCGTCGACCAGCCAATCCTGCCACTCGCCCTCGCCCTCGTCATGGACGGGCGTGTTGAGCGACGCATCGGGGCTTGAGAGCCTGCGGTTCATCTGCACCACATCCTGCTCGGGCACGCCCAGACGGCGCGCGATGGCAGTGACGTGCGCCGCCGGCAGGTCGCCGTCGTCGATCGCCTGCATCTGACCCTTGAGCTTGCGCAGGTTGAAGAACAGCTTCTTTTGCGAGGCCGTCGTGCCGATCTTCACCAGCGACCAGGAGTGCAAGATGTATTCCTGGATCGCCGCGCGGATCCACCACATCGCGTAGGTGGCGAGCCGGAAACCGCGATCCGGGTCGAAGCGCAGCACCGCCTGCATCATGCCGACATTGCCTTCGGCGATCAGCTCGCCAAGCGGCAAACCGTAGCCGCGGTAGCCCAGCGCGATTTTCGCCACCAGCCGCAAATGGCTGGTGACGAGGCGATGTGCCGCCGCCTCGTCGGCGGTCTCAACCCACGTCTTGGCGAGCCGTAACTCCTCCTCCGCCTCCAGCATCGGGTACTTGCGGATGTGCTGCAAATAGCGCCCGAGGTTGCGTTCGGGCGTCAGGGCTGTTTCCGGTTCGCTCTTCGCCATCGCCGATGCTCGCTCAAGCTCCATCCCGCGGTCGGCACCATCGGCATTCCTCGACCACGATCGAGGCTAACCGCTGATGACTATTAGTAGCATAGCAGGAATTGTGCCGCTATGGCAAATTTAGTGTACCTCTAAAACATCGACCAAACTCTTGATGTGTAATGGTAGAGGAGAGGTAAACGAAAGTTCATTGCCGGTTGCCGGATGGACGAAACCCAGCTCGAGCGCGTGCAGCGCCTGGCCGGCCAGTGCCTCGGCGGCATCGCGGACGTCTTGCGGGCAGCCGGCAGGGAGACGCGCGACGCCGCCGTAAACTCGGTCGCCAATCAGCGGATAGCCAATCGAAGCCATATGGACGCGGATCTGGTGGGTGCGACCGGTTGCAAGCCTGCATTCGAGCAGGCTTGCAAGCGTGCCGTAGCGCTTGAGCGTCCGATAGCGCGTCTCGGCTGCCTTGCCGCCGCGCGCGACCGCTGCCATCTTCGTCGGCACCTGCGGCGAGCGGCCAATCGGATAATCGATGCGTCCCTCTGGCGGGACCGGCCCACCCCACACGAGCGCCCAATAGGCACGCTTGACGCTGTGCCGAGCGAACTGGCGCGCCAGATCGAGGTGAGCCAGATCGCTCTTCGCCACCACCAGGAGGCCGCTCGTGTCCTTATCCAGGCGGTGAACGATCCCCGGTCGCAGCGGGCTGCCGATCGAGGACAGCTGGCCTGGGCAATGGGCGAGGAGCGCATTGACGAGCGTGCCGTCCGCGTTGCCGGCGCCGGGGTGAACGACGAGGCCGGCAGGCTTGTCGAGCACAATGAGGTGCGCGTCCTCATAGACGATCGCAAGCGGCATCGCCTGCGCCGCCGGCGCCGTGGTCACGAACGGCGGAATTTCCGGCACCCGGACAACGAAGCACTCGCCGGCGCGAACCCGGTGGTCGGGCGCGAACATCGCTTCGCCTTCGCGTGAATGCACGTGGCCGCCCACGATCAAGAGCCGCACGCGGGCGCGCGAGAGGGCGGGCAGGGCGTCCGCGAGCAGGCGGTCGAGGCGCAGGCCGGCCTTGTCCGGCGCGACCACCACGGTGTAAGGGAGGTCGTCAATCAACGGCGGCGGTTCGGGCAGCGATGCAGGCACTGAAAGGTCTCGTCTACGGGATGGGGGTCCTGATCGTCATCGCCTTCATTCTCTTGGGCTTCGGCTTCTACATGCGCATTACGAACCCAGAGTTTCGGCTTTTCAAGGCCCGCGACGCTGCCGTCGCCACCTCGCCCGTGCCGCACGATGCAACGACCGGGGCCGCCCTGCCAGCCGCCACACCGTTGCCTAGCGCCGCCACACCGTTGCCGGCCGCCGAACCGTTGCCAGCCGCCACACCGTTGCCGGCCGCCGGCGCTCAAGGCTTTGGCGATGTCGTGGTTCAGCTGCCGGCGGGGTGCGCCCCCATTGAAATGCATCCAGACGGCCCTTTGCTCTATCTCCGCACCGGACCGGCCGGCACCTGCGCGCGGATCTGGCTGATCGAGGTGCGCACCGGCCGTCTGCTCGGCAGCCTCCGCTTCGAGCCATGATCATCCTGCCCGATCCGCTCCGTCGCGCGCTCATCGACGCCGCCGTCGCCGCCCGGCCGCACGAATGCTGCGGCCTCCTCGTCGGCCGCACGGTCGATGAAACGACGACCGTCGTCGACCGCATCGCCCCCAGCCGCAACGTCACACTGGGAGCCCCCGCCTCGTCGTTCGAGATTGACCCGCAGCTGCGCTTATCCCTGATGCGCAGCTTGCGCGGTTCAAGGGAGGCGATCATCGGCCACTACCATTCGCATCCGCGGACCACGGCCGAGCCGTCCGCGCGTGACTTGAGCCGGGTCTACGAACCGGACCTCGTATGGCTGATCATCGGCCTCGGTTCCGGCAGCGGACCGGACCTCCGCGCCTGGCGCTATGATCAGGAAGCGGCCGGATTCGCGCCACTTCCGATCGCAAGCGCAGCCCCGACGAAGCCGCCCATGACCGCACACGACCAGAAGCCGGGAGCCGAACCGCCATGCCGCCGGAGCTGATCGCGCCCGCCACCTACCTCACCCGGATGGCGGACGGTACCGTCAAGCAGATCAACCCGTTCACCGGCACGGAAGTGTGGACGGTGCCTGGCCGCGGCATCCGCCCGCTGGGCAGCCACGAAGCCCCCGGCCGGCCGCTCGATCCGGCACAAGCGGACGCACACTGCGCCTTCTGTGCCAAGCGGCTCCTGGAGACGCCGCCGGAGAAGGCACGCCTGGTGCGGCGCAGTGCCGGCTTCGAGACGGTGCGCGATCTCAAGGCGGATGAACTGTTCTCGACCGAGTGGGTGTTCCGCCGCATCCCGAACCTGTTCGAGATCGTCTCCTACGATTATTGGGCCAAGAATTATGGCTACCGCATGCCCGCGCCGCTGCAGGCGCGGCGCGATGCGTACGTGGCGAGCGAAGCCGGCCGCCGGCATGTGCGCGACCGCATCGAGTTCCGTCTCAAGCTGTCCGGCCTGGAGCCAGCCGCGATCGCTGCGATGGCCGATGCGGAGAAGATCGCGCTCGCCGATGCCTTCTTCGCCGGCGGCCACGAGCTGATCATCGCCAGGCGCCACTTCGAGGCCGGCGCCCAGCACGACAAGCAGCTGGTGAGCTCCGGCACCCTCACGCCCGAGGAACACTACCAGTATTTTCGCTTCACCATCGAGGCGCTGCGCGACATTTATCTCGCCAACCGCTACGTGCGCTTCGCTGCCGTGTTCCAGAACTGGCTGCCGCCGGCCGGCGCCTCATTCGACCACCTGCACAAGCAACTGGTCGCGATTGACGACCGCGGCGCCTATAACGAACTCGAGATCCAGCTCGCGCGTGCCAATCCCAACATCTACAACGAGGCAGCGGTAAACTTCGCCGGCTACCGCAACCTTGTGTTCGCCGAGAACGAGCACGCGATCGCCTTTGCCGGCTTCGGCCACCGCTTCCCGACACTGGAAATCTATTCGAAGAGTGAGCGCTCGCAGCCCTGGAACCACTCAGCCGAGGAGTTGCGCGGCGTGTCGGACCTCGTGCATGCCTGTCACGCGGCGATGGGAGCGGGCATACCGTGCAATGAGGAGTGGCACTACAAGCCGCCCGATGCCGACGTCGCCATGCCGTGGCGGGTGCAGATCAAGTGGCGCATCTCCAATCCGGCCGGCTTCGAAGGCGGCACCCACATCTACGTCAACACCATCGACCCCGAGGGCTTGCGCGACAAGGTGGTGCCACGGCTGTTCCAGCTCAAGAACGAGGGCCGGATTGCACCGATGAAGATCGCGTTCGAGTGCGATTGCGTGCCGAACTGCCTGAAGTACAATCCGGCCGTCCGCGCTGGCGCAGGGCGGGACCAAGCCTTCCCGCCACTCTCGGGCCAGGCGCGGGGGGATGGTTAGGCCTGCGTCCGGATCGTCAGCGCCGCGCCGGCCCTTCCTTGAAGCGAGGCTTGATCCGGCCGCATCAGCGCTGATACATACTTGGCTGCAGCGGCCAGCGAAGTCCCCTTCGTCTAGAGGCCCAGGACACCGCCCTCTCACGGCGGCAACAGGGGTTCGAATCCCCTAGGGGACGCCAAGGACAGCAAGCGGCTGGCTTTTCCACGGCGGCGATTTCCGGCAGACCGGTTACCGAGTGACCTCCAACCGGGGGATCAGCCGCCCGCTACAGGGTGGTGCGCGACGCGCGCGAACGGTTCGTCGCACTCCCGCTAATAAACGACTGCTTTAATAAGGCTCAGGCTTATTAAAGGATAGCCCGCTTCCCTCTAATCAGAAGGTGTGAGCCGCCTGATGCCGCACGTCCCAAGGGCCGTGCTCCGACCCTCTGTCGCCGGCAGGTACGGGGCCAGGGCTGCAACCAAGCGGCAGAACTGTTGCTTGTTGCCGCAGGCGTCGAAATGTGTTGCCAAGTTCTCCCGTGTCCGCTTCGACAGCGCCCAGCCCAGTGGCGGTTTCGGATAATCCTCGCGCGCGCAGAGGCGGAAGTGGAAGAAGCGGGGATCTGAACCGGCGACCGCTCCCGGTTGCTGCGTGATGCCGGCAATCTGATGGCATAGTTCCTTCGCAGCCAGTTGACCGCGCGCGCCTCGGGTGTTCAGGAGGCCGCGGATCGGTGCCGAGACTTCGTTCACGGCATTGCTCGCGGCCGGCAGTTTGGGCTTCAGGCGTTCGTCACCAGGTTCATCAGCGCGAGCAAGCGGCGGATGCGAGGCGGCGCAAAGGGGCAGCGCGGCATCGCCTTCGATGTCCGGATCGGATGAGATCTGAATGACGAACGGGCGAAACGCTGTTGCGTCGTCCTTCTTCTTGAGATGCTCAACCACCCGGCGCAGGACCTGGCCGGCCGTGATCGCGCCGAAGTTCTCGAAATAGCCGCCGTCGAGAATGTGTCCATTGTTGCGAAGGTGTCCGTTGGTGGGGTGCGCCATCAGCGTGCCCGCCGGCTGGACGTAGGTAAACCTGGCGCTGTTGTTGGCAGCGGTGCTGAGGCGGACATCGTCATCGACCAGTTCGTAGAAATCGATCGCGTCGAGGAACGTGCTGGGCTCGATGCGCACGGGGCTGGTGATGACCCGTTTGCCGGTTTCCTGGTGGGTGCCGTTGAGGAACAAGGCCGGCCGCCAGGCGCCATCGCCATCCTGTGGCCAGAGGGTGAGGAACGGCGCCGCAAACCACCCATCCACCCCCTCGTTCCTGAACTGGAACCGCCCGCTGCAGGGTGGCTGGGCGATGGCTTGCCGCCAGTGATACTCCCAGGCCTGTTCAATCGCCTGGGCACGGTCGGCCAGACCCAGCGGGATGAAGCGCTGGACGAGATCCGGAAAGAAAAAGCTGCCTGCCAGCGGGGCGAGGAAGTCGCGGCCCAGGATCTCCTGACCGCAGACCGCGAAGCCGTTCTTGTGCTCCGGCTCCGGCTCCGGCCCCGGCTCGGTCCCCATCTCCGGTGACTTTTCGGCCGCAAGCAGCGATAGAAACGTCACCGCACCGAGGCTGCCGCCGGAGACGCCGCTGATCGCAAACACATGCTGCGCGAAGCCGGGCATCTCGTCCGCGAGCCGGCCCAGCACCGTTGCGGTCCAGTAGGCTGCGCGTGATCCGCCGCCGGCAGTCGCAACGATAATGAGCGGGATGTTGCGCTGAGACTCAGGATGGAGCGCGCTTACTTGCCCTGCCCAGGCATCCGCTCGCTGGGTGAGATCAGGCCGCTCTGCACGCTGCTGTGCACCTGCCGGCGCCGGATCGACGACCCGGACGGCGTGGTTGTCGGCCAAGGGAAGGAAGCTCACAACGACAGCCCATACCAAGAGGCTGGTCACCACCGGGAAGCCGTTCGCCCGCGATGCCAGGATCAGGCGGGTGCCGATCGGCACGATCAGCATCATCGCCAGCAGCAGGATCGGCAGCGCGCCGGACGCCTTGCCGATCCACCACGGCTTCCACAGCGAGAACGCAACCGTGACCACGAAGGCAAGGACCGACAGCCGCCACGACCAGTGCACCGCCTTGGGCAGGCTCTGGTAGCTTGTATAGCTATGACCGCGCATGCGATGCGGCGCCGTGAAGTTTGCCGCCACCCAGGCAGCCGGACGCGCAGCGCAGCGGCCGAACCAGGAACTTGGCTGATATGCACTGGTCCCGGCCTGACCTTGGTGCCGAACCTCACAAAAGAAGCGGTAGAGAATGCAGGCGGTAACGAAACAGGCAATCGTTCCGATGAGATAGCGGGCGAAAACCAGCCTCTCGGCAGCGATCGCCGCCAGCGTCGGGTTCAAACGAACCAGTTGACGGAAAAGCGCAAGCCCGGTGATCAATGGCACTGCTACCCCCAGCAAGCGCGGGGTGTAGTCAACCATCCACTGTTCGCGCGCCGACAGAGCGTTCACGTCCGCACCGGCCGCTTGCGGGGTAGCAACGTTGCGAACCGCTTGCGTGCCGGGAATTCGTTCTTTGCGATCGGCGCTGATGGTGCCGTTAAGCGCAACGCGCGCCCACAACCACGTCTGAAAGCCGCAGACCGGCGGGATCACGAGGAACCAGAAAATCTTCGCGGTGCTGTCGCCGGCCGTGGCGGCGAACTCGCTGCCCTGGTCGGTTGCGAACACGATCGCCGCGGCCAGCACCACCAAGACCAGACTGAAGCGGCAGGGCGAGAGGATCCCGCCCCACTCGCTTAGGACCTTCCACAGGAATGCGATGAAGGCGAGAAACCTTCGCCATGTGGCGCGAAAGGGATTGTCCCATCGCTCTGCTTGCCGGCCGGCCGGTTTGCCCGCGCGGGTGTCTGTCCGCCCTACCGCGATGGCCTTGCGGAGAATGGCGATGAACGGATTCCGCTCGTCCTCAGCCCGCGTGCCGCCACCTTCCATCGCCCCACCCCTCCGCCCCTCGGAGACGCGATAATGGTACGCCACTTGGTGCGTAATTGGAAAGCATAGGCTTGGTCAGACTGCTTAGGCGGCAAGCCGCCGATAGTCATCCGGGTTGCTGGCATCGATGTCGATCGTTTCGATTTCCGCGCTGGGCACACAGCGCTTGGCGAGCTCCTCGATCGTAATCTCACGCGGAATCTCCAGCGCCTCGGCCGCGTAGGTGCGGATAACCACTTCCGCGTTCTCATCGATCGGCGTCTCGCCGCGCTCCCAGCGGCCAATCGTCTGATGATCCTTTTTCACCAGCTGCCCCAGCTCGGCCTGAGTCAAGCCCAGTTCGGTGCGCAGGAACCGCAACTCCTGTCCGAGCAAGCCGTGGCGACGCGTGATCAGGCACGCCGCGATCAGCTTGTGCAAACTGGTGATGTTGGGGATGCAATAGGTCTCTTCGCCCGAGTCATCGACAAGCACCCGCATGTTGCGGATCATTACGTAATCGAGCCCGCACTCCTCGTAGCGGTAGTCGATCCTCTTCTCCTCCATGGTTCTGTCTCCTCTTGGTGTTGGCGTCGCCGTCAGGCTTCATCCGCCCACATCAAGGTCACGAGTTTCACGCCGTTCGCGGTCGATGGTATCACGATGATACGGACGATTCTCTCTGCCGAGTTAGGTGTCTTGCACTCCATTTTGTAGCGGAAGCACCCTTGCTGGGTTGCCGACTCCCCCTTGTCGTAAACGAAACCGTACTTCAGCACGTGCAGCACGTCCGCGATTAACAGCCCCCGCTCTTTCAGCCGTTCTCTCGCATGTCGTGTCCAGTGCAGATCGGGGCTGGATGCGCCAATTCGCCTCAAGAGGTCCGTCGCCTCGCGCGGCGACAGCGGTCTGTCATATGAGCACCCCATGCCCCTATGTATCACCGTGATACATCAGTGACCATACCCAAACGGTGTGAAGAGAGATTTAAGCCCGCCCGGTGGCGCAGCTGTACCCTGGCGGCGACAATGGCGGGAACGTCACCGGGCGCTCCCTGCGCGCAGCGCTGCCGCCGCTAAATGGTGCCCAGGGGCGGAATTGAACCACCGACACCATGATTTTCAGTCATGTGCTCTACCAACTGAGCTACCTGGGCAGTGCGCGGGCGGACAAGCGCCTTATTCCCGGCACCGTTGGCCATGTGCTGGGAAGCCCGGACGTATACCAACAGGGCCCAGCGCTTGTCCAGTCTGGCCGCCGCGGGTCCTTACGTCTCCTCGGGACCCATCGCGCGCGCGTCGCCCTCCTCGAGGGCGGCCTCGACGGCCGGAATCCGATACGCTTCCCCCAGCCAGCGGCCGAGATCGGCGTCGGCGCAGCGCTTGGAGCAGAACGGCCGCCAGCGGTCCATTCGCGGCCGGCCGCAGACGGGACAGCGGGGCGCCGGGCGCTCCGGAGCCGCCTCATGCGCATCCTCGCGCGCGGTCATCACACCTCCTCCACAGCCGTCTCGCGTTGGGCGTGCCTGGCCAGGCCTCACGCCGCCTCGATGCGAAAGCAGGCGGGACCGAGCGCATCCGCCTCCTTCAGCCCGATAGCGCGGCCGAGGCGGGCTTCGCACGCGGCACGCGCTGCCGCCATCGGCCGGCGCAGGGCTTCAATGACCGGCATTGGCGCCGCGATCACCGGCGCAAGGCCGGGGCTGAGGCGCGCTTCAGCGACGGCCGCCCGCAGCGCATCACCAGCCGCGACGAAGGGCTTGAGCACAATACCACTGCCTCCGCACGCGTCGCATGCGCGCCCGAGCTGCTGGCGCAGCGACGGCTCCACCCGCGCGCGCGTCAGCTCGATCAGGCCGAACCGCGTAAAGCCGCCGATGTCCGTCTGCAGCGCCTCGGCAGCGAATGCCGCGCGCAATTCCGCCAGGACATGTTCACGGTCGTGCTTACCTCGCATCGGCACCGCATCGATGACGATGTGGCCGCCAAGCGCGCGCAAATCCAGCGCTGCCTTGAGCGCTGCGATCGCTTCTAAGTTGACGGTGAGCGCCGTCGCCGCGGCATCGCCGGCTACAGTGGCGCCAGCATCAACATCGACCGCGACTAGGGCGGGCGTCTCGCTGATGGTCAGCGCACCGCCGGAAGGCAGCGCCAGCGTCGGCTTCAGCGCCGCTTCCAGCTGCTCGTTGATGCCGAGCGCAGCAAACGGCGGCGGACCGAGGAGCGGGATCTCGATGCGGTCGGAAAGCTCCGGACAGGCGGCGCGCACCGCAGCGGCGCTGGCGAGATCATCGACGACGACGCGCGCGAGACCGGAATGCAGGCCCTCGCGGAGTGCGCGCACAAACGCATCGGGCGCCCGCTGCAGGACCGCAGGCGGCCGGGTGTTTGCCGCCGCAGCTTCCGCCGCCAGCGCCAGCGCCTGGTCGTCGGGGCGAAAGCGTCCGCTCAATTTCGCCCCCTTGCTGCCTTCCGGTGCCCGGGACACCTGCACCAGCACGCGATCGCCCTCGGCCAATCCTGGCCGCCGCCCACCCTCCGCGCGTGCGGGGCCGTCATGCAGCATCAGGAAGCCGGCGCGGGCATCGCCGATGTCGACGAAGGCAGCGGCAAGGCCGGCGTGCACGCGGATAACGCGGCCCAGGATGATGTCCCCGGCGCGGACGCCTGACTGGCCGGTTGCCTCGCCGCCTGCGTCCGTCCCCGCGTCAAGCGCATAGCGGACCAGCACGCCGTCCGCGAGCCAGGCAATGCGGCGATCGCCCGGCAGTGCCGAAACGACAATCGTATCGGGCGCCGGCATCAGGAATCCTCGGCCACCGTGACCGGTGGACGCGGCTGCACGCCAAAGCCGGTCAGAAGCTGCGCGGTTTCGAACAGCGAAAGGCCGACGACGTTGGTGTAGGAGCCGGTGATCTGGCGCACGAACGCCGCCGCCAAGCCTTGGATAGCGTAGCCGCCGGCCTTGCCGCTCCATTCGCCGCTGGCGAGATAGCGGGCGATTTCATCAGCCGTCAGTCGCTTGAAAGCGACCGCCGTCGTCACCAGCCGGACCGCGCGGCGACCGCCTTGGGCGCAGACGGCGATGCCGCCGTAGACCCGATGGCGGGCGCCAGACAGAAGTTGCAGGCAGGCGGCGGCCTCCTCGGCGCTTTCCGGTTTCGGCAAGACGCGGCGGCCGCGGGCGACCACCGTATCGGCGCCGATCACGACGGCTTGCGGAAAGGACGTGGCGACTGCATCCGCCTTGGCAACCGCCAGGCGCAGCGCCAGCGCCCGGGGCAGCTCGCGCGGCCGCGGCTGTTCATCGATGCCAGCGTCCATGATCCGGTCGGGGATGAACCCAATCTGCTCAAGCAGCGCGCGCCGACGCGGCGAGGCCGAAGCGAGGATCAGCGGCGAGGGTAGCACACGCTCTCGCCGCGGCTTGTTCCGATCGTCTCCAGCCGGGCGCACGCCAGCATCACTTGAAGCGGAATGTAATCCGACCCTTGGTCAGATCGTAGGGCGTCATCTCCACGCTCACCTTGTCGCCCGCGAGGACGCGGATGCGGTTCTTGCGCATCTTCCCCGCCGTGTGCGCAAGGATCTCGTGGTTGTTATCGAGCCTGACGCGAAACATCGCGTTCGGCAGCAACTCCGTGACAACACCGGTGAACTCGAGAACCTCCTCCTTCGCCATCCGATCGCCTTCGCTGTTTTATCGTCTCGCTGCTGTTCATGGCTGGCCGCACCTGAAGGGTCAAGGCCTTTCGCCGCTGCGGGCACCACTCACATAAGGAAGTCGGCCTCGCCGCTGGTTGCGGGCGCAGCCCCGCCTTCCACCGTTGGTCCCGCGGTGGTTGCGATCAGCCCCTCTGCCGCGGCGGCATCGACAGCCGCGCCGTCCCAACCCGGCGGCCACAAATCTTCCCCGGCGCCCGTCGCTTCGGGCAGCGCGCCGGCGTACCGGCCATTGTCGTCGCCGGGCACCGCTTCAGCCGGCTGGTCAGGCCCTGTCTCGATGGCAAACGCAAGGAATTGCGTGAACTGTTTCGGATTGAAGTTGTTGTCGCTGACAACGATCAGCGTCTGCCGGCCATCGGCAAGCGGCGGACCGAACGTCATGGCTTCGAGATTGTCGAGCGGGAGCCCCAGAGCGGCGAAGTCGAAGACGAGGCGCTTGTCGACCGCCGGCACGCCGTCGCTGCCGGCAAGCGCTTCCATCGCCGCAATGTCGCCTGCCCCTTGGGTTTCGATGGCGAAGAGGCGCGCGGTGATCCCGAAGCCGGCGGAATAGCCCCGCTCCAGGGCCAAGAGCGTGCCAGCGTTGTCGAGGGCGAGCAGCTCGGACAGGCCATTACCGGCCGGCGCGAAGGGAACGACGGGCGCGACGGCAATGGGCTGCGTGCGGTAGAGGTATTCCGCGACCGGCTTTCCGCTCGCTGTATCGAACTTGACGATCCGCACCGGGCTTCCCGCAGCCAGCGTGGCCTCCGGGCCGTCCTGCACCAAGGCGTTCTCGTTGGCGGTGAACAGATGACGGCCATCCGGCGTAAGCGTCAGGCTCTCGAATGCCAGATTGTTGCGCACGCCTTGCGTCCGCTCGGCATCGGGCAAGAACTTGGCCGGCACGGCCAGTGCTGCCTGCTCGCCGCCGTCGAGCGTGAATGAGCGTACGAACGGCGGGATACCTTCCGCCGTATCGCCTTCCGAGGCGATGAAAAGCGTGCCGGGGCTCTTCAGCGCAATGCCTTCCGGATCGACGCTGCCTTGACGGTACGGTTCGCCATCGCGGCCGTGCAACGTCGTGACGGCGGTGAAAACGACGTCGCCAGCATCGAGGCCGCCGTCGCTCAGGTCGATCGTCAGCGTGTAGAAGCGGGCGCTGTTGACCTGGCTGCGGTCGTCGGAAAGCGCATAGTAGACGCCGCGCGCAGCGTCGTAAGTGAGCCCGGAGAGCCCGCCCACGGTCGTGCCGCCGAAGGCGAAGCCGGTCGGGAATTGCGCCTCACCCAGGAACGTCAGGCTCTGGATGCTCGTTCGCGGAGACTCGTCCGAACTCCCCACAACCCTCACATCGGCCCAGACCAAGCGGTGATCGGAACTGACCACATCGCGTCCCGCCCGTCCGGCATCGGTGCTGCCGATCAGGCGATGACACGGATCCGCACGTTCCGGCCAGAAGACACCCGCGCTCTCGACCGTGAGACCGGCAACCGATGGCAGCACATAATCAAGGCGCAGGTTGCCGACCGTACGGTCCTGGAAGTCGGCGGTATCGGCGGCCGGATCTCCCTTCTGTTTCACGTTGACGCCGCCCTGCAAGCGGGCGGCCTCGGCAGCGCCTTGGCTGACCGGTGTGAAGCCAGCGTTGATCAGCGGGTGGTGCAAGAGCTGGTTCATGGCGCGGCCTGTGCTGTCGCCGTCAATCGGGTCGGCGTTCAAGTCACCCACCATGATGAACCGCTCGCCGGCACCAAGCCCGCCCGAGCGGCCATCGTCATCAATGATGTAGCCATCGCGGCCGGGCGTCACGTAGTCGGCAAGGAAACGGATTTCATCGTGGTTGCGACGGCCGTTGCGATCCTCCGCGCCGTCGAAAACCGGTGGCGTTGGGTGTGCCGCCAGGATGTGCACTGTCTCGCCCTTGATCTGCACCGGCACGTCCCAGTGGCTCTTGGAGGAGAGCGGCAGCAGCGCCAGCGCTTGCCCCGGATACCAGTCGGCGGGCGCCGGTGTTGCGCGATCGTCGGGTATCAGCGCATCCGGCATCTCCTGCCACCGGAACTGCCGGAACGTCCGCACCTGATCGTTGAGGATCGGATACTTCGATAGCAAGAGCATGCCGAACTGACCGGGAAAGGCCCCGAACCCCCAGGCATCGTTGGCGTAGCCGGGCGCTCCCGGCCGCTGCACGGCGCTGCCATTGCGATCGAGATCGAACCCGGATGCGATGCCTGTGTTCACCTCGGCATGAAAGACGTACGGATAGGTGATCGGCTCCGCCCCGTTCTGACCGCGCGAGAGGTAGTGTGCCTGCAACAGCGCCACCGCCGTACCGCTTGCGTCGCGATCGAACTCGTTGATCAGCACGACATCCGGATGGACCCGCTGGATGATTTCCGCGACCGCTTGGGCCTGGGCGCTGTCGCCGCTTGCGAGCTCATCGATCAGCTGGCCAGGAGCCGGCCGGCTCAACGATGCATTGAACGTGGCGACCCGCACCGCCGGCGGTGCCGGGCCGGCGGAAAGCGGGGAGCCACCCTGCATCGTCGCAGTCCGGGCGTCGGCGGATGCCATCTCACTGGTCGAGAACGTCGCGGATCTTTGCGGTGAGCTCGTCGTGGCGATAGGGCTTGGGCAGGAACGGTGGTGCGTCGTCGAGGCCGACGTTGCTGACAAAAGCCGTCGGTGCGTAGCCGGAGGTGAGCAGAACCCGGATATCCGGCCTTTCGGCGATGACCTGCTGTGCCAGCTCGATCCCCATAATGTCGCCCGGCAGGATGACATCGGTAAAGATCAGGTCGAGCCGGCTTTCCTGCCGCGCGATCTCGATCGCGTCTTGCGCTGTTGCCGCCTGCAGCACGCGATAACCATGCTTGGTAAGGACGCTCGATGTGCTGCGACGGACGGGATCGTCATCCTCGACGACGAGGATCGTCTCGCCACCGCCTCGGCCATGCCGCCGGGCCGCAGGCGACCGCTCCGCTTCCGGAACAGGCAGGGATTCAAGCCGAGGCAGGTAGAGCTTGACCGTCGTACCGCTGCCGACCGTGCTGTCGACGACAATATGGCCGTCTGACTGGCGCACGAAGCCGTAGACCATGCTGAGACCGAGGCCGCTGCCCTGGCCCACCTTCTTGGTCGTGAAAAAGGGCTCGAAGATGCGGTCGAGGACATCGGGCGGCATGCCGGCGCCGGTGTCGGCAACAGCAATCATCACGTAGGCGCCGGCCCCGACGGGATCGATCTCGGGTTCGCTTGTTTCCGTGAGCAGGACATTCTCGGTACTGATGGTCAGGGTGCCACCGTCCGGCATCGCATCGCGGGCGTTAACGACGAGGTTCAAGACCGCGCTCTCCAATTGCGCCCGGTCGATCTTGGTCTTGCCGAGTTCGGCCCCGAGGTCTTCGCGGATCTCGATCTTCTCACCGAGGGTCCGCCGCAAGAGTTCCGTCATCTCACGCAAGACGTGGTTGAGGTCGAGCACCGTCGGATGCAGGCGCTGCCGGCGCGAGAAGGCGAGCAATCTGTGGGTCAGCTGCGCGCCCCGCTCCGCCGACCAGATGGCATCGGCGATCAGCTCGCGCGACTCGCCGTCGAGCGACGGCTTTTCCTCCAGCAGCTGCAGATTGCCGACAATGATCCCCAGAAGATTGTTGAAGTCGTGCGCGATGCCGCCGGTAAGCTGGCCGATCACCTCGAGGCGCTGCGCGACACGGAGCTGCTCCTCCGTCCGCTTGCGCTCGGTGACGTCCTCCTTCATGCCAACGTAGTGGGTAATACGGTTGCTTGCATCGCGGATGGGCGCGATCGCGACCGTCTCCCAGTAGAGATCGCCGTTTTTATTACGGTTTAGGAACTCGCCACGCCAGACTTGGCCTGAGGCAATCGTATGCCAGAGGTTTTGGTAGACGTGCGGCGGAACCTGGCCGGACTTGAGGAACCGCGGGTTCTTGCCGGCCACCTCAGCGTACGTGTAACCGCTCGTTTCGGTGAACTTCGGGTTGACGTATTCGATCCGACCGTCCTTGTCGGTGATAACCACCGATGACGGGCTCTGTTCGATCGCCTGGAACAGCTTGCCAAGATCACCTTGGGCGCGTTTGTAGGCAGAGACATCCTGAATGAACAACAGGTGATGTTCGGCGCCGCCCCAGCGCATCGGGATCGCCCGCATCTCGGCCCTTGCGATGCCACGCTGCGGTTGGATGATCTCGATCTCGGCGACATTGTCGCCGGTGATCGGGTAACCGAACGGCACGCCGATCAGATTGTGGCTGTCCTGCCGAAACAGCGCCTCGGCGGCCCTGTTGACGTAGCGGATCTCCTGGTTGTGATCGACGATGACGATCGCGACCGACTGCATCTCGATGATCGAGCGCCAGCGCGCTTCGCTCTCGCGCAGGCTCTCCTCGGCACGCTTGCGGTCGGTGACATCGTCGTAGAGCGCGACGATCTCACCGGTCGGCAAGGTGTAGACGTGTGCCTCGCGCCAGCAGGAACCATAGTGGTTGCTATGGAAGGCCGCCGGCAAATGCTCGGCGGTGCCGGTCCGGCGCACCCGGCGCATGAGGTTCAGCACACCGGTGTCATCCATCCACGGCAGAACGTCGATGATCTTGCGGCCAACCGCGGCTTCGCGGGCGATCCCATCGATGCGCTCGGCGCTCTTGTTGATGGCGCTGATGACAAAGTCGTCGCCGTCGCCGGCCCGGCAGACCGCCGCCCCTAAGCGCATGTTCTCGAACATTTCGTGCAAGCGCACTTCACCCTCGCGGCCGCGGCGGATGATGCGGTTGCTCAGCACAAGAAAGGCGACGGTGAAGCCAGCGAACGGCACGGTCGCGGCAGAGAACACGATCACCGCCGTGCGCATGAAATCCGCCCTGAGGGCGTGCATGCGGATTTCCGCCAGAACCGCGAAACCGGGCGCGGCGAGTGGGTGGTAAACGGCGATAACGCGCCCTTCTCCCCCACCGGACACCACGGCGCCCGCCGGCCCGCCGCCGCCTTCATGCGCGGGACCACTGAGCGCGGTCACAGGGCTTTCGCCAAGCGGCGGTGCTGCCGTCGATTCATGCTCGCCGGCCGCGAAGGTGGCAAGTCTGCCGTCGGCCGTAGCGGTGACCAGGAAAAGCCGGCCGTCAGGCCCTAAGCTGCGATAAACGGCTGGGTCGATGGCGGTTGCGAGAAGCGCATCACGCCGGAATTCCGCAGCATCTGGGGCCGAGGCAGGTGGGGCCGCTTCCGCAAGCACCCGGTCCCAGGCTTGCGCCTGTTCCCGCGCGGCCGCTTGCAGCGCTCGCTCGCGGCCTCGGACCGCGTCCTCATAAACAAGGAGGATGCCCAGGCCTGCCACGGCAAGCGTGAGCGCGGCCGTGATCAGGAGGAGCAGTGTCCGGCTTTGTTCATCACTCATTCGGACCATCGCCGGCGGCTGGCCGGCCGCTCGTCGCATCTTCGGCTGCCAGCGGCGCCATCAGCGTCTCGCGCAGGCTCGCCACGCTGACCGGCTTGTTAAGCGTCGTCACCGACCGCAAACCGCGGAACTCGGCAAGAAGGCGGGCATTCAAGGCGTAATCGGGGCTGAATCCGGTAATAATGATCACGTTGGCGGTGCAGCGGCGCTTGACCAGCCAAAGGATAAGCTCGTTGCCGTCGATATCCGGCATGACCATGTCGATGATGGCGACATCGGGCGGATGGCGGTCGTAAGCCTTCATGAACTCGCGACCGTGGTGCGTCACCTCGACCTGGTAATTGAGCGCAGTGGCGACCCGCTCCACGAATGCCGCAAAACGCGGCTCGTCATCAACGATCAAGAGGCGCTTTCGCACCATGAACGCATCCACTTAAAGCCTGCCACGTGAAGCCTTCGCTGCGAGCCGGTCGGTGCTTTCCGGCAGCGAACGTCCGTTCATATCGCACAGCCATCGCCGACAACAAAGGGCTTTCGCTGCGGCTATGGGCTTGACAAGCGGCCACAGGCAAGCTCTGTGTCTTTCACATCCCTCCGTGGCAATCAGGCGGTTAGCCTTGTGCGGCTGGATTGAGTAAGGTCGTGCTCGGGGTAACTTCCGGCAGAAGGCGCCGCCCGCAGGGGTGGCGCAAGGTACGAAAGCTCTCGTGGACGTGCAAGGATCCGCCGTACTGCTGGTTCGATCGGACGACGAGGTTGAATCCGCCTTCATCGGCCCGCTGCGAGGGCTTGCCGATGGGGGAGTGGAGGTCAAGGCCGCGACCAGCCTTGATCACGCGCTGGCGATCCTGGCCGAAGGAGAGACGGATATAATCGTCGCCGAGGCCGTGAGCGATGACGACAGCGCTCTGTTGGAAAGGATAGCGGTCCTGCGCCGGCACGCCACTCGAACGCCGATTGTCGTCATCGCTCCCGCGATCAACGACCGCCTTGTCGAGAAGGCGCGGCGGTCCGGTGCCCAGCATGTGCTTCAAAGCGAAGAAGCCTTACAACCGCTGATGCTTAGCGTCGTCCGCGAAGCGGTGCGCGATGCGCGAGCGGATGCGCTCTCGGCGGAGGAGGAGATCGGAAGCCTGGGCGCGCTCAGCGGACCCGCGCCGTCGCCGATCACCGGGCGCAGCCTCGGGATGCAGTCTCTGCGCGAAAAGACACCGGACGAGTTTGAATCGTTGTTGAATGCGTACGACACCCTTTTGGACATGCTACTTGAGCGGCAAGCGTGCAGACTGGTAGACGATTTCGAGCCAAGGCTGCTTCGCTTTGCGGAACGGCTCGGCATGATCAACGCCGGCCCGCGCGACGTGGTCGCGATCCACAAGGCCGCGATCGCCGCCAAGATCGCGCGCGAGCCAGCCATGAGGACCAAGGCCTACTTTGAGGAGGGCCGCCTGTTGATCCTTCAGGTGATGGGTCACTTGGCTTCGTTCTACCGGTCGTTGTCATGGGGCAAGGCCCCGACCGCGCGCCCGACCGCTTCCGCACCAGACGGTACGTTCCAAGCATCGAGGACATAGGGCCTGCGGCATGAGCAAATACACGCTGAAGCTTTACATCGCTGGCCGGACAGCGCGGACCGAGCAAGCGATCTCGACCTTGCGGCAGATCTGCGAGGAAGAGCTGGGTCGTGCATACGAACTTGCGGTCATCGATATCCTCGAGCGGCCGCAACTCGCCGAGAACGAGAAGATTCTCGCCACTCCCACGCTCGTCAAGGAGTTGCCACCACCCTTGCGGCGCGTTGTCGGCGATCTGTCCAATCGGGAGCGGCTGCTGGTCGGCCTTGATCTCGCGGTAAGTGATTCCCCCAAGCTCGAAAGCGGAGACTGAGAGTGGTTGAAGGGCTCAAGAAGACGCCGACCGGCATTCGCGGTTTCGACTTCATCGCCGATGGCGGACTTCCCCAGGGGCGCACCGTCCTCGTTGCCGGCAGCGCCGGCAGTGGCAAGACGGTCTTCGCGACCCAGTTTCTCGCCGCCGGCGTCCAGGTGGAGGGCGAAAACGGCGTGTTCGTCACCTTCGAGGAACATCCGAAGGATCTCCGCCGCAACATGGTCAGCTTCGGCTGGGACATTCCGACCCTCGAAGCGGAAGGGAAATGGGCCTTCGTCGATGCCTCGCCGGAACCGGCGCAGGAAGTTGAGATCGTTGGTGATTACGACTTCGGCGCGCTCTTGGCGCGGATCGAGCACGCGGCCCGGAGCGTCTCTGCCAAGCGCATCGTGCTTGATTCGATCGGCTGCGTGTTCAGCCATTTTCCGAACGTCAGCCGTGTCCGCTACGAGCTGTTCCGTATTGCCTCCGCTCTGCGGGAAATGGATCTGACCGCCGTTCTCACCGCCGAGCGCACCGAAGAGTACGGCGATATCGCCCGCTACGGCGTGGAGGAATTCGTTGCCGACAGCGTCGTCATCCTGCGCAACGTCCTTGAGGATGAAAAGCGGCGGCGCACGATCGAGATCTTGAAGCTGCGCGGCACGACCCATCGCAAGGGCGAGTACCCCTTCACCGTCATCCCGTACGAGGGGATCATCGTCATCCCGCTGTCGGCGATCGAGCTGAAACAGCGCTCAGCCAACGTGCGCGTCACGTCGGGCAATCCCGATCTCGACCGGATGTGCGGCGGCGGCCTGTTCCGGGACTCGATCATCCTCATCTCCGGCGCGACCGGAACCGGCAAGACGCTGATGGTAACGCACTTCGTCTCTGGCGCAGCGGCCTCGGGCGAGCGCTGCCTGCTCCTGGCCTATGAGGAATCGCGCGAGCAGTTGGGCCGTAACGCGATTGGCTGGGGTGTGGATTTCGATGCCCTGGAGAAGCAAGGCAAACTCAAGGTCGTCTGCGAGTACCCGGAGTCGGCGAGCCTTGAGGACCACGTCATCCATATCAAGGAACAGATCGATTCCTTCAAGCCGACGCGGGTCGCGATTGACAGCGTGTCAGCGCTGGAGCGCATCTCCACCATCCGCGGTTTCCGCGAATTCGTGCTCGCCGTGACCTCGTTCATCAAGCACAAAGAGATCACCGGCCTGTTCACCGCGACGACGCCGACGCTGACCGGCGGCAGCTCGGTGACCGAGACGCACATCTCCTCGATCACGGACACCATCATCTTGCTGCGCTACGTCGAGCTCTACGGGGAGATGCGCCGCGGCGTCACCGTGCTGAAGATGCGCGGCTCGCCGCACGAGAAGGAGATCCGCGAGCTTTCGATCGATCACACCGGCATGCATATCGGCGCTCCGTTCCGCAACGTCGCCGGCATCCTCGCCGGCAATCCGGTGCAGATCGCGGTCGCCGAGATGGAGCGTCTCGACCAGTTGTTCACCTCGGTCGGCAGCTAGAAGGCTGGCCGATCATGGCGGGGGAGCGCTTGCGGCCGGTCCGAACTGCGCTTGCGGCGCTGCTCCTGGCCGCGACCGTGCAGCACGCGCAGGCTCAGAGCGCCGAGGAATGGCGCGACACGGTAAACCGCGGCACCATCGGCCTCATCACCAGCAGCGCCGGCGGGCGCGAGGCCCGCTTGGCGGCCGATCTCGCAAGCGTACTCGATACCGAAGGCCGCCTGCGTATCGTACCGATGCTGGGCCGCGGGCCGGTGCAGACGGTTACCGACCTTCTCTACCTGCGTGGAGCCGACATCGCCATCGTGCCGGCCGATGTGCTCGCGGTTCTCCGCGGCCAACGCCTGCATGCGAACATCGAGAAGCGGCTGACCTACCTGGCGCCGCTGTACAGCGACGTGCTGTGCGTGCTTGCCCGCGGAGAAACGGGCGGCATCAGCCAGCTTGCCGGCCAGACGGTCAATCTCGGCCCGCCCGGGAGCGCGGCTGCCGTCACGGCGGCGCATGTCCTGGGCACGCTCGGCATCACGGTTGAGCCGGCGAGCGATGAACTGCCGGCCGCGCTGGCAAAGCTGCGCCGCGGCGAGATCGCGGCTGTCGTCTCCCTTGGCAGCATTCCGGTGCCCGCATTGCAGGCGCTTGGCCCCGATGCCGACCTCCACTTCCTCAACGTGCCACTGAGCGGTGAACTGGAACAGGTCTACCTGCCGGCCATCCTGACCGCCGACGACTATCCGGGGCTCATCCCCGACAGCATTCCGGTCAGCACCCTTGCCGTGCCGCACCTGCTCGTTGTCGCGAGTGGGGACCGCCAGCCGCCGGAGCGAACACGCCGGGTCAAGGCCTTTGTCGAGGCGCTGTTCGGTGCGTTCGGCCGCCTGCTCGAGCCCGGCCGGGATCCGGCTTGGGGTGAGATCAACTTGGCAGCAGTGGCGCCGGGCTGGACGCGGACGGCCGTGGCCGAAGAGTGGCTGCGCACCAACGTCGGGCCGGCGGTCACGCCGCTTGCCGACGCCAAGGATCAGGAACTGCGGCCGGCGCTCGATGAGTTCTTGCAGTTCCTGGAGACGAGAAACCTGCAAGGCAGCGTCGCAACGCTGAGCGAAGAGGAACGCGGCGTCTTGTTCCTGCAGTTTCAGCAGTGGCGGGAGCGGCGGGCCCAGCCGCCACGCTGACGGCCGCGGCCGGCCGCAACTCCCCTTCAGTTTCGCTTCTGCGACGCCGGATCCGCCTTGAGCGCCCGCAACCGCTGCGACGCCCCGGTCTCGCCCAAGCGCTCTGCGTCCGCATACCAGCGAACCGCCTGCACCGGGTCGGGCCTTGTCCCGCTGACGACGCTGCCGGTGAAAAACATGGGATCGTAGGTACGCGCCAGCAGGATACTGGCGCGGCCGTCGCCGCGGCGCGCCGCCGCCGCGAAGAACCGACGCGCGCCGGCGATGTCACCGAGTGCGGCGAGCCTGGTCCCGCGCTCGATGAGGGAGCCGGTATCACCCATCGGCCCGATCGCGAGCGTAGGCAGTGCGGGCGCCTCCTTCACCGCCTTCAGCGCCGGATCGCCCGCATCCGGCAGCGACGTTTGCGCCTTCGGCGGCGCGTGGACCGGAGCAGCGGCGGCCGGCTCCGCCTGCGCTGGGTCAGCGCTCGCCACGATCGGCGCTGACGCCGAGACCGGTGCCGGTCCCGGAGCGGGCGCAGCCGCTTGCACGGCGATGCTCTCGGGCTTGGCCGCATTCTCCGCACTTGCAGGGCGAACCGGCGCGGTGCGCGGATCGCGCCCGGCCTCCGCCACCACAGGCGGCGGCGAAGGCTCGGCGAGCTGGCGGACCAGCGTCGCGGTGCCGACCACCAGCAGGGCGCCGACTGCAGCACCCGCGGCAATTGTTCGCCCTCCGGCGCCGAACCGTGCGCGAACAAAGGCCGCCAGCGCCGCCAGCTGCGAAGCCGGCGCCGCCAGGTCAGGCGGCGGTGCCGCGGCACCGCCCGCTGCGGGCATGTCCACTTGCACTTCCTGGGTGTCCCCCGCAGCAGCGGCGGCGACCTGGGCTTCCGGCTGGTCATCCGGCACCGAACCTGCTGCCGGCTGTTCGGGCGTCGCAAGATCCGACACGGCAGAAGAGGGGACTGCGGTGGTTGACACCGCCGGCTCTGGCACTGCGTCGGCCGCGTTGTCGGGCTGCAACTGCGGTGCTCGATCCTGATCGGCGCAAGCGGAAACCGGCGCTTCGCCGCTCGCCAGCGTATCCGCTTCGCCGGCAGTCGGCGGCGGCGCCAGCGTTTCGGGCGCACCCAGCGTTCCCGGCTGCTCTTCGGCCGACAGGTCATCGATCCCGGAATAGGCGACCTTTTCCTCGTCGAGCCAGCAGTCGAGCGCGGCCTCATCCAACAGCGCGGCCTCGACGACACCATGCCCGCGCGCTTCCGCAAGCGCGAGAGCGGCTTGGCCGAGGCGGTTGATGACCGCGGGCAAGCCACGGCTGTAGGCGAAGATCCGCGTCACCGCATCAGGTGTGAACAGGCTCGTTGCAACGCCGCCGGCAGCAGCCAGGCGATGGCTGAGGTAAGGCTCGACCTCCTCCTCGCTCAGGCCGTGCAGGCGAACCAGGCGGATCTCGTCGCCGTTTGCCGTTCGTGCCGCGACCGCATCCATTTCGCGGCAGCGCTCGACCAGCGATGGCGTTCCCACCAGCACGACACAGAAGCAGCGCTCGCCGGTCAGCGCCCGCTCCGCCTTGACCTGAATCAGGTCTTCGATTGTCGGCTCGATCAGCGCGTCGGCATCGTCGACGATCAGCGCGGTCGGGCGCTCAAGACTGCCGACGTGCGGACGGACGACGCTGATGCCCGCGACCGCCAGATGTTCAGCTGCCAGATGTACGCTTACCGGCGTCGCTGCGAAGGCGGTTTCGAGGAGATTGAGGGCGGACACGTAAGGCTGTTGCTCGGCGTCCTCCGCGTTCCACGTCGCAACCAGCCACCCCGTTTGTTGGAGCCGCTCCCGCACGGTCGCAATCAGGGTCGTCTTGCCGACGCCAGCGGCGCCGACAAGAAGGACGATCCGGGTGCGCGGCCCGCCGCGGCCGAGCAGCAGCGGGCTTTCGCTGATCGCCTGCTGAAGCGCCTCCTGCGCACGTTCGGCAGCAGCCGCCGCAAACAGTCGCCGCTCGCCGGCTTCGGTCAGGTCTGCGTCCGCGAACGGATCCCTGGTCAAGCCGAAGCTCTCAAAGGTCATTCGTCGTATCCTCTCCCGGCGACCCGCCCGCACCCGTCAGGTTAGCAAACCATGCCGTGCGAAGGGGAGCAACCGACTCAAGCTGCGGGACCGGCCGCGACCGGGGTCCGCAGGGTGACGAACTCCTCGGCTGCCGTCGGGTGAATGCCGACCGTAGCGTCGAAGTCCGCCTTGGTCGCCCCGCACTTGAGCGCGATTGCAATCCCCTGGATGATCTCGGGCGCGTCCGCACCGACCATGTGGGCGCCGACAACGCGGTCGGTCGCGGCATCGACGACGAGCTTCATCATCGTCCGGCCTTGGCCACCCACCATCTGCTGCTTCATCGGCCGGAAGGTCGTGCGGAAGATGCGGACATCGGCGAAGCGCTCGCGTGCCGCCGCCTCGGTGAGGCCGACCGTTGCTGCCGGCGGCTGGCTGAAGACGGCCGTTGGCACGCCCTCATGATTCGCCCGCGCCGCCTTCGGCCCGAACAGGCTGTCCGCCAGGGCGTGGCCTTCGCGAATCGCGACCGGCGTCAGGTTGAGGCGGTTCGTGCAATCGCCGACGGCATAAATGGTCGCCACCGAGGTCCGCTGATCGGCATCGACCACCACCGCGCCGTTGCCATCAAGTGTGACGCCGGCCGCCTCCAGGCCAAGATCGGCGGTCAGAGGCGCGCGGCCAGTCGCCGCCATGACCGCATCCGCCTGCAGCGTGCTGCCGTCGTCCAGGGTGACCGCAAGGCCGTCGGCGGTCCGTGCGAGCGCGCGGATATTGGTGCGGAAACGCAGATCGATGCCGGCGCGGATCATCTCCTCGGCGAGCGTGTGGCGGATGTCATCATCGAAACCGCGCAGGAACAAAGGCCCGCGGTAGAGCTGGGTGACGCTCGCGCCAAGGCCATGGAAGATGCCGGCGAACTCGACCGCAATGTAGCCGCCGCCCAGGATGACGATCCGCTCCGGCAGGCGGTCGAGGAAGAAGGCCTCATTGGAGGTGATCACATGTTCGGCACCGGGAAACGACGGCACCACCGGCCAGCCGCCGGTCGCGATCAGGACATGGCGGGCCGTCAGCCGCCGCTCGCCGACCGCAACCGTATGCGCATCGATGAGCCGTGCCCGGCCCTCGATGATCGTGACACCCGAATCCGTCAACAGGCCACGGTAGACGCGGTTCAGGCGCTCGATCTCGGCATTCTTGTTGGTGATCAGCCGTTGCCAGTCGAACGCCGGGGTGCCGCCCGACCAGCCGAAGGCGGGCGCCTCGCGCCAGGCATCTGCGTACTGGGCGGCGTAGACCAGGAGCTTCTTCGGCACGCAGCCGACATTGACACAGGTGCCGCCGAGATAACGGTTCTCGGCAACTGCGACGCGGGCCCCGTGAGCGGCGGCAACGCGGCTCGCCCGCACGCCGCCCGAGCCGGCGCCGATGGTAAAGAGATCGAAGTCGAAAGCCGTCATGGTCCTCTCCATCACATGGCCGCTCGTGCGATCAGAGCCAGGTTGGCATACTTAAAGGGTTGGGGCGGCTGCCGCCAGAAACCAGCAACAGCGGCCGCCGCAGGGACGGGAGGGGATAAGCGATGAGACATTTTTTTGCAGCCGCAGTGGTCCTGGCGCTGCTGAGCGCGTGTGCCTCCAGCCCGACCGGCCGCTCGCAGTTGATGATCGTGCCGGAAAGCACGGCCATCAGCGCGTCGGAGGAAGCCTACCGCAGCCAGCTCGCGCCTTACGCCCGCGCCGGCCGGCTGGACAACGATCGGGCGCTCAAGGCGCGGGTCGACCGCATCGCCAGCCGGCTGGTGGCTCAGGCCGTGCGCATGCGCCCCGACACCGAAGGCTGGGACTGGAGCATCAAGATTCTCGACGATCCAAAGACGGTCAACGCCTGGGCCATGGCCGGCGGCAAGATGGCGCTCTACACCGGCCTGGTGCTGCAGGTCGAGCCCTCGGACGACGAACTAGCCTGCATTTCTCACCGATAGGAGGTGCATCGGGGCTCCGAATCGGCGAAA